>Ga0102589_1000373_pt1 | contig 98913 bp, 95 predicted proteins | sample AraplaMF_Col_mLB_FD_76858 | JGI IMG/M metagenome (GOLD analysis project Ga0102589, IMG submission 76858) | Arabidopsis root microbial communities from the University of North Carolina, USA - plate scrape MF_Col_mLB | ecosystem: Host-associated > Plants > Roots > Endosphere | place: USA...
TACAAGAGATTGCGAGACAGATTCGATCTGTCTCCATCTCAAGCCTTTCTCGAGCTAAGGATTCAGATATTCGAACAGCATGGGATGCCCTAAAAAAGGCTGCAGAACCAAGACTTCATATATTCTTAGCGACAAGTGATATTCATATGAAACATAAATTGAATTTGACTAGAAGCGAAGTTTTGGAGACTGCTAAACATTGTGTCCAACTTGCAAAATCTTTCTTTCCAAAAGTCCAAATTTCTGCAGAGGATGCATGTCGAAGTGATCGAGCTTTTCTTGCTGAATTTGTTGAAACTGCGATCAATGCAGGTGCAGATGTAATTAATATTCCAGATACAGTAGGATATATAAATCCATCTGAATACTATGATTTATTTAAATATTTACAAGAAAACGTTCCTTCATACGACAAAGCAATCTTCTCATGTCATTGTCATGATGATCTTGGTATGGCAGTTGCAAACTCTCTGGCTGCAATTCAGGCAGGGGTAAAACAAGTAGAATGTACTGTAAACGGAATTGGGGAAAGAGCAGGTAATGCGGCTTTAGAAGAAATTGCAGTCGCGCTACATATTCGCGAAGACGTCTATCGAAAAAATACCAATTTACGTTTACATGAAATTACGAAAACAAGTGAACTTGTTAGTCGTCTAACTGGTATGGTTGTCCAGAAAAATAAAGCAATTGTTGGTTCTAATGCATTTGCACATGAATCAGGCATTCATCAAGATGGTGTATTAAAAGAACCAACAACATATGAAATTATCCCACCATCATTAATCGGGCTATCAACAAATTCATTAGTACTAGGAAAACATTCGGGACGCCATGCATTTACTGACAGGTTAAAAGAGCTTGGCTATGAATTTTCTACTGAAATTATTAATGAAGCATTCATTCAATTTAAAGCGTTAACGGATAAAAAGAAAGAAATTACCAATGAAGATTTAATGAGAATTATTAGTAGATGGAGTGAAAAGGAGGTTTTAAAATGAATGTAAACATTGCATGTCTTGAAGGTGACGGAATAGGTCCAGAAATTATGGTTTCGGCAATTGAGGTGTTAAATAAGATTGCTGAAACATTTCATCATCAATTTACATTTTCTCATAATTTATTTGGTGGTCATGCAATTGATGAAACAGGAACAGCCTTACCAATTGAAACTTTACAAAATTGTTTAGCTGCTGATGCTGTACTACTTGCAGCTGTCGGTGGCCCTAAATGGGACCAAGGAATTGAACGACCTGAAAGTGGCTTACTTCGCTTAAGGAAAGAATTGAACTTATTTGCAAATATTCGTCCAGTAGATGTGTACGACGAGCTAATTAATTACTCTCCATTAAAGTCGGATCGAGTAAAGGATGTTAGTTTTGTAGTTGTACGTGAGTTAACAGGTGGAATTTATTTTTCAGAGCCTCGTTTCCATACTGAAAATGAGGCAACAGATACATTATCTTACTCAAGGGATGAGATTGAAAGAATCGTAGAATATGCTTTTAGTTTAGCGAAATCTAGAAAAGGAAAATTAACATCTGTAGATAAGGCAAATGTATTAGAATCTAGTAAACTTTGGCGGAAAATTGTCAATGAAATAAGTAGTAAGCATCCTGAGGTCGAAGTTGAACATGTTTTAGTAGATGCAGCAGCAATGGAAATCATCCGAAATCCAAAGCGATTTGATGTGATTGTTACTGAAAATTTATTTGGCGATATTTTAAGTGATGAAGCTTCGATGATTACTGGTTCCTTAGGAATGTTACCATCAGCAAGCCGTTCAGGAAGCGGCCCTTCATTATATGAACCAATCCATGGATCAGCACCAGATATTGCTGGTTTAAATAAAGCGAATCCAATTGCAATGTTAAAATCAGTATCGATAATGTTACGTGACTTTAATTTATTTGAGGAATCGAATTCCATTGAATCTGCAATTGTAAAAACATTTAATAACGGCTATTTAACTAGTGATTTAGGCGGGGATACAACAACGACAGAATTTACGAGACATGTCATTTCACATATTGAAGCATATGCAGTAGGAGGAGTTAACCGATGAAAAAGACGTTATTTGATAAGCTTTGGGAACAACATATCGTTACAGGTGAAGAAGGTAAACCACAATTATTGTATATCGATTTACATTTAGTTCACGAAGTAACTTCTCCACAAGCATTCGAAGGGTTAAGATTATCAAACCGTAAAGTTAGAAGACCTGATTTAACATTTGCAACGATGGATCATAACGTTCCAACAGAAAATCAATTAGTCATTACAGATATGATTGCAAAGCAGCAAATGGATACTTTGCGAAATAATTGCCAAGAATTTAATATTCCGCTAGCAGATATTACTGATGAAGAACAAGGAATTGTCCACGTAATTGGACCTGAACTTGGATTAACGCAACCTGGAAAAACAATTGTATGTGGTGATAGCCATACTTCAACCCATGGTGCATTTGGGGCACTAGCATTTGGTATTGGTACAAGTGAAGTAGAGCATGTATTAGCTACTCAAACATTATGGCAGGTAAAACCTAAATCGATGGGTGTATGTTTAGAAGGAAATCTTCCAAAAGGTGTTTATGCGAAGGATATCATTTTACATTTATTAGCTACTTATGGTGTTTCAATGGGAACAGGGCATGTTATTGAATTTTATGGTGAAGCAATTTCCAATATGTCAATGGAAGAGCGAATGACATTGTGTAACATGGCAATTGAAGGTGGAGCAAAAGCAGGACTTGTCGCACCAGATCAAAAGACATTTGAATATCTAAAAGATAGAAGATATACAGTTGATTCATATAATGAAAGATTGGTTGAATGGAAAAAACTATATACTGACAAAGGCGCAAATTTCGATAAAGAGATCTTTGTTGACGTATCTTCACTTGCTCCTTATGTAACATGGGGAACAAATCCTGGAATGGGAGTAAGAATAGATGAAGCTCTTCCTTCAATTAAGGATGAGAACGATGCAAGAGCATATGAATATATGGGCTTACAGCCTGAAATAACACCAAAAGAGATTCCAGTTCAACATGTTTTTATTGGATCTTGTACAAATTCAAGAATATCAGATTTAGAAGAAGCGGCTGCATATGTTAAAGGTAAAAAGGTCAATTCAAACGTACGTGCTTTAGTCGTACCTGGATCTAAGCAAGTACGAAACGCGGCAATGAAGAAAGGTTTGCATACAATCTTTATTGAAGCAGGATTTGAATGGAGAGAAGCTGGTTGTTCAATGTGTTTAGCTATGAATCCGGATCAAGTTCCAGCAGGAGAGCACTGTGCTTCTACTTCAAATCGTAACTTTGAAGGAAGACAAGGAAAAGGTGCTAGAACACATTTAGTTAGTCCAGTAATGGCTGCAGCTGCAGCAGTACATGGTCATTTTATCGACATTCGAAAGGAGCAAACAAATGAAACCGTTACGTACGCATAAAGGAACTACTGTATCAATCATGTTAGACAATATCGATACTGACCAAATTATACCAAAACAATATTTAAAGCGAATCGAGCGGACAGGATTTGGAGAATTCTTGTTTGACGAGTGGCGATATCATGACGATCGTAGCCCAAACAAGTCGTTCGTTTTAAATAATGAAGAAAGAAAGACAGCGTCTATATTAATTAGTGGACAGAATTTCGGCTGTGGATCCTCTAGGGAACACGCACCTTGGGCTCTAAATGATTATGGCTTTACCATCATTATTGCTGGAAGTTTTGCAGATATCTTTTATAATAATTGCATTAAAAACGGGATGCTTCCAATTGTTTTGGATGAAACAACTCGTCAAAAACTTGTCACATTAAAAGGAAATCAAGAAATTGAAATTGATCTAGAACATCAATTAGTGAAAACGCCATTTGACAACTATGAATTCACAATTGATTCCGTTTGGAAAGATAAATTGCTTAATGGATTAGATGACATTGCCATTACGATGCAATATGAAGATAAAATTGAACAATATGAAGCGGTTAGAGTATAAAGTAAAGGCAAAACATTTTCTTAGGAAAGTGTTTTGTCTTTTTTTCTGTTTCTTAGAAGCGGTATGATTCATATTAGAAACAAAAACTCCATTAAAAAGTATGAATATGACTTCGAATACATTTATTTATATTAAGTATACTAACTGGTAACAAATATAGGGAGTAATATGAATGTTTAAGAAAAATAATAATCAAAATCCTAGAGTTAACCATCAAACTCTTACAGAAGTAATCACAAGTGCAAAAAAATCAAATGACTTTACAGAAATAAAAAAAATAGTTTTTGGATCTTCACTTTCTATTTCATACTTTAATACCTTAATTGATCATAATACTATGCAAAAAATTTTACTTCCATACATTGATAAATATGAAAACAATCTAGAAAAAAAATTAGACAAAGATAAATTTTATAGGAATCTTCCCCTTGAAGAGGTTGTTAAGACTAGCGATGTAAAAGAAATAGAGGATAAGATACATAATGGTTATGCACTACTAAAATTTGAAGATAAAATAGAAGATTGTATCTTACTAAATATAAGTAATCAATTAATTGGTCTTAGACAATTTAATGAATCAGAAAATGAATTTAGTGTTACCGGTCCTAAACTCGGTTTTGTAGAAAACTTAGACACAAACATTAGTTTACTACGAAGGAAAATAAAATCCCCTTTACTTATTACCGAAGAAATAGTCATTGGTACAATGTCAAAAACAAGAGTAATGATTGTTTATCTTGATGGGATAACAAATAAAAAACATATAGAAACGGTGAAAAAAAGACTGAAAGGAATAGATTTTGATATAGTTTGGGATACAACCGTTTTAGAACAAATTATTAGCGATAATTCTAATACGCCTTTTCCAATTTATTTGTCTTCAGAGAGGTTAGATAGAATAACTTATACTATTTCCAGTGGTCAGGTTGCAATATTTTGTGATGGTTCGCCATACGCGATATCTGGTCCATCAACAATTCTCGATTTTTTTATCTCTTCAGAAGATTACTATTACAACTGGATTATTGGTTCGTTATTTCGTTTAATACGAATACTTGGTATTTTCTTTTCAATTTTTTCTTCATCATTTTATGTTGCGGTAGTAACTTTTCATTACGAAATGATTCCAATTGATTTATTAGGTCCACTAATTTCTTCTAGAGCGAATGTACCATTTCCGCCTTTGTTGGAAGTTATATTTTTAGAAGTAACAATTGAACTGTTAAGAGAGGCAGGTGCTCGATTACCAACAAAGATTGGACAAACTTTGGGGATTGTTGGTGGGATTGTAATTGGTCAAGCAGCTGTGGCGGCATCTCTTACTAGTAATGTTTTGCTAATCATTATTGCACTTTCTGCATTAGCTTCTTTTACTACACCAACCATAACGATGTCTAATACAATTAGATTGTTACGGTTTCCTTTTATCATACTTTCCGCAATTCTAGGAGGATTAGGTATTATTCTAGGAATTACCATCATGCTGAGCCACTTGTTCAGATTAAAGTCTTTTGGGACACCTTATATGGTTCCATTACACCCTTTTCGAGTAAATAGCTTTAAAGACAGTTTTATTAGACCGCCTTATAGCATGATAAATGAAAGGGCAGAATATTTAAAAACTGATAAAAATTTAAGATATAAACCTAAAAAAAATAAGAAAAAGAGTGATATAAATGAGGAGTAACACAAGTGTTAAAATGTTTTGTGTTCTATTATCTCTTCTTCTGCTTTCAGGTTGTATACCAAGAAGTATAGTCGATGAAGTTTCTTTAATGCATAATGTAGGATTTGATCGAGAAAAAGGTATGATAAAGGCAAGTGTTATATTCCCAAACTATACTGAAATAAATAAACCTACTTTAATAACGGCATATGCAAAGAACACTTCTTCATTAAAAGGTAAGCTAGCAGCTAAAATACAAAGCCATTTAGAAATGGGGCAAGTGAGGGTAATGTTGTTAAGTGAAAAACTGAGTAAATCTGGTATATCACAATTATTAGACTCAGTTTGTAAGGATCCCAAAATAGGTGTTATTAGAATAGCCGTTTCTAGAGGGTCATTAGATAAAATACTAGAAACATCACTTAAAGAAAGCCCTGTCTACTTGAAAAATTTAATCGATAATAGTATTGAAAATGGAGGAATTCCAAATATTGACCTTCATACAATGTTTGATCAGCATTATGGCAGTGGGATAGATATGTATTTTCCTACTCTAAATCTTGATCCAAAAGGAAAGATTTTCGTTGATGGTATTGCAATTTTTAAAAAGGATAAATTTCAATATATGATATCTGACAAAGAAGCATTATTACTAAAGTTTATGTCTGATAGAAACAAGAATGGAAAATATGAATTCAATTTGAACATGAACGGGCATAAAACAAATTTTGGATTCGAGACTCTTTATGGTAATCACAATAAACATATTATTCGCAATAAAAATATTGAAAAGGTAAAACTAAATTTAGTATTAAATATAAGAATTGAGGAACTACCTGAATGGATTGACTTACAAAATAAAAGTGATTTTAATTCATTAAGAAATAATATACAGTATTCGATTTCTAGAGAAGCAGAACAACTATTAGAGTCGTTCCAAAAAAATAAAGTTGATCCTTTAGGAATTGGAAGAATTTATAGAATTAAACAAAAGGGTTGGACTGAAAATAACTTCTATCAAAATATTTATCCTAAATTAAATTTTGAAGTACAAACAAAAATTATTTTTAGACAAGTTGGTGTGGGAAAATAGTGGGCGTTAAGGTAAAAGAACAATTTCAAGTATCAACTTTTTTCACATTCTTTTTAATTCATGCTTCACAAACTAGTGTTGGTCTTTTAAATTATCAATCGATAATTAGTAAGAATGCTCAACAGGATGCATGGATTTCTTTAATAATGACCGGAGTTTCTATTCATATTGTACTTTTTATTATTTTTAAGTTATTGGATGAAAAAAATAATGATTTAGTCGCTGTTCACCATTTTTGTTTTGGAAAGATATTAGGTAATATATTGTCTCTATTAGTACTAATTTATTTTTTGTCATCTAATTTAACCATTTTCCGAACTTACATAGAAATTATTCAAGAATGGGTATATCCAACAATAAAAACTTGGCAACTAAGCATTATTTTTGGTTTAACAATATATTATATCGTATCAAGTGGTTTTCGTAATATAGCAGGTTTTAGTTTTTGGGGAGTTATTATACCTTCTTTTTTATTTGGTTTAATATATTTTCCAATGAAACATATGGATTTTACTTATTTACTACCTGCTTTCAGTCATTCAATTAAGGATCTATTGCAATCAGCAAAAGCTTCTATCATGCTTTTTCTTGGTTTTGAATGGATATTAATGTATTTTCCTTTTTTGAAAGGTTCAAGTAAAGTTCCTAAGTGGGCACACATTGGAACTTTTTATTCACTTTTTATTTATTTAATTATCACGTTCGTATCTTTTCTATATTTTAATCAAGAGGTATTACAACATATTCCTTGGGCTACTTTAATGATGGTAAAAATCGTACAATTTTCATTTGTGGAAAGATTTGAATATATCTTTATATTTATATGGTTGTTAGTAATTTTACCACCATTGTGTATCTCATTATGGTCATGTTCAAGAATAGCAAAACGAACATTTTCAATCCAACCTAAAGTTTCAATTGGGATTTTTCTTTTTCTAATTGGAGTCACTTCGGTTAGTTTAAAGGAATTTGAAAATATCGACAAACTTGCTAATTTTAATGGAAATGTAGGATTTTACTTTATTTATATTTATATACCACTTCTTTTGGTTATAAAATTAATTAAAAACGGGTTTATAAAAAGCAAAATAGGTTAATAGTTAAACGTGTGCAATATTGGAAAAAATCTGTATTTTTTGAGTTAGCCTCCAGTTTGTTTAATTTATTTTAATGAATATGAAAAAACAAGTAGAATTTTGCTACTTGTTTTTTTATTAATGGGTAATGTTCATTTGTATTAAATTTAATTGTCTTTGTTAATAATAACTTAGTTTAGGTAATAGAAACTAACTCAATATGGCAATCAAAATAATATATAAAAGGGAAATTTTCCTAAGACAAATTACCTAAAATTTCGTTGACATTTATAAAAGTAGAGTCTATATTATAGACAAGGTTAATCGGCGATGATTATTGTCGTTAATTAATCGAAAACAACACGAGGAGACATAATTAATGAGCAGAGTACTAATCATAAATGCACATCCTGATTTCAATTCTAAAGAAGCAATTAGTTTGAAATTGTTAGATTACTTCAAGGAAAAACTTAAAAGTATGGAACCTACTGTTGAAATTGAACAAGTTAACTTGTACAACGATAATATCCCTATGGTAGATGCAATAGTTTTATCTGCTTGGGGTAAGCTAAGAGAAGGAACTCCAATTAACGAGCAAGAGAAGATTAAAATAGATCGAATGAATGAAATATTAAAGCAATTTAAAGATATAAAGCAATATGTCATTGCTATGCCTCTTCATAATTTTAATATTCCATCTAAATTAAAGGATTATATGGACAATATTATGATTGCACGCGAGACATTTAAATATACAGAAGCTGGTTCTGTGGGATTATTGTATGATGATCGAAAATTATTGGTTATTCAAGCAAGTGGTGCGATTTATACGAATAATGACTGGTATACAGAAGTTGATTTTGCCCATAAGTATTTAAATTCAATGTTTAAATTCTTGGGAGTAGAGGATTATCAGCTTATAAGAGCACAAGGAACCGCTTTGTTAAATGAAGAAGAGATTTTAGCAAATGCTTACCATGAAGCTGAGGAAGCTGCAAAGCGTTTTGTCAATTGAGTAACATGTAAAATTCGAAAGCAGACTACAAAAAAACATCTCAAGATTTAATTTAAGGTCAGTATTTAAATAATATTAAGCATTAATTTGAAAAGTAATGTTGTAATATTGTTGAAAACAAGTAAATTCCAAAAATTGATAAAAAGTAGAGGAGCAATATAAATGGAAAAAATTCTTTTCGACGATTTGGAAGCTGTCAGAACTGAAACTTTAAAAATTATGGAGGGCATAACGGAAGAGTTAGCAGATCAAATTCCAACAGGTTTCCGCAATAACATCCGTTGGCAGCTTGGTCATATTTATACTGTTACTGAATTCTTGGCGTTTTTAAAATTAAATCTACCTATGAATCTGCCGGAAGGGTTTGTAGATCGCTTTCCAAATGGAAAGTCGCCATTAGATGAAATAGACAAGTCGGTTCCATTGCCAACGTTACCAGAGCTTGAGAGCCTTTTGAAGGAACAGTGGGTTAGAATTCGCGAGGCGCTGGCTGGTCGTTTAAATGAAAGTACACCAACTCTTATGACTTCAATAGGACTTGGTTTAAATAATCCGGAACAGTTAATCCGTTATAATATGTATCATGAAGGATTGCATTGCGGTATCATATCAGTTTATAAAAAAATGTTGTCTCAGTAACAACTACAGTAAAAATGCTACTTTAACAGAGGGTATCGAAAATTTTTATTAATTAGAAAGGTAAAATCTCTTCAAAAATAGAAGTGATTTTACCTTTTTTATATCAAAAAATGAATGGATTTAAAAATTTATTATATATTGAACAATTTATCTTTATTAATAATAATTAGTTAAATCTTTATCAATGATTTTCAGATTTATTATTATCAATCTATACTAAAGGATCTCCTACCCTGTAAAAGTTAATAATCCTACGTCTCTCAACAATATTTTTTAAAGAGCTTTTTAATAAAGAGCAATTCCCCTTTTATTTCTTTTAGCCGTTTTCTATTGAATATTTCACCTGATCTACCAATAATATTTAAATAAAATCATTGTTTAAATGAGAGGGGTTTACAATGAGCATTCATGTAATTGTTGATAGTTCGGCAGATTTACCTGAGGAATTGGTACAGCAAAATGATATTGCAGTCATTCCTCTGAGGATCTACGATGAATTTGGAACAGAGTATACAGATCGGATCACTTTAACACCTACGGAACTATTATCACGAATGAAAAATGGAGAGCAGTTTACGTCATCTTTACCCTCTTATGAGTCAATATACGAAGCATTGAGTCAAAATTGTGAAGAAGGAAATGCAACGATCTATTTAGCGTGTTCTGGTGATTTATCGGGAACTTATAATTTTGCCCAGGTAGTAAAATTAGATATTCTAGAAAAATATCCAAATGCAATAATAGAAGTAATTGATTCACGTTCGGTTTCCCTAGGAATTGGGGTTTTAGTAGTAGACTTGCTAAAAAACATTCAAAGTGGAGATTCCCTTGATGAAGTGATTCGTAAATTAGATGATAAGATACAAAAAATAAATCATATTTTCACTTTAGAAGATTTGCAGTACTTAATCAGAGGTGGGAGAATTGGAAAATTTGCTGGTTTCTTTGGTGGTATGTTAAATATCAATCCAATCATGGAAGTAGCAGAAGGAAAATTTAAACCATTAGAAAAAGTTCGTGGGCGGAAAAAAGCACTGAATCGAATCATTGAAATGATGAAACTTCGAAAAAGTGACAATCAAGATGAAGCTGTCGGTATTGTTTATGGAGATAAAGATGAGTTAGTGGTAAATTTTATAGACCATTTACAGAAATCGATAGGCACCCAAAAACTAATGATCAATTCAGTTGGCTCAGCAGTTGGAGTGCATACTGGTCCGAGTGCTTTAGGGATATTCTTTTTATCAAAATAGTATTCTAGTGCTAATTTATATCCTCAAATCTTTATGAAAATTTCATTTACTGTAATAAATGCTCATTCTATATTTGAGCATTTTTTATCACAAAACAGGAAATTTCAATTACCGTATTAAACTGAATGAAATGAAAACTAAAATAAGTTTGCAACACTATTAGTACCATGTAATAATATAAGGTATAAAATATTAAGTTAAAGGGGTTCTATAATGAAAGTAAAGATTATTACAGATAGTGCTGCTGATTTAACGAAAAAGCTTTACGAGCAATATGACATCGATGTGATTCCAATAAGGGTGTTTGATGAAGAGGGTAATGAGTACTTTGATGGTGTAACATTAGAACCAGAGAAGCTGTTAAATGAAATGAAAGAAGGAAAAGTTTTTAAAACATCGTTACCGTCATATGAATCAATTCGTTCAACTTTTGAAAAGTATGCAAAATTAAATATTCCAGTAGTGCATCTATCTTTAACTTCTGAACTATCAGGAACTCATCAATCTATGGTTTTAGTAAAAAATGAATTGTTAGAAGAATATCCAGAATGGGATATTGATATTATCGATACAAAATGTGGCGCATTAGGCCAAGGCTTGGTCGTGATTGAGGTTGCAAAAATGGCACAAGAAAATGCAACTAAACATGCGATCATTGATTATGCAGTTATGGCTTCTCGACATATGGAACATATTGTAACAGTTGAAGATCTGCAATATTTTGTAAGAGGTGGTCGTGTTAGTAAGTTCCAAGGATTTATTGGTGGTCTACTAAATATAAAGCCGGTATTACATTTAAAAGAAGGAATCCTAACACCGATTGAAAAAGCTAGAGGTACAAAAAAAGCGATGGAACGACTTGTCTCAATAATGGAAGAAAGAGGCGGTGATCTGCAAAATCAATTAATCGGGATTACTCACGGAAATAATATTGAAGGTGCAAATTTGTTAAAGAATATGATTAAAGAACGTTATGGTTGCGAGGACTTTGTCATTACTACGATTGGTGCAACTGTTGGTGCACATGCAGGTCCTGGAACACTTGCCGTTTTTTTCTTAAATAAAGACTTTGCATGAAACTTTTGTCCAACTATTTGATAAGATGGTAAAGAAAACTAATTCTTTATCATCTTTTTTATTGTCCTTTAATGGTTTAACTTTGATATATAGATGAAGATTTTAAAAAAATTTCATAGGAGTGATTGTATTGAAAGCTTACGTATTGAGAGAGACGAATGGTCCCGAGTCACTAAAATTAGAAGATTTTGATCTAGGAACAATCAAACCAAATGAAGTATGTATTAAAATAAAAGCAGCTTCTTTAAATAGGCGCGACTTTTTTATTACACATGGCATGTATCCTGGAATGAGATTACCTTCAATTTTAGGTTCAGATGGAGCAGGAGAAATTGTCGAAGTTGGCGAAGAAGTAAATGAACTAACTGTAGGTGATGAAGTTATCATTAATCCAAGCATAAATTGGGGCGAACGAGATGATATATGTTCAGAACATTTTAATGTGCTTGGTATGCCTCAAAATGGCACATTTGCAGAATTCATTATTGTACATAAAGAAAATGTTAAGAAAAAACCAAGTTATTTGAGTTGGTCAGAAGCAGCGGCCATTCCGCTTGCAGCGTTAACGGCATATCGTGCACTATTTTCACGAGGAGAATTAACAGAAACTGATACAGTTTTAATTCCTGGAATCGGTAGTGGTGTGGCATTATATGCGTTACAAATCGCCGCTTCACACGGAGCGAAAGTGATTATAACTTCTAGTAGTGATGAAAAAATTGAAAAAGCATTAAAATTAGGTGCTTTTGCTGGATATAATTATAAGGATCAAGATTGGTACAAAAAACTTAGAAACCAAATTGGAATGGTAAATTTAACAATTGATGGTGTAGGTGGAGAATCTTTTAATCGTATAATTGATGTTACAGCACAAGGTGGTAGAATCGTAACATATGGTGCAACTAACGGAGTTGTACCAAATACTGTATTACCTAAAATATTCTTTAAAAATATGGATATTAGAGGCACAACAATGGGTAGCCCAAGAGAATTTGAACAGATGATAGCATTATTTGAAAAACATAATATAAAACCAGTAATTGACTCCGTATATTCTTTCTCGGATTTACAAGAAGCATTAAAACATATGGGTGAAGGTCATCAATTTGGTAAAATTGCAATTGAGTTCTCTTTATAATAAAAAGAAAGAACTGAATCATTTTCAGTTCTTTTTTTATAGTACATTCATTAAATGAATACTCAATCATAAGATATTAACAAATTTAAAATTTGTAATATTTAGTATTTTGCGTAATGTAAGCGTTTTATTTTTGATTAGGAGGCTAAATTATGAAACAACTTTACTTAACAAGAGAGCATGAAATCTTTCGCACGTCTCTTAGAAAATTTTTACAAAAAGAAGCAGTACCATTTTACGAAGAGTGGGAAGCAAATCGGATAGTCCCAAGGGAATTCTGGTTAAAATTAGGAAATGAAGGTTTCCTTTGTCCATATATTGATGAAGAATATGGTGGCTTAAACACAGACTTTGGCTACTCTGTTATTATCATCGAAGAGCTAGAAAAGGTTGGATCAAGTTTAGTTGGTGTGTCTCTCCATAATGATATCGTTGTTCCTTATATCGACGCGTATGGAAATGATCAACAAAAAAAGGAATGGCTTCCAAAATGTATTTCAGGCGAATATATAACTGCAATTGCGATGACAGAACCAGGAGCTGGATCTGACTTGGCTAATATCAAAACGACAGCGATTAAGCAAGGTGATTACTATATTGTTAATGGCGAAAAAACATTTATCACAAATGGAATTCATTCAGATTTAGTTATTATTGCAGTAAAAACCGATACATCAATTCAGCCTGCATATAAAGGAATCAGCTTATTAGTAGTCGAAAAGGATACAATAGGTTTTTCAAGAGGTAAAAAATTAAATAAAGTAGGACTTCATAGTCAGGACACTGCAGAATTAATATTCCAAGACGCAAAAATTCCTGTAAAAAATCTTTTAGGTGAAGAAGGAAAAGGTTTTTATTATCTAATGGAAAAATTACAACAGGAACGTTTAGTTGTTGCATTAGAAGCACTTGTTTCATCCGAAGAAATGGTGAAAGTAACTACTGAATATGTTAAAAATAGAAAAGCCTTTGGAAAATCAATCGCTCAATTTCAAAACACTCAATTTAAGCTAGTAGAATTAGCAACTGAGATCGAAATAGGTCGGACTTTTATTGAGAGACTGATTATGGAACATATGGAAGGAAAAGATATTGTGAAGCAAGTATCCATGGCAAAGTGGTGGATCACAGATTTAGGCAAAAAAGTAGCTTCAGAATGTCTTCAATTACATGGTGGATATGGGTATATGGAAGAATACGAGATTGCAAGACGATTTAGAGACATTCAAGTGATGTCTATTTACGCTGGTACAAATGAAATTATGAAAACAATCATCGCAAAAAATATGGGATTAAACTAAATTTAGCGATAAAAAGGAGAAATAGTATGAGAGAAGTAGTGATTGTTGATGCATTAAGAACCCCAATCGGAAAAAGAGGCGGAATTTTTAGTGAAACAAGGTCTGATGATATAGCTGCATTTGTATTAAAAGAGCTTGTAACTAGAAATGAATTTAATCCAAAAGAAATTGATGACGTAATTATGGGATGCGTTACCCAAGTTGGTGAACAAGCTGGGGATATTGCGAGAGTCGCTTCTTTAGTGGCCGGTCTACCGATTGAAGTACCAGGTGTAACCATCGATCGTCAATGTGGATCAAGTCAACAATCAGTGCACTTTGCATCACAAGCGATTTTAAGTGGTGATATGGATATCGTAATTGCAGCTGGTGTTGAAAGTATGACTCGTGTACCAATGTTTTCTAATTTAAAAGGATCAAAATGGAATGAAAAATTAGAAAAAATGTTTGGTGAGTTCAATCAAGGGATTTCTGCTGAAAGAATGAATGAGAAATGGAATGTTAGTCGTGAAGAACAAGATGAATTTGCTTATCATAGTCATCAAAAAGCGTTAAAAGCACAAAGTAAAGGCTATTTTGAAAGTGAAATCATTCCTGTTGATGTAAAAGATAAAGAAAATGAAATGGTTACAGTTAGTAAAGATGAAGGTCCAAGAGAAAACTCTTCAGTTGAAAAACTAGGCTCTTTAAAGCCGGTATTTAAAGAAGATGGATCAATTACAGCTGGTAATGCGAGTCAAATTAGTGATGGTGCAGCAGGACTATTACTGATGAGTAAAGAAAAAGCATTGGCGTTAGGGTTAAAACCGAAATTTAGAATTATTGGTAGATCAGTTGTAGGGTCAGATCCATCTTTAATGTTAACGGGTCCAATCCAGGCTACAAGTAAAGTACTTCAAAAAACTGGATTAACAATCGATCAAATTGATTTATTTGAAATTAACGAAGCATTTGCGACAGTTCCTTTAGTGTGGCAAAAGGAATTCAATGTTCCATTTGAAAAGTTAAATGTGTTTGGAGGCGCTATTGCATTAGGTCATCCATTAGGTGCAAGTGGAGCAAGGGTAATGGTTACTTTATGTAATGCACTTGAAAAAACAGGTGGTAGATATGGCTTACAAGCAATTTGTGAAGGTCACGGAATGGCGAATGCAACGATCATTGAAAGATTAGATTAATAGATTGGAGGAATTCAAATGAATATACAAGATTGTCGAGCAGTAGTGACTGGTGGTGCTTCTGGTTTAGGTGAAGCGACTGTCACAGAGATCGTTAAAAATGGTGGTAAAGCTGTTATTTTTGATTTATCTGAAGAAAGAGCACGTCATTTAATTGAAAAACTAGGTGAGGATCATGTTTTATTTGTAAAAACAGACGTTTCTTCAGAGGAAAGTATTCGAGCAGCTATTAAAAAAATCCAAAGTGATTTTGGTCCAGTCAATGCATTAGTAAATTGTGCGGGAATTGTAACTGGTGAAAAAGTCATCAAAAAAGAAGGTATTCATGCACTTGATTCGTTTCAAAGAATCATCAATGTAAACTTAGTAGGGACATTTAACGCAATTCGATTGGTAAGTGAATATATGATTCAAAATGAGCCGAATGAATTTGGTGAAAGAGGTATTATTATAAATACAGCTTCTGTTGCAGCGTTCGACGGACAAATTGGTCAGGCAGCATATAGTGCATCAAAAGCAGGTGTTGTTGGAATGACTTTACCAATTGCTAGGGAATTAGCAAGGTACGGCATTCGAGTTATGAGTATTGCTCCTGGTATATTTGAAACACCTATGTTTGATGTGTTACCTGAAAAAGCAAGAGAATCATTAGGTAATATGGTTCCATTTCCTTCTCGACTTGGTAAACCATCGGAATATGCTCATTTAGCGAAAAGTATCATTGAAAATCCGATGTTAAATGGTGAAGTGATACGACTAGATGGTGCAATTAGAATGCAACCAAAGTAATCGGAAGAAAAAAATAAAAAATCTTTGGATAATATAACCAATTTTTTCAAAAAATACTCTATATCCTGTAAAAGATTAGAGGAATTTGATGAAAAAGTTATTAAGATTTTTGAAAGTTCTGTTGTTAACAATTTTTAGTTTGCTAATCATATTACTGGCATTACATGAAATTGAAATGCATTTCGCAATGAAGAAAAATATAAATGCTGAGAAACCGGTAAAATATCCGATTGGTAATAGTGATTTATCTATTTATACGAATGGTAAAAAATTTAATAAACAATTATTTACCGATATCCAGAATGCAAAACAAGCTGTACATATATACTTTTTTTCAATTTCCAATGATGCAATCTCCCATCAATTTTTAGATATTTTAAAAAAGAAAAGTGATGAGGGCATACCAGTTTATTATGGTGTCGATCGTTTAGGTGGATTACTTTTATCAAACAAAGAAAAAAAAGATTTGAAAGCACATGGTGTCCATTTTACCTATTTTAATGAACCAACACTTAGTTACTTTTTTTCATCAATCAATCATAGAAACCATCGTAGAATGACGATTATTGATGGTGAAATCGGTTATATTGGTGGATTCAATATAGGTAAAAAGTATATAAGTGAAAATAAGAAATTAAAGCATTGGGAAGATGTACAGCTTCGTCTTGTTGGCAATGGTGTTAAAGGGATGGAGGATCAATTTGTCATTGATTGGAGAAGAAATACGTCTCAAAATATCAGCCCAATGAAGATAACTTCAAAGGTCGGAAAAAGTGAACATCAATTCGTTTCTTATACGAAACTTGGCATTCAGGATGAGTATGTAAACTTATTTAATAATGCTAAACAATCAATCACCATATATTCGCCTTACTTTATTCCAAATAATAAAGTGATTTGGGATTCATTACTAGAAGCGTCAAAAAGGGGAGTAGATGTTAAAATTTTATACTCTCATAAATCTGATGCGATTTTAGTAGAGCAAGCAGCAATCAAGTATATAAGACAAGCAATCAAGCAAGGTATTCAAGTTTATGGTTATAAACCAGGCATTTTCCACGGTAAGGTAATGAAAATTGATGATTCTTTACTGATGATTGGAACGACAAATTTTGATTCTCGCTCATTTCATTTAACAGATGAAATAAATTGTTATATTTATGATCAAGGGTTTATTAAATCAGTAGAACCAAAATTAAGTGATGAATTTAATCAGTCTTTCCAAGTAACAGAAGCATATCTTAATAAACTATCTTGGAAAGATCGAATGAAAGAACGAATTGCAAAATTAGTGGAGTTTTATTTATAAATAGGAAAATTTATTTTTAAATGTTCTTTAAAACACATAAATGAATATATAAAAATAATAACAATCGATTAATCATTTAAAATGGTTAATCTTTTTTTATTTTTAAATTTTAATAAAAATACAATTGATTTTATAATTATTCATTATTATAATGAAAAATATAAATTTACATCAAAGGGGAAAAAAGATGAAAGTAGGTATTGTAGGTGCAAGTGGTTATAGTGGGCTTGAATTAATTCGAATGCTACATACGCATCCACATATAGAACAATTGAATTTTTATGCATTAACCAGTAATTCGAATGACATTTCAGAATATTACCCGCATTTAAAATCAATCGTAAACGGACCAATTCAGAAATGGGATACAGATCAATCGATTAATGAAAATCATATTGTTTTTTTAGCCACACCGCATGGAGTCAGTAGTGAAATAGTTATGAATTTAAGAGAAGAACATGTGAAAATTATTGATCTTTCAGGTGATTTTCGCTTAAAAAAAGAGCAGCAATACAATCATTGGTATAAATCAAATCATCCTTGTTTTTCTAAAACATCAAATTTTACATATGGATTGGCAGAATGGAATCAAGAAGAGATAAGAAAATCTAATTTTATTGCTAATCCAGGATGTTATCCAACAGCATCAATATTAGCAATCGCTCCTCTAATTAAGGAAAACCTTATTGTTGAAAATACAATTATTATTGATGCGAAATCTGGCATTTCAGGGGCTGGAAAAGGATCAAATGAAGTCACTCATTTTACAAATAGAAATGATAATTTTGCAGCATATAAAATTCATGACCATCAACATATTCCCGAAATTGAACAATTCTTATCAATGATCAATCCGAATGAAAATTATATAACGTTCACTCCACATTTAGCTCCAATGACTAGGGGAATCATGGCTACCACATATTCAACTGCTAAAGCATTGATCTCTAATGAGGAATTAAAAGAATTGTATAAAGAGATTTATAAAGATTCATATTTTATTAGAATAAGAGATTCAATTCCATGTACAAAGGATGTTTATGGTTCTAATTTTTGTGACATATATCCAGCTTTTGATGAGCGGACAAATAGAATAACTGTGATTTCAGTGATTGATAATTTAATAAAGGGAGCGGCAGGTCAGGCGATTCAAAATATGAACATCATGCTTGGTTTACCAGAAGAAACCGGTTTAATGTTTATGCCAATATTCCCATAAGGAGAGAGTGGAATTGATAACTAAAGAGAAAAAAATAAAAAAAGTAAACGGTACAATCACAACACCACAAGGCTTTTTTGCATCGGGTGTTCATGCAGGATTTCGTTATAAAAGAATGGATTTAGGCGTCATTTATTCTGATAAACCATCGTCAGTTGCTGCTGTTTATACGCAAAATTTATTCCCAGCTGCTCCTATTGCCATTACAAAACAAAGTATTGCGTATAACAATACACTTCAGGCTGTACTAGTAAATAGTGGCTGTGCAAATGCTTGTACTGGTAAAAAAGGCGAAGATGATGCTTTTCAAATGAGATTGTGGTGTGCTGAGCATTTTGATTTACCAGAACATTTAGTTGGGATCGCTTCGACAGGTGTAATTGGAGAATTTCTAAGCATGGAGAAAATGAACAGCGGAATCAAAAAACTATCAATTGGTAATCAGACTGAAGATGGAGAAAACTTTGGTAATGCAATATTAACAACTGATACGGTTTCTAAGCATACTTGCTATGAAGTTCTTGTGAATGGGAAAACCGTAACGATTGCAGGTACGGCAAAAGGTTCTGGAATGATTCATCCAAATATGGCAACTATGCTTGGGTTTATTACAACTGACGCGACAATAAATTCAGAACAGTTACAAAGTTTATTAAAAAAAGTAACAGATAAAACGTTTAATCAAATTACTGTTGATGGTGATACATCTACAAATGATATGGTTCTAGTTTTAGCCAATGGTGCAATTCAACATGATGCATTAACCGAAGATCATTCAGATTGGGAAAGCTTTGAAGCAGCATTTCAGCTAGTTTGTGAGGATTTAGCGAAAAAAATTGCTAGAGATGGTGAAGGTGCAACAAAATTAATTGAAGTAAATGTCAATGGTGCATCTAGCACAAAGATGGCAAATATCATTGCAAAAACAATAGTAGGCTCTAACTTAGTGAAAACTGCTGTTTACGGAGAAGATGCCAATTGGGGAAGGATTATTGGTGCAATTGGTTATAGTGGACTAAAAGGCGAATATAATCAGATTGATATTTCAATAAATGGCATAACAGTTTTATATAATAGCAAACCTGTAGCATTTAATGAAGCTGAAGCCAAAGCTGCTTTACAATCTGACATAGTTTATATCGATGTGCATCTACATGATGGCAATGCTAGTGGTACAGCATGGGGCTGCGACTTAACGTATGACTATGTCAAAATAAATGCAAGTTATCGAACGTAAGGAGGAAGAATATGGGGATTGTAGTTATCAAACTAGGTGGAAGTTTAATACAAGGTTTATCAAACACTTTCTTTGAGCATATTAATCTACTACATCGAAATGGTAAAAAAGTAATTATCGTTCATGGTGGAGGTCCGTTAATTAATAATTTACTATTAAAATTTTCAATTCCAGTTGAGATGGAAGATGGGCTTCGTAAAACATCTAATGAAGTTTTAGAAGTTGTTGAATATGTGTTGAATGGCAAAACAAATAAAGATTTAGTCGTAATGTGTAATCAATTTAATTTATCTGCGATAGGGCTTTCAGGTTGTGACAATCTTCTTTTAGAATCTTCATTATATGATAAAGGAAAATTAGGTTGGGTTGGAGAAGTAGAGAAGGTAAATACAAGTTTACTAGAATTACTACTTACTAATGATTATCTTCCTGTCATCTCACCAATTGGTGTGGATAAGATTGGTCAAAAGTATAATATTAATGCGGATCTAGCCGCGAAAAGTATTGCAAAAGCTTTACATGCTGAAGTGCTCTGCTATGTAACGAATACAAATGGCGTCTTAAATAGTGAAGGAAACAGTATAGAAAAGATTACAAAAGATCAAGTGCAAGCTTTAATTGAAAATAAAACAATTACCGGTGGAATGATTCCGAAAGTACAAAGTGCAATAGAAGCTTTGAATGAGGTTCAATCAGTTGCGATTGTAGGAGAAAACTTCCTTAATGAAGATGGAACAATGAATGGAACTGTGTTTTCAAAAGGAGTTGTTTTTAGTGAGTAATTTATTTCCAACCTATCAAAGAAAAGATATTCATTTTATAAAAGGAATTGGTTCCTATTTAATTGACGATCAAAATAAACAGTATCTAGATTTTTTAAGTGGAATCGCCGTATGTAATTTAGGACATTGTCACCCAAAAATAGTAAGTGCCTTACATAATCAAATCGAATCACTTTGGCATGTTTCAAATCTTTTTACAATCGAAAAACAAGAAGAAGTAGCTAAAATTCTTTGTAAATCAATTGCAAATGGGCTTACTTTTTTTTGTAATAGCGGAACTGAAGCAAATGAAGCTGCTATTAAACTAGCACGAAAATATACAGGAAAATCACATATCATAAGCTTTCAACAGAGCTTCCATGGAAGGACTTTTGGATCGATGGCTGCAACTGGTCAGTCAAAAATTCATGAAGGCTACGGAGATATGTTGAATGGATTTACTTATGTACCATTTAATGATGTAGAGGCTTTACAAGCGGAAATAACAGAAAATACAGGTGCAATCATTTTAGAAGTCATTCAAGGTGAGGGTGGTGTAGTCGTTGGTGAAGAAGACTTTTTTGAAGGCATTGCAACACTTTGTGAAAAGTATGAACTATTACTCATTGTTGATGAAGTACAAACCGGAATTGGCCGAACAGGGTCAATGTTTGCCTATGAACAAACACCATTAAAACCTGATATCATTACGCTAGCAAAAGGATTAGGAAATGGCATTCCAGTCGGTGCTATGATTGGCGATAAAAAATTAGCATCTGCGTTTTCATTTGGGTCACACGGTTCAACATTTGGTGGTAACTATTTAGCAATGACAAGTGCATATGAAACAGTGAATATTATTAATCAAAAAGAGTTTTTAGCGACTGTAAAGGTGAAAGGTGACTATTTAAAAAGTAAGTTAAGTGAAAACTTAGAACAGATTCCAATTGTTGAAGAGATACGTGGAAAAGGATTAATGATTGGAATCGTTTGTAACCAAAATGTAAGTCTGCTTGTAGATCAGTTACTAGCTAAGGGATTAATCGTTGGAACGGCAGGGGCAAACACGTTAAGATTATTACCACCTTTAACAATATCACATGATGAAATAGACAAAGCGGTTTACTGTATCAAAGAAGTTATGACTCAAATTTGTCTAAATACCGAACAGGTAATATAAATGAGAGGGCTTTGTAAAGGCGTTTAGGCCATTGCAAGGCTTTTTTATGTTATTGTAAAAATATATTGAAAATTTTACCAGGTTCAAACATAATGGAATAACCACTGTATTTGGAGGGATGAAAATGTATCATATTCGAGTAAGAGCTTGTGCTTTAATTATTGAAGACGATTCAGTTTTACTAATTGAATTTACAGACGAAGATGGGGTTCACTTTAATCTACCTGCAGGAGGAACTGAACCAGGAGAAACGGTCGTGGACGCTGTAAAAAGAGAAGCATACGAGGAAGCTGGTGTCGAAGTAGAAGTAGGCGAGCTTGTTTTTGTATCTGAAAATGCTCCACATAAGACAGGTCGAACGCATGAACCTCACGGATTAAGTTTAATGTTCAGATGTTATTTGAAAGAAGGATCAACTCCTACGATGCCAATTAATCCAGACCCAAATCAATCAGGTGTGCGATGGGTTCCATTATCAGAATTAAACGATATTGTTTTATTTCCAAATATCAAAGAATTAATCATGGATTATGCAAAAGGACATTATGTTAATAATCGACTAATCGAGGAATATGCTTTAAAGGAACAACTAATTTAATAAAATGAAGAAGGTAAGTAGGTGACACAATGATCGAAGTAAAGGATTTAAAAAAACATTACCGGATCCTAAAAAGAGACCCTGGTTTAAGAGGGTTCATCAAAGCTTTATTTAAACCCGTTTACGAAATAAAAACTGCTGTAAGAGATGTTAATTTCCATATTAGCGAAGGAGAGATTGTTGGCTATATTGGTTCAAACGGTGCTGGAAAATCTACAACCATTAAAATGATCAGTGGTGTGCTGACACCGGATGAAGGGTCAATCACAGTAAATGGAATTGTACCTTATAAAGATCGTATGAACAATGCTTATACAATTGGAGCAGTTTTTGGTCAACGAACACAATTATATTGGGATATTCCTGTGCAAGAGTCCTTTGAGTTATTAAAGCATGTTTATGAGATTCCCGAACAAGATTTTCAGAAAAATATAGCATTATTTAAAGAAATCTTAGATTTAGAGCCATTATTGCATATCCCTGTTAGACAACTTTCTTTAGGTCAAAAAATGCGCTGTGAATTAGCGGCTGCCTTTCTACATAATCCGAAAATTGTTTATCTTGATGAGCCTACAATTGGATTAGATGTGGTTGTGAAAGAAAAAATTCGTGAATTTATTAAAGATATGAACCGTCTATATAAAACGACCATTATTTTAACGACACATGATATGCAAGATATTGAGGAACTTTGTAATCGAATTATTGTAATCGATCAAGGGACCATTATGTTTGATGGACTACTAGATGAATTAAAAAAAGGTGTTACTTATAACCGAATGATTCAAATAGAAATTGATAAACAACAAACTTTCAATCTCCCTAGTAATTTATCAGATAATATAAAGGTTGAAAAAATTGAAGGGCAACCAAATAGTTTTCTTCTAGCATTCAATAGTGCAAACGTATCCGCAACGGATATTATTCAAGAAATCATGTCACAATATACGATTCAGGATTTTACCTTAACAGAACCTGGAATTGAAGCAATTGTAAAAGAGATATATGAAAGAGGTGCTAGTTCATGGTCAAATACTGGGAACTAGCGAAATCGCAAATGAAAGTAGATTCCGCCTATACAGCTTGGTATTGGGCTGAAACTTGTTCGGCTATTTTAAGACTGTTAATCACATATTATTTTTGGCTTGCAGTCTATGAAAATAATGATTCTATTAAGGGAATCGGTTTTCAGTCAATGCTAACATATATCGTTGTAGCAATGATTATCGAACAATATGTATCAGGTGTAGGAGATGGGCTAGCTCGACAAATAAAAGATGGAAGTATCGTTTTGGAGCTATTAAAACCGTATCATATGTTAAATAAAATGATTGCATTAGATATCGGTTCTAAAATAAGTTCATTTTTTCGCGCAACATTACCAATTATTGCAATCGCTTTCTTATTTTTATCGCTATCATTTCCTACTAATATAGTAACTTACTTATATTTCATCATCAGTTTTGCACTAGGTGTATTAATAGGAGCTCAAATTGATTTAATGATTGGAATTGTCGCCTTTTGGACAGTAAATGTTTGGGGAGTCAGAGTTTTAAGGGAAGCAATTATTAAATTCTTTTCGGGAGCATTAATTCCGTTAAGTTTATTTCCAATTTGGTTCCAAGATGTAAGTCAGTTCTTGCCATTTCAAGCAATGGTATATATTCCTACGGCTATTTTTACTGGTCAAATACATGATACAAACCAAATAATCACATCAATTGGACTTCAGATTTTTTGGTTAATTAGCATGTATGCGCTACTTCGATTTCTATGGTCTATTGCCATTAGAAAAATTACAATATTTGGAGGTTAGTAATGAAAAACTTTATTCGATACATAAAACTATATCTCCATTATGCTAGTAAACATATAAAAGTAATGCTTGAATATCGAGTAGATTTTTTAATCGGCATGTTTTCAACGATTATTCAACAAGGAATTAGTATTATATTTTTGAAAATTATTTTTAGCAATATTCAAGTATTAAAAGGGTGGACTTTTTATGAAATCCTATTTATATTTGCGATTGCATTCCTAGGGAGATCAATTCATCATATATTTTTTGATAATTTATGGACATTAGGATGGCAATATATAAGGTCTGGTAACTTTGAAAGATTATTACTTAGACCTGTGAATCCTTTATTTCAAGTCATTTCAGAGCGGTTTCAGCAAGACGGTTTTGGTCAATTTATCATTGGTATCATCATATTGCTTTATTCTGCTAGCCATATTGGCATAGATTGGGGCATTACTGAAATCGGAATGCTAATCCTATTTATCATTTCAAGTGGAATGATCTTTGTAGCAATTAATTTATTTTTTATTACTTTTTCATTTTGGATGGTTGATAGTTTACCGATTGTTGTATCAGTTTTCGGGTTAAGTGAATTTGCACGTTATCCAGTTAATATATATCATAAATCTATTACATTAGTAATTACTTGGATCATACCATATGGATTTACTGCGTTTTATCCAGCAAATTACTTTTTGGATGAACAGGGCGTTTCCATTTTGGCTATTGTCACACCAATAATCGCAATGATTAGTTTTGTTGTAGCATATAAGTTTTGGAATTTTGGTGTAAAACATTATGAAAGTACTGGTCATTAATGATTAGCAATTAGTAAAAGGAGATCATATGATTCACTTACCTTCAAAATTTGTCAAAACAATTAGAGATATACATAAGGAAAAAGGAGAGAAGTGGTTAGCAAATTTCGATCGTTTAATAGCCGATTGTGAAGAACGGTGGAAAATGAAAATTATGCCACCTTTTGAATTATCGTATAACTTTGTTGCACCCGCTATTTTAGAAGATGGTACGGCTCTAGTTATAAAACTTGCTGTTCCGAATGAAGAATTTTCATCTGAAGTTTATGCTCTAAAAGAATTTAATGGAAGTGGAATGGTTTCATTAATTGATTACGATCTTGAAAAAGGAATACTCATTATTGAAAGACTGATCCCTGGTAATACATTAACTTCAATAAATAATGAAGACGAAGCAATTTTGATTGCTTCAACTATTATGAAAAAGTTATGGAGACCAGTCCCAAAAAACTGTAATGTGCAATCCATTACTGAACGACAAAAAAGCTTAATAAGGATTTCCACACAAAATCCAGACGGAATCGGTCCGATTACGATAAAAACAATCCAAGAAGCTGTAATTACTTTCGAAAAGTTAATTCGTACTCAGACTAAACTTTTCTTATTACATGGCGATTTACATCATTATAATATTTTACAAGTAGGTAAAGACGCATGGTTGGCAATTGATCCAAAAGGTTTAATTGGTGAAAGAGAATACGATACTATCCAATATTTATTAAATAACCTTGAAAACAAAGATATACTAACAGTCATTGATCAGAGAATAGATCAACTTGTTAAACAATTAGCTTTAGATAAAAAAAGGATTTTATTATGGGGATTTGCTCATGCAGTATTATCAACTTGTTGGAGTTTGGAAGATGAGGGTACTTATAATGAACAATTTTATAAAGCAATTGATGTTTTTAAAGAGTTATACAAGAGATATTATTTGGATTGAAGCCAATTAAAGTGTAGAAAAAAATAAACTTATAAAAGGTGTCTCATAAGTCAATTTTATGACAATGAGACACCTTTTTTATATTTTTTGGTAATATCTGTCCCTGCTTTACTTATCTAACGTATTCATTTATTTTCTTACAGCTATTAAAATGGGACATTAATTAAAAACCAATTTGCTTATCAAACAATAAATATGTTGTAAATATAAATAAATATTTATTGTAAAACGATAAATAATGTGATAAATTCAAAATGAAAATAAATAAGTGAGGTGCTTTTATGAAACAAGTATCAACGCTCTTCTTAAAGATAGCAGTAGTTCTGATTGGAATACCTGTTCTTGCTTTATGTATATTTGTGGTGCCAGAAATTGCAAGTTTCGCAGTAAAATTGTATCCGAATATGTCATATTTCAAATATCTCGTTTTTATTGATCTGTATGCTGGCGCGATCCCATTTTACTTTGCACTTGTTCAAGCTTTTAAACTGTTAATTTATATTGACAAAAACAAAGCGTTCTCTGAATTATCTGTAAGAGCATTAAAAACTATAAAATCTTGTGCAATCGCAATTAGTGCCATCATTACATTAGGTATGCCAATCTACTATCTAATCGCTGAAAAAGACGACGCACCTGGAATCATATTAATTGGATTGGTCATTATATTTGCTTCTATGGTAATTGCAGTTTTTGCAGCTGTACTTCAGAGGCTTTTACAAGAAGCCATCGATATAAAATCTGAAAATGACTTAATAGTCTGAGGTGAATAACATGGCAATAATAATCAATATTGATGTGATGCTGGCTAAGAGAAAAATGAGTGTTACTGAACTGACAGACCGAGTTGGAATTACGATGGCCAATCTTTCTATATTGAAAAACGGAAAGGCGAAAGCTATTCGATTTTCAACTTTAGATGCAATTTGCAAAGCATTAGAATGTCAGCCAGGGGATATTTTAGAGTATCAAATTGAAGACGATGCTGAAAATACGTAGAATTGACTGATCAAGGAAAACTTATTTTATTTAATAGAATGTTTAACACAAAATAAAAACGCTTGGATCCTCTTGAAATCCAAGCGTTTTATAAGAAAAATGAATTGAAATTCATTTCCTAATATAAATTTAGTTTGTTATTTACTTTATAACATTCTCGATTAAACCATAGCCCCAAAATCCTAATAGGGATAAACAACTAGTAAGTAGGATATAAGCAAGGAAAATTTGCCATTTTTTACGATTACTAGTTACGTAATATGTTTCAAGCGTTTCTTTTTCCTTTAATAAAGGATGGATTTTATTGTTTCTTATTAGTTCAATTTTTTGATCAATTTGACTACGAAGCTCACTATCGTTTTGCTCGATTCTAATATCAATTGAACTAATTAAACTGTTGATATAGTATCTTTCTTTATGAAGTTCATTATCTAGCTTTCGTTGATCTTCAAAAAAGGGAAAGAAAAAGCTGTCTTTTACTTGAATATCATATTGATAATTAAAAATTCCAAATTGAAATTGCTTAATCGTATGTTCGTAAAGTTTAATTTTTTCGTTTATCACTTTTAATGTGAATGATTCTCTTACACGCTTAATAAACGTCAGGATTCCTAAGAAAATGATATAAAATGCGATAAAGTTAGGGCTGTAAAACACATATACGAACATCAACATGATCCCAATGAACCAAAATATTGGTGGTAATACGCTTAATATTCTTCCTCCATCCAGAGGTGAGATAGGAATTAAATTAAATAAGTTGAGAATACATCCAAGTGCAATAACTAAACCAAAAAATTCATTATGTGTGTAATGATATAAAGGGATTGCAGGAAGAATGGATATAAGTCCTAACAGTGGTCCACCAAAAGCAACATAACTTTCTGTAACAGCATCCTTTGGCATTTCCTTTAAGGAAATGACGGCACCTACGAAGGGTATAAAAAAGGCAGGGGAAGTTGGTAAACCCTTTCTCTTAGCGGCAATTAAATGCCCACCTTCATGACAAATTAACAAATATAATATCGCAAATGCAAAATACCAACCAAATGTTAATCCATATGTAAATAGAAAGAAAATCATGCTTAAAAACGACATAAACTTAGCAGCTTTTAATAAGGGCAGAATCAGTTTGAATTTTGCACCGATAAAAGCGAGTGCTATCCCAATTTTAGCAGCATTCTTTTTCGTTTTTTGACTAATAATTGGTTGTGACATACACTTCACCTTCTAACATAAAAGATATTATTATTTTAAAATTATAACATTATATATTAAAAAATTGTTAAATTAAAAGAAAATAGGGATTCTATCATGAAAACAAAAACTAGATTGTCAAATTACTTTTTACTATTAATAGAATTTACGATTCAAGAAGCACTATCTTGTTTATTTCCTGTACTCATATTTGCTACATTGGCAATATCAAAGCTAGTAACAATTCCAAATTTACCAAGATATGATTTTATTTTTATTGTTTGCTTATTGATACAAATTGTTTTTATTATGACCAAATTTGAGACGAAAAAGGAATTTTTGATGATTTGTATTTTCCACTTAATCGGATTAATTCTCGAAATCTTTAAAGTACGTATGGGATCTTGGTCATATCCAGAGCAATCTTATTTAAGAATTTTGGATGTTCCAATTTATAGTGGGTTCATGTATGCAAGTGTAGGTAGTTATATTTGCCAAGCTTGGAAAAGGATGCATATACAACTAATAAATTATCCAAACCCAATCGTCGTCTTAATTTTTGGGAGCCTTATTTACTTAAACTTTTTTACTCATCATTATTTTTACGATCTAAGATGGTTTTTCATTCTGATTCTACCATTTGTTTTTTTCAAAACGACAGTACAATTTAAAGTGAAAATGACAATATTACGAATGCATTTAGTCCTCTCTTTTTTCTTAATAGGATTATTCATTTGGATTGCTGAAAATATTGCCACATTTTTTGGAGCATGGAAATATCCTGATCAACATGCCCATTGGCAAATTGTCCACGTTGGTAAAATTAGTTCTTGGTTTTTACTTGTCATTGTCAGTTTTATTATTGTAGCGTTTAGTCAGAAGGGTACTGACATGCAAACACATGAAGTATCTAGTAGTAGGTAATATGAAGATAAATTAACCACCCCTCTATATAGTAGAGGGTTATTTATATTTTCATAAAAGTACTTTGATAAACGTGATTATTCAATATAAAATAAACTGTGATATGCTAAAAGTAAAACCAATCAAGGAGTGTAAATGATGAAAACCACATCAACTGTTCAACTCGAACAATCCATCGTAAAATTACGTAAAGTGGTGGATGTATTAAACAAGACAATTAAAGAAACTTCATCTGAACGCGAAGCAAATGAAACCATCCGACTGAAAGAGGAACTGAAAACCATCACAGATACGCTTTTACAAATTAAAAAGCGCGAAAACGATGAATAATGTTGAAATGAAAATATGTAAAAACAATTAAGGACCTTCATGGAAGGTCCTTCTTTTACTTATTTAACATTGATTGTAAAACAATTTATAAAATATAAAATGTACAAAAATGTTTCTAAGGAGTGAAATTCTTAATTGAAATAATTAGCAAATTAGTTTAAAAGAATAACGCCAATCTACTTAGTTCATTATTACTGTAAATATTGTTGAATAAGGCAATAAAACAATTAATAGTTTATCTAGCATTATTTTCGAAATCATTTTCAACTGAAGAATTGGGGGAGTATACTGATGTATGAAAAATTTAATGTAATTGACAAAATTAATCGGGAACGAGATCCTTTAACCCCTTTAGTAGTAATGATGTGTGGTGTAGCAGGTTCGGGAAAAACGACATTCGCACAACTATTAGAAAAAGAAGGCTTTATACGTCTTTCAATTGATGAAGAAATTTGGGCAACGAATGGTCGTTTTGGTATTGATTTTCCGGTTGAAAAGTATGAGGAATACAAAGAAGATGCAGAAAGGAAATTGCGGAATCGACTTGTTAAATTAATTGAAAATCAACAACAGGTAGTTGTTGATTTCAGTTTTTGGCAACGTTCTAGAAGAGAGAAATATAAACTACTTATTGAAGAAGCTGGTGGTAAGTGGAAGCTTATTTATTTGAAAGTTCACCCTAATGATTTACGTAAACGACTTAAGATTCGAAGTCAACGATTTGATGCAAATGCCGCTTTTACTATAACAGAAGAAATTTTAACATCCTACCTTAATGGTTTTGAAGCGCCAAAAGGTGAAGGTGAAATTGTAATTGAATAGTAGAGGAAATTTCTTTTTAATAATTAATCTAACAAGAATTTATTTTTCAATAGAGGAAAACTATATTACTAATGTACTAACTCATGAGCTAGTTGTACAACATTACCGACTATTTAGTCGTTTTTTTTTTTTAAAATTACTTCTTAATTTAAGAAGGATCAAATTACATCAGGACATCAATCACACTTTATTTGTAATTAGGATATACATACACACCACTATATTTATAAATTCCACTCACCTCAAGAATCTGACAAACATAAAATGAGTAGACAAGCGATATATCAATGTTTGACACCAACAATTCAGTATATCAAGAGGGAGACATTTACAAACCGTCTTTTTTTGGACAGCCACTAACCAAATTAATGGCCTGAACAGGACAGAACAGCACAATTACTTGCGATGTAAGGGCAAATATCACTCGAAATTAAGTATATAGGGGGAAATAAATGAAAATTACGATTGATCCAGGACATGGAGGAAGCGATTCGGGAGCAGCGGCGAACGGATTAAAGGAAAAGGATATTGTTTTAAATGTAGCAAAGAAACTAAAATCTATCCTGATAAACGACTATGAAAATGTAAGCATACAAATGACAAGAGACTCAGACGTTTTTGTTGAATTAAATAAAAGAGCGGACTTAGCTAATGACTGGGGTGCGAATTATTTTGTTTCAATTCATGTCAATGCAGGTGGAGGACATGGCTTCGAAAGTTATATTTACAATGGGAGTGTTTCAAGCAATACAATTAATTATCGTTCTATCATTCATGATGAAATTATTTCACAGCTAGCATTTTATGACCGAGGGAAGAAGGAGGCTAATTTTGCGGTACTTAGGGAAACAAATATGCCCGCAATCTTACTTGAAAATTTATTTATCGATAATAAAGAAGATGCGAATTGGTTAAAAAGTGATGAGAATTTAAAAAGATTAGCGATTGCAACAGCGGAAGGCATTGCAAAAGCATTTAAATTAAAAAAGAAAACTTCAACAGACATAAAAACAGGTTATTATCAAGTTGTTACAGGTTCATTTGAAGAAAAAGCAAATGCGGAAAAAAGAGTTGAAGAATTAAAAAAAGCAGGTTTTGATTCATTCATAGAGTATGAAGAAAAATAAGAAGTTAATAGGATCATCACAAATAGATATTAATTTTTAAACAAAGCTGCTCTCCACTAATATAGGTGTTTGAGCGGCTTTGTTGTGTAGTGTATGCTATTGATAATAAAAATAATAGGAACACAATATATTCATGACTTCAAGTAAGTAGGAAGTCTTGCTTTTTTTATTGAATAAGTGATACAAAAATCTTTAATGAAATGAGGAAAATTCAAAAAACTCCTATCCTTTTGTTCTTTTATTTTAGTCATAAATAAAATAATCGTTTAAAAAGTATTAGACAAGAAGTAACACGACATATATTCAACTATGAATATAATAACACGAGGATGTGTTTAGTTTGTTTCCTATTAAATTTCTTAAACCAGTTACTAATCGTTGGACGGTATTATTGGCATTTGCTTCATTAGCCGGAATTAGTCAAATGCTTTGGCTCAATTTTGCCCCATTAATATCTTATTTAAAGTCTCATTACAATGTATCAGAATCAGAGATTAATTGGCTCTTGACAGTATTTCCTCTTATTTATATTTTACTCTCAATCCATTCCGGCAAAATAATTGATCGTAGGGGATATAGGTACAGTATTTTAATTGGCGGAATCTTCATGTCTGTCTTTGCTTGTTTAAGAGTTTTTGATGCTAGTTTTTCAATTTTGCTTGTAGGACAAATTGGTATTGCTATTGGCCAGCCCTATATTCTAAATGCGATTTCTAGATTAGTTGTTGATTGGTTTCCTAAGAATCAACAAACTACTGCAACTGGTATTGGAACTGTAGGAATGTTTATAGGAATGGCATTCTCATTAGCTACAACACCTTATTTAGTAGTTCACTTTGGGTTTCAACAAACATTAATGATTATGGCTTTGCTTACAGTCATTTCAACACTCATTTTTTTCTTTATTGGCATTCCGAATCATGCAACCGTACAGCAAATTGAAATAAGTCCTAATTTTAGTAACCAATTGGCATTATTAAAGAAAAAGCAGTTTATTCTATTAAATATTATCTCTTTTTTAGGATTAGGTGTTTTTAATGGATTAACCTCTTGGATCGAACAAATTTTAAGACCATATGGTGTTTCTTCTACACAAGCTGGTTTTGTAGGTGGTTCATTAATTATCGGTGGGATCATTGGTTCAATTATTATCCCAATGCTCTCAGATTTAGTTGGTAAGAGAAAACCGTTCATATTATTTACAATCATTTTTCCATTACTTCTCATTTATCCTCTTTGTACAAGTGGACATTTAACGACTCTTCTTATACTTGGTAGTTTGTTAGGATTTTTTTTCTTACCTGCATTTGCATTATTACTTTCAATTACAGAAGAATTAGTAGGTGAAAAACAATCTGGTGTAGCGACAAGTCTTATACTAATGGCTGGGAACCTAGGAGCAGTCATTGTTATTGCAGCGATGCAAATTGTGAAGGGGAGTCAATCAACTTGGATACATTCTGTTTATTTCGTTTTAATTCTGCTTATTATTTGCTGTGTTCTAACTTTTTACTTAAAAGAAAAACATATATAAATTGATAAAAAGAATAATAATGCTACTCAAAAAATATGGTAAAATTTGGATGAGTTCAACTTGGATGAAATTTTGACATATTCTCGGGGGTATCTAGTTTGAAAAAATCATATTTAATAATAATTGTAATATCGGTGCTTATTATATTTTTTTTCGGATTTGTTAATGGAAAAAGAATTTATAATAAGCCTTCTAGAGAGATAACAGTAGGGATAGACAAGTCAAATAAAAATAGGAATATGATAGAGTTTAAACAAGTAAAATTGGACAATCAATCCACAATTGATAAATTGGAATCCATATTTTTGTTCAGTAATTATATTGATAAACCAAGAAATGATTTAGGTAATTACGATGTACAACTGTCCTTTAAGAATGGAAAGAAGAATGTTAGCTCTTATAGTTTTAATATTTGGTTTACCAAAGAAGCTGGTACAGTAATTCAAATGAACGGTATAAATAGGATGCAGTATAGAAGCTTGGATGAAAATAATACAAATGCTTTAAAAAAGATCATAAAATATAAACGGGATTAATGTTAATTTTAAGTGTTTAGAAAACTGAATATGTTACTAATTTCATTTAAATGAATTGGAATCGCTCTCGACGACTTGTCGGTCATTTTTATTAACAACTGGCACCAAGAACTAGCATCAGTAAGTTGATCAAGAAAGGGCTACATAAATGTAGTCCTTTTTATGTTACCCAAAAAATTAGTGCTTGGTTTTCCGAAAGAATATCATAAATCACAAAAATAGAAGCAACTATGCTCAACAATAAAGCAACTCAACTAAACTAACTTTTTCAATTCCCTTAAAAAATGATAAACTAGCAATACATTAACAATCTACGAAAACACAATAAGGAATGAACTGAAAATGAATATTTATAATATGATTGAAAGCATTTCCGAAAGTAGGCAAGCTAATAATATTGCTTATGTATATCAGGGCATGAGATCAACTTATCATGACTTAATTTTACAAACGAATTATTTTGCTAAGGAATTAATCAATAGAAATATTAAAAAAGATGATAAGGTTGCTATTTTACTTGGAAACTCACCTGAGTTCATTCAAGCTTATTTAGCGGTATTAAAGCTTGGGGCCATTGCAGTGCCTTTAAATCCTGCATTTACTGAAACTGAATTAATTTATATTTTAAATGATGCGAATGTTAAACTAGTCATTTCAAAAGAAGAACAACAAGATAAATTATTTAGTGTTAAAAGTTCTTGTCCAAAATGTGAACATGTTATTGCAATCGATCGATTAAATCAACGGAAGATTTGTACTGATTCTTATAACAGTCCTGATTTCAGTGAAAATGATCCTGCTGTTATTTTATATACTTCAGGAACAACTGGAAATCCAAAGGGGGCAATCATTACACATCGTAATTTAATTGAGAATGTAAAAGATTTTTCTTCGATGATCGAACTACATGAATCAGATAAAATGATAGCGGTACTTCCTATGTTTCACTCTTTTTGCTTAACAATTTGTGTGAATATGATTTTATTAAATGGTGCGACAACAATCATCGTGCCAAAATTCACCCCCGCCGAATTAGTAAACATTATTAAAAATGAAAAAGCTACTTTAATTGCAGCTGTTCCAACAGTTTATAATTATTTACATCAATTATCTAATGTCTCAGCTAAAGATTTTACAAGTTTAAGAGCATGTATTTCGGGTGGTTCATCTATTCCGTTAGAGCTACTTCAATCATTACAAGAGAAGTTACAATTAAATATCTTAGAAGGATATGGTTTATCAGAAACATCACCAGTTTTAACATTTAATCCTTATGGTGGACTTTGTAAGCCAGGGTCAGTTGGAATTGATTTACCAAGTGTAGAAACAAAAATTTTCAACGAGACAGGCGAGGAAGTTTTAGTTGGTGAACTAGGAGAAGTAGTAGCAAAAGGACCAAATGTAATGAAGAGTTATTTCAATAAGATAGAAGAAACTGAAAAAGCTTTTACGAATGGATGGTTCAAAACAGGCGACCTTGGTAAGAAAGATGAAGATGGATATTTATTTTTATTAGATCGAAAAAAAGACGTAATTATAACGAATGGATATAATGTGTATCCAAGAGAAATAGAAGAACAATTATATAAACATCCAAATATTACTGAAGCTGCAGTTGTAGGCAAGCCTGATTTATTAGTAGGGGAAAATGTTTGTGCGTACATTGTAGTGAATCAAAATGTAAAAGAGGAAGATATCAAAAGCTTTTGTCATAAATTTTTGATCCATTATAAAGTTCCAAAGCAAATCTATTTTGTAGATGAATTACCTAAAAATAGTACAGGCAAAATATTAAAGAGAAACCTTCGATAAAGCCGATTGAAAATCGCAGTTATGATTTAGCTGCGATTTTTTTTAGAATAATATTCTGAAAATATTGAAGTTTAGTAATTATTAGCATATACTTGAAATAGATACTAGTTTATTAGAGATTAAGCATAAGAGGTAATAGCACATGGCAGAGCAAAGTCTACGAATTGGTCGAACAGCAATGATGCTTGCTTTGACTGAAGAAGAAGAACTAATTAATCTGAATGAAAATGTCGTTTGGTGTGTTGGTAAAGTTGGTACAATGGATTCTCAAAAAATTGTAGCTGCAATTGAAACCGCTGCCAAACAAAATGGTGTAATAAATGGTGCTTTGTATAGGGAAGTTCATTCGTTATATCATGCAATTTTAGAAGCAATTCAAGGTGTCACAAGAGGACATTTGCAATTAGGTGGCGTACTTAGAACAGTTGGTCTTAGATTTGCTGTCGTAAGAGGAAAGCCTTATAAAAATGCCAATGAAGGTGACTGGATTGCTGTAGCATTATACGGTACAATCGGTGCGCCGATCAAAGGATCTGAGCATGAATCTGCAGGTCTTGGTATCAATCATATATAAATGCCCATAGTGAATTAGAGATTATAGGGGGCTATGTTTCGTAAATGATTATTTACGTTGCATAGCCTCTTTCTGCGTTTTTTTACCAAATTTGGAGGTGCTTTTGAATGGTTACGTTAACTGGAAATAGTTTAACAATGGATCAAATGAAACGAATTTTATTTGAAAATGTGTATGTGCAAGCAAGTGATGATAGCTTACTTGCTGTTAAAAAATGCAGAGAAAAAGTAGAGCAAATCGTTGATAATGGCGAGGTTGTTTATGGAATTACAACTGGTTTCGGTAAATTTAGTGATGTATTTATTGAAAAAGAAAATGTTTCTGCCCTTCAATATAATTTGATCGCATCACATGCTTGTGGTGTAGGAGAGCCATTCCCAGAATTGGTCTCAAGAGCGATGTTGGTACTTCGCGCAAATACAATGCTAAAAGGCCATTCTGGTGTCCGATTAATTGTTGTTGAAAAATTACTTTCATTAATTAATGCTCATATTCATCCAGTGATTCCATCTCAAGGTTCACTTGGAGCTAGTGGAGATTTAGCACCTTTATCTCATTTAGCATTAGTTTTACTTGGTGAAGGTGAGGTTTTCTATAAAGGAAACCGCATGGACACAAAAGAAGCACTAGCAAAAGAAGGAATTCAACCGATTACTTTAGAAGCTAAAGAAGGATTAGCTTTAATTAATGGTACGCAAGCAATGACAGCGATGGGTATTTTAACATACATCGAAGGCGAGGAACTTGCTTACCAAAGTGAATTAATTTCTTCGATTACATTTGAAGCCCTACAAGGAATAACAGATGTATTTGATGAAAGAATTCATTTTGCTCGTGGATTCAAGGAACAAATTCAAGTAGCTGAGCGTTATAGAAACATTCTTTCGACAAGTCAGTTAACAACAAAACAAGGTGAAATTCGTGTGCAAGATGCGTATACATTAAGATGTATTCCACAAGTTCATGGAGCAAGCTGGCAAGTACTTAATTATGTGAAAGAAAAATTAGAAATTGAAATGAATGCGGCGACTGATAATCCATTATTATTTGGTGATGATGTATTCTCAGGTGGAAACTTCCACGGTCAACCGATTGCATTTGCGATGGACTTCTTCAAATTAGGTATCGCAGAATTAGCAAATATTTCTGAACGTAGAATTGAGAGATTAGTGAATCCTCAGTTAAACGATTTACCTGCATTTTTAAGTCCAGAGCCAGGGTTACAATCTGGTGCGATGATCATGCAATATGTAGCAGCTGCTTTAGTTTCTGAAAATAAAACATTAGCACATCCAGCAAGTGTAGATTCAATACCTTCATCAGCAAACCAAGAAGACCATGTAAGTATGGGAACAATTGGGGCACGTCATGCTTATCAAATTCTGCAAAATGCAAGAAGAGTATTAGCTATTGAATGTATTTGTGCAATGCAAGGCGTTGAGTATAAAGGTGTTGAAAAAATGTCTGTCATTACACGTAGATTTATGGAGGATGCACGTAAAACTGTACCGTCAATTACGAAAGATCGCGTGTTTTCAACTGATATTGAAAAATTAACTAGTTATTTAAAAGAAAATTTCGTCTCAGATCGTTTTGTAGGACAAAAACAAATATAAAAAAAGGTGGTTATTCAAATGGAACTGATTAAAGGAGCACTAAAAGCACCAACGGGAACTGAATTAAATACGAAAGGTTGGGTTCAAGAAGCAGCACTTCGTATGTTATTAAATAACTTAGATGAGGAAGTAGCAGAAAGACCAGAAGATTTAGTAGTGTATGGTGGTATTGGGAAAGCAGCAAGGAACTGGGAAAGTTTTGATGCAATAGTTGAGTCATTAAAAAAGTTGGAAAGTGATGAAACTTTATTAGTTCAATCTGGTAAACCGGTCGCAATTTTCAAATCACATGAAGATGCACCACGTGTATTATTAGCTAATTCAAATTTAGTGCCAAAATGGGCAACTTGGGAGCATTTCCGTGAATTAGATGAAAAAGGATTAATGATGTATGGTCAAATGACAGCAGGAAGCTGGATTTACATTGGAACGCAAGGTATTCTTCAAGGAACTTACGAGACATTTGGAGAAGCTGCTAAACAACATTTTGGTGGCAGCTTAAAAGGTACAATCACATTAACTGCTGGACTTGGCGGTATGGGCGGTGCGCAACCATTAGCAGTAACAATGAATGGTGGAGTTGTCATTGGTATTGATGTGGATGAGACGAGAATTCAACGTCGTATCGATACAAGATATTGTGATGTTCTAACTCATTCATTAGAAGAAGCTTTACAACTTGCAACTGAAGCTAAAAATGAAGGTAAAGCACTTGCGATCGGTTTAGTTGGTAATGCAGCGGAAATTTTACCAGAATTAGTGGCACGTAACTTTGTACCAGATTTAATGACTGACCAAACTTCAGCTCATGATCCATTAAATGGTTACCTTCCTATTGGAATGACGATGGAAGAAGCAAAAACACTTCGTAAGGAAAATCCAGATGAAGTAATCAAACAAGCGAAACATAGTATGGCTGTACATGTGGAAGCGATGTTAGCAATGCAACAACGTGGAGCAATTACTTTTGATTACGGTAATAATATCCGTCAGGTAGCATTTGATGAAGGCGTTAAAAATGCATTTGATTTCCCTGGCTTTGTACCTGCATTTATTCGTCCATTATTCTGTGAAGGAAAAGGACCTTTCCGTTGGGTAGCTCTTTCTGGAGATCCAGAAGATATTTACAAAACAGATGAAGTGATTCTTCGTGAATTTGCAGATAACGAGCACTTATGTAACTGGATTCGAATGGCTCGTGAAAAGGTTGCATTCCAAGGTTTACCATCACGTATCTGTTGGTTAGGATACGGTGAGCGCGCTAAATTCGGAAAAATCATTAATGAAATGGTTAAAAATGGAGAATTAAAAGCGCCAATCGTAATTGGTCGTGATCACTTAGACTGTGGTTCAGTTGCATCTCCAAACCGTGAAACAGAAAGTATGAAAGATGGCAGTGATGCGGTAGCTGACTGGCCAATTCTAAATGCGCTCATCAATGGAGTGAATGGAGCAAGCTGGGTAAGTGTTCATCACGGTGGTGGTGTAGGAATGGGCTATTCATTACATGCTGGTATGGTAATTGTTGCTGATGGAACAGATGCAGCTGCAAAACGTATCGAAAGAGTATTAACATCAGATCCTGGAATGGGTGTTGTTCGTCACGTTGATGCTGGTTATGATTTAGCAGTTGAAACGGCGAAAGAAAAAGGCGTAAATATCCCAATGATGAAGTAGGTGTAAACGATGAAAGCAGATATATTATTAACAAATATTGGTCAGCTTGTGACTATGGATCATGGTGACGGCCCAGTTCGTGGTAAAGAGATGAATGTTTTACCAGTAATAGAGAACGCAGAAATTGCTTGGAAAGATGGTCAAATTATTTATATTGGCCAAATGAATGAAAGTAAAATTGATGCAAATGAAATAATTGATTGTCAAGGTAAATTAGTAACGCCTGGATTAGTTGATCCTCATACTCACGTGGTCTTTGGAGGATCACGTGAGCATGAAGTAAGCTTAAAATTACAAGGTGCATCTTACTTAGAAATATTAGAAATGGGTGGAGGTATTCACTCTACTGTTAGTCAAACAAAATTAGCAACTCATGAAGAACTGAAACAAAAAACAATTCAACATTTAAATCGTATGCTTTCATATGGTGTCACTACTGTTGAAGCAAAAAGTGGTTATGGTCTTGATGAGGAAACGGAATTTAAACAATTAAAGGTTGCGAAAGAGTTACAATCTGAGCATGTCATTGATATTGTTTCTACTTTTTTAGGTGCACATGCAGTACCAAAGGATTATAAAGGGAATGAAGAAGCATTTTTAGAGAAAATGCTATCTCTTCTAGACCAAATTAAAGAAGAAGAACTGGCAGAGTTTGTTGATATTTTCGCAGAAACTGGTGTATTTTCTGTTGAACAATCAAGAGAATTTCTTTTAAAGGCGAAAGAAAAAGGATTCTTAGTTAAAATTCATGCAGATGAAATAGACCCACTTGGTGGAACAGAAATGGCAACAGAAATTGGAGCGACTTCAGCTGATCATTTATGTGGCGCATCATCCAAAGGTGTAGAAATGCTTGGTGATAGTAATACAATTGCTGTTATTTTACCGGGTACAACTTTCTATTTAAATAAACCTGAATTTGCACCAGCAAGAGAAATGATTGATCAAAATGCTGCAGTTTCATTGGCTACTGATTTTAACCCTGGAAGCTGTCCGACAGAGAATTTACAATTAATCATGACAATTGCGATGCTAAAATTAAAAATGACACCAGAAGAAATTTGGAATGCTGTTACGATTAATTCATCGTATGCGATTAATCGCGGCGAACAAGCTGGTAAACTAAAAGTTGGACGTATGGCTGACATTGTTGTTTGGAATGCACCAAATTATACGTATGTACCATATCATTTTGGTGTAAATCATGTAGAATCAGTCTTTAAGAATGGAAAGTTAGTTGTAAATAGAGGTGTATATGATGTCTCTATTACATCTTAAAAAAGCAGGAGATGCAGTTTTCGTAGATTCATCTGTTACAAAAGCAAATGAAATTGTCACTGCTTGGGATGGAAAAGATGCATCTAATTTTTCAATCATAGGCGTTCCATTATCGAAAACATCAATTAGTCATTCAGGAGCAAGCTTTGCACCTGCATCAATTCGTAAAATGCTAAGCAGTTATAGCACGTATCATATTGAAGATGGAATTGACTTGAAAACGTTACGTGTGACAGATTTTGGTGATATCACGATGCATGTTACTGATTTTGAGGAGTCCAGAAACCGCATTAAATCGACGATTGCTGAACTATTGAACCAATTTAAAGATACGATTCCGATTATTTTAGGTGGAGATCATGGGATTAGCTTTCCAAGCATCTCTGCATTCGCGGAAGCTAGAGGGAAAATTGGGGTCATTCAATTTGATGCACATCACGATTTAAGAAACATAAATGATGGTGGCAGGTCAAACGGAACGCCATTTCGTAGTTTAATAGATGAAGGTATATTAAAGGGTGAGCATTTAATTCAAATTGGTTTGCGTAATTTTTCCAATAGCGCACCTTATACTGAGTTTGGCATCAATCATGGTGTTACAATTTATACAATGCGTGATGTACGTGATTTAGGTATTCAAAAAATTATTCAGGATAGTTTAAATCGTTTATCCAAAGAAGTTGATGCGATTTATATTAGTCTTGATATGGATGTACTAGATCAAGCTTTTGCACCAGGCTGTCCAGCAATAGGACCAGGTGGAATGGATAGTCAAACTTTAATTGATGGAATTTGTTATCTAGCATCTCATCCAAAAGTTTGTGGGATGGATATCGTAGAATTAGATCCAACGATTGATTTCCGTGATATGACAAGTAGAATTGCTGCTCATGTCATATTAAATTTTCTTGTTGAAAAAGTTAAATTGAATCGATAAAAAAAGCTCGTAAACAATAAAAATTGTTTACGAGTTTTTTTATGAAATCTCACAACGTTCACATATTCCTAACGAAATTGGTTTTTACATTCATGATTCTCATACGATCAACATAGATTTGTAATGGAGTGTGATCATTTTGAAGTATTCAATTAGCTTAAACTCAGCATTTAAAGCTTTACTCATTGTAATAGGGGTTAATATATTACTAGTCACTGCATTATTTTCCTTAGGTTATTTCCTAGATATTCTTCCTTCATTTACCATGTTTGGCTATAAAATCATTGTGTTCCCTTTCAGTCTATTTGTGTTTATTTTAAGCTTGATTTCTGAAATCAAAGTAAAGAATAAGAGATTGGTTGACATTGAAGGGGAATCTTGCGAAAAGAAGAGTAGAATGGATAAATATCATACTTAAATCTCTTTATGATTGAGGTGAAACTGTTGGACCTCGAGAAGGAAGTCATACAAAATCTAAATGAGCGCATTAATATATTAAGAGAACACCAGAAAACAGATGGGTCATGGGAATATTGTTTTGAAGGTTCGATTATGACAGATTGCTTTATGTTAATTCTTTTAAATGATTTAGCTTTATTAGATAAAGAAAAAGAGTTAAGTGAAAAAATAACAAGACGGTTAATCAAGTTTCAAGAAGAAAATGGCTCATGGAAATTATATGAAGATGAAAAAAATGGGAATCTATCCGCGACCGTTCAAGCTTACGTTGCATTATTAGTGTCTAAAACTTATCAAAAAGACCATCCACGAATGAAAAAAGCAGAAACCTTTATTCTATCCAATGGTGGTCTTGGAAAAGTACATTTTATGACAAAGATGATACTTGCCATCCATGGATTTATTCCATATCCAACAATCTTTCATTTTCCGATGAGTTACTTTCTACTCCCAGACAATTTTCCTCTCAGTTTATTTGAACTAAGTAGTTATGCACGAGTTCATTTAATCCCAATGATTCTATGTATTAATAAACGATTTATCATTAAATCTGATAAGACAATCCATTTAGATCATTTACATGCGACTAAAGAGATCGAGTGGTTTGATGATGAGAGAGATTCATTTTTTCATTTTTTAGTAGAAGAAGGAAAGAAACTTGCCTCATATCCTCTATATTTTCATGCGAAAGGGTATGAAAAAGCAGAATCTTTTATTTTAGACAGAATTGAAACAAATGGTACATTTTATAGCTATGGTAGTTCTACATTTTATATGATTTACGCATTATTAGCGCTTGGCTACGAAACTAGCTCAAATGAAATTCAACAAGCATTAAGTGGTTTAATCTCTTATTCATTTGAAACCGAGGATGGGATCCATATTCAAAATTCTCCTTCACAGGTTTGGGATACGGCGTTACTTTCGTATGCACTACAAGAAGCAGGAGTTCCCTCGACAGATGAATTAATTATAAAATCTGTTGATTATTTAAATAAAAAACAACAAGTCATAAAAGGGGATTGGTCAAAGCATGCAAAAAAAATCAGTCCTGGAGGATGGGGATTTTCGGAAGTAAATTCATTTATTCCAGATAATGATGATACGAGTGCAGCGCTTAGGGCAATAACAAGAAGTGCTATATCAGATCCCACCCAACTTGAAATATGGCAAAATGGTATTCAGTTTTTATTAGGCTTGCAAAATCACGATGGTGGATGGGGCGCATTTGAAAAAAACGTTACAAATAAATGGTTAACTTATTTACCAATTGAAAATGCCAAAGATGCCATAATTGACCCCTCGACGGCAGATTTGACTGGTCGTGTTTTAGAGTTTATTGGCAACTATACGACAATTGAGCGAGATAATGAACAGGTTAAGAAAGCAATAGAGTGGTTGTTAGAAAACCAAGAAAAAAATGGTAGCTGGTATGGTAGATGGGGAATTTGTTATCTTTACGGAACATGGGCGGCTATTACCGGTCTAAGGTCAATCGGAATCCCAAAGAATCATAAAGCAATTCAAAAAGCTGCGAAATGGCTTATTAGTGTGCAAAATGATGATGGAGGTTGGGGAGAGTCTGGTTTTTCAGCTGTCAAAAAATGTTATGTACCATTAAAGTATAGTACACCGAGTCAAACGGCATGGGCAGTTGACGCTTTACTAACGATTGTAGATAAAGATGATGAAGTGATAAAAAAAGGGATTCAATATTTACTGGCACAAAAAAATAAAAGTCAAAAAGAATTAACATATCCAACGGGTCTAGGTTTACCAGGTGGATTTTATATTCATTATCATAGTTATCAATACATTTACCCCTTACTTGCATTGGCTCATTATTATCACAAATAATATTGTTATGTAAACTAGATAAATTATAAAATAGTAAATTGTGTCCATTTTTCAAATTTTCATAAAATATGTTTCTTTAATTGGTTAAATATAGTAAACTAGTCATATTAAAAAATAACTGAATATTCCTTATCGAGAGTGGTGGAGGGACTGGCCCTATGAAACCCGGCAACTTTAGCTTTAGCTAAAAAGTGCTAAATCCAGCATGTTTTTAACATGAGAGATAAGGCGTGGATTGTAGATAACGTCATTCTTTCATTTTAGAAAGAATGGCGTTTTTATTTTTGTATGTAAGGGAAGTGATCGTTTGAGTTTGTTGGAAAAATTAAATAATGGAATTGTATTAGGTGATGGAGCTATGGGGACTTTATTATACTCTGGGGGGTTACATAGCTGTTTTGAAGAACTAAACATTACTGAACGAGATCGAATTATTCACATTCATGAACAATATATTAATGCTGGTGCAGAGGTCATACAAACAAATTCTTATGGCGCAAATGCTGGAAAACTAAGACAACATGGATTGGAAAAATTAGTTAAACAAATCAATCAAATGGCAGTCAGAAATGCAAGAGAAGCTTCTAAGGGAAGAGCACTAATACTTGGGGGTATTGGTGGAATGAAATACATCGGGTCAACTTTTGCAACACCGTTAGAAAGGGAAATCATGTTGTTAGAGCAAGCATCTGCCTTGCTTGAAGAAGGTGTAGATGGCATCATGCTTGAGACCTTTTATGACGAACATGAATTATATGATGCTGTTACTTTATTACGAGAGCGTACGGATATCCCAATCATTGCACAAGTAACATTACAAGAAATCGGTGTGATGCAAAGCGGTCAATATATAGAAAAAATTCTCCCTAAATTAGTTGATTTAGGAGCGGATGTTGTAGGAATCAATTGTCATTTAGGACCACTTCATATGATTGAATCGTTAAATACGGTTGCTTTACCGAAAAAAGGATTTTTATCGGCATTTCCAAACTCAGGACTTCCTTTGTATGAAGAAGGTAAATACGTATATAAATCGAATCCAGAATATTTTGAAGATATGGCGAAACCATTTATTGAACAAGGCGTTCGTTTGATTGGTGGTTGCTGTGGTACAACACCCGCACACATTGCCGCACTACGCAATAAAATAGATCATTTAAAGCCTGTCACACAAAAAGAAATCAATCATCGAACGATTACAATAAAAATACCAAAGCAGCCTGAACAAAAAAATGAAACACTATCTGAAAAAGTAAAACAGAGAACAACGATAATCGCTGAACTGGATCCACCAAAAACTTTACAAACTAGACGATTTTTTGAAGGGGCAAAGGCTCTAAATAATGCAGGAGCTGATGCGATTACGTTGGCAGATAACCCATTAGCTTCACCAAGGATTTCTAATGTAGCGATTGCGTCCATGTTACAACGATTAAATATACCTGTTCTAACCCATTTAACATGCCGTGATCGAAATATGATTGGTCTTCAATCACATTTAATGGGATTATCGACTTTAGGTTTAAATGAAGTATTGGCAATTACGGGGGACCCTGCAAGAGTTGGTGACTTCCCTGGGGCTACATCGGTATATGATGTTGCTTCTTTTGAACTCATTCGCATGATCAAAGAAATGAACGAAGGTAGACTGTATTCCGGAAAAAGTTTAGGAAACGGTACAAGATTTTCAGTAGCCGCTGCATTTAATCCAAATGTTAGGAAAATGGATGCTGCTATTAAAAGACTAGAAAAGAAGATTGAAGCGGGGGCAGATTACTTTTTAACACAACCTGTCTATGATTTAGAAACGATCGATCGTTTATATGAATCTACAAGACATATCAATCAGCCAATATTTATTGGGATTATGCCACTAATTAGTAAAAAGAACGCTGATTTTATTCATTATGAAGTACCAGGTATTACATTAACTGATGAAGTTAGGAGTCGAATTGATATCAAAGATCCTTTGTTAGCAATTGAAGAAGGGAAAAATATTGCAAAAGAACTTGTTGATTATGCAATTGATAAATTTAATGGAATCTACTTGATTACTCCATTCTTAAAATATGAAATTACTGAAGAACTAATCCAATACACTAAAACTCGTAAAAAAGAGGAGATTCAATTATGAAAGCATTAGAGGCAGCATTAAACGAACGAATTCTACTCCTAGATGGAGCAATGGGAACGATGATTCAACAACGAAACTTACAAGCTGAAGATTTTGGTGGTGAAGAACTAGAAGGATGTAATGAATATTTAGTTGTTACTCGTCCAGATGTCATTCAAGAAATCCATGAGGAATATATACTAGCTGGTTCAGATATTATCGAAACAAACACATTTGGTGCAACAAATATCGTATTATCTGATTACAATTTACAGCATTTAGATATCGAATTAAACGAAAAAGCAGCAAAAATTGCAAAAGCTGCAGTACATTCTTCTGGAAAAAATGTCTTTGTAGCTGGTGCAATGGGCCCGACTACAAAAGCAATTAGTGTTACTGGTGGTGTAACGTTTGAGGAATTAATTACTGCATATTTTCGTCAAGCAATAGGACTACTAAATGGTGGTGTGGATTTACTATTAGTTGAAACATGTCAAGATATGAGAAATGTTAAAGCTGCTTGTATAGGGATTAGTAATGCTTTTAAAGAATTAAACCAAACAGTTCCAGTGATGATTTCAGGCACAATCGAACCAATGGGTACAACACTTGCTGGCCAAACAATTGATGCATTTTATTTAGCGATCGAGCACATATCGCCAATTTCTATTGGATTAAACTGTGCGACTGGTCCTGAATTTATGAGAGACCATGTAAGATCATTGTCCGATCTTTCTGAAACATATGTATCTTGTTATCCTAATGCAGGCTTACCTGATGAAGATGGACATTATCATGAGTCGCCGGAGTCACTAGCATATAAAGTACGTGATTTTGCCGAACAAGGTTGGGTCAATATATTAGGTGGCTGTTGTGGTACAACGCCAGATCATATTAAAGCAATGAAAGAAGCCATTTCAGGAATCAAACCTCGTCAATTGAAAAAGAGAACAGACCATGCAGTAAGTGGATTAGAATCTCTTATTTATGATGATAGTATGAGACCATTATTTGTTGGTGAGAGAACGAATGTTATTGGTTCTAGAAAATTTAAAAATTTAATAGCCGATGGGAAATATGAGGAAGCAGCTGAAATCGCCAGAGCACAAGTAAAAAAAGGTGCACATGTAATCGATGTATGTATGGCTGATCCTGACCGAGAAGAATTAGATGATATGGAAAATTTCCTAAAACAACTATTTAATAAAATAAAAGTTCCAATTATGATTGACTCTACAGATGAAAAAGTAATTGAACTCGCATTAACGTATATCCAAGGTAAAGCAATTATTAACTCTATTAATCTAGAAGATGCTGAAGAACGATTTGAAAAAATTTGCCCTTTAATCCATAAATATGGTGCTGCAGTTGTTGTTGGAACGATTGATGAAGATGGAATGGCAGTAACCGCAGAACGAAAACTTGAAATCGCAAAACGTAGTTATCAATTATTAACTGAAAAGTATCATATTCGACCTTCAGATATCATTTTTGATCCACTGGTATTTCCTGTAGGTACGGGAGATGTTCAATACATTGGATCTGCGAAAGCGACGATCGAAGGCATACGACTGATAAAAGAAGCACTACCAGAGTGTTTAACAATTCTAGGATTAAGTAATATTTCATTTGGCCTACCTAATAGCGGGCGTGAAGTATTAAATGCAGTCTTTTTATACCATTCAACGAAAGCTGGTTTAGATTATGCAATTGTGAATACAGAAAAATTAGAAAGATTTGCATCAATACCACAGGTCGAACGTGAATTAGCTGAAGAACTTCTATTTAATACGTCTCAAGAAACATTAGATCGATTTGTAGAGCATTTTCGTCATTCAGTAAAAAAGGAAGAAAAACCGAAGGAACTATTACCTGTTGAAGAAAGACTTTCAGCATGTATTATTGAAGGTTCAAAGCAAGGCTTAATTGATGATTTACAATTTTGTATTGATCGTGGAGATACACCATTAAATATTATCAATGGGCCTTTAATGACCGGTATGGACGAAGTTGGAAGATTATTTAACAATAATGAACTAATCGTTGCTGAAGTACTACAAAGTGCTGAAGTCATGAAGGCCTCTGTAACATTTTTGGAACAGTTTATGGAAGTAACTGAGAGTTCTCGTAAAGGTAAAGTGATTTTAGCTACTGTTAAAGGTGACGTCCATGATATTGGCAAAAATTTAGTCGATATTATTTTAACGAACAATGGATTTGAAGTTATCAATTTAGGAATCAATATTCGACCGGATGATTTAATTACCCAAATTCGTAAAAATGATCCAGATATTATCGGGTTATCAGGCTTATTAGTTAAATCTGCCCAACAAATGGTTATTACAGCAGGAGATTTGAAAAATGCTGGTATTGATACACCTATTTTAGTAGGTGGAGCAGCACTAACTAGAAAATTTACAGACAATCGTATCCAACCAATCTATGATGGTTTAGTTGTTTATTCAAATGATGCGATGACTGGTTTAGACTTGGCAAATAAAATCGTAAATCCAATTGAGCGTCAAAGTTTAATTGAAAATAAAAAGATAATAAAAAATGATAATCAATTAAATGAATTACCGGAAGTAGAAATAAATACAACTAGATCAAACATCCAACCGTCTGATTGTCTGGTTCCGTCTTCACTAAAGAAGACGGTTATAAAAAATATTCCTGTATCACAAGTTGCGCCATTTATTAACTATCAAATGTTAATTGGTCACCATTTGGGTGTGAAAGGTAAATGGGAAAAACAAGAAAGAGGTCAGGAATTATATGAATTAGTTCAAGAATTATTAAGAGATGGAAATGAATATTTTGACTGTCAAGTAATCTATCAATTCTTCCCTGCTCAAAGTGAAGGAAATGACGTGGTTATTTATGATTCTATTACTTCAAAGCCTATTGAACGTTTTCAATTTCCTCGACAAAGAAAGGAGCCTGGTCTTTGTATTAGTGACTTCTTAAACCCGGTCGGTGAAAAAATGGACTATGTTGGATTTTTCTCAGTGACCTCAGGACCAAGAGTGAGAAATATTGCTGAAAGATGGAAAGAAGAAGGAGAATATTTAAAAAGTCATGTTTTATTTTCCCTAGCTTTAGAGCTAGCAGAAGGACTTGCAGAAAAAACTCATATGTTAATGAGAGAAAAATGGGGTTTCCCAGATGCAGCTGATTTTACAATGCAGGAACGATTTAAAGCAAAATATCAAGGAATCAGAGTTTCGTTTGGGTATCCAGCATGTCCAAATTTAGAGGATCAAGAGAAATTATTTAAGTTAATTAATCCGAATGAAATTGGTATTAACCTAACAGAAGGATTTATGATGCTACCTGAAGCATCAGTAACAGCAATGGTATTCTCACATAAAGACGGAAGATACTTCTCAGTGTAACAAATCAGACCACAGTAATATCCATATAAGTTAACACAATTTGGCAGTAAGTAGAATTGATTTAAAGTCTATTTCTGCCAAATATCTATGTATTCTACATTAGGAGCGATTAAAAATATGCCAATTATTATAAATAAGGATTTACCTGCTACTGAAGTGTTATCTAAAGAGAATGTATTTTATATGACGAAAGAACGCGCTGAAACACAAGATATCCGTCCTTTACACATTGGAATCTTAAACCTGATGCCAACAAAAATAGAAACTGAAACGCAAATATTACGATTAATCGCTAATTCTCCTTTACAAGTAGATGTTGAATTAATTGGTACAGAATCATACAAGCCTAAAAATATTTCAGAAGAACATGTATCAAGTTTTTATAAAACTCTTTTTCAAGTTCAAGATACGAAATATGACGGGTTTATCATTACCGGTGCCCCAGTTGAAACATTAGCATTTGAAGAGGTTGATTATTGGTCTGAATTAAAAGAAATTATGGAGTATACAAAGGAAAATGTCACTTCAACATTACATATTTGTTGGGGCGCACAAGCCGGTTTGTATCATCACTATGGCATTCCTAAACATGCTTTGGAACAAAAGTTGTTTGGTGTATTTCCACATACTTTAGAAGATCGTTTTGTAAACCTTGTCAGAGGGTTTGATGACGAGTACTATGTTCCGCATTCTCGACATACTGAAATTAAAAGAGAAGACATTGATAAAGTAAGTGGATTAAAGATATTAAGTATGTCTAATGATGCTGGTGTTCATTTAGTTTCAAGTGAGGATGGGAAACAAATATTTGCTACAGGCCATAGTGAGTACTGTGAGAACACATTAAAAAATGAGTATGAAAGAGATCAACAAAGAGGGTTAGCTATTCAAATCCCTAAAAACTATTATCAAAATGATGACCCATCAAACCCACCAATTGTCCGTTGGAGAAGTCATGGTAATCTCTTATTCTCAAATTGGTTAAATTACTATGTTTATCAGGAAACGCCATATACATTGTAATGTAATTGAATGGTTCACAAATATTTCATATAAACAGTAAAATTGTTAGAAAATTTAAAATTATCATTGCTATTTTCATAAAACATTACCATAATGGTAATTATATCTAAAATTAAAACGGAGGAGTTATCATGAAGAACTGTATTTCTATCGGTTTATTAGGACTAGGAACTGTTGGTAGTGGGGTTGTCAAAATTGTTGAAGCCCACCAAGATCGCTTAGCTCATCAAATTGGTTGTTCTGTCGAGGTTAAGAAAGTACTTGTAAAGAATCTTGAGAAGGAACGTGCAATTACCATTCAAAAAGACTTACTAACGACAGATGCGACTGAAATATTAGATGATGCTGATGTTGATGTTGTCGTTGAAGTAATGGGTGGAATAGAAGACGCTAGAAGATACATTCTCCATGCTCTTCGAAATAAAAAACATGTTGTAACAGCAAATAAAGACTTAATGGCTTTATATGGCACTGAGCTATTAAGAGTAGCGAACGAAAATAAATGTGATCTATTTTATGAGGCAAGCGTAGCAGGTGGTATTCCAATTATTCGTAGTTTAGTAGACGGATTAGCTGCAGACCGTGTGACGAAGCTAATGGGGATTGTAAATGGTACGACGAATTTCATTTTAACAAAAATGAGTAATGAGGGTAGACCATATGAAGATGTATTAAAAGAAGCACAAGAATTAGGCTTTGCTGAATCTGATCCAACTTCTGATGTTGAAGGTCTTGATGCAGCAAGGAAAATGACAATTCTTTCAAAACTTGGTTTCTCTATGGATGTTGAGCTTGAAGATGTTCAAGTTAGAGGAATTAGTTCAGTATCGGCAGAGGATATTGATTATGCAAGATATTTCGGTTATACAATGAAGTTAATCGGTTATGCAAAAAGAAGTGAAAATAGAATTGAAGTAAGTGTTGGGCCGACTTTAATCTCTCATAATCATCCATTGGCAGCTGTAAGCAATGAATTTAATGCAGTTTACGTATATGGGGAAGCAGTAGGAGAAACGATGTTTTATGGACCAGGTGCAGGAAGCTTACCAACTGCTACTGCAATCGTATCTGATTTAGTTGCTGTTATGAAAAATATGCGTCTAGGTGTAAATGGAACAAGTGCGGTATTACCACAATATCCAAAAGAGCTTAAAGACGATCATGAAATTCATTTTAAATCATTTTTCCGATTTACAGTTCAAGATCAGTTAGGTTCATTTGCAAAAATAACGTCTTTATTTACTGAGTGTGATATTAGTTTTGAAAAAATCATTCAAGTTCCTTTAAAGCATCAAGGGTTAGCTGAAATTATTTTAGTAACTCATCAAGCTTCTAGTGCTGCATTTAAGAAAGTAATTCGAGATTTAGAATCATCAGATGTTGTAGACGAAGTTCGAAGTTATTATCGAATTGCAGGTGAAGAATGAGATGTATAAAGGATTAATTAATCGATATACAGATTTTTTACCAGTTAGTGAACAGACGCCACAACTAACTTTAAATGAAGGAAATACGCCATTACTTTATTTACCTACATTATCAAATGAATGGGATATAGAGCTTTATGTAAAATTAGAAGGGTTAAATCCAACTGGATCATTCAAAGATCGCGGTATGGTGATGGCAGTAGCAAAAGCAAAGGAAGAAGGTAGTACTGCAATCATTTGTGCGTCTACTGGAAATACTTCTGCAGCAGCGGCAGCATATGCAGCTAGGGCGGGTATGAAATGTATCGTTATTATTCCAAATGGCAAAATTGCTTATGGAAAATTAGCGCAAGCAGTCATGTATGGTGCTCATATTATTAGTATCGATGGAAACTTTGATCATGCATTACAAATGGTCAGAAAAATAAGTGAAACTGAACCAATTACATTAGTTAATTCTGTAAACCCTTATCGAATTGAAGGTCAAAAAACGGCAGCATTTGAATTATGTGAACAACTAGAAACTGCGCCTGATGTTTTAGCGATACCAGTTGGAAATGCGGGGAATATAACTGCATATTGGAAAGGTTTCCTTGAATACAACCAAACAAAAGGGTATTCATTACCTAAAATGCATGGGTTCCAAGCTGAAGGAGCTGCGCCAATCGTAAATAATCAAAAAGTTGAAAATCCTGAAACAATTGCGACAGCAATCAGAATTGGAAATCCAGCGAGCTGGGAGCAAGCTGTCAATGCCATCAATCAGTCGGATGGAAAAATCGATAGCGTATCAGACGTAGAAATACTTGAAGCTTATAAATTAATTGCGTCAAAAGAAGGTGTCTTTGCTGAGCCAGGTTCATGTGCAAGTATAGCTGGTGTCTATAAACATATTCAAAATGGTTTGATCAAACGTGGATCAAAAGTTGTTGCCATTTTAACAGGAAATGGATTAAAAGATCCTGATATCGCCATCCAATCGAATCAAATTGAACCCATTTTATTACCAAATGACCAAAAAATAGTAGCTGAGCATTTACAAGGTGTGGTAACAGTATGAAAAAACGATTTGAAATCATAGTCCCTGCTAGTACAGCTAATGTAGGGCCTGGATTTGATTCTATTGGAATAGCTTTAGGTAGATTTTTAAATATAGAAGTTTTTGAACATACTTCTTTCAGCTGTGAGGCAAACGGTAACTATTTAACTGGTATTCCGACTGATGAATCGAATTTAATTTTTCAGACGGCCTTTGAGGTTGCAAAACAATTTAATAAAGATTTACCACCGTGTCATTTGAAGCTTAAGAGTAATATTCCATTAACAAGAGGGCTTGGAAGTAGTGCTTCAGCAATTGTTGGTGGGATTTTATTAGCGAATGAATTATGTCATCTTAACTTAGGTTTAGAGGATCAACTTTCAATTGCAACATCGATGGAAGGGCATATGGACAATGTTGGGGCGTCAATTTATGGAGGATTGGTAATTGGGACTTATATTGATAAAAAAGCATATATTCAACATTCAACTATCAATAACGTTTCAGTCATTGCTATTATCCCGTCATATGAATTAGAAACTAAACATGCTAGAAATATATTACCTAAGGAAATCCCTCATAAAGATGCAATTTTGTCTAGTAGCTTCAGTAATTTACTCGTTGCTGCATTGTTAAGTGAAAATTGGAAGCTTGCAGGAGACATGATGAAACGAGATTTATTTCACGAACCATATCGAAGTAAAGTCGTAAATGAATTAGAAATATTAAAAAAACATAAACTCCCGCAATATGTTTATGGTCATGTTTTAAGTGGTGCCGGACCGACAATCCTTTCATTTGTAGAGAAAGAATATTGCCAAAATGCCAAAGAATTTTTTGAAAACTTATTCCCAAACTATGAAGTAAGCGAATTATCTGTTGAGAATTCCGGTGCGAAAATAGAATATTCTATCCATGTGAATTAAGTAACCACTCATTTATTCATTGCACCCCATTGTTAGTCTAAAGCTAACAAAAAGGGTGCAGTGTACATGAATGAGTGGTTTTATTTGTTTTGTTTCTTATTATATTGATCAGCTAGTAATTGTTTCACTTGATTATATGTTAAGCCTGAATTTGCATTTTGTTTTTTTACTTCTTCAATATCAGTTCCAGCTATCGTTAATTTCTTATCTTCCACAAAATCAGCTCCAAACAGTAGATGTATTCAGTTTATTATGTAGTATAGTTTGCTTAATTATTCTGATACTAAGGTTGATTAAACCATCGGAGGTAGTAAATTGTCTTTTTTATTTAGTGATCATTCTTTAACTTTTTTTGACTGGACGTTAAGAGCCGCGGTAGGATTTATTTTTATGTTAATAAGTGTAAAAATATTAGGTCAAAGAACAATTTCACAAATGAGATTGCTTGATTTTGTTATCGTCCTCATCGTAGGAAATATCATTGCACATCCATTATCAGATGAACAATTATCATTAACAGATTCTTTTATTTCAATAGGTGTATTGGTCATACTTTATTTAATTTGTAATTATTTAACGTTTAGATCAAATAAGTTTAAACATTATGTCAATCCTCATCCATTACATCTAATTTCTAATGGAGAAATACAATATAAGAATTTAAAGAAAGCACGTATTACCATAGATGAATTACTTTCTGAGCTCAGAAAGGAAAAAATTGATGATCCGAAAAAGGTTGCGTTAGCTTGTTGGGAAGCGGGAGGTTTTATTTCAACGTTTTTATATCCGAAATATGAGCACCCAACACGAGAAGATCTCCAAATAAAAGAGAAAGCATTTCATTTTAATCAACCGATCATAAAAGATGGAGCAATAGAACAAGATGTTTTGACGAAAATGAACAAGGATACAAGTTGGCTAATCGCAGAATTAAAACATACATATAATGCTCAAATCAATGAAATATTACTAGCAACTTTAAATGAAAATGATAAGATAGATATATATTTATATAAATAATATCGAGGTTGTTTTCATGTTTGAAGTGCTACTTAGAGTATGCGGATTCGTAATTGGACTGATTTTTAGATTTTTTGCTGAGATTTTGCTTGAAGTTATTTTCCACTATTTAATTGAAAAACCGTTCAGCAAATTATTTGAGAAAATTGGTTTTCCATTACGAATTAAAAATGAAGAATTAGTTTTAGGACGAATAGCTGTACTTGAAGAAGAACCATGGTTTAACTCATATAAAATGTATACGATGGAAATGGCTCAAAGGAACAGTATTCGAAAATTAATATTAAAATGTAATATGAATGAAATTCTTTCAAATGAAGAAACACGGATTATATTTTTAAATGAATTAGATCGCAAGCTTTTTGATTTGAATAAAAATGGATTAAGAACAAGAAAAACGAGCCATTAGTACTGGCTCGTTTTTTATTATTTCTTATATACTTTTACCGTTACTGTTTTAACTCCCCAATTAAGGGCTTTTTTCTGATTTGGGATAAATACGTCAATTTTGTTTCCTTTAAGTGCTCCACCAGTATCGCCTGCAATAGCGTAACCGTAGCCTTCAACATAAACCTTTGAACCTAATGGAATAACTTTAGGATCAACTGAAATAACTTTTAAATCAGGGTTCTTTTTTAAATTAAGTCCTGTTGCTGTTTTACCACTGCAACCTTTACAATTTCCTGTATAAGCAGACGCTTTCATTTTTAACACTTTAACAGGTTTTGCAGTTGTTGAAGTTGTTTTCTTTGTTGTACTTTTCTTTGTTGTACTTTTCTTAGCTGGTTTAATTTGTAGTACTTGATTAATATTAATTCGGTCTGATTTCAATTTGTTCCAATATTTTAATTGAGATACAGTAACCTTATGTTTTTTTGAAATTTCCGATAAAGTATCACCAGATTTAACCTTGTAAGAGTACGCATATGTATGATTTGTAAATCCCATTGTTAGAAAAACAGTAGTAACAAAACATGTTATCATTTTTTTCATATTTTTCGCTCCTGTCTATTTCTATGTTTCATACTTTACCATGGAAATGTGACAGTGAGATTTCAAGAGTTTTTAGATTATATTACAATTATATTACTTATGACATATTAGCAATATATGGAAGAGAGAGTAAATAGCCTTACAGTTTCGACATAAAGCAAAATAGTAATCAATTATTTTGTTCAAGTTAGATAATTAGACTAAATATTTAGAATAATGTATAATGTAGAATGTAAATACATAATCAATAAAGGTGGGATAGTATGTCAACGAATACGTATTCATTAACATGGGATTTAGATGTTTTTTTTAAAGGCGGGAGCGAGTCGCCAGAATTTGCATTATACATAGAAGAGATTAGTAGACTATTAGAAAATCTTGAACACCAAGTAACACAATTTACAGCTCCAAAAAGTAGTAATGAAGTAGAAGAATTACATAACATTATCGTTAATATTCAAGCAGTTGGAAAGAAATTGTCACAATCTAGTGGGTTTGTAAGTTGTTTACAAGCACAAAACATGGCAGATCAAAAAGCGAATTTGCTTCGTGGAACTTTGACTGCATTATATGCAAAATTCTCTACGACTTTAACTTCATTCCATGATCAATTAACAAAAGTAAATGATACTGTATGGACTGAAATTTTAGAAAGAGACGATTTTAATGAAATTTCATTTGTATTAAATGAACGTCGTCAAAACGCAAAAGAATTATTATCAGTAGAAAAAGAGTCGTTAATTACAGCACTTTCAGTAGATGGATACCATGGCTGGGGTCAAATGTACGATACTGTAGTTGGAAAAATGCAAATCGAGCATGATGGAAAATCATTATCTGTTGGTCAGGCATCAAATCTGTTTTCAGCAAAAGATCGCAATGTTCGTCAAGAGATTTTTGGTAAATGGGAAGAAACTTGGGGTAGTGAAGCAGATTACTTTGCAAAAATCTTAAATCATTTAGCAGGATTCCGTTTAAGCGTTTACAAACAACGAGGATGGGATCACGTACTAAAAGAGCCGCTTTCAATTAATAGAATGAGCCAAGAAACTCTTGATGCAATGTGGGGTGCGATTATTGACAATAAAGCTCCATTTGTAGAATATTTAGAACGAAAAGCAAAATTATTAAGTGTTGAAAAATTAAGCTGGTATGATTTAGATGCGCCAGTAGCAGATACAGATTCTAGTGTTTCTTATTCTGAAGGTGCAGAATTTATTTTAGATCAATTCAAACATTTCGGTGACGAATTGACTGATTTTACAAAAATGGCATTTGAAGATTCTTGGATCGAAGCTGAAGACCGTTCTGGTAAACGCCCAGGAGGATTCTGTACAGGTTTCCCTGAGAGTAGTCAATCACGTATTTTTATGACGTTCTCTGGTACTGCTTCAAATGTTTCAACATTAGCACATGAACTTGGTCACGCGTTCCATTCATATGCAATGAGGGACGTTCATACACTTAATAAATACTATGCGATGAATGTAGCTGAAACAGCTTCCACTTTCGCAGAGATGATTGTTGCTGATGCAGCAGTTAAAAATGCAAGTACAAATGAAGAACGCTTAGCTTTATTAGAAGATAAAGTACAACGTAGTGTTGCATTTTATATGAATATTCATGCACGGTTCTTATTCGAAACACGTTTTTATGAAGAACGTAAAAATGGCATTGTTAGCAAAAATAGAATAAATGAATTAATGGAAGAAGCACAAAAAGAGGCATATTGCGGAGCTTTAGAAGAATACCATCCACATTTCTGGGCATCGAAGCTTCATTTCTATATTACTGGCGTACCTTTCTATAACTTCCCATATACGTTTGGATACTTATTCTCATTAGGTATTTACGCGAAGGCGTTAGAAGAAGGAAAAAGCTATGAACAGAAATATATTGCTCTTTTAAAAGATACAGCTTCTATGACAGTTGAAGAATTAGCACAAAAACATTTAGGTGTGGATTTAACAAAACGCGATTTCTGGGAAAGTGCAGTAAAACTTTCGTTGAAAGACGTTGAAGAATTCTTATCCCTTACTTAAATGATATCTTTTTAGAGAAGAGGACTCGTTACATTACGAGTTCTTTTCCTATTTGTATTGCTTTTATTAAAAATAGATAAGAAAACACGGAGGGGTTTTAATGATTGCCTCTTTAGTCAGGGAGTGACTAAATGATGAAAAGTTTAACATTTTTAAAACCATATCGTTTAACAATGGGTGCTGCGATATTTTTTCTACTTGTTGAATTAATAGTAGAACTATATCAACCATATATTCTATCGAAAATTATTGATAAAGGGATTCTTAACAATGACTTGGCCTATGTAACAAAATGGGGAATAGTTATGCTGATACTATCTATTGTTGCGTTTATAGGCGGAGTATTAAATACTTTTTATTCAACTCACGTTAGTCAAAGCTTTGCTTTTGGACTACGAAAGTCATTATTTGAAAAGGTCCAAACATTTTCATTTACTACCTTTAATTTTTTACCGACATCCTCTTTAATTACAAGACTTACAAATGATGTAACACAATTACAGAATACTGTGTTTATGAGTTTAAGAATTATCCTAAGGGCACCGCTTATGGTTGTGGGGAGTGTTGTAATGGCACTCATTTTAGATTGGAAACTCTCGTTTATATTATTCTTTATACTGCCAATCCTATTTTTCTTCTTAAATTGGATGGTACAAAAAGGTAGAGAACTGTTTAAGAGAGTACAAGAAAATGTAGATTCAGTGAATAGTGTACTACGAGAAAATTTAATGGGAATGAAATTAATAAAAGCATTTGTACGAAATGATTTCGAAGACGAAAGATTTCAAGTCATTAACAATAATTTAAAAAGAAAAACCGCTACTGCACTGAAGACGATGGAAGTGACAATGCCTGTTCTATTGCTATTTATGAATGCTTCAATTTTAGTTGTATTGTGGTATGGAAATAGTAAAGTGCATTCTAATCAATCTAATATTGGTGAGATCGTTGCGATTGTTAACTATATCTCACGAATTACCTCAACTTTTTCTGTATTTTCATTTATCATCATGGCATTTTCTAGAGCTAGAGCATCTTCAGAACGAATAGAAGAAGTACTAACGATTGAAGAAGATTTTATTGAGAAGAATGAAGGAAATAAATTAAGGAAACGAATTGAAGGGAAAGTTCAATTTCATGACGTTTCATTTCATTATCCAAATACAGACAATGATGTATTACAAGATATCTCTTTTGTTGCTCATCCAAAAACATCAATTGCGATTCTAGGTTCTACAGGCGCGGGCAAAACATCATTATTTCAATTAATTCCACGTCTATATGATGTAAACGAAGGGACTATTTTAATTGATGATCAAGATATTCGTAAAATGAATAGTAAGGAGCTGCGCGGTCAAATTGGTTATGTTCCTCAGGAAGCATTATTATTTACTGGAACGATTAAAGAAAATTTATTAATGGGTAGAGAAAATGCATCAGACGAAGACGTTTTCACTGCAGCAAAACATGCTCAAATACATGAAACAATCCTTTCTTTCCCTAATGGTTATGATAGTAAAATTGGTCAAAAGGGTGTCAATTTATCTGGTGGCCAAAAGCAGCGACTTGCAATTGCTAGAGCCTTATTAAGAAAACCTAGCATTCTTTTACTGGATGATAGTACGAGTGCGTTAGATTTAAAGACAGAAGCAAAGTTAATTCATTCATTAAAGGAATATGATTGTACTATTTTTATCATCACGCAAAAAATCAGTTCAGCTAAAAATGCAGATAAAATTTTAATAATTGATGATGGATGCTTAGTTGAAGAAGGTACGCATGATTCACTGCTACAATCGTCTAAGCTCTATAAAGCCATTTATTATTCACAATATGGAAGGAAGGAAATTCCAAATGTTAAAGGAGCTAACTAAACCTTTCCAATATAAACATATACCGTTACAACTAAAGAAAAATGAAAAGGAAAAGTCGAGAGCAAGAAATGTTACTGGAACATTAAAACGAATATGGAGCTATTTATCATTCATGAAGGCAAAGCTTAGCCTTGTTTTGATTTTAGTTTTAATCAGCTCTATATTAGGGTTACTTGGACCAGTATTAGTTGGGTATGCAATCGATCATTTCATTATTAAAAATAACTTACATGGTTTAAGTATGTTGATTGTTTCGCTTGTTTTTATTTATTTAGGTTATTCGGCATCATTATTTCTACAAAACTATTGGATGATTGAAATTGCACAAAATACAGTTAATAAAATGAGAACAGAGTTATTTAAACAATTTCATAAATTACCAATATCGTTTTTTGAAAAAAGACAACATGGGGAATTAATGAGTCGTGTCACAAATGACTTAGAAAATGTTAGCTCAACCTTAAACAGTTCTGTGATTCAAATTTTCTCTAGTGTATTGACCTTAGTTGGAACAGTTTCAGTGATGATTTATTACAGTCCGCTCTTAACACTTTTAACGCTATCAATTGTACCGATATTAGTAGTAGGCATTAAGTGGATTACTAACCGAACAGGGCAATTATATAAAATACAACAAAGAAATCTAGGTGAAATGAACGGTTTTATCGAAGAAACTATTTCGGGTCAGAGAATTATAAAAACCTTCTCTCAAGAAGATAAAATGATTCGTGATTTCTTAGTTAAAAATGAAAAATTAAAAACATCAGGATTTTGGGCGTTGATTTTTGCAGGTTTCATTCCGAAGTTTATGAATGTATTAAATAATGCAAGCTTTGCAATAATAGCAGGTATTGGTGGATATTTTGCTTTTAAAGATATTATTTCGATCGGTACAATTGTTATTTTTACTGAATATTCGAGACAATTTACTAGGCCTTTAAATGATTTATCGAATCAATTTAATACGTTGCTTTCTGCAATTGCAGGAGCAGAACGTGTATTTTCAATTCTTGATGAAGATGTTGAAGCGAGTGATGAAGCCAATATTATCGATCATCGTAAAGAAATTAAAGGTGATGTAGAGTTTAAGAATGTGTGTTTTTCATATGGAAAAGATAGTAATACTTTAACAGAAGTCTCATTTAAAGCGCACTCTGGAGAGACAATTGCATTAATTGGACCTACTGGTGCTGGAAAAACAACGATTGTAAACTTACTTTCACGCTTTTATACAATCAATAGTGGTGATATACTCATAGATGGTGTGAAAATTGGAAATTATTCGAGGAAGAATTTGCGTGAACAAATGGCGTTTGTACTACAAGACTCATTTTTATTTAAAGGTACCATACGTGAAAATATTCGTTATGGTCGTTTAGATGCTACAGATGAAGAAGTGGTAGAAGCTGCAAAACTAGCAAATGCACATAGTTTTATCACCAAAACCCCTAATGGATATGATACAATTTTACAGCAAGATGACGGGCAAATTAGTCAGGGGCAAAAGCAACTTCTCTCTATTGCAAGAGCCATATTAGCAAATCCTGCAATTTTAATTTTAGACGAAGCGACGAGTAGCATTGATACCATTACTGAAATTAAAATTCAAGAAGCATTGCTAAGATTAATGGAAGGTCGAACTAGCTTTGTTATTGCACATCGATTAAATACTATAAAAAATGCTAATCAAATTCTAGTTTTACAAAACGGAATGTGTACAGAGAGAGGTACACATGACGAATTACTAAATCATCAAGGTTTTTACTATGAATTAGTGAATCATCAGGGGATGAATGACGATCAGCATATACAATAAAGGGTGGAAATATGGACTACAATTCATTTAAAGAAATTATTCACGGTAGAAGAAGTATTCGTAAATATACTGATCAACCAGTTTCAAATGAAATCATTGAAGAAATTATTGATTGTGCACGCTACGCTCCAAGTGACACAAACTCACAAACTTGGGAATTTATTATTATTAAAAACACTGATAAAATTAAAAAGATTGAAGAAATGACATGGGATTCATTGCATGAAGTTGCAGAAAAGGCAAAGGAAAAAGGATTAGAAAAAGAAGGGAAGCTGTTAGTTCGTTCTTTTGGTCCTTATGCAACAGCGTTTCGTGAAGCACCAGTTTTAATTATTTGTTTAGCTACACCATATGAGTCTAAATTCCGTACAAAAATCTTTGATCCGATTGGTTTTGTTGAACCAGAAGTATGGACAGAAGAAGGAATTAAAAGTAGTTGCTTAGCATCACAAAATTTAATGTTAGCAGCTCATGCATTAGGATTAGGTACTTGCCCAATGACAGGTCCAGTTTTACTAGCGCAGGATAAGTTAAGAGATTACTTAGAAATTCCTGAAGACCGTGAAATCAATATGGTCATATCACTAGGTTATCCTTCTGAAGCAGCTAAAAAATTAGCTCGTAAAGAAGTATCAGATATTATTCGTTATGTTGAATAAATATTTAAATTATGAAAGAGAAGATTCGTTCTTCTCTTTTTTTTGTTGTTTTTTCTTTATCAAACACTTGTATTTTGGTATTTTAGAATAATTTTACAATTGAATTTATATTAACACATATGTATAATAATTCGAGTGAAATATAAATTAAAGATTTGTTATTTGAAAGGTGTTAACAACATGGGTCAATCAAAAAAATTAGGTGTGCTAGCCTTATCATTTCTAAGCATAAATTCAATACTTGGATTACGAAATATTGCATTTGCATCGACAATTGGACCATCTGCAATGTTTTATTGGATTTTTGCAGCGTTAATCTACTTTATACCACTTGGTTTAATCGTTGCAGAATTATCAACTACTTATCCAAATCAAGGTGGAATGGGTGTATGGGTTCGTAAAGCTTTTGGTGAAAAAGCTTCATTTTTATGTTCATGGTTTTTTTGGATCGCAAATTTTACGTACTATCCATCGCTTTTATTAACAACTACTATTGCCATTGCTTATGGAATTAATCAGCCAGGCATTGCAAATAATCCGATGAAAACAGCCATTATATCAAGTATTATATTTTGGATTGTCACTTTATTAACATTAAAAGGGACTAAGATGAGTGGGAGACTAGCTTCAATCGGTGCGCCATTAGGGGTATTAGTACCTGCAATTTTAATTTTTGGATTTGGAATTTATAGTATGATCAGCGGGGAGACGAGTGCTACAAACTTTACAAGCGAAACAATTATGCCAAATAATTTATCATTTGGTACAATCATGTTTTTATCGACATTAATGTTTGGTTTTTCTGGAGCGGAAATGTTAGGAACAATTGCAGGTAATGTAAAAAATCCTCAAAAAACATTTCCTAGAGCAATCTTCATTACTTCAATTATTATTGCTACAGTTTATATACTAGCAACGATTGCTTTCCAATTTGTTATTACAATTTCATCTGACCAAACAGCTACAGCATTGTATTTATTTGCTGATAAGATCACGAATCAAGTTGGACTTAATTTCTCATTATCACAGATTTTAGGTATTTGCTTTGTTTTAGCATTTGTTGGTTCACTTTCATTTTTAATATTAAATCCAAGTGTAATGATTGCGGAAAGTGCGAAGGAAGTATTATCTGATAAACTATTGAAAAAAAATAAAGATGGGATGCCAGCCACTCTAGTGAAGGGACAGGCGATTGCAGTTACGCTTATATTATTACTTTCTGCATTTGTTCCTAGTGTTTCATCAGCATTAAATATGTTAATTTTAATGTCAACTCTAGCATTTTTTATTCCTTATGTATTCTTAATTAGTGCATATATCAAGCTTCGAATGACAGAGAAAAACATTGAAAGACCATTTAAAATTAAAAACAACAAAGTTGCCATTACGGTTGCCTTAGTTGGAATGTTATCCGTTGTAGGGACAATATTATTAACATTAATCCCAGCACCTGGAACAACATTATTGGAGTATTTACCAATCGTATTAGGACCTGTATTATTTGGTTGCATCGGATTTATTTTATATAGAAATGGAAAATCTAGCCAAAAGTAAAAAATAAGAATAGAAAAACACCCATATTAGTTCATAATTTGGGTGTTTTTTGGTTGTTTTATAACAAAGAATCTAGTTCATCTACTAATGAACCAACATATGCAACAGCTTCTTTAATTGGCGCACTAGTTGTTAAGTCTACGCCAGCCATTTTTAATAATTCTTCAGGTTTTTTTGATCCACCAGCTTTTAAGACTTCAATCCATGCATCAATGACAGGCTTACCTTCACTTGCAATTCTTCTTGAAATCGCAGTAGATGCAGTTAATCCTGCAGAATAAGTGTAAGGATATAATCCCATATAATAATGAGGCTGACGCATCCAAGTTAAACTTGCGCCTTCATCAATTACGACTGCGTCACCCCAGAATTCTTTTAACACATTTCCTTTCACTTCACAGAACGTATTAGCAGTTAAAGGAGTTCCTTTTTCAGCAAGTTCATAAACTCGTCTTTGGAATTCACCTTCTAACAGGTGCGTTACAAAATTATGATAGTAAGTACCTAATAATTGAAGGATAACCCAACGTTTCATTTGTGGATCATTAGTATTGTTAAGTAAATACTGTCCTAGTAACATTTCATTAAATGTAGAAGGTGCTTCGATAAAATACATAGAAGGGCGTGTATTTACGACTCTTTGATATTTGTTTGCATAATAAAAATGTCCCGCGTGACCAAGTTCATGTGCAAGAACAAACGCATTTCGCATATTATCTTGCCAGCTAATTAAAATGTAAGGATGAACACCATATGGGCTTGAGCAAAATGCACCAGTAGATTTTCCTACATTATCAGAATAATCAATCCAGCGCTCATCGAAGGCTTTTTCCATGATCGATAAATATTCAGGCCCCATTACTTCTAATGATTTTAAAATGGTTTCTTTTGCTTCTTCGTATGTAGTATTAGGATTAAAATCTACATCTAAAGGAGCTTTTAAATCATAAAAATGTAAAGTATCAAGTCCAAGTTGTTTTTTCTTTAACTTTGCAAGTTTACGCATATGAGGGGCTAATTCATTAAAAATAACAGATAATTGGTTATGGTACATTTCTAAAGTTACTTTATGCGAATGTAATAACATATGAGTCACACTCTCATATTTGCGTAACTTACTTAAAGCAACTTGCTTCTTTACTTCTGTAGCATATACTGCAGCATATGTATTTTTATATTGGTTTAACGTTTTTGTGAATGATTCATACGCTTCTTTTCGAACTGTGTGATTTGGAGAAAATTCGTATAAATTTTCAAACATTGCAAAAGAGTTTTCTAATTCTTTACCATTTTCATCAACAAAAGAATCAAATGTTAAATCAGCTGCTTTGCTAGTTTGATAAATACGGTATGGTGCAGAAGTAACTTCGCCTAGAGCAGCCAATGCTTCTTCAGTTTCAGGAAGTAATTGATGTGGTTTTGACTTTAGAATTTCCTCAATAGATAATTTGAACACTTCTAATTCTTTTTCTTCATTTAAATATGTTTCAAATAATGCTTCATCTAATTGTAATAGTTCTGATTGGATAAAAGTTAAGGCAGTATTTACTTTTGTGCTTAATGCAGAATATTGAAGACTATCTGATTGGTTTTGAGAATTTGTACCATCTTCAGATTGACGGAGACTTACATATGTACCAGTTCTTACTAATTTAAGCATAATAGATTCATATGCTAATAGGGAATTAACCAAACTGTTTGCTGATGAAATAACTGATCCTTTAAAAGTATTGATTTGATTTAAATCTTTTTCTATTTCTTCTAAAGCATCAAGCCATTCTAATCGAGTTTGAAATAAATCTTCAAGCTTCCATGTCATTTCAGTAGGTACTTCTGAACGATTTAGGCGTTTTTCTAATGTTTTTTCCATCAAAATTCCTCCTCAAAAGTGTATAGTTACTAGTCTATTATACTTTAATAAATGGACAACCTGTGTAAAATTATTCGATAAAATAGAAAATTTAAATAACTTTTTGTGCAACTTTTGTCATAATTTTGATAAAATTAAAGATATCCATTTCAAAATTGTAACAATTTGTCATTTTTTTAAAGTTTGTTAGAAAGGAGTTAGTTACCATATGAAGAAGAGATTCAGAAATTTACTGATGATGTCGTTAGCGGTTATGGCACTCACAGCATGCACAATTAAAAAGCCACCTAAAAATTTACAAATTCGAGCAAGTGGTGAATTTGATGAGAAAACATTTACATTTCAAGTAACTTCTTCTCTACCAAAAAATGCAAAATTAAATTTCATCATTAAAGATCAAGATAGCAAAAAATTAGTTTATGAAACTACTTTAGTAACGGATGAAAAAGGGGCCGTCGATAAAAGAATAGCTTTTGTTGTTGGTAAGCAAAACTTGGAAGGCCTAATACTTTATAAACCTGAGAAACAAACAAAAGAAATTCAATCGATATATGGAGAATATGGTCAAAATATTAGAAACAATGCATTTGGATATCAAACAGAAAAAAAGAATCATGAAAGCTATTCTTATATAAAATTATATGGGACTTTTACAAAATACGGATCTCTCATTAAAGGAGGAGATGTTTTCTTTGATGAACGACCTCTAAAAATAAAAATGGGAGGGTAGATACACAACCTTTATGAAATGATTGTGTAAACGAATATGATACAAACTAGTAAATTAATCACAAAACATATACTTCAATTTTTGTTAACGATTGTCGGAATTGGATTCATCACTGCTTTATCTTTTAGTCTTTTTTTACCTGAAGGAGAGCGGTTATCGGAATTATGGAATCAATTACAAATATTTTTCTGGAGCTTTTTTTATTTTAAAGATTTAGAAGTTATCATGAATGTCCAAGAATTAATCTATGTTCCGTTTTATACAGTTTTAAAGGATCCATATGTTTATTCATTATCAATTTTATTTTGTGCGTTTATTTGTTCAATTGTCGCAGCTTTACTTCTTTCGTACATTACATACATGTCTCCTAGATTGGTGAAAAAAATCATTCATAGTTTATTATTTTTCCTTCAATCAATCCCGGATGTTGTGATGATTGCAGGCTTACAAATATTTTTATTTTGGATTTTCAATAAAACAGGTGTCATGATTATTGATCCAGTAGCGGGTCTTGAGAGTAATGTTTATATACTACCAATTTTTGTCGTTTCCATTATACCAACAATCCAATTATTTCAAATGATTTACTTATCAATTAATGAAGAAGAAATAAAAGAATATGTGGAGTATGCAAGAGCAAAAGGTTTATCTAAATCTTGGGTTTTAATTAGACATATTTTAAGAAACGTAACAATTACCTTATTAACGAATACAAAATTAATTTTTTGGGTGATTATTTCTAATTTATTTATTGTAGAACTTTTATTAAACATGAAAGGATATTTTTCATTCCTGTTTAAAAATACTAACTCCCCAGAAATATTTTTTATGTCACTTGTTTTACTATTTATTCCTTTCTTTATATTAGACGTAATCTTTAAGTATATCGTTAATCGATTGAGAGGAGTAAGTGAGTCAGTATGAAAAACTTGAAACATTACTTACCAATTTTTATTGGTTGTTTTATAATAGTCGGCTTAATTGCATTTAGTTTTATATATACATATTTTATTAAAGATACACTAAAACCACCGCCAACGTTTCTTTATAATGATGAAGGAAAAATGATTGGCACATATGGTTATCCACCAAGCTTAACCTATCCATTTGGTGTTGATCGTTTTGGTAGAGATGTATTTTGGATGGTTGTAGATGGCGCAAAATATACAATTGCAATTGCAATAGTCGTTGCATTTGTTCGCGTTGTATTGGGTATTATATTTGGAATATTTTATGGTTTTACAGGAAAGAAATTTGAAACGATAGTTAATCCCTTCATCAATGCATTTCGTTTCGTACCTGCAGTTATTATAGTACTTCCAATTTTTCACATGCTTCAAATTGGAATAGGTGAAAATCAGATTAAAACAATCACCCTTCAATTATTATTGTTATCTTTTATTGCCATACCGATTTTAACTAGTACGATCGGAGACGAGGTAAAAGAATTTTTGAAAAGTGATTTTATCTTAAGTTCAAGAGTTATTGGTGCAGGTAATATGTGGTTAAGAAGAAAGCATATATTCCCATTTCTTCGTACAAGAATCTTGTTACTTTTCGTCCAACAAACGATTCAGGTACTATTCTTATTAACTCAACTCGGTGTTTTTAGATTGTTTATCGGCGGAGCTGTAACATTATTTATAGACGATGGCGATGGAAGAGATATGTCAAAGGCAAATGAATGGGCAGCAATGATTGGAAGTAATTTCTTTGAACTTTCAATTGATCCTTGGGTAATTGTTGGGCCAAGTATAGCATTTATCGTTACAATATTTGCTTTTAATTTAATTAAATTAGGCATTGAAAGGGCTATAAATAAACAACCAGTGCCAACGAAACAATTAAAACACGATTCTGTTATGGATTTAGGTTCATTGAATGATTTTGATTTTGTAAACAAAGTAGAAGTAGATGAAAAAACAGATTTAATGAAGGAAGAGAAAGATTCTTATTTATTATCAAAGTAAAAAACAGCGATTTTTCGCTGTTTTTTTATATGTAATCGGTTATAAAGTTCTATACGTTCAGAACTTTTATTCAAATTGATCTGAGTTATACTTTTGCATTTCTTCATTTTACTTATATTAATTTTATTATAAACCGCTTTTTCCACTATTTGTTTATTCGATTAATTTTTATTGAACTAAGTTCGATAGGGATATAAATCTTATTTTTAAGTACAATATTCCCCATTGAGTCATGTAGACTTTCAATTAGTAATACGAATAAATGATTATTAGAACGCAATTCATGGTTTGAAGAAGGAAGAACTGATTCTGTATATTTTATTTCGATTGTAGATGAATGGATTAGTTTATAAATATCTTCTTCAAGTATTTTTAGGACGCTCTGCTGGTCGTTGAGGTTCATTTGATAAAGGGAAGCAGTCTCACTTGGAAACATTGTATAAGCATGTGCAACAATATTATTTTTAGACTTGTACCATCTATTAAACCTAATCATTATTGATGAATCTTTATTAAAAATCTTTTTTACGTAATCAAAATCGTCCGAAAAACTTACTTCTAAGTATGCATCTATATCATCAATTGTTTCTGTACAGCATTGAAAAACAGAATTATCTATTTTTTCTAAGCCAACACTTCTTATGTTCACATTTTGTTTTATAAAGTTCCCTTGTCCATGAATTGTTTCAATATAACCGTCCTCTTTTAATAATCCCAATCCTTGTCTTAAGGTCATTCTACTAACATTCATCATTTTAGAAAGCTCTGGTTCTGAAGGCAGTTTACTTCCAATCGGATAGACTCCTTCATTAATTAGTTTAAATAATTTTTCATAAATCTCGACGTATAAAGGTAATTTTTTTCTATTTTCAACGGACATAACAACACTCCTTATAAAGTATTATATCGAGTTATGAATTATTCGCAAACTTGTCTTTTATGTGGAAATGATAATCATGATTAATATTCTAATATTAATTAGGTTAAATTCAGAAGTTTAAAGTATTTTGTGTGTTTAAGTTGTTATTGATTTATATATTATCTTGAAATATAATTTAGTTGAACAAAAATAGACAACTAAGTATACAACTATATTTCATGGTATTGTTTCGACGTTTTGAACTTGTTGTATTTGTACTATTATGTAAACGAATACATCATTCTGATAATTTGCCATGTGAAATGGGAGTATATTAGTTGTATAGGTTTTGTTAGTTAAAAAATTTTTAAAAATAGAAATGGAGAGAGTATAAATGACAACGCCACATAATACTGCAAATGTAGGAGAAATTGCAAAAATCGTTTTAATGCCAGGGGATCCGCTACGTGCAAAATATATTGCGGAAACATATCTAGAAAATCCAGTACAATTTAATACTGTTCGTAATATGTTTGGTTATACAGGAACTTATAAAGGAAAACAAATATCTGTAATGGGTTCAGGTATGGGTATGCCGAGTATAGGAATTTATTCATACGAACTATATAAATTTTATGATGTAGAAAATATAATTCGTGTTGGTAGTGCTGGAGCTTATACAGATGAACTTAACATTCATGATATAGTGCTTGTAGATAGTGCTTGGAGTCAATCAACTTTTGCCAAGACTCAAGCAGGTATTGAAGGTGACATTCAGTACCCTTGTGAATCATTAACAAACAAAATTGAAGATACTGCAAAGCAAATACATACTCCTATTGTTAAAGGAAGAATACATTCTAGTGATGTATTTTATTATGAAAGCTCAGTTCCAAATTTTGTTGATTTTTATAATGAGCATAAGTGTATTTGTACAGAAATGGAAAGCTATGCATTATTCCATAATGCGAAAGTATTAGGAAAGAAAGCAGCTTCTTTACTTACAATTTCTGATTCTTTAGTTACTCATGAAGAGATTAGTGCTGAAGCAAGACAAACTTCATTTGATAAAATGATGAAACTTGCATTAGAAGCTTGTTTGTAATTAAAGATTTAGAAATCCCTATAGATGAAAGAGCGTATGTACCTATTCTTTTACCACTAAAACTTGCGTTAGTTGAACAAAAAGTGCTGCCATTAGCAGCACTTTTTTTACACTATTAGTAGACTAATTCAATAGCATTCTGCTATATCTTAATTTATTACCATTGGTTTAGCTTTTGTATTATATTTTCCGATGGGAATGGGAAATGGTTGGCAGGTTTCTTTTTAAGTTTTAAGAATAATTATTAAAATCATAGTAATTTACATAGTACTTACAGTTAGTGTAAATATTTTATTTAAGTAAAGAGAAAGTTAAACTAAAAACTAAAAATGAATCTAATTGTTAAATAAAGTAAAAAAAACCTAAAGTGAAAAAATAGGATGTTTTTTTATACTTTTCAAAAAGATAACAACATACCATTATATCAAAGGAATAAATTTTAAAAGAATTGTTTCGAAGTTTTGATATAAAGGGAGCTAAGCTAATGGGGAAGAAAGTATTATTCTTCGGAGATGTAGGAATTGATGATGCGATTGCTTTGGTTTATGCACGATTAACAGAGGATATTGATATAATTGGAATTGTGACGGAATATGGGAATGTATCTAAAAGAGAAACGACTAGGAATGTTCGGTTTTTACTTAAAAGGTCAGGAAAAGAATATGTTAAAGTCTTTGGAGGTGCTGAGAATCCAATGACGGGAGAGGTCCCAACCTTTTACCTTGATATACATGGTCCATTCGGTTTAGGGCCAATCGATCCAGGTTTAAAGTTTGAGAAATTAGAGAACTTTTGTGAAGTTATCAATTTGATTGAGCAGTATAAGCATGAACTAATTATCGTGACTACCGGGAGGTTAACTTCGCTAGCCACCCTGTTTATCTTATATGAAGATTTGATGAAAAGTGTAAATGCTTACTATATAATGGGTGGGGCCTTCTTATATCCTGGAAATGTTACACCAATTGCAGAAGCGAATTTTTATGGAGATCCGATCGCAGCTAATATCGTTATGAAGTATGTAAAAGGTGCATATATTTTTCCTTTAAATGTAACGCAAAAAGCCATAGTTACACCATCGATGGTCAATTACATTCATTCTAAAGGGAAAACTGATCTTATAAAACCACTATTAGATTTCTATTATTTCAACTTTTATCAAAAGAAAGTACCTGGCATACAAGGGAGCCCAGTTCATGATGCGGTAACTCTCATGGCAGTCATTCGAAGCGATTTATTTACATTCTATCAATCTGCTGTTGTAATTGATACAACCGATGTGGCAAGAGGTCAAAGTATTGGAGACTTTCGTGTAACAGATACACCTGAGAAATTTGATGGGAGACCACAACAACATATCGCAGTAAGCTTAAATTATGAAGGGTTTTATAAGGATTTTATGTCAATTATGACTGGGGAGAAGTTTTAGTAAAATTTAACTTTTTAAACTATTAATTGCATTTAATTTTTACTTACTTACGCATGAGTTAGTATTTTTAGAGGGTAATCATTTGATTATCCTCTATTTTTATAAAAAGGACTTATTTACAGTAAAAAGAATATTAAAAGAAAGTACATGAAAAGTTTTAAATTTTACGAGAGGTGGAGTTTCATGAAAGTACACGATTGTCCTAATTGTAATACTAATAGTAGAGAGTGTATAATTGTCATCCAAAATGCTCCGGACTTTTCAGAAGAGATATTAAAGTGCAGTATTTGTTCATGGAGCGGTAAGTGGTCGGACATGACTGTGCGGGAGGTTATATTGCCGACGATACCAGGTGGGATAGCAGTCCCTGGCGTCGAACCAATTACTGATTATTATGTTCTTCATTCAGATCAAGTTAGAATTACTTATTCAGGAGGTTGTTGCCCTCATTGTGGTGGAAGTGATCCGTTATGCTGGTGTATGTTGTTATAATAAAAAATCCCATGAGCTTTTTATTCGAAGTTGGCATATAGAACATGTGCGGACGAAAAATTGTTCATTTATATCCATTTAAGACATCAACAATACATATATCTTATTTAACTAAAGCAGTTGAGAACGATATTTCAAAAATGAATTTGATCGTATGGAATATAGTAAGACAAGTTGAAATGAAAATTGAGCTATAGTGTAAGGGGGATCTGATGAGTCAAATAAAAAAGTTGTTAGCATTGTTTATCTTATTGCCATTCCTCTTAGTAGGTTGTCGATCTAACCTATTAGGTAGTCATGCAATTATTGAATGGGTTGATTTTGTGAAATGAGATGGAATAGTGTACGAGGGAATTCAATCAGGCATTTTAGCAGATGAACAGTTCATCGGTAAAAAACTAGGAGAAGTAAAGTTTAAAGTTGCAGACAACGTAACGAATACGGGATATAAAATCAAAAATGGTGATGCTGCATTTCATAAGGAAGGAACAGATATTTATTCAATTAAAGGAAGCGCTAATTTACTAGCAGTAAAAGATAAGAGTGCAATTAACGGGTATCGTGTTTATTATGAAAGAGATAAAACAGACTATCGGTGGCATTTTAAGAACGTACCAATCGAAAAAGTGAATGCGATAGAAATCTATCAAGGTTATGCACCCAATACGAAAATGATTACAGAGATAAAAGACAAAGTGAAATTGAATTTTTTCTTAAAGATTTTGAAAAACAGTGAAGAAAATCCAAATTTTGAACCCAATACAACAAATGGTGACCCTACTTATTTTGAAATAATTTTATATACAGGCGAACCAATAGCCTATCAATATGATATGCAATTTGATGGAGCAACATACTACTGGCATCCTTGGGATACGTCTATATTATCAAATGAGGTCGAAGCCTTTATTCCTAATTAAGATAAAACTACGAAAAAGTTTGAAAAACAAAAGGGCTGCTTTGGTAGTCTTTTTATTTTTCTAATAGGCAGGATTAATGCGAGTTTAATTGTGAGCGTTGACCCCTTTTGTAATAATAAATAGTTATTTTCTATTATTTGAACAAAACTCATGCGTTAGTTTGCAAGCTAGGTCAGAGTTAGTAATTTTTTAAAAAAATCCTATTAGAATACCTAATCCACCAATCATTAATTACTGATATTAAAAGTAGTAATTTAAATTAGGATTTGGGAGAAAATAAAAGGATAATAATTGAAGATGTATTGAGGGAAAGTAATGAATCGAAAAACACTGATTAGTGGTTATCAATTTTTTTGTATGATTTTTCTATTTCAAATAGGGTCTACATCCTTAGTTGGAGTTACATCCATGGCCAAACAAGATACTTGGATTAGTATGATCTTTAGTATGCTTCTAGGGTCTTTGCTTTTTTTTGTTTATATTAAATTATATGAAAATTATCCTGAATACCCATTAACCAAATATGTACAATTTATTTTAGGGAAGAATGTTGGAAAATTATTATCTTTAGTTTATATCGTTTTTTTTATCTACATTGGCAGTAGAGTTTTACGAGATATGGAAGACTTATTGACCATGACTATGTTTAATTCTACTTCATTAATTTCAATCGGTATATTGATGATGTTTATCGTAATATATGGATTATTTAAAGGAATAGAAACTATTGCCCGAACAACGGAAGTAATTTTTGTATTTATCATTTTAAGTATTTTCATCATTTTAGTTTTTGAGGTAATTTCCAAATTGCACCATATAGCTAACTTAAGACCAGTATTAGAAGAAGGGTGGATACCGGTTTTAAAAGCTTTACCTTATGGTGTTATTTTTCCTTACGGAGAGTTGATTACTTTTACAATGTTAATGCCTTATCTTAATAAAAAGGAAACAGCGCTTAAGGTAGGAATACCTGCTATATTTTTTTCGGGATTTATCATATTAATATTAGTTGTAAAAAGTATAGCTACTTTAGGAATTTCTGTTATGGAAAGAGCAGAGTTTCCAATATTAACAGCCACAAGCTATATTAATATTGTTAATTTTGTCCAACGTTTAGATACTTTTATTGTTATTCTTATGGTTTTTGGAGGTTTCATTAAAGTATTTATTTATACTTTTTGTGCAGTCTCAGGTTCTGCCGATTTATTTAATGTCAAAAAAAGTTCACAGCTTATTTATCCAATTAGTTTAATCATTCTTATTAGTTCGTTATTAATGGCTTCAAACCATATCGAACATCGTAATGAAGGCTTTGAATTAATACCTTTCTACTTACATTTGCCACTTCATTTCATTATCCCATTAATATTACTCTTCATTTCATGGCTACAAAAGAAGATTAAAAGTAATAATTAAGAACAGTACTTCAGAATGATAGGGTGATTGTTTATATGCTATTAGCCCTCTTTTTACGTTTTAGCAGTTTAGCGGAATAAGAATGAACTTTAGAAGAAAACTATAATATCGATCATATAAATTTATCTGCGCATCGAACAGATTTGGACGATAAGGAAAGGATGATTCAACGATGGAAATGGATATTCCGAAAGATGATGATATTGAAATGAAAGAAACAATAGAGCTAAGTGGCAGTATTGATAAAATAACTGAGCATAAAGTTTGGGGTGCACAAGGTTTCATTGATATCCCAGATCAGGGAAAGACGTACAGGAAAAGATATTTAGGAAACCGATATCAATAATTTGAGAAAATTTTGACCGTGATAAAATGTAAAGGTTTCAAAGTCAAATAAGGATAAATTCATGTGTTTGTATAATTAGAGGGTGATCATTTGATTATCCTCATTTTTATTAAAAAAAAGACTTTATTAAAGAAGCTAATAAGAAGGTAGAAGAAGAATTATTTTTAAATTTACACATGAAAATAAGTTTAACCGTAGATTCTGTTGAGCTACTAATGGTATTTACTCAAAAGAGGTATATAATGGTAATAGTAGAGGTTGCTCTTTTAGATGTTCGTATAAAGGAATTGGTCCTTAAAAAAGATTAGGTCAATCTTATCAATTTCTAATACACAGAAACAAAAATTGGTTCAAGTTTATTTACTCAACCTTATTAATAGATTTTTATTAATCATAAAGAACAATTAACTAAAGTATGAAATTAAAATATGAGACCTTATTTGCAGCATAAGATATTTATTTTTATGGTTAATAGTTTTTGTATTTTCAAGTTTATAATTTCTTGGGGCTATTAATTATGCATCAGTTGAAAAGAATTCTAAAATTGATGGGGTGAAAAGGAATGCGAATTGAACATGTAGCAATTTGGGTAAATGATTTGGAACGTATGAAGGCATTTTATGAAACGTATTTTAATTGTAAGTCTAACATTAAATATCACAATATTGAAAAGAAGTTTGAATCTTATTTTTTAACTTTTCATTCAGGCGCAAGGTTAGAAATTATGCGTAAAGTGGGTATTGATCAACCCAATAAAAGTGATCAATTGGGTTGGGCTCATATAGCTATCTCCTTAGGAAGTAAGGATTCTGTTACTCAAATGACAGCAAGATTAAAAAATGACGGTTACTCGATTGTTAATGGTCCACGAGTGACTGGAGATGGTTACTTTGAGAGTGTAATAGAAGATCCAGAAGGAAATTTAATAGAATTAACTATTTAAAACCAAACAAAAGGTTCTTCCATTTAGAAGGATCTTTTTTGTTCACAGAAATGACAAATAATCTTACAGTAAACAAGATTAGTAAAATAGAAAAAAAGGAAAATAATAGAAATAAAACGAATGTAATACAATATTAACTAATCGAGGTGATCATTATAATGAGTGATAATGAAAAATATGTAGACTGGTTAGATGAAATTGTGAAGCGTCATGAAAAAGAAGGTGGATTTGACAATTTACCTGGAATTGGAAAACCTTTACCAAAAGAACATTTAAAGGATGACTTATTAACAACTGTCATTAAAAGATCAGGATATAAGCCAGATTGGTTATCTAAGCAGAAAAAAATATTTGAAAAGCTCGAATATATAGTGTCGCAAATTAAGTCAGAAGAACACTCTTCAATCATTTCTAAATTAATTAATGAAGTGAATTATGAAATAAAACAATATAATTTGGGCTGTCCATTTGCCATGCAAAAAAATTATGTAACGAGAGAAAATATTGAGCAGCAACTATTGTTTTGGAAATAAGCGAGAATATCATAAATAAAAAGGGAGATTGAAATGAACGAACAATTGTTTCAATTAAATAGTTTAATCAAGTGGTATGAATCATTGCCATTAAGTGATCAAGAGTTAATGAATAGACCAATTGCTGAAGGGAAATTTTCAGTGAAAGAAATTATTGCTCATCTCTATAGATGGGATGAATTTTTACTGAATGTGGGTATACCTTCAATTATTGAAAGTGGCAAAATAGATTTTCCAAATTTTCATGACTATAACCATGAGTCTGCAAAACTAGTTTCAGAAAAAGAAATTCAAGAAGTTATCAATCAAGCGATAATAACGAGAGAAAATCTCGTGAAATGTTTTAATGATCATCAGAAATTTGCACAAAAACAAATCCGTATGAATGGCAAAACACATATTCCCAATACGGATCAGCATTTTACATTTTACTACTTAATTGAAGATTTTAGTGAGCATGATCAACATCATAAAAAGCAAATCGAGGATTTTTTACATATTCAAAGTAAGAATCGAAACAATTGATAATGCAGACTGAAGTTCATTTGAACGAAACGAAGTAAGTCAGAAATCTGACTTTGAAATTGGTAATCAATTGTAAAATGTAACTAGCTTAAGTTTAAAACATTGAATGACTATATACATAGTAATAGGTGAGGTTATTGAAGAAAGAAAGTTTGATTTTTGTATTAATCGTATTCATTTTGTACCTTACGAATGTTCCGAGTACACATGCAAGTACAACTGTCGTATTACGCGAAGAAAATGTAGGGGGATATCATTACCAAATTACACAAGAACAAAATGAATATAAATGGAAAATAGGTCATAAAAGTAATGTTTTTTTCATCGTAGAGAGTAAAGAAAATGCTGATTCTTTAGATCGTTTTAGAAAGTCAGTTAATAATCTTAGTTTGCTAAAATTAGAGTTTATTCTTAGTATTTCATATTTATTTTTCATTATTATTAGTATTTTCTTGGTAAAAAGGAAGGAAAAAGTCATTCCTAGTGGTCCAAAAATCTTTTTAATTTGTTTGATTTCAGTCACACTTTTATATTCTGTGAATACATTTATTGATTTATTTGACTCATACAATGATGCAAATTACTATTTTCATAGTCTACTAAATATAAAAGATTAAATGCCATTGATTACATAATCTAATGCGATTCAAAAAAGCTCAGGGTATCTAAATAACTCTGAGCTTTAATTATATAAATTATCATTCTAGTTCTATTTTTTCTTCTTGCCAGTCCAATCCTTTAACATCTCTTCATCTATTTTTTCGATGAATTCTTCAGTCCCATCTTCATTAATGAATTTTACAGATACATCCTTGTTATTACTGATTGCATACCAAAACCTTTTGTTCCCTTTAACTTGGATGATTTTAGCTTGTTCTTGCCCTGCATAAACCTCTTTAATTGCTTCATCACTTATAGCACCAGAATAAATGTAGGGTGACATTGTCATTGAAGACCATTTTTGAGGGGTATCCCATTCTGATCCTCTTGTTTGTTTCCAGTTCCAATTTTCATTTATTTTCTCAAAGTAAGCAATGAATATTTGTTCACCTTGAAGGTTATTCTCAAGAAATATCGCAACGGCATCGTCTGGATGCACAACATTTTGTTCTTGATGAATAAGTGCGTAAGAATAATTTACTTCTTCTTCAAATTCCTTTTTATTTTCTGCCATCTTCTTATGAAAATAGTCTTCAAATGATTGATTGTTTGAACAGCTTACTAATAATGATAAACAAACGAATACAGTAATCAATGCAAACTTTTTAATTTTCAAAACCTCCTAATCTATTCATCATTTATATTCCTTCTTATATATTTCTTTTTATATATTAACATATATTTCCAATTTATTTTGTGGCTTATTACATTTCTATAAGCATCGAAAGTGAAATCTTATGTTATGAATTATCAAATATACTCAATAAACTTATAAAACTTAAGTTAATTAAGTTTTATGATGGTAAATGAATAAGTTATCTTATATAATAGATATCAAGCTTAGGATCAGGAATGAGTTATAAAGGGGCATGAGTCTATGTATCAAGAACAAAGGTTATCATTGATAAAAAAGTATTTATTATCTCATAAAAGTATTTCATTAGATGAGATTTGTGAAATGCTTAGTGTGTCAAAGGATACTGCAAGAAGAGATCTTGTCAAACTCGAAGAACGAGGAGAAATAATCAGAATCAAGGGTGGAGCGACACTTCCATCAGCTAATAAGAATTTAATCGATTACAAAGAACGAAAAGTGACTGCAAGTAAAGAACGAATTGCACAAAGCGCTTCATTCTTAATAAATGATTATTATGATTTGTTGATTGATGCATCTTCAACGGGTGCGCTAATGGCGAAATTCATGGAAAATAAGGATGTTAATGTGATTACAAATTCAATCGACATTGTTGATTTATTAGGTGAATTTACCGACATTCCAACTTTTTTACTCCCTGGAAAATTTAATAGGAAAAATAGAAATTTAACTGGACCTAGAACGATTGAAACACTAAATGACTTTATGGTTGATCAACTATTTATAGGTGCTTGTGGTATTAGCTCTGAAGGTGCAACTTCACCTGATGAGGAAGAAGCTTTCTTAAAGAAAAAAATGATCAGCCGTGCGCGACAAGTTATTTTGCTAGCTGATCGTTCAAAGTTTGAAAAAACATTTTTACATAAGGTTTGTGATCTTACTGATTTTGATGTAATTGTTACAGATACACAGCCGGATGAAGCTGTGATGAAAAAGATAATAGAAAATAATATACATTTAATTGTTACGGAAGAAGAAGGAGAGAATGGACAAGATGAAAAAAATTAATGTTGGTTTAGTTGGTTATGGTCTATCGGGAGCTACTTTTCATGCACCTTTGTTAAGTGTTTTAGAGGAATTCGAATTGTCAAAAGTTGTTAGTTCAAATAATGAAAAAGTTCAAAAAGACCTGAGCGGTGTTGAAGTAGTAAAAAGTTTAGAAGAGGTTCTAGAAGATTCAGCGATTGATTTAGTTGTTATTACAACACCGAGCGGTTTGCATTATGAAATGGCAAAACAAAGCTTAATGGCCGGTAAACATGTTGTTTTGGAGAAGCCAATGGTCGTAGAAACGTGGGAGGCAGAAGATTTAATCAATATAGCAGATGAAAAGAATTTACTTTTAAGTGTTTATCATAACAGAAGATGGGATAATGATTTTTTAACTGTAAAGAAGCTATTGAGTGATGGCGTGCTTGGAGAGGTGAATACATACCAGGTTCATTTCGATCGCTTCAGACCAGAGGTAAAGGATAGATGGAGAGAAAAGCAAGGCCCAGGATCTGGTACATTGTATGATTTAGGTTCTCATTTAATAGATCAAGCTTTACAACTTTTTGGTATGCCAAAATTTATTTTAGCGGATATTTTTGCCCAAAGAGAAAATGGCGAAACGGATGATTATTTCCATCTTACTTTAGGATACGAGAAGCTTAGAGTCATTTTACATTCTAGTTCAATCGTTCCGAGTAATGGTCCACGCTTCCAGGTTCATGGAAGTAAAGGAAGCTTTATTAAGTATGGGATTGATGGACAGGAGAATGCACTAAAAACTGGTATAAAACCAATAGATGATTCTTGGGGAGCTGATGAACCTCAATATTACGGTATGCTCAATACTATCGATGGAGAAAATGTAAAGTCAGAAACAATCGAAACAATACATGGTTCGTATTTAACGTATTATCAAAAAATTGCTGAAAGCATTAATGATGGAAAAAGTGTACCAGTTACAGGACAAGAAGGTTTATTAGTTATAAAAATCATTGAGGCAGCACAAAAAAGTAGTTTAGAGAAGAAAGCAATCTATTTAGATTAAATTGTTCTACAAGGAGCGTTTACTGTGGAAAAAACAAATATTCAAGAGAAACTTGACATCATTAAAAGTCAGGAAGAAAAACTAGTTTTTAAGAGTTTCTCTAATGTAGATGCGCTGGAAATCGGTTTGTCTATCATTGAAGCTACTAAAAAAATCAAAAAAGCTGTTGCAGTCAATATCATAAAAAATGGACAGACAATTTTCCATCACGCCATGGATGGTACAACACCAGACCATAATGAATGGATTAAGAAAAAATCTAATGTAGTGCTTCGTCATCACCATAGTTCATATTATATGCGGTTATATAACGAGATGAAAAACAGATCTTATTTTGAATTTTACTCAGTTAGTCCGTTTGATTACGCTATTCATGGTGGGGCTTTTCCAATTTCGATTGAAGGATCAGGTGTCATTGGAGTTATTACAGTTTCTGGTTTGTCCCAGGAAGATGATCATGGGTTGATTGTAGAGGCATTTACTAAATTTTTAAGTAAAACTCCCCAACTTTAAATTATATTAAAATCAAGAGTTGCTACGAGCAGCAGCTCTTTTTTTACAAAAAAAAATAGAGGTTTCTCCTCTAAATTGTTTCAACTTTATAACCCACCAAGCGCCTTTATCGTTGCAGCACCAACAATTCCATCAACCTTTAACTGGTGGTCTCTTTGAAATCTTCGTACGGCTTGATCTGTTTGATAACCAAAAATCCCATCAATTCCTTTCGTATTGTACCCAAGATTTGTTAGTTTTTTCTGTAGTGATTTTACAGTAGTACCGCGACTACCTAACTTTAATATTCCTACATTTGTAGAAGGGATAGCGGGACTGGTGCCAGTTACTTTATATCCATTTGCTTTTGCAATTGTGTTAAAGGCTTTTGAAGATGTTGTAATTACGACGGGTGTATTGACTTTGATTCTAGCAAAGAGCCATTCAACTTCGTTATCATACATTCGAATACAACCAGAGCTTACATATTTTCCAATTGAACTAGGGTTATTGTTTCCATGAATGGCATACGTTGTACCCCATGTCCCTCGAGCATTTAACCCGAGCCATCGGTTTCCAAGTGGATTTCGGGGATCACCTCCAGGAATACCTTCTTTATAGTAGGGTCTATTTACAATTTTATTTACAATTTTAAACTTACCCTCAGGAGTGTAAGTGGGTTTTCTACCAGTAGCTACTTTAAATACTTTAATGAATTTCCCGTTTTCATAATAAGCGAGCTGATTTGTTGATTTATTTATGATCACAAATTGATTTCCAGCCGCTTCACTTGGCTTTATTCCAAGTGTTACGAAAATAAGACAAGTCAAAATTATTAACGAAAATAATTTTCTAATCAATCGCGTTCCTCCCCATAGAATCATAATGAAAATCATCATTTAATCCTATGTGTGAAGAAGTTGTCTCTGTTACATCTATTTTACGATTGTTAAATATTGTTAACTCTACTCACAAAAAAAGTGATTTGTAGCCAATTGAGAACGAATAAAAACCAGTAATTATAACTGATTGAAAAGGAAATACAATTCTTTTGTAGAATATTGCAACAATACATTTTTTTGAAAGGTTATGATAAAATTGAAGACTTTACTATTAACAGGTTTTGAACCTTTTTTAAACTTTCCAATTAACCCTACGGAAAATATTGTAAGAGAATTAGATGGACATTTTATTGGCGAGTTTAAAATTATCGGTAAAATTTTACCTGTCGATTTTCAAACTGCGGGTGAACATCTCATTCAATTTTTTAATGAAATCAACCCAAATGCAGTCGTTTCTTTAGGATTAGCAGGAGGTCGCTATAAAATTACTCCTGAACGTATTGCTATTAATTGCAACGATGGTGCAGCAGACAATCGAGGAAATAAATTTATTGGTAAAAAAATTGATGAAGAAGGACCAGATGGGTTATTTTCAACTTTACCCGTTCAAGCAATTGTCGATCATTTAAATAACAATCATTTTCCTGCAGAAGTTTCGAACTCAGCCGGAACCTATTTATGTAATAACGTAATGTACCAAATGCTAAATGAGTTAAAGCGAAAAGAAGAATCAATTCCAAGTGGGTTTATTCATATTCCAGCTTCTCATGAATTAACAGTTATACAGAAAAACTTACCAAGCTGGTCACAAATAGATTTAACCAATGCAATAAAGCTAGCCATCAACGTAATTAGTACAAATGAAGAAAATTAATGTATCAATTCATCCTGTTGGATGTTCCGGTATTGTATGTTATGTAGGTGATTCGATTTCAGATGAAACGAATGATATGGTACATATTATTTCAAACCACTTTAAACATAAAATGAAGCATAAATTTATTGGCGTTGTTCCTTCCTATCATTCAGTTACTTTTTATTATGACTCACTTACATATTCATTTTTCGAATTAAAGAAAGAAGTTGAAGAGCAAATACTTAAATTGCAAACTTTTAATATGAAATATAAGAAAACGATATATGAAATTCCTGTTTGCTACGAATCGCAATATGGTCCTGATATTGAGAATGTTGTGGCGCATAATCAGATTTCGATTAATGAGGTAATTCAGATGCATCAGCAAAACTTATATCGTATTTATATGATTGGGTTTTTGCCAGGTTTTCCATATCTCGGAGGACTAAACCCAAAATTAGCTACACCTAGATTGAAAAAGCCTAAACTAGTTAGACGAGGGGCTGTTGGGATTGCTGGGGAACAAACGGGGATCTATCCGTTTGAATCTCCTGGGGGTTGGAATATTATCGGCCAAACACCGATTACAATATTTTCAAATCAACATGATGATAAAATATTGTTTCAACCAGGTAATTTCCTGCGTTTTAAATCAATTAATGAGTTCGAATATACAGAATTAGAAAAATCAATTAAAGAAGGTTCATTTTCACTGAAGAAGGAAGTGCTGGAAGTAGATGAAAATTGATTTGAATTGTGATATTGGTGAAAGTTTTGGTAGGTATCAAATAGATGATGAAAGTATCATGCCTCATATTTCTTCAGCAAGCATAGCATGTGGTTTTCACGCTGGAGACCCTTTTACAATGTATGAAACTGTTAAGCTTGCAAAAAGATATAATATTTCGGTTGGGGCTCATCCAAGTTTTCCAGATTTACTTGGTTTTGGCCGTAGAGAGATGACTTTTACAGAAGATGAAGTTTACCAACTAGTACTTTATCAAATAGGTGCTTTATCATCAGTCTGTAAGGCTCATAAAATGGATTTACATCATGTAAAGCCCCATGGTGCTTTATACAATATGGCAGCTAAAAATATCAAGCTTGCACTAGCAATCATAAAAGCAATGAAATCTTTTAATTCATCTTTAATTTTGTATGGACTTTCAAATAGTAAACTTATAGAAGCAGCAATCGAAATGAATATTCCGTATGCTTCTGAAGTATTTGCAGATCGTACATATGAGGAAGATGGTTCACTTGTCGATCGGAGCCGGCCTTTTTCAGTACATAAGAGTACGAAAGAAGCGATAGAACAAGCAATTCAAATCATTACAACCAATACAGTCACAACAATTTCAGGGGAAATTATCTCGTTACATGCTGATACAATTTGCCTACATAGTGATTCAGTGATAGGAACGGAGTTAGCAGCTGAGTTACGTAAGAGTTTTCATCAACATCAAATAGTCGTCAAAACAGTTGGAGAGTAAATGACATTGATTACATTATTTGAAGTTTTAAAGGTAGGAGTACTACTTACAATCCAAGATATTGGTAGAAAGCATTTTAGACATTTGGGCATACCTGTTTCCGGAGCTATGGATCAATTAGCTTATCAGATTGGCAATATATTGCTTGGGAATAAACGTGAAGTAGCGAGTATTGAAGTTGCCATGGGCGGTACAATTTTAAAAGTATGTCATGACGTGGATGTTGTTATTACAGGAGCGAATCTAACACCAAGAATTAATGGACAAACAATTCCAATGTATAAAGTTATTCGGTTGAAACAAAATGATATTTTAACTTTTCATGGATCAAAAAATGGCGTTTATAGTTATATTGCAGTACCAAATGGTATTTGTAGTAAAGTAGATTTTGAGAGTCAATCTTCTTATGCTCTTGCCAAGTTAGGTTTGGTTATTCAAAAAGGTATGATGATTCATGGTTACAGTACTGAAAAGCGTGATTTAATCGGCATAAATAATGAATGGCATCCTAACTATTCTAATATAAAAGTAGTTCACTATATTAAGAGTAGGCATTTTAATCTCCTACCGGCTGATTTAATTAATCGGTTGTCTACTAATTTATTAATAGGTACAAGCAATAGGATGGGCATGTATGTAAGTGCAAATGAAAAGATGAATCAAGACTTTTATGCCAATATACTTTCAGAGGGTACGACATTTGGTACCATTCAAATATTACCAAGCGGGCAACCGATCATTCTCATGGCTGATTGTCAAACGACTGGTGGATATGTGACTTTAGGTACGATTATTCACTCTGATTTATCAAAGCTTTCCCAAGCAAATCAAGGAGAATACATAAAATTAGTTGCAATAGATATAGAGAATGCGAGAAATCGCAATATAGAGTACGAAAGATTTTTAAAGCATTTACAAATAGAAAGGCAACAACATAAAAAAGGAGAGATCTAAATGATAGAAACGTTAACAACTTTATTTCAAGCTGCTGAGATAGGTGACCTTCAATTAGTAGATAAACTATTAATTGAGCAACCAGTTTTAGTGAATAAAGAGAATGAAAATGGCTTAACTTTATTAGGTATTGCAGCTCATTATGGACAAATTGAAGTTGTAAAAAGATTAATATCACATGGTGCAGAAATCAACGCAATTTCACATTCGAAAATTTCTTTTATCCCTCAAAATACAGCACTACACGCATCTATTGCAGGGGCTAAGTCAATTGAAACGATTGAGTATTTACTTGTAAACGGAGCGGATTGTAATATCAAAGATAGTGAAGGGCATACGCCATTACATATTGCTGCATTCGAAGGTAATATTTCAATTGCAAAACTGTTAATAGAAAATGGCGCAAAAATATACAAAGATAACGCTGGTAATACACCAATACAAATTGCTGAAGAATGTAACCACATTGAATTTAGTCATTATTTATCTCAATCAATTAACTAAATAATGATTCTTATATCTTGTATATTTTAAAGGAATCCAATTTTCATTTTAATAAATAAACATTTGTTGTGTTGTGAACGCTGTATTGTCACAACACTTTTTGTTATGATGATAGAAAAGTTATGAAAAAGAGGAATTGTTTTGAGAATAAATGTGTTTATAAGTGCATCAGGATATTGTTCAAGACGCGCAGCTGAAAGACTTGTTGCAGCTGGTGACGTTAAAATAAATGGAGTGCTAGCCGAAAAGAATAGCATGGTGGACAGTCAAGATATCGTGGAAATAAATGGTGAAGTTATTCAAATATCAAACGAAAAGGATTATATCATTTTAAACAAACCAGTTGGAATTACATGTACTGGATTACAAACTGTAAAAGGAAATATTATCGATTTTGTTGATTATCCGAAAAGATTATTTCCTGTGGGTAGGCTAGATAAAGATTCAGAAGGGCTTATTATACTAACAAACGATGGACCAATTGCACATAAAATCCTACATAGTGAAAATGGTCATGAAAAGGAATATATCGTAACGGTTGATCAGCCATTTGATGATGAATTTATAATTGGTATGTCTAACGGTGTTCCAATCAGTGATGTAATAACAAAAAAGTGTGAAGTGACGAGAGTAGATGAAAATATCTTTCGTATTGTTTTAACACAAGGTTTAAACCGTCAAATCCGAAAGATGGCAAAGCATTTCGGCTTTAAAGTGGTAAAGTTGAAGAGAATTCGTATTATGAACATTCAATTAAAGGATCTACAAGTTGGAAAATGGAGATCTCTATCAGATTTAGAATTAAAAATGCTTATAGATCAATTGAAAGAGGAAGAATGAATGAAAATCTTAATTGACGCAGATGGATGTCCAGTTGTAAATGAAACGATACAGATTGCAAAAGAGTTCGGTGTCTCTGTACTTTTACTTTGCGATACGGCCCATATCATGCAAAGAGAAGGGGCAGAAACAATTATTATTTCACAAGGTGCAGATGCAGTAGATTTTGCATTAGTGAATCGAGTTACTAAAGGTGATGTAGTCATTACACAGGATTATGGTCTTGCTGCTATGGTTTTATCGAAGCAAGCTTTTGTATTAAATCAAAATGGTCATCAATATACGAATGAAAACATTGATTCTCTCCTTCATTCTCGCTATGTTTCAAAGAAAATTCGTAATGCCGGTGGAAGAGTTAAAGGTCCTAAAAAACGTCAAAAAGAAGATAATGCAAATTTTGAAATTGGCTTAAGAAAAATGTTAACGTCGATTACAATGTAGTACAATAAAGTGAAGTAACAAAGTCTACAAAAGAGGAGGAACGCATGTTAACTTTAGCAAGAAAAAACTTAAAAGAATATTTTGGATATGATCATTTTAGAAAAGGACAAGAACAAATTATCGAAAGAGTTTTGTCAGGTCAACACACAGCTGGTATCATGCCAACGGGTGGAGGGAAATCAATTTGTTACCAGATTCCCGCGACATTACTCCAAGGAGTTACCCTCGTCATTTCTCCACTAATCTCTTTAATGAAAGACCAAGTTGATTCCCTGCACCAAGTAGGAATTCCTTCCACATTTATCAATAGTTCACTTTCATATCATGAAGTAGATGAAAGATTGATGGATTTAAGCATTGGCGAATATAAAATTCTTTATATTGCTCCAGAGCGTCTTGAATCTGAAAGTTTTATAAATCAGTTAAGGCAATTGCCTATTAAACTAGTGGCAGTAGATGAGGCGCATTGTATATCATCATGGGGGCACGATTTTAGACCTAGTTATTTGCGAATTAAACATTTAATTTCTGAATTACCATCAAATCCTACAATACTAGCACTAACTGCAACAGCTACTCCACAAGTAAAATCTGATATTTGTACGCAATTAGGTATAGATGAAGGAAGTGCAATTATTACAGGATTTGGAAGAGAAAATTTATCTTTTAAAGTCATTAGAGGACAAAATAGAATTGATTATATTTCTAATTATGTAAAAAAGAATCATAATGAAGCTGGGATTATTTATGCAGCAACAAGAAAAGAAGTAGATAAAGTAACTGAACAATTGAAAAGACAAGGTGTGTCTGTTGGAAGATATCATGCTGGTTTAAGTGATATTGAAAGATCAAGGCAACAAGATGCATTCCTTCAGGATGATATTAATGTCATTGTAGCGACTAATGCGTTTGGTATGGGGATTGATAAATCGAATGTGAGATACGTTATTCATTACCAAATGCCTAAAAACATGGAAAGTTACTATCAAGAAGCAGGAAGAGCAGGACGAGATGGGTTAGAAAGTGAGTGTATTTTACTTTTTAATGCTCAAGATGTACAAATCCAAAGGTTTTTAATTGAGCAGTCAACTCATGATTTTAATAGAGAAAAACAAGAAATACAAAAGCTACAGTCAATGAAGGATTATAGTTACTTAGAAACATGTTTACAAGCTTTTATTCTTCACTATTTTGGAGATGAAACTGATCAAACTTGTGGGAAATGTAGTAATTGTATCGATCAACGCACTTCTATTGATATTACAAAAGATGCCCAAATCGTTTTATCATGTATTATCAGAATGGGAGAACGATTCGGTAAAACAATGGTAGCATCAGTATTAACAGGGTCATCGAATAAAAAATTACTAGATTTTAATTTCCAGACATTATCAACATACGGACTCTTAAAAAATCGTACGTTAAAAAATGTAGGAGACTTAATCGACTTTTTAACATCTGAACAATATATAGGTGTAACCGATGGGAAATTTCCTTTATTAACGGTAACAAATAGAGGTAGGGAAGTACTATTAAATAAAGTTCAGGTAATGAAAAAAGAGGAAGTCATTGTTGAAGCAACTACTACAAACAGTGAGTTATTTGAACAATTACGTGCATTGCGTAAAGAAATTGCGACAGAATTAGCTGTACCACCATTTGTTGTTTTTTCTGATAGCACTTTACGAGATTTATGTAAATTACTCCCTGAAACTGACAAAGAATTTTTAGAAGCTAAAGGTGTAGGGCTTCAAAAACAACAACGGTTTGGTAAGCAATTCATTGAATTAATTAAGGCGTATAAGGGAGCGAATCAAATTGAACAAACTGTTAAGCCAAACATCACTTCAATAAAAGATAAGATTCCTTCTCATGAAATTTCTTATGATTTATATAAAGAAGGTTTAGATATTAAACAAATTGCAAAGCAAAGAGGGTTAAATCCCGTAACGATAGAGAGCCATATACTTCAAGGAGCAGTGGAAGATACTTCATTTGAATGGCATGAAATATTACCAATCGATATAGAGAAAGAAATACATGCTGCGATTAATGTGGTCGGAAGTGAAAAGCTAAAACCAATAAAAGAAGAACTTCATGCTGATATTAGTTATTTCATGATCAAAGCGGCAATTATGAAAGCTGGAATTTAAAGTTAGGTACCCTTACATGTAAAAAATAGCTTCCACTATTGGAAGCTATTTTCTTTAAAGTAATGGGTGAGCTGTTATTATTTATTTGCTTTTACAGTTATTTTTTTAGTCCCTTTACTTTCATTGTGATTTCGATCAACAGCTGTAATAACGTAAGTATAGTCTTTATCCTGTGTAATTGTACGATCAAGATAAGTTGTTTCTTTTTGAACAGATTTACGAACAGTCGTTAAAATATTTCGTGCATCGTTCATATTATCTGCTTTTTTACTTTCAAATCGATAAACCACGTAATAAGCGACATCTTTATCACTTGGGTTATTTTGAATAGTAAGTAAGTTTCCTTCAGCGGTTCTGGTTGCTTGTTTAAATTTTGGTTTCTTTGGCGATTGATTATCAATCCATGGCATTGAAGGAATTAAAGCTTTAGTTTGATACTCAACTTGGCTTAATCGATCTTTAATGCCTAGTGGATTATTATTTAAGCTTTTTATTGAAAAATGCATACTACCTTTTATTTGAGGGATTTGGCGATTTAACGCAATTTGATTTGGTAGTTCATTTGGCTTAGCCCATGCTTCATTATTGGCATTAATTTTGTATGCTGCTTGTCCAATATACAAATCAACATTTTTCCCTTCGACTTCCTTTGTCCACCAATCTGCTAAAATATCATAAGCCGCCGGTTCAAACCCAATATTCCAGTAAATTTGAGGGGTAATATAATCTATATATTCTTTATTAATCCATTCTCTTGTATCTGCGAATAAATCATCATAATTCGTTTGCCCAGCAGTTGTATTTGAACCTGTCGGGTCTTTAGCGATATTTCGCCATACTCCAAATGGACTGATTCCGAATTTTACATAAGGTTTTACTTGCTTTATGTTTTTATTAACTTCTTTTACAAACTCATCCACATTGTCACGTCGCCAATCGTCTTTTTCCGTAAATAAATCTTTACCATACTTTTCATAAGTTAACTGGTCAGGAAATTCTTGACCTGCAATGCGGTATGGGTAAAAATAATCATCCATATGGACTGCATCAATATCATATTTCTTTACAACTTCCATGATTCCATCAACAATAAACTGGCGAGCTTCTGGAATACCTGGATCAAAATACAATTGGGTACCATAAGGAATAACCCAATCTGGATGTTTTCTAGCAGGGTGGGACTCTGCTAATGTATTTAAGTCTTCTAAAGTTGCGTTACCTGGAGTGGTGCGGGGCATCGTAATTCGATACGGATTAAACCACGCATGAAATTCAATATTTCGCTTATGTGCTTCTTCAACCATAAATGCAAGCGGATCATAACCTGGATCCTTACCTTGTGTTCCTGTTAAATATTTTGACCAAGGTCCATATTCGGAAGGATAAAATGCATCCGCTGTTGGTTTAATTTGTACAACAACTGAATTCATTCCCATTTTTTCAACATCATCTAATAGTTTAATAAACTCCGATTTTTGCTGCAACACGGATAAACCTGATTTAGAAGGCCAATCAATATTTGTAACAGAGGCAATCCAAGCAGCACGTAGTTCATGTTTAGGCGGAACCATGTACTGTGAAAGTGTTTCCGCCTTCGCAGTTGGAAAATTTGGCAATAATAATGATGTTCCAACTGATAAAGCAAGTACATATTTCCCAATCTTTCTTCTTTTCATAAGTAATCCACCTAGCTTTCTATTAAATTAGTAGCGCTTACATAATATAAAGCTACCAAAACTGGAAAGTATTGTCTATATAAAATTGAAATAAAATTTCAATAATTTTGAATATAATTAGAAATGAAATTTCAGAATGTGGTTTCAAAATAATTAGAAAGATTGGGAAAGTATAGTAGGGGGCCACTAAATAAAGTAATCATCAATCATGATTAGAACGTATCATGTATTTTTAAAATGCAAAGGGATTACGCATGAAGTAGATAGGATTACGAAAGTGGAATAAGTGGTGAAATTTATAAGTTCTTTTCTAAAAGTTAATTCAAGTAATAGAATGGAGTACTTAAAATTTAACAGACTAATAATTTTTAATATTTTATTGTGTAAAAAAACAGAACATATATTCTGGTATTCTATGATTCTTTATGGTAAAATTAGGTAGAGTAGAGTTGTGGTAGGTGCCTTTCTTCGGTTGAAGGGAGGTGATATGGTGACTGGTTATGAGATTGCAACACTAATAATCCAAAGTATTGGAATAACATCGACTGTAATCTTGAGTGTAATCGGTATCGTCGTTTCTTTGAATAAAAGAAAATAACCACCCTACCCCTCTAATGGATGTGGTGGTTATATTCACTAGGTCCGAGGAAAGCAACTTTACAATTACTACTCGGAGGAGATGTGTATGCAGCACATCTCTTTTAGTATATTCTTAATGATACTATTATAGTACTTTTAGTATAATTTGACAATGAAGTTGTCTTTCTTTTTACTTAATTGTGATCAATTTGCTATCTTTTTCGATGAATTTCTAATTTCTTTTTTAGTAGAATTGAGCAACATGATTAATGCAATGCCTAAAAACGTTAGGAAGATTCCTACAATTTGAAGAGAGGTTGGTTTAAAGCCTGTTATCATAGTATCTAGAACAATAGCTACTGCTGGATCTAAAAAAGTAAGGACTGCGATTGTATTTGCTGGAAGAAATCGAATATTACCAAAAAATAGCGCATAAATAACGCCAGTATGTACGAATCCAATGATTAAAATAAATGTCCAATTTTCCATTTGTAAGTTTTGGAATGCACTAAATTTTACAAACGGGAGAAGTAAAATAAAGCCTAAAGTAGTTTGTAAAAGTGTAGTAAAATAGGCACTTGTTTGAGTTATCCCTTTATTAACGATCATTAAAAAGCCATAAAAAATTGCAGCAAGAAATGCCCAAATAACGCCAGAAGAAAGAAGTGTTTTCAAAGTAAAATCTGAATTGATACCTGATAGTAGGATCGAGCCGATAAAACTACTAAAAACTCCAAGTAGAGGAATAATTGTTATTTTTTCTTTAAAAATAAGGCTTCCCACTAAGAATAAGATGACTGGTGCTAAATAGTAGATAGAGATCGAAATCGTCACAGATAAATTTTCAAAGGATTTAAATAGAAAAACCCAATTACAAACTAATAAGACACCACTAATTAGTGATAGAAAAATATCTTTTTTATGATAGATTTCATTTTTGTGTAAGCCAGTTAGGAACCAAACTAAAAATAAAAAGATACTTGCAAAAATACATCGTATAAATACTAAATCAATTGCTTTAAGTCCTGTTTTTGGCGCAATAAAACCAATCGTTCCAAATATAGCCATTGCGATGATAATACTAATGGTCGCTCTTTTGTTAGCTTCTTGTTTTGTCATGACATCACCTTCTTAATTTAAATATTCTGTCAAATAAGTATAATAGAAAATTGGTTGAAGTATCAATTACTAAATCGGTTCAAATTGTTTTATACTATTTAATTTTTTATAAAAATGCCAAAACACCTAATAAGAAATATCCTATTATTACTAGAAATATTATGGAAAGAAGTGTTAAAGAGATTTTTTTCCAAACACCTTCACTGTAAAGTGCTAACAAAACCGAAAGTAGAAAAAAAATAAATATCGTTGCATATGTAAATGCATGATTTATATACTTACCATGTATGGAAAGTACAAATAGAATATCCGCTAAAAGGAAGAGAATTGATAGTTTCCCCAACTGTTTCTTCATATGATCCCTCCGTTTTTTAACCTTTCAATATCTATATTCAATATTGATGTTTATACGACCTTCATATATTTATAGACAAATATCTTATAAAAAATAGAATAACATGGTATTTTAAAAGTCTTCTTTTATAATATTAATATAAGATTCTAAGAAGGATTTATAGAAAAGGTGTCGAAACATAATCTTGTACATCATCTTAATATAGTGAGGAGAATTATTTTGAATATTGTCGTAGTAAATGGTTCGCCAAGAGCAATTGGACGAACTGGTGTATTAGCAAAACAAATCGTAGATGTATTTAATTTTTCTTTAGTAGATTTAGCTCTAGGTGAATTACCTTTATATAATGGTGAAGCTGAACAAAAAGAGTTAGATGCTGTAAAAACAATTCGAGATATGTTAATTCAAGCAGATGGAATTGTGTTATGTACGCCTGAGTATAATAACGCAATGAGTGGAGCTTTAAAAAATTTAATCGAGCTTTTTGGATCTGAACCTTTTAAGAAAAAGCCGACTGCTTTATTGGCAGTTGCTGGTGGTGGAAAAGGTGGCATTAATGCTCTAAATAATGCGAGAACAGTAGTAAGAGGTGTTTATGGAAATGCGATTCCAAAACAACTAGTTTTAGATCCAGTTGATTTCAATGAAAATGATTTTTCTGTTAAAGAGGATGCTTTTACAAAAGTTACTGAAGTGATTGATGAATTAAAAGAATATGTACAAAAAGAAATTTTATACAAAGAGTTTTTAGAATCAAAAAGCTTCTAATAAAAATGGCCCTCTACTAGTAAAGTCTAGTTTTGGGCCATTAAAAGTGTATTTTTATTCCATATGAAACGATTTGTCATTCACATTACGAATTGGGAAATTTACTTTATAACGAACAGCAATGATTCTAATTAACGTTGTAATGACAAAACAAATATATAGAGATGATAATTTTGAAAACAGTTCACTTGTAAATAATATGGAAAAAGAGCCAACAATTGCTGCAATTGCATAAATTTCTTTTTGGAATACAAGTGGTATTTCTCTTGCGAACACATCTCGCATAATTCCACCACCGATTCCAGTAATTAATCCCATTGAAACAATTAAAAATGCGCCTTTTAATCCATGGTCAATTGCAGAATATGCACCGACAGCTGTAAATACACCAAGTCCAATTGCATCTGTTAGTATTAAAGTAGTTTGAAACTGTAAAGTACGTTGATAAAAAAGCCATGTTAAAATGGAAATGACTGTACTAACAATAAAATATTGAGGCTTTACAAATACGTTAGGCACGGATTGACCTAAAATAATATCACGAATTAATCCACCACCTAAAGCTGTACATGCAGCTAAAAAAACAACACCAAATAAATCTAATTTCTTTTGAATACCGACTAAAGTACCAGAAATACTAGCCGCGATAATTCCTGCATATACAAAAACCTCGATTAAAATCATTCTCCTCTATCCCCTAACAAACAATTTCATAAGAATCATTTTATCAACATGAAGTTTCTATTACAATATCAAAATAGTTTTGAAAACGCTTCATTTAAAAAATATTTTTCGTCTTAGAAAATCCCTTTAAAATAAGGAAATGATCATATAAATAATTACTGAATTGGAGAGAGTAAAATGAATAATAAAACAAACATAAATGATGGTTCAACAGTTTTTTATCAAGAAATAGATGCAATCATGAAACGTTATAACATTATTGGCTGTCAAGCAGTGTCTGTTTATAAGGATCAGATTATTTGGTCTGATTCCTTTGGTGACCGAGATGTTGAAATGAAGCAACCAGTTACAGAAAATACGATGTTTAGAATTGCTTCCATTTCAAAATTATTCACTGCAACAGCAATCATGCAATTAATTGAAAGACAACAATTAAATGTAGATGCCGATATCAGTAACTATCTAGGTTTTGAAGTTAGAAATCCAAATCATCCAAATACAATCATTACGTTAAAACAACTGTTAACTCACACATCTTCACTAACTTCAGATGAGGAATCTAACAGTATTTATGCAAAATATATTAAGGATGGTCAGTCAGATCATAGTGTAAGTCTTAAAGAATTATTAGTACCAGGAGGAAAATACTTTACCCATCAAATTTGGGGTGATTGGCAGCCAGGACTTACGACAAATTGGGTATATTCTAATATAGGTGCAATCATTTGCGGTGCAATTATTGAAAAAATTTCAGGAATGCGATTCGATTCATTTATAAAAGAAAATATATTTAAACCACTGGAAATGGAGAATGTTTCATTTTCATATGCTGGAATGAAAAAAGACCATGAATTTGGAAATTTATATGAAAAAGATGAAAATACGAAGCAATATAAGGTTACAATTCAAGACACTACTGAACATAAGTTTGACATCGATTTATTTAAAAAATATATTCCTGGAACGCACGGTGGTTTATTTGAACCTCAGGGAGGGTTACGTACTTCTGCACTTGAGTTAAGCAAGTTTTTACGAGCCCTGATGAATGGAACATATAATGAAACAAGATTGCTCCAAGCAGAATCATTGGATGTGATGAAATCAATTCACTGGATTAGGGAAGAGGAGAACCATTTTTTCTCTAAGATGGGATTAGGTCTACATATCAGTCATGACTTCCTTTTTGATTATCCAGAGATGTTTGGACATGCTGGTGAGGCATATGGTTTGATTAGTAATTTATATTGGAATGATGAAAAGAAGTTTGGCATTATTTTTATTTTAAATGGTGCAAATTTCAACTTACAAAACAATAATAGGTTTGATGTTGAAAAAGAATTAGCTGAAATAATCTATAAGCAGACAATTAAACGGTATATTGAATAAAAAATGAGTACATGAAAATACACTTGTTTGAGTTATATTCTGTTATTTTATCAAAATGATTATTACAGGAAGTTAGTTTGTAATATAAACTGACTTCCTATTTTTTATAGGATAAATACTGTATTTGCCTTGCTTTATCAAAAGCATTGTAGGGTATGAATAGGAGGAGCAAGAAGCTGGAATTAATCAGAATATATTATTAAAAAAAGATTGTGAATAATGTGATATATTGTTACAATACAAGGCATAACAAATAAAACGATGAGAGAACAGATTTTGCAATTTTATCAAATAATGAACAAGTTTCATGAAAAATTCAAATCGGAAGAGGGGAAAATTGTGAGAATCGTAACAGTTGGAGATAATTGTATGGACGTTTATCAAAATAGAGGTGAGGCATACCCTGGAGGAAATCCGGTGAATGTAAGCGTGTATTTAAAAGATTTAGGTGTAGATTCAGCATATATAGGCTGGGTAGGAACTGATACATATGGTGATAAAATGATTAAAGCGATTCAAAATAGGGGTGTGGATTCTTCGTTTGTTTCAAAAAAAGAAGGTAATACAGCTATTACATATGTTGAATTAGTTGATAATGACCGTCGATTTGGACAATATGATGAAGGCGTTATGGCGGAGTTTTCTCTAACAGCAAAAGAGATTGATTATATAGAAACATTCGACTTAGTACATGCAGGTATATGGGGGCATGTAGATCCTTATTTTTCAAAGTTTAAAGATAGAGGATTATTCACTTCATTTGATTTCTCTGATCAGTTACATCATGAACTAGTTAAGACACTACCACGTTTTGTTGACTATTCATTTTTTTCATATACAAATGACAATGCATATATTAGAGAGTTCTTAAAAGAAGTTTTCAACTTAGGATCAAAGGTTGTAGTAGCTACATTAGGTGAAAATGGCTCTTTAGCTTATGATGGAAAACAATTTTATCAATGTGATGTCGTTAAAGGAAATGTGGTTGATACTATGGGGGCTGGAGATTCTTTTATTTCTGGATTCCTTTTTGGTCGTTTAAAAGGATATGATATTAATGAATGTTTAAAAATAGGATCAGAAACAGCCGCAAAAACAATTAGTTATTTTGGTGCATGGTGACGAGAACAAGTAATCGATGTATAATCAATCTATAAATGAATAGATTGGAAAAGGATGAAGATAAATGAAATTGAATTCTTCAACTACCCAACCTTTATATATGCAAATTAGACAGATGCTACAAGATGATATAAAGGAAGGCAAGTATAAACCAGAAGAACAAATTCCTACAGAGGCTGAGCTTTGTGAGTTTTATAATGTAAGTCGTATTACAATTAGAAAAGCAATTGAAGATTTAGTAAAAGAAGGTTCTTTGACACGTATTCCACGCAGAGGGACTTTTGTGACAAATCAGAAATTTCATAATGAATTGATATCTGTAAGTGGATTTTCAGAGTTTAGCCATCAATTAGGGATGATCCCTAATTCACGAATTTTGAAAAGTGAAATCATCGCAGCTTCATATGAGGTAGCGAATCGTCTTAATATTGAAGAGGGTAGTCCTGTATTAGAATTAGAAAGGTTAATGTATGTAAATGATCATCCTCTTTTTTATGATATTGCATACTATTCATTACTTCGTTTTCCAAATTTAGAACAAAAAATTGCCAAAGATGAATCTACATATAAAATACTGTTAAATGAATATCATACAGAAATCGTTTCAAACGATAAAATAATTGATGTAATCGGTGCGTCATCAGACTATGCTAAATTATTAGATTGTGATATTGGTTCTAATCTTTATAAAATTGTAAAGATTGCTTTTGATTCAAATGATGAACCAGTGCATCTTTCCACTTTTGTTTGTGAAACTAAAAAAGTCAATTTGACTGTTCATCGAGCAAGATAAAACATCATAATATAACGAATTGAAGGATAGCTAAAAGCTATCCTTTTTTTTCAAATTCAAATCGTGTAGTATGGTGAAAAAAAGACAGCTTCAATTTCACTAGTCGTAAGTCTGCTATCTATCTAATTTCTTAAATCCAAATATGAATAGAATTCTAACAGAAGAATCATCATTCGGAGAACTATTTTCATCATTTTTATTAACCCTTACTTACAAAAATCATTTTACAAAAAAAAATAAGACGTTCAATTCAATTAAGAATTAAACGTCTATATTTTATTAAATTAATTCTATATGCAAAGCTTTAACTGAAATTGTTAGTTACACTATATTTTTTGCTAGTTTCAACTTTTGATTTTGTAATTGAATTAATCGATAAGTTAATGTGATTGCTGACACTGATAAACCAACAATTAAGCCAATCCAATATCCTTTTGCGCCTAATTCTGTATTTTTTAATACATAACCAACTGGTAGGGCAATGATCCAATACGCTAAAATCATCATTAGCAATGTTACATTCACATCTTTATAACCCCTTAATGCACCTTGGATTGGAGCAGCGAACGCATCAAATAATTGGAACAATATCGCAAATATTAAGAAACCACCAGCCAAAGATTGAACGGAAGAATCATTCGTATATAAACCAGCTACATCATATCTAAAGAAGTAGATAATAATACCAAAGAAAGATGCAATTAATAAAGCCATTACTAAACCAATCTTACTGTATTCCTTGGCATTTTGAAATTGCTTCGCTCCTACTTCATATCCAACAGCAATTGTTAATGCCATTGAGATACTAAGTGGGACCATATACAACATACTTGCAAAGTTCATTGCTACCGTATGAGCAGCAATCGTTTCTGTATCAAATTCACTTAATAATAATGTAACAACTGCAAACACACTTACTTCAAAAAAGATACTTAAACCAATTGGTACACCTAGCTTTAAGATACTTTTCCAAGTTGCAATTGAAACTGCTACAAAATTTTTAAAGATACGGAATGATTTGAAAGGCTCTTTTGTTTGTACAATATAAGTAGCTAATCCAAAAATAATCCAATACGTAATCGCAGATGCAACACCCGAACCAACTCCACCAAGTCGTGGGAGACCAGCTTTACCAAAAATAAGGAAATAATTCAAAATAACATTGATTGGTACAGATACTATCGTAATAATCATTGTTGTTCTTGTTTTACCTAATCCATCAATAAATTGACGAAGAACAGTATATAAAAATAAAGGTAAAATTCCAAAAGATAAGGCGAAAATAAAATGAAGTGCAACTCTATGGACTTTCGGTTCTAGATTCATATGATGTAAGATTGGTTGAATTGTAAACATTCCAACGATGATAATGAAAATTGCAAGAAATCCTGCTAAATAAAGAGCCTGCATAACGAGCGGAGCAATTTTATTGTCTTCCTTTGCACCATTCAAATTAGCTACCAATGTAGTGATAGCGACTAATATTCCAGTTAGTCCAGTACTAATTGGAGCCCAAATACTAACACCAATTGCAACGCCGGCTAAATCTTGTGGGCTACTATTACCAGACATAATCGTATCAAAAAATGACATTGAAAATAATGTCACTTGAGTTACAAGGATTGGGAGTAGTAGTGTGAAAAAGTGAGATATTTTTCCCTTTTTTGTCGTATTCATTTGATCGACCTCCTAAACAAACACTTTTACA
>Ga0102589_1000381_pt1 | contig 96065 bp, 103 predicted proteins | sample AraplaMF_Col_mLB_FD_76858 | JGI IMG/M metagenome (GOLD analysis project Ga0102589, IMG submission 76858) | Arabidopsis root microbial communities from the University of North Carolina, USA - plate scrape MF_Col_mLB | ecosystem: Host-associated > Plants > Roots > Endosphere | place: USA...
ACCATTTGACTTCCAAGTGTTAAACATAACTCTTCTAAGTCTTTTGGTCCTTTTCCTTGTAATGTATCAATCGCTTCCTTTACTTCTAGAGCGTTACCGATTGCTTCACCAAGCGGCTGACTCATATCAGAGATAACAGCCATTGTTTTACGCCCAACGTTGTTCCCGATACGAACCATTGCTTCTGCTAATCGCTTCGCATCCTCATCCGTTTTCATAAATGCACCCGCACCTGTTTTTACATCAAGAACGATTGCATCCGCACCAGCTGCAATTTTTTTACTCATAATAGAGCTGGCAATTAACGGAATAGAGTTTACCGTTGCTGTCACATCACGAAGTGCATATAACTTTTTATCAGCAGGTGTTAAATTACCACTTTGTCCAATAACAGCAATTTTATTTTCGTTTACGAGACGAATGAATTCCTTGTTTTCAATTTCTACATGGAATCCTGGAACTGCTTCTAGTTTATCAATCGTACCACCTGTATGCCCAAGACCACGACCAGACATTTTCGCAACTGGTACACCTAAAGCAGCTACTAATGGACCTAATACAAGTGTAGTTGTATCACCAACACCACCTGTTGAATGCTTATCTACTTTTACGCCTTTAATCGCTGATAAATCAATTGTGTCACCACTATTTACCATTGCCATCGTTAAATCAGCACGTTCCTGCTCATTCATATCCTGGAAGAAAATTGCCATTGCAAGTGAACTCATTTGATAATCTGGAATATCACCATTTGTGTACCCTTCAATGATAAATTTAATTTCTTCTGTCGTTAATGCTTTGCCATCACGCTTTTTCGCAATTAGGTCCACCATTCTCATTGTAAACTCATCCCTTCATTTGTTTTACAATTTCTTTTACAAGTGCTAAGAAGTTTGCTTTTACACGCTCTGTTGTTTCAATTACTTCCTCATGATTAAGTGGCTGATCTAAAATACCAGCTGCCATATTTGAAATACAAGAAATACCAAGTACTTTCATACCAGCATGACGCGCTACAACAACTTCTGGTACAGTTGACATGCCGACAGCGTCGCCGCCAACTGTGCGGATCATACGAATTTCTGCTGGTGTTTCGTATACTGGACCTGTCATCGCTACATATACGCCATCTTGTACTTTAATATTTAAATCAGCTGCAACTTGTTTCGCCATTGCACGAAGATCTTTACTATAAGATTCAGACATATCAGGGAAACGTACACCCATTTCAGAATCATTTGGTCCGATTAATGGATTGTGTCCCATAAAGTTAATGTGGTCTGAGATTAACATTAAATCGCCTGGCTCATATGATGTATTTACACCACCAGCTGCGTTTGTAACAACAACTGTTTCTACACCTAATTCTTTCATAACACGAACTGGGAATGTTACTTTTTGCATATCGTATCCTTCATAGTAATGGAAACGACCTTGCATTGCTACAACTGTCACTCCTTGAAGTGTACCGAATACTAATTGGCCAGCATGACCTTCAACTGTAGATACAGGGAACTCAGGAATTTCATTGTAAGGTACAGCTACTGCGTTTTCAATTTCATCAGCTAAAACACCTAAACCTGAACCAAGGATTAGTCCTACTGTTGGTCTTTCTGAAAATTTACCTTTTAAATATGATGCAGATTTTGTAATTAATTCACGATTCATTTTATATTCCTCCTATTTACCTAGCTCGTTTAAGAAACTTTTTCCGTATTTTGGCATTGTTACATTAAAGTTTTCTGCAACTGTTGCACCGATATCAGCAAATGTTTGACGAAGTGGCAATTCTTGTCCACCATTTTTCATACTTGGGCTATATGCTAATAATGGTACATATTCACGCGTATGGTCTGTACCGTAGTGAATTGGGTCATTACCATGGTCAGCTGTAATAAGTAATAAGTCATCTTCTTTTAACTTTTCAAACACTTCAGGAAGGCGTGCATCATATTCTTGTAATGCTTCTCCATATCCTTGAGGATCACGACGATGACCGAACAGTGCATCAAAGTCAACTAGATTTAAAAAGCTTAAACCAGTAAAGTCCATGTTTAATGTATCTACAAGTTTATCCATGCCATCCATGTTGGATTTTGTACGAAGAGACTCTGTTACACCTTCTCCATCATAAATGTCAGAAATTTTGCCAATTGCAATCACATCATAGCTAGAATCTTTTAATTCGTTCATAACTGTGCGACCAAATGGTTTTAAAGCGTAGTCATGACGGTTCGGTGTACGTGTAAAGTTTCCTGGCTCTCCAACGAATGGACGAGCAATCACACGACCAACCATATATTTTTCATCGAGTGTTAACTCTCGTGCAATTTTACAAATGTTATATAATTCTTCAAGTGGTACAACTTCTTCATGAGCAGCAATTTGTAGCACGCTATCAGCAGATGTATACACAATTAATGAACCTGTTTCCATATGCTCTTGTCCAAGCTCATCTAGAATCCCTGTTCCAGAAGCCGGTTTATTCCCAATGATTTTACGCCCTGTTCTCGCTTCTAACTCGTCCAGCAATTCTTTTGGGAATCCTTCTGGGAACACTTGGAATGGCGTATCAATGTATAGGCCCATGATTTCCCAATGTCCTGTCATTGTATCCTTACCCGTAGATTTTTCTTGCATTTTTGTATAACATGCAAGCGGCTTCTCTACTTTCGAAATCCCTTTCATTTCACGGATGTTACCCAAACCTAAATTCATCATGTTTGGCATATGTAATCCATCCATATGCTCTGCAATATGACCTAATGTGTCAGAACCTTTATCGCCATATTTCTCAGCATCTGGTGCTTCTCCAATTCCTACGGAGTCCATTACGATAAGGAAAATACGTTTATATTTGCTCACAACTGTAACCTCCTATATATGCTACTAATGTAGTATGTTCAATTTGCTGTAAAAACTTCCTTCTTCTTCTAAGTCAGATGTCAGACGTCTTATACAGCTATCATAACATGTTCACGCTTTCTTTTTAATAAATTTTTTCACATTTCATATTTTCTACACATTTTATTGTAATCTATTCTTCACAGAAGTGCTAATGAAACTAATATATAAATCCATCTTGGTTTTTTCAACATATAAAGTGAAACTTTAATCAGTGGGGGTTTTTTCATCCCCCACTGATTATTAGTTGAACCAATCGAGCTTTTACAGGCAGTTTATCTCCCACCTAACTTCTTAAGAAAAGCGGAAGCGGCTCGCTCAGAATCACAGGGCGCCCACGCCAAAGACGGAGAGGTGCTTTTTGCCTCGTCCGAGGGGGGCGAAACGGCCGGAGATTCTAGCCGCTAGAGCTGGACAATAAAGAAATGTGGAAGTGGCTCGCCCATCTAAAAAGAAAGGTTTTTTTGTAACTACTCAACCATACACTTCATTAGCAGATAGATTGCTGCCATGAAGATAAAAATGGTAATGCACCTCGCATTTTAAAACTTTGCACGTGGCAGGAAAAGGCCCTGACCGCTTCTATACATAGCCAGTCCTTCTCGACCATTTAAAAAAATTGCTTTTCTGCCTTTTTTTCATAGAGTAACTGAGTAGTTACGATTTTTTTATTTATTGTTTCAAGTTATATATAACTTGAAACAATAAATAAAAAACAGCTCTTTCAAAGAGCTGTTCCTTACTTCACTTCAACCGTTTCGTCTTTATGGTCATGAAGATCACCTTTTCGTACATGAACCTTCACTTTATATGCGCCTGTTTCTTTAAATGTATGCGTGCTTGTATATTCACCTTTATTCCCTTCTTTTGCTGGAACAAACTCGTGCTTTTCTGAACCATCTTTCCAAATCTCAAGTTGAACTTCCGCACCAGTTAGTGTTTCTTCTTTTTGTTTTACGTGTACTTTCATTGTAGACTCTGTATTTGCTTTTACGCCATCTGCCATAAGATGAATCATAGTCTCACTTTTATGATCACCATGACCTGCCCCGTGACTATCATGAGCTTTCTTTTCTTCTGTTACTTTTGCATTTCCAACAGCTACTTTTACTTCTGGCATTACATGCATATCACGTGCATTTGTATGTGCAATAATATGGTAAACACCTTCAGATGGGAATGTTTTATCAATTGTATAAACGCCGTTCCCTTTATGCTTTGCATTTACCATTTCTTTTTTCTCTTCGCCATTTTTCCAAATTTCAAATTTCACATCATCTGCATCTGTTACTTTCTCTTTCCCTTGTGTAACAATTGCTTGTACTTCTACTTTTTCATTTGGCTTTATTGTTTCAGGATTTGTTTTTACTTCTACTTTTACTTCTTCAAGCGGCTTATCTTTTTTCGCTTTCTCATCCGATTTCGTATTGCAACCAGCTAAGGCTAGCATGGCGATAAATAATGTAATTAAAAGTTTCTTCATTATAACTTCCTCCCTCGTTCTATATTAGTATAGAGGAAATAAACGGTCATATTCTAGCCTTCTGCTGAAAACAATGTACGAAATATTTGTGAAGTTTTTGTGAAGTTTTTTCACCATAATAGCAAAAGGACATGAAAACTCATGCCCTTGGGTGAAACTGTTTATATACATCTTTTAATCTAGTTTTTGAAACATGTGTATAAATTTGTGTTGTTGAAATATCAGCATGCCCGAGCATTTCTTGTACCGCCCTTAAATCTGCTCCATTCTCTAATAAATGCGTTGCAAAAGAATGACGCAACGTATGCGGTGTAAGTTCTTTTTGAATATTAGCTTCTTTTGCAAGTCTCTTTAAAATTTTCCAAAACCCTTGGCGTGATAAACGATTTCCATGATGATTTAAAAAGAGTGCTTCTGCCGTTTTCTTTCCTAATAGTTCTGGTCTTCCCTTTTCAATATAATGCTGAATCGCTTCTGCCGCTAAGCTGCCAAGAGGGATAATTCTCTCTTTATTTCCTTTTCCAACGCAACGAACAAAACCCATTGTTAAATGTACATCAGCTATGTTTAATTCTATTAACTCAGAAACACGTAACCCTGTTGCATATAATAACTCTAGCATAGCCTTATCACGAATTCCGAAGGCACTCGTTGCTTTTGGCGTTTGTAATAATGCTTCTACCTCATCAATAGATAGCACTTTCGGTAATTTCCGCTCAGCTTGAGGCGTTTCAATATGTACAGATGGATCATGTTCTACAACACGTTCACGTAATAAAAATTGATGAAACGATCGTACAGATGCAATGTGACGCGCCATCGTTTTCGAAGATTTATTATTCTCTTTTAGATGATGCAAAAAGTTTACAATATGCATTCGCGTTACATCCTGAAAAGATGTAATCCCCTCTACTTTTTGTAAATACTTCATATAGCTTTTTAGATCACGTTCATATGATACAACTGTATTTTTAGCTAATCCTTTTTCAACAACCATATAATGAATAAAATCTTGTAATTGATCTTCCACTCTTCTCTACTCCCCATTTTCATAGAAAAAAATTATTCTGTTTACGAAAGCATCTTTCACTGGTTCTTCTGTTCCGGATACTTTTTCTACCATTTCTTCCTTCGGTTTTTCATAACGATGATAACTTTCATATTCTTCATTTATCCATAGTATAGCGAAATAAAACAAAATGGTACAACTGGTAAACAATAAAAATACTTTCATACTATCAAAAATAACTTTCATTGCTCGGCGCATTGTAATTTCCTCCAAAATATATGTTATTACAACATATGCCAAGCTTTTCATCATTTATACCTAATTACAAATAAAAAACCTCTTCCTAACTAAATAGGAAAAGGTTAATTTTCTTCTGTTAATTTTTCTTGACAATTTTCACAAATACCGTGGAACGTTAAGCGATGGTCTTTTACTTTAAAGCGCCACTCTTGTTCTACTCTTTTTTCTACTTCGCCAAGTAAATCTTCTTGAATTTCCTCTACTGCACCGCATTCCGTACAAATTAAATGATGATGAAAACGTGATGCTCCTTCTTGGCGTAAGTCATAGCGCGAAACACCGTCACCGAAATTAATCTTGTCGACAATCTTTAACTCGGATAATAACTCCAAAGTCCGATAGACGGTTGCAAGTCCGATCTCTGGCGACTTTTCTTTCACAAGGAGGTAAACATCTTCCGCGCTTAAATGGTCTTCTTCATTTTCTAGCAGCACGCGAACTGTTGCTTCACGTTGTGGTGTTAATTTATAACTCGCTGCATGTAATTGCTTCTTAATTCGATCAATTCTTTCTTCCATTCGGTACTACTCCCTCCCTCGCCACTCTTACCCCATTATATCAGAAGAAGGGCAACTGTCAAAAGAAAAATAATCAAAATTACTTGATAGTAATTCTCAAAGTGTAATTATTTTTTATTAATAGTATCCATGACTTGTTTCATAAAAGTTGGCGATACATACGCTTCAATTCCTGAAGCAACGGCTAATACCACACCGATAATAAGAAAAAAGCAAGTATAGCGCATAAAAAGTGGTAGCAATGGCTCATTTACTTTACGAATGAATTGATGCCTTATCATTCGTAATGAAAAGCTAGCTGCAATCGTCGTCATAATAAGAAACGTCGGTATGATAATTATATTTTGTGGAAGTACAGCTACAAATACTAATAATAGACCGTTCCAACCGAGTTGACTCACTAAAAAGCCTACTGTAAACCCAACAACGACTCCTTTTAAAAATAATAAAATAAAAATAAGTGGTAAACCGATGATGGAAATACCTAAAATCCAAATAAAGCCAATGTATTTCAGTTGCGATAAGTAACTTTCTCGAAACATCTCACCTGCATTTGCAAATTGTCCTTTGGAAACTTGTCCAAAAAAACGACTCAAATAAAAGTATAAATCTTGCTTTTGACTTACTTGTAAACTATTCACAAGAATCGCTCCAAAAATAACGCCCATTAATAAAAGAACTGCTACAAATACATATAGTGAAGAATGCTCTTGTACATGATATGTTATACGATCTTGCCAAGATGATTTCCTTAGCATTTTCATTCCCTCCGTCCTTTCCCTTACTATTTAAATTCATTTTGATTTTCGACATCTTTGTCTAGCTATACAGAAAAAGAACCTACACTCTTTGTTTTCACTTCTCATATGGCAGAATAAGGACCTGACCGCTTCTATGCATGGCCAGATGCTCTCGCCCACCGATAAAAAATGGTTTTATGTCGGTTTTTCAATTTGTATCTATATAGAATGTATGATAGAAAGAAAAAAGTATGACGAATTAACATTGAAATTCCACGCCACTTTGCTAAACTTAAAAGAAGAGAATAGGAGGGATTTCGTTTGAAACAACTATTATTAGATTTTCCAACATTATTTCAGACTGAGCGCTTACAAGTGCGGAAACCGTTCCCAGGTGATGGAGCGGAAGTTTACGAAGCAATTCAAGCTTCTTTAGAAGACCTGCAGCCATGGATGGCTATTACACACGAAACTGAAGAATCAGCAGAATCAGCAGTTAGAGCGGCACATGGAAAATTTTTACTCCACGAAACATTACCGTTCCATCTATACGAGAAAACATCGGGTACTTTCATCGGTGCACTCACTCTTCATCCAGAAAATTGGGATATCCCAAAGTTTTCTATTAGCTTTTGGATTCATAGTTCTTATACAAAACAAGGATATATGACAGAAGCATTAAAAGGGGCAGTTCAATTCGCTTTCGATAAACTTGGGGCAAAACGTCTTGAAATTCGCTGTGATGCGAATAATACAAACGCACGATTAGTTGCAGAGCGCCTAGAGTTTATTCTAGAAGGTACGCACGAAAATGATTTCCTTGCTCCTGATGGTAGTTTACGTGATACGTGTGTATATGCAAAAATACAATAAAGTAAGTAGCTAGTCATTTTCACATTCTAAAAAAATAAACACTCGCATAAAGCGAGTGTTTATTTTTTTAATTGTAAATATTGAATTGCAAACATTGTCTTTGCATCATGAATACGTTGCTCGTTTATTAGTTGCAGCGCTTCTTCTAATGATACTTCCATTAACTCAACAAACTCATCTTCATCTAGATCCGCTTTGTCCTCTTTCTTTTTCAGGCCAGTTGCTTCATATACGTATACAATTTCATCTGCAAACCCTGGTGAAGTGTAGAATGACGTAATGAGTTCCATGTTATCACATATGTACCCTGTTTCTTCTTCTAATTCACGAATTGCTGTGACTTCAGGTTTTTCTCCTTGCTCCAACTTTCCAGCAGGAATTTCTACAAGCGCTTTTTCCATCGCTTTCCGATACTGCTCAACTAACACAATTTTTTTATCATCTGTAATCGCAATAATCGCTACCGCACCAGGATGCTTCACAATTTCACGTTTGCTCGTCTCACCATTTGGCAATACTACTTCATCAACACGAACTTTAATTACTCTTCCATCAAAAATAGGCTCAGTCGCAATCGTTCTTTCTTCAAGATTACTCATAAGACTTCATCTCCCTGTTCTATTTCCTAATCTTTCTTCATACATTCTATCACATTGAAGGGAGCGAGATGAAAATGAAAATATATATTTTACCAAATCGAGTAACGTTAGTCGGAAAAGCTTGGGAAATTCGTCATATGCTAAAACAATATGAACAACGTTATAAAAACGTTCATGACTGGATTACAAATACACAAATGTAAAGTGTTTGTGAAACTCCTTACGCTTTCGTACAATATAAGTAAGGAGGAATATTATGAAAACACGTCAATTAGGAAATTCAGATTTATATGTAAGTGAAATTGGATTTGGATGCATGTCACTTGGGACAAATGAATCAGAAGCCATTCAAATCATTCATGAAGCGTTAGATTTAGGCATTAATTTCTTGGATACAGCCGATTTATATAATTATGGATTAAATGAAGAGTTTGTTGGAAAAGCACTACAAGGGAAACGAGAGCACGTCACCCTTGCCACAAAAGTTGGAAACCGCTGGACAGAAGAAAAAAACGGTTGGTCCTGGGATCCTTCTAAGGCATATATAAAAGAAGAAGTAAAAGAAAGCCTGCGCCGATTAAAGACGGATTATATTGATTTATATCAGTTGCACGGCGGAACAATTGAAGATCATTTTGACGAAATCATTGAAACATTTGAAGAACTAAAACAAGAAGGATTGATTCGTCATTACGGAATTTCTTCCATTCGTCCTAATGTCATTCGCCAATATGCAGAACGCTCTAATATTGTAAGTGTTTTAATGGAATACAGCATGCTTAATCGCCGCCCAGAAGAATGGTTCCCATTCTTACAAGAACACAATATTAGCGTCATTGCCCGCGGTTCACTTGCAAAAGGTTTATTAACTCATAACAATGAACAAAAATTAGCCAAAGTGAAAGAAAAGGACTATCTCTCTTACAGCTTTGATGAAGTAACTCAAGCTGTCTCTCATATAAAAGAAATAACAGATGAGCGCTCACTAACAGAAACCGCACTTCAATATTGCCTGCATAATCCCACAATTGCAGCTCTCATTCCAGGCGCTAGCTCAATTGACCAATTACGTGAAAACATAAAAGCAGGCACTACAAATGCATTGACAGACAAACAATATAAACATATTCAATCACTTTTAAAATTGGATACATATGAATCTCATCGCTAAAAAAGCTACCGAAAATCGGTAGCTTTTTACATCGTATCGTATTTTTCTGGATTTGTTCCTGAACGCTTATTACAATCTAAAGTATCAATTTGGCACACTTCTTCTTCCGTTAATGAAAAATCAAAAATATGAAAATTCTCAGCAATGCGAGATGGTGTAACAGATTTCGGAATTGTTACAATGCCGCTTTGAATATCCCAGCGCAAAATAACTTGAGCAGGTGTTTTCCCATATTTCTTAGCGATTCCTTGAATAATAGGATGCTCAAACACCTCTCCTCCTCGCATAAGTGGGCTCCACGCTTCCATTTGAATTTGTTCTTGCTGACAAAAATTACGAAGTTCAAATTGTGCCAACATCGGATGAAGCTCAACTTGATTCACCATCGGTTTAATGTGACAGTTTGCTAATAAATGCTTTAAATGATGAATATGAAAGTTTGATACACCAATCGCGCGCACTTTCCCTTCTTCATACAATTTTTCTAGTGCACGATATGTATCCACATACTTCCCGCGTATCGGCCAATGAATTAAATATAAATCAACATAATCCATCTGTAATTTCTTTAAACTCATTTCGAAAGCTTTCAGCGTCGTTTCATACCCTTGTTCATCGTTCCATACTTTCGTTGTAATAAACAGCTCTTCCCGAGCAATTCCAAATTCACGAATCGCTTCTCCGACACCGCTTTCATTTTCGTAAATAGTAGCTGTATCAATAGAACGGTATCCAATTTCAAGCGCTGTCTTCACCGCTCGTTTTACTTCTTCTCCTTCTTTCGCCTTATATACTCCTAAACCGAGCATTGGCATTTTTACGCCGTTATGAAGTGTTGTTGTTGAAATATGCATAAAAACCTCCTCCTTTCCTCCATTTCAACAAGAAAAAAATAAAAAGTCAAAAGAAAAGCGGTTTGTTCACATAATCTTGTTATATTAAGAAATCAGCCTTAAGTTGTAGTTTATGATATTTTATTAACTATGAGATTTTTCATATTCGATTTTCTTTTCTTCCGCAATTGGACACGTTTGTGGAACAAGAAGGAAAAGGGTGGTACATATTAGTCACCGCTAATATGTACCACCCTTTATTTTTTATGACTTTATATATTTTAGACAATTTCAAACCAACACTAGAGTATCTGCCCATACATAGAAGCAAGCAATTCCTTTCCCACTTTTTCCAAAGCGTAATTCCTTGCTTTCTTCAACCTTTTATCTTACAGTGTAAGCGTAAAACAAAATACACAAAGTAGAGGAAAAAAAATGAAAGCTCTTGTATTTAACACATTTGGAGAACCAGAAGTATTACAATATAAAGAAATCCCTAATCCTGCTATCGGACCTAATGAAATTCTTGTAAAAATGAAAGCAATTGGCTTAAATTTTGCCGATGTTTATAGAAGAAAAGGTAATTATCATCTTGCCGGTAAACCGCCATACATTTTAGGTTATGAAGGCGCTGGAATTGTAGAAATGGTCGGAACTGATGTTACAACCATCAAGCAAGGAGACTCTATTGCATTTGCAGATGTTCCTTATGCAAATGCAGAGCTTGTAGCGGTTCCAATAGAGAAAGCAATTCCACTTCCTGAACATATTTCACATGAAACTGCTGCTTCTATTTTACTTCAAGGTTTAACAGCTCACTATTTAACCCGAGATAGCTATGCGGTAAAAGAAGGAGATATTGTACTCGTACACGCCGCTGCCGGTGGTGTCGGCCAGCTTCTTGTACAAATTATAAAATTACTAGGCGGTAAAGTGATCGCACTTACTTCTTCTATTCAAAAAGCAAAAGCTGCCGAAGCTGTTGGTGCAGACTGGGCCTTTTTATATGAGGATGATTGGAAACAGAAAGTCATGCATGTGACAAACGGAAAAGGTGTCGATGTCGTATATGAATCGGTTGGTTCTACGTTGATGGACAGCTTTGAAGCGACACGCATTGGAGGAACCGTTGTTTTTTACGGAATGGCAGGAGGCGATCCAGCACCTGTAGACCCGCGCATGCTTATGGATACATCTAAGACGCTAACCGGCGGAGATTTATGGAATGTACTCACGTCTCGTAACGAACGCGTTCTTCGTTCTAACGAGCTGTTCATATGGATTCAACAAGGAAAAATCGAGTTATCTAAACCAACTACATTTTCATTAAGCGAAGGTGCAAAAGCACACCATTATTTAGAAAGTCGAAAAAGCACAGGAAAGATTTTATTAATTCCATAAAGCAATAATAAAAATAACGTGCCACACACATGGCACGTTATTTTTTATTTATCCACTCTAGCGCTCTTTGTTCCCTCTCACGAACAAATGCATCTTTTCCTTCAATATACTGCTCAATGTCATATGTAAATTGTTTCGCGAGCTCTTGCTTTAGCGTTGCATACGCCTCAGCTTCTTCACAATGCTCCATCATGTAATCGCGAAAAGAGAGATGACGGATAATTTCTTGATTTCCTGTTTCATACACATGTAAATGATAGCTTCGCTTTTCTTCCGTACCGTGTATGTAGAAACGCCGTCCCGAAATACCATTTTCACCTTTTGGTGTATAACCTAGTTTTTGGAGTACATCATTCCAACTATCCACTTTGTCAATATTCGTAACTTCCATAATCATATCAATAATGGGTTTTGCGGCTAATCCTGGAACGGATGTACTACCAATATGGTGAACTTTCACATGTTCTGGCATTGCTTCCTTTAAACGTTTCGCTTCTTTCTGAAATTTTTCTGCCCAGTGATTTTCATAGGGCATTACTTCCACCTTTCTCATGCCCATCCCCCTTATATTCTTTTCTTACTTAAAGTCTTTCCATGATAAAGCACTTTCACTTAATAATTCTTCAAATGATTTATTTTTTTCACGTTCACGCTGTTCCTTACGCTTTCTCTCTAACTCCATTTCCTGTTTCTGTACTTCTTGCTCTTTCAGCTCTTTCTGTTTACTTTTTAGCTGCTTCATTAAAGCTTCGTTCAATTGATCCCCAATTGTTATTGATTCCTTTTCCATTTTCATTGCTGTTTGGTTCTGCGTACGCTTTTGTTTTTTCTTTGCCATAATGTAATCACCTTTTATCTTTTTCTTTATTATAGTAGAAAGTGTAAATTAGCAGCAACTAATAGAGCAGTATCACTATTAAGTGGTACTAATCTTACCTCTCTATATACAAGTAAAAAAACATCCTTCTTTTAATTGTAGATTATTTTTTATTCTACATAACCGCCCACTTTGATTTTTTAACAGACAAATCGTAACTATGCAAAATACTACACGTTCGCTACTGGCCTACTCCACTTGTTGCAAGAGTGGAAAAGCCCCTGACTGCTTCTATGCGCGGCCAGCCGCTCTCGTCCCCCTCTAAAAAAGGGTTTTTATGTCGATTTTAAAATTCGTATTTATGTATATATTGAATACCAGAATAGGTTTATAGAGTTAACCGCTTACAATTAATTGTTTATTTTCTATATAAAAACAAAAGTTTTTTTTGTGAATTCTCTTAAAACATCATAATTTTTATAGATTGTTTTCTCATAATCTATTAAAATTATGTCGTATGATGTCAGATTTATATAAAAGGGGAGAAACAAAAAACATGTGGAAAAAAATTATACCTGCCGTCGCTGTTTTAAGTACCGTTACATTTTCAAGCGTATTTGCAGCACCACCAACTTCTACACCAGCACAGGAAAATCGTTATATTGATGTTCAAATGCTAGGTATTAATGACTTTCATGGTCAATTGGACACTGTGAAAAAATTAAACAATAAGGATGTAGGTGGTGTCGAGTACTTAGCTGCACACTTACGTAATCGCGAAAAACAAAACCCAAATACGCTACTTGTTCATGCTGGAGATGCAGTTGGTGCAAGTCCACCAGTTTCAGCTTTATTACAAGATGAACCAACAATGGAAATCTTCAATGACCTTGGCTTTGATGTTGGAACCATTGGTAACCATGAATTTGATGAAGGGATAGACGAAATGCGTCGCCTTATTTATGGCGGTTATCATGAAAAGACTGGAAACTTTAAAGGTGCTCAGTTTCCTTACGTTGCAGCCAATGTTTACAATAAAACAACAGGACGCTTATTTTTACCACCATTTACAGTAAAAATGGTACAAGGAGTTCCGGTTGGTTTTATTGGTGTTGTTACAACTGAAACACCAAACGTTGTTATACCGAAAATGATTGAAAATGTACAGTTCACAGATGAAGTAGAAGCAATTAACAAGTCTGCCGCACAATTAAAACGATTAGGCGTAAAAGCAATTGTTGTACTAGCACACAATCCTGGTACAACGGATGATAAAGGGATTACAGATGGAGATCTTGTTCGCTTAGCTCAAAATACCGACTCAGAAGTAGATGTCATTTTTGGCGGTCATAACCATGCATATGTAAACGGCACTGTAAACGGAAAACTTATTGTACAAGCTTATTCGTACGGCATGGCTTTCGCAGATGTTGATTTAAAAATTGATAAGAAAACAAAAGATATTGTAGAGAAAAAGGCTGAGATTGTTTCAACGTCCCATGACGGCATCCAACCAGATCCGCAAATTAAGAAAAAAATGGAACAGTATCAAGCAAAAGTCGCTCCTCTTGTAAGTGAAGTTATCGGTAAATCTGCAGTTGCTTTAGATAGAACACAATCACCAGCTGGGGAATCTACGCTTGGTAACTTAATAGCTGATGCACAGCGCAGTGCGATGAATGGCCAAATTGCCATTATGAATCCTGGTGGTATTCGCAACGATTTAGATGCTGGAGATATTACGTGGGGAGAATTATATGGCATTCAACCTTTTGGAAATCAATTAATAAAGTCAACATTGACAGGAAAAGATATTCGTGACATTTTAAATCAGCAGTGGCAAAAAGATAGAACGCGTATGCTCCAAATTTCTGGTATTACATATAAATGGGATGATAGTAAAGCAGTTGGTGAAAAAGTCGCTGATGTGCATTTAGCAAATGGTGAAGCACTTGTTGATTCACAAACATATACTGTCGTAGCAAATGCCTTTTTAGCTTCTGGTGGGGATGGTTTTGTTTCATTTAGAAACGGAAAAAATCCAGAAACAGGACCAAATGATTTAGAAGCACTAGTAGATTATGTGAAACAAGCAAAATCACCAATTGAAGCAAAAATTGAAGGTCGTATTCAAAAAATAAATTAGTCATTATAAAATTGATTTATATAGTTGGATAAAAGCGGGAGCTCCCGCTTTTATTCTTTTTCACGATATCTTTTTAAATATTCTTCCAGAGCAACTTCAACAACTTTAGACTTGTGTACACCATTTCTAATAGAAAAACAGTCTAGCTGTTCTAAAGTTTGTTTTGACAAAGAGAACGTACGTCTTTTTTTCTCTCCTGTTTGGACAGAAGTAATACACATTCCATACTCCTGTTTTTGCAGCAACTTATAAATACTTTGCAATTGTTCATAAATAAGACGTTGATAATCTATTTTTTCTCGCTGTATGCTCGCAGCTTCTTTTAATTGTAAATGACGTGGTTCTTCTCCCTCCCCAACAAACATCCTTTTTTTCTGCCCACTATCATATTCATATCCGAGCAATCGTAATTTCTTTGATAGTGTATATGGACTCATTTCTAGTCGTTTCGCAACCATTGCGATCGATTCATGATTATTTAAGCGATCAATAATCTCACCAATATCCACCTCATTCCACCTCTCTTATACATAACTTGAAACTCCTATCTTTAAGCATTTTACTTCTCATTCATACAGGATAAAGTTATTATGTTATGATACAATGATTTCTTATTAATATATTTAGTATATGATGACAAATCGACACCGTTCACTATATCGCACTCGAAAGGAGGTCTCTCTCATGTTCAATCGCAGCGGCACCCCCTCTTTTTACGATAAAAATAAACAATTGATTCCAAATAGCATTGCTACAATTGAAACTGTTCTTATAAACAATCGTAAACAATCGTTGCTTATTCGTGGGCAAGATCTCAATCAACCTCTTTTATTATGTTTGCACGGTGGACCAGGAATGGCTCATATTGGGTTTGCACGCCATTTTCAAGTAGAACTTGAGAAACATTTTATTGTTGTCAACTGGGATCAACGCGGAGCAGGAAAATCCTTTTCATGGCGAGATTTCAAAGAGCCCCTAACAATTGAGCAATTTATTTTGGATACACATAAACTAATCGATTATCTGCTAAACAAGTTTCAAAAAAAGAAGTTATTTCTTCTTGGGCACTCCTGGGGTAGCATTATTGGATTATCTGCTGCACAGCAATCTCCTCAATCTATCGAAGCCTATATTGGAGTTGGTCAAATTGTGCATATGAAGCAAAATGAGACGTTACTTTTTGAACATTTAATTCGATCCGCAAAAAAGCATAGACATGACCGGGCGCTCGCATCCTTAAAAAAGCTTGGAAAACCACCATTTCTAGATACAAAACGACTGCTTATTCAAAGGAAATGGCTTGGTATCTTTGGTGGTGCTACTCAAAATGGGACATTTTTTTCGTTCATTCGAAAAGGATTTTTCTCATCTGAATACACATTAATAGATTGGATAAAATTTTTTAGCGGAAGTATAAAATCCGGCGAATTATGGAAGGAAATGTTAACTATTGATTTCTTTTCACAAATTCCAAGCGTATCGTTTCCTGTCTATTTTTGCTCTGGGCGCTATGACTATCAAACGCCTTATGCACTTGTCCAACAATATTGCAATGTTTTGAAAGCTCCGATTAAAAAAATGATTTGGTTTCCTAACTCAGCCCACTCTCCACATTTTGAAGAACATGAACGTTTTACAGAAACGTTACTTGAAATTAAACAAGAGCACTTCTTGCTACACCCGTGAATACTTCGATTTTTTCTATATTTCATGAAACGGATTATGCACTGCAAGAAGCATGCTTCTTGTTCAAAATGAAACTCCCATCAAACCGGATTCTAGCTGTCTACAAAGAGAAAAATAGAAAAAGGTGCGTGTACTCACGCACCTTTCATCTTGTTGATCCTCTCTCAATTAGTTCGAAATCTAAATTTACTATCTCATGGTTATCTTCTACCTTTTTTATTTTTGCAATTAATTTCTGGATAGCTACTGCCCCTATACTTGTGATTGGCCGAGCAATCGTCGTTAATGACGGTGTAGACCACTCTCCTTGCATAGTTCCATTTAAACCAATAACTTGCAAATATTCTGGAATAGAGATATGTAATGTTTGCGCAGCACGGATAAAATCAATTCCGGCGGTATCACTACAAGTGACGATGCCATCTATATATGGATGTTTTCGCAATACTTCCGCAGCAATTTGTTCTGAATTTTCCTCTCTTCTATACATTTCGATCACTCGGTAAGATATGTTTTTCTCCCAAACCGCATCTAAAAAACCAGCGAAATGTTCCTCCATTGCTTCATGACTCGGTCCTTCATGAATATAAGCAAGAAAGTGGCATCCTTTCTCTTTTAATAACGAAACAGCTTGTATTGCTCCATTATAGTACTGTGAAATCATTTCCTCGCTTGAATCGATAATTACAAACGGAACTGATACTCTTTCTTTTTGTAATCCTTCATATACATCACGCGTCATAAGGATACCAGCAATATTATTTTGCTCCAATATATCCATATAACCATGCTTGTGCTCCATATTACATATAACGATTTGATATCCTTCTTTGTAAGCTTCTTCTTCAATAACCGTAAGCAAGGATAAAGATGCTGGATCTTGTATGTTAGATACAAGTAAAGCAATCATGGTGGAAGACTTTTTAAATAAAGCTTTAGCCACCGCATTTGGTTTATACTGCAACTCCTCAATTGCTTTCTTCACTTGTTTGACTGTATCTTCATGTACATATCCTTTTTCATTTAACACTCGTGAAACTGTTGCGACTGAAACTCCCGCCAACTTTGCAACATCGCGAATCGTTGCCACTTCTTCACCCCTCAACATGGAAATGCTTTACATTTACACCGTAAAACAAATTAAATGGTACGTCAAGAATATTATTTTATATTTCTGAAAATTGTTACATAAAAAAAGAAGTGCTTACACAGCACTTCTTCCCTCTTTCAATTGTTTATCTTTTATCGCAAATGTTTTCTTCAACATCGGCGGTGTAATCATCGTTGTTAAAATAACAACAATAACGATTGCTGTAAAATAATCTTGTGCTAATAACCCTGACGCAAGACCTTGCCCAGCAATAATGAGCGCTACTTCACCGCGGGAAACCATTCCAGAACCAATGATTGTAGAAGACTGTAAATCAAATCCTGTCATACGCGCTCCAAGACCACAGCCAATTAATTTCGTTAATACAGCAATCACCGTTAAAATGACAATAAACCCAACTTTATCCCCAATTCCTGCAAATGTAATATTCATCCCAATACTTACAAAGAAAATAGGAACAAACATTGCGTATGCAATTGGTTCAACTTTCTTCTCAACTTCATGTTTATAATCTGTTTGAGAAATTGCAATCCCTGCCGCAAACGCTCCGATAATGCCAGCTATTCCTAATAATTCTCCGAAATATGCAAAAGAAAAACAAATAATAAGAGCTGTACTAATAATAGATTCCGACACACGAAGCGGAGAAAGCCAGCGCATAATCATCGGAACGCCCTTCCATCCAATTAGGATAATAGCTGCAAAGAAGATAACTTTTTTCAAAATAACCATAGTTAAATTTACATCATCTGCACCTAAGAAGCTCATTGCAAATGCAAGTAAAATAACAACAAGAATATCATCAAACACCGCTGCGCCAAGCATTGTTGTACTTTCACGTGTTTTCATTTTCCCTAAATCTCGAAGCGTTTGTACTGAGATACTAACGCTAGTTGCACAAAGAAGTAAGCCTAAAAATACCGCATTCGCTTGCTCCATTCCCATAATAAGACCGGCAACATAGCCACCTACAAACGGGAAAATAATTCCCCCAACTGCTACTGCAAAAGAAGAGTTACGGTTTTCATTCAGTTCTTTTAAGTCCGTTTCTAAACCGGCCATAAACATGAGAAGAATAACCCCAACCTCACTTAATTGCCTTAGTAAATCCGTATTATCAATTAACCCCAGCACTGCAGGACCAATTATAATACCTACAATAAGTTTTCCAAGTACAGATGGTTGTCCTAGTCTAACACTTAAGTCACCAGCAAGTTTTGTACTTAACAAAATTACTGCTAATTGAAAGAAAAATATCATCTCATCGCTCCTTTTCTTATTTTACTCATTAAAATAACTATATATGATTTATACTGGTCTGTGAAATTATCAAATATGTACCTTTACGTAATGATTGCGTTTATTTATTTCCAATAATTTCTTCTTATAAAAAAACTTCCTATTTATAAAACAAAGATATTTTTCTTATTCAATCCCTTTATAAATCTTACAAAAAAAATTTCCAAACTAAATTTCATGTAATATTATATCCCTATTGTAGTCAATTTTCTATTTTTCTCACTCCTTTCCGCTTGCCGTTCTCACCTTTTTATTTGGTTATGATACAATGTAATTATTATATGTACTGTAACTTGGAGGAGAGAGAGTATGAAAGCGTTTTCGAAAGCATTATTAACGATAATTGGTACTCTTATTGGAATTGGCATTTTCTTTACGAATAAAGTTATGTATTTAAAGAAAAAAACAGAAGAAGAGATTTTAGAACGTGAAACAAAACAGCATTTTCGCTTGGAGGATTATGAAGCCATGCAGAAAGAAGAAGTATGCCTCTCTTCTCAATTTGGTTATAACATTCATGGTTACTTTATTCCTGTTAACCATTCAAATAAGTTCATGATTTTTTGTCACGGCGTCACCGTCAACAAAATAAATTCTATAAAGTATGCAAATTTATTTTTAAACAGAGGATTCAACGTATTTATTTATGATCATCGCCGCCACGGCCAAACAGGAGGCAAAACAACAAGTTATGGCTACTACGAAAAACACGATTTAAAGACGGTGGTAGATTGGCTCAAACAACGATTCGGTTCAAATATTACGCTTGGTATCCATGGTGAATCAATGGGAGCAGCAACGTTATTACAATATGCAGGTATGGTCGAGGACGGAGCTGATTTTTACATCGCTGATTGTCCGTTCTCTGATTTTTACGAACAGCTTCATTATCGTTTAAAGGTTGAGTTTCATTTACCAAAATGGCCTCTTTTACCACTCGCTAATACGTTTTTGAAAGTACGTGATGGTTATACAATTCGGGAGGTTTCTCCAATTGATTGTGTGAAAAACATAAAAAATCCTGTATTGTTCATCCATAGTAAAGATGACGATTACATTTTATGCAATATGACACAATCATTGTATGAGGCAAAGGAAGGTGCAAAAGAACTCTTTATTGCTGAAAAAGGTGCTCATGCTTGTTCTTATGCAGAAAATAGAGAAGAATATGAATATGCTGTTGATCACTTTTTAACAACATACGTAAACGAAACAAAAAACAGGCTCGCATAAGCCTGTTTTTATTTTAACGAAATAACAATTGGTTTATCTTTAGCAAACGAAGGAGCAAACAATAATTCAGATGCTCTCTCTTCTTTAGGTATTTCAAATATAATGCCCGATTGCAATGTATCGTATGATTTTAACTTTCTATCATGCAATATGCTTGTATTCCCTTTCGTTTGAACAGCTCCATATATTTTCCCGGTCTCTGAAATAACATTAAACTGCGCCTGCTTTACAATAATACTTTTATTTCTACTGTTCTTTAACGAAAAGTTTACGACAAGAAGCGTGTAATCATTTTTTGCAGTCCATACATCATAATGCGGTACACGACTTATATTTTTAATAACAAGATCTATTTGATGAGCGGATAAAATACCTTTTACACTTGATCGATTAGCTTGCTCTTCTTTATTGCATCCGGCTATGCAAAAGGAAATGATAATACTTATTATAAACAATCGTTTCCGCAACAACTTCCACCTTCTTTGCTGTTTCTATCGGTTGTATGTTGCACACATTGTATGTTTTTATGCATTAGAAACTACACCACAAAGAGGCTCATTCATTTCCAAATGAATGAGCCTCTTTCCTATCCCAACCAACAGCAAAAGTTTTCTTAGATTCACAATGGCCTATTACGCCAATACATCTGTAACTTGATCCATATTTTCAGAAATCCACTTTATTGCTTCATCAAGTGATGAAAACTCTGTTGTTTGAAATGTTACTTCATCTTGTAATAACCATACATCCTTTACTTCCTGCTGCACACCGGCAATTGACCAATGAAGTAAACTGTAGGGATGGTTATCATTTAAAAACGATACCCACGTTCGCTCTGTTGCGATATTTTGTAATGTACGTAATTGTTTTTTCATGTTTATGTTCACCTTAATATGTTTTCAGTATATAACTTATTATATCATTTCTATTTTCTCACAAAAAGCATTGTTTCTAAACATTGTCAAGTCATTCTAGTAAGTATATGATAAGCATATGCGTTTGGTGAGGAGGTGTAACAATGGGGAAAGTACAAATTAAAGTAAATGATAATGGTTCGTTTCGCATTACAGGGGATGTGGAACTAATCGATGCGGAAGGAAATGCATTTCCAGCAAAGCCGGCATTTTCACTATGTCGCTGCGGGTTATCAAAAAATATGCCGTATTGCGATGGTTCACATAAAGGACAATTTGAATCTGCTGTAAGGGCACCGAAAGAATAACACAAGACGCGCACAAAAACATGTGCGCGTTTTTTTACATACTTCCCACATAAAATCCTAAAAAAGCAATACCAATACCTATTACATAACTCATAACAAAATATAATAATGCCTTTTGACCTTCTCGTTTATGTATCAATTGGATCAATTCCAGTTGATATGTTGAAAAAGTCGTAAATGCTCCCATAAATCCTGTGCAACATAATAATACCCACATTTTAGCTACTCCAGCACCGTATAACAGACCGAGTAAAAACGAACCCATCATATTCACAAAAAATGTTCCATAAGGAAAAGAATCCCCATATTTTTCTTTCGCTATCGTACTAATAAAAAAACGGGCAATTGCCCCGAAAAAACCACCGATACTAACAAGTAATATATTCATATGTTTCCTTCTTTCCTCCTACTACGTTCATATAGCTTATTCCCAACATAAAATCCGCCAAAAGAGAAAAGCAATCCTCCTATCATACTTGTGCTCACATATAAAAAAGCCATTGTGAACGATTCATGCTGCAATAACTTTAGCGTGTCTACACTAAAAGTTGAAAACGTTGTATATGAACCAATTATCCCTGTACCAATAGCACTTATCATAAGCGGTGAAACCTGTTTCATCCGAAAGATAGACATCGTTAAAAATGCTAACAAAAAACTGCCACTCATATTAGCTAACCATGTTGCTAATGGAAAACTAGTAAAAGATGTTGTTTCAAAAAGCTGTCCTACTCCATAGCGAGCTAAGGCTCCGATAACGCCGCCTATTCCTACTGCAATATATTTCATACTTCCACCTCGTTTTAAACACTATATAAAATTTTTCTACACTAGTATAACAAATTTATTCTCTTTGCTAATGCACGATTTAAGTCCTTTTTATTTTCATACAATTCTTCACATTCAAATATTTTTATAGCCTTTTGTCTTTTTTGTGCTATAATGTGAGCAAACAGCATCCTTCGGGGTCGGGTGAAATTCCCAACCGGCGGTGATGAAGTGCACACTTCTAAGTCCGTGACCCGTTTTCAAGTTGAAAACGGTGGATCTAGTGAGACTCTAGAGCCGACAGTATAGTCTGGATGGGAGAAGGATATGTTTTCTAGTACGTATAATAGGATAAGTTTATTTCAGCATGCACATTTGTACTGTTTATTTTTAAACATACATATGTTTTCTTTCGTATACCATTGTTTTCTTTGCTGGAATCATACAATAACACTAGCATGTAAAAAAATAGATATTTGCTGGGATTCTTTTCTATGCAAACATATCGATTAACGCTAGGTTTCTTTCGTATACTCTCGTATCCTTCTTATATTTCTAGAAACATCGTCTCTCTCACCCCAAGGATTCTATCCTTGGGGTTTTTTGATTTTTTTTAGGAGAGGTGAGTTTATGACAGATCAAGAATATATGGCACTTGCTTTGCAATTAGCAAAACATACAGCTGGGCAAACAAGTCCTAATCCTATGGTCGGTGCTGTTGTTGTAAAAGATGGGAATATCGTTGGAGTAGGGTCCCATTTACGAGCGGGAACTGAACATGCTGAAGTTCACGCCCTCCGCATGGCTGGTGAAAATGCGCACGGTGCAGCAGTATATGTAACACTAGAACCGTGCAGTCACCACGGAAAAACGCCTCCTTGTTGTGATTTACTCATCGCAAAGAACGTTAACCGAGTCGTTGTTGCAGCACTAGATAGCAACCCGCTCGTTTCAGGTCAAGGTGTCAAGCGATTACAAGAAGCTGGGATTGACGTAACAATTGGTGTTCTGGAAAAAGAAGCAAAAGAATTAAATCGTTACTTTTTCCACTACATGAAAACAAGGCGTCCATTTGTCACACTAAAAACAGCAATGAGTTTAGATGGAAAAATTGCTACTCGGACAGGAGAAAGTAAATGGATTACCGGTGAAGAAGCACGCGCTGATGTACACCGTTATCGTCATACACACGATGCCATTCTCGTTGGTGTAAATACAATTATTACTGATAATCCGCATTTAACAACGCGAATTGTAAATGGCGGAAAAAATCCGATTCGCATCGTACTTGATACACATTTACGAACACCGCTTTCATCTCATGTAATTACAGATGGCGAGGCCCCAACATGGTTTATCGTTGGAAATGGCGTTTCAAAAGAGAGAATCGCAACATTTCAATCAGATATGGTATCTGTATTGCAAATGAAAACGAATCGTATTGAAATAAACGAACTGCTCGATCTTCTCGGAGAAAAAAATATTCTTTCTCTCTTTGTCGAAGGCGGACAAACAGTTCATGCAAGTTTCTTAGAAGCAAAATGTTTTCAAGAACTGATTACTTATATTAGTCCAAAGCTAATTGGTGGTAAAGAGGCCCCAACATGTTTTGGCGGAAATGGTTTTACACAACTTGAAGATGCACTCGCGCTGCACATTCAATCGATGAAACAAATTGGTGATGATATTAAAATAGTTGCCACCCCAAGAAAAGAGGTGCCTTATGTTTACAGGAATTGTTGAAGAACTTGGAACAATCGCTAATATGCAGCAAACTGGCGAAGCTATGAAACTGACAATTTCGGCAAAGACCATTTTGGAAGACGTAAACTTAGGTGACAGCATTGCTGTTAACGGAATATGTTTAACCGTCACTTCTTATACAACCCATTCTTTTACCGTTGATGTCATGCCTGAGACGATGCGCGCAACGTCTTTGCAGTCACTTACTCGCGGTTCAACAGTAAATTTAGAGCGCGCTATGAGTGCAAACGGCCGCTTTGGTGGGCATTTTGTGACAGGACACATTGACGGCATTGGAACAATTATTGATAAAAAAAGAAGCTATAACGCTGTATATTACAAAATTCAATTACCAAATGAATTGCTTCGCTATTGTTTACAAAAAGGGGCTGTTGCCATTGATGGTACAAGTCTCACAATCTTTGGAGTTGAGGAATCTTCCATCACGATCTCTCTCATTCCACACACATTAAGTCAGTCAGTAATCGGAATAAAAGCTGCTGGCGATATCGTGAACATTGAGTGCGATATGATTGGAAAATACATTGAGCGTTTTATTACAAAGCCAACATCTAAAAAGAGCTCAATTACAGAAAGCTTTTTACAAGATAATGGATTCCTATAAAGGAGGAAATGAAATGTTTCATCGAATTGAAGAAGCGCTAGAAGATTTAAAACAAGGAAAAGTTATTATCGTATGCGATGATGAAAATAGAGAAAATGAAGGGGATTTTATTTCTTTAGCCGAGTATATTACCCCTGAAACAATCAACTTCATGATTACACATGGGCGCGGCCTTGTATGCGTTCCGATCACAGAAGAATATGCCAATCGTTTAGAGTTAGGACCTATGGTTTCACAAAATACAGATTCACACGGTACGGCTTTTACAGTTAGCGTCGATCACATTTCGACGACAACTGGTATTAGTGCGCATGAACGTGCGACAACTGTACGTGAACTATTAAATCTTGAAGCTGCAGCAAGTGATTTTAAACGCCCTGGACATATATTCCCTTTAATCGCAAAAGCAGGTGGCGTTCTTCGCCGCGCTGGGCATACAGAAGCTGCTGTAGATTTAGCAAAATTATGCGGCGCCGAGCCAGCAGGTGTTATTTGTGAAATTATAAATGAAGATGGAACGATGGCACGAGTGCCTGACTTATTAGAAATTGCAAAGCAATTTCATTTAAAAATGATTACAATTGAAGACTTAATTGCATATCGCCGCCATCATGAAACATTAGTGCAGCGCGAAGTCGAAATTACATTACCAACTGACTTTGGTACATTTCGGGCCATCGGCTACTCCAATTCTCTAGATCATCAAGAACATATCGCTCTTATAAAAGGTGATATTTCTACAGAGGAACCAGTGCTTGTACGCGTCCATTCTGAGTGCTTAACTGGTGATGTGTTTGGATCTTGCCGCTGCGACTGTGGTCCGCAGCTTCATGCAGCGCTCGCTCAAATTGAACGAGAAGGAACAGGAGTTCTTCTGTATATGCGTCAAGAAGGACGAGGCATTGGACTGCTTAATAAATTACGAGCATATAAACTGCAAGAAGAGGGCTACGATACTGTAGAAGCAAATGAAAAACTCGGCTTTGCAGCTGATCTTCGTGATTATGGTATTGGCGCACAAATTTTAAAAGATTTAGGGTTACAACAGCTTCGCCTATTAACAAATAACCCACGTAAAATTGCAGGCTTACAAGGTTATGATTTAGAAGTTGTAGAACGCGTGCCGCTCCAAATTCCAGCAAAAGAAGAAAATAAAGCATATTTACAAACGAAATCAACAAAATTAGGTCATTTATTAAATCTATAATATATAGCTGCAAATTAAAAAAATGACATACAAACCCCTTTTTTAGGGGAGGGCGAGAGCGTCTGGCCACGTATAGGAGCGGTCGGGGCCTTTTCCTGCCACATGCTAGGTTTGAAACAAAAGGAGCAGTCATTAAAAACCCTTTCTTTTTGGGTAGGCGAGGGCAAATCATATTTTGCTTTGCATAGCAGCAACTTCTATGTTGGAAAAATTAATATAAATTTAAATAGATTAAGGGAGAGATACATGATGGTATTTGAAGGTCATTTAGTTGGTACAGGATTAAAAGTAGGTATTGTCGTTGGTCGTTTTAACGAATTTATTACAAGCAAGCTATTAGGCGGTGCATTAGACGGTTTAAAGCGTCACGGGGTAGAAGAAAATAACATTGATGTCGCTTGGGTACCTGGTGCATTTGAAATTCCGTTAATTGCAAAGAAAATGGCAAACAGCGGAAAATACGATGCTGTCATTACACTTGGAACAGTGATACGCGGCGCAACAACACATTATGATTATGTTTGCAATGAAGTCGCAAAAGGCGTAGCTTCTCTTTCATTACAAACAGAAATTCCTGTTATCTTTGGCGTGTTAACAACAGAAACGATTGAACAAGCAATTGAACGCGCTGGTACAAAAGCTGGCAATAAAGGCTGGGAATCAGCCATTGCAGCGATTGAAATGGCAAACTTATCCCGCCAGTGGGCATAGAGTGAAACTTCCTCTTGTAAAACGCTTTTTCTCACAAGAAGTTAGCCCACCCAATCGGGCTCTTATGGCTGGTTTGTTTTTCTTCCTGCGCTTACTTCTTACCAGCCATTTGAGCGGGATCAACTGATTACATTTCGAACAAAAAGAGGCTTCGGCCTCTTTTTATTTTTCTGCTTTTCCTTCTTGCACAATTTGTAGTTCTTGACGCACTGCTTTTAAATTTTTTCCTTCTGTTTCAATTCCAAAGTACGCAGCTTGGTGCCGAAAATGCTGTTCAACCCTCTTTTGCAAATCTTTCTGTTCAGGATTTTCAACAGCTTTTACTGGGTCGGCACTAACTGCTTTCCATAAAATAAGAAAACTCATAAACGCTAATATATGTTTATGCATTCGAATCCCCCAAATCACGATTAAACTCCCTCTTACTATGTACAATTGCAGAATTGGAAATTCGAATACATATTATGTCATCTCTTTACAGATCCAATGATTCCAACACTTATATACGCTTTATTACATTTTATTTACAAAAAAAGAAAGCTCCTTCATAGAGAGCTTTCTTCTCAAGTTAGCATAGGGCCTACAATGCACATTCCTCAATTTCAAACCCTAAATCTTCAATCATTCCCCAGTCTGTTGTTGGCTCTTGGCCAGCAGTTGTTAAATAATCTCCAACGAAAATTGAGTTTGCTGCAAATAAACCAAGCGGTTGAACAGATCGCAAATTAATTTCACGTCCGCCAGATATACGAATTTCTTTTGACGGATTTACAAAACGCATCATCGCTAATACTTTTAAGCACTGCGTTGGTGTTAATTCTTTTTGCCCTTCTAACGGCGTTCCTTTCACAGCAACAAGGAAGTTACATGGAATAGAATCCGCATCTAGACGCTTTAATTCGAATGCAATCTCTACGCGTTGTTCCGTCGTTTCACCCATTCCGAAAATTGCACCAGAACACGGTGATATCCCCGCATGCTTCGCCTTTTCAACTGTATCTACACGATCGTCAAATGTATGGGTTAAACAAATGCTTTCGTAATTATCTACATGTGTATTTAAATTATGATTGTAACGATGTACGCCAGCTTCTGCAAGGCGCTCCGCTTGATCTTCATTTAAGAATCCAAGGCAGCAACAAATCTTCAAATCAGTCGTTTCGCGAATTTCTTTTACAGCTCCAATAACATGATCAACTTCTTTATTCGTTGGGCGACGGCCAGAAGCAACGATACAATATGTGCCTGCCTTACGCTTGATTGCTTCATGCGCACCTTCTACAATCTTCTCTTGTGTTAACCAAGCATATTTATCAATCGGCGCTTCGGATACGATTGATTGCGAACAATACCCACAATCTTCTGGACATAAACCTGACTTCGTATTAATAATCATATTTAGTTTTACTTTTTTCCCAAAGTAATGATGACGAATTACATACGCCGCATTCATAATTTCTAAAATTTCTTCGTCATTTGCTTGTAAAATACTGAGTGCCTCTTCTTTCGTTACATCTCTTCCCTCTACTACTTCAAATGCGATTTGCTTCCAATCTGTTTTCGTTTGGACATGTTTCATTTCTTCTCTTCCCCTCTTTTTTCATATAAGAAAATAAAGCATGATATGTTGCTGCAATTCGTTCACATTTTGTAAAATCTCGTTCATATATGCGAAGCATACTACGAAAGATAGAAGGGCTTTGACAATAAGATTCTTCATTACTGTTCGTTGCTCCAACTTTACGAATCGATTGTAAAAATTCACGAACTGTAGCAAATGTTTCTATGTAACATGTTTCAGTAATCTGTATATCCCCTGTTATTCTTTTACACAACCCTTGCAGCTGTAACCCTGTTAAAAATCTTTGCCCAACAGTTGTAGTATTCTCTATGGCATTCGCTGTTTTCGCACGCTCAAATGATGTATGAAGCTCATGAAACGTTTCATTTCCAAATGTTGAAAACAACAGCACACCATCTTCACGTAAATTTTTATATAAATGTACTAATGTAGCTGATAAATCATTTAACCATTGAAATGTTGCATTCGAGATTATTACATCATATCGCTCGTGAAGTGTAATACGTTCAATGTCTTCACATCGAAATGTAACAGCCTCTACATTACACCTTGTTTTTGCTTTTGTAATCATACTTTCTGCGAAATCAACAGCGGTAATCGTTGCCTTCGGAAAGGATGTTGCTAGTTGCTCTGTGACATAACCTGTGCCGCAGCCAAGTTCTAAAATATGAAGTTGTGCCGCTTCATCGAAGTGCTCTTTCATACGAGCAAGCAGCCGATCCGCCATCTTTTTTTGAACACTTGCATATTGATCATAGGATACAGCCGCTTGATTAAATCGTTTTTGTAATAACGCCTTGTTAATCATTTCGCTCTATCCCCTTTACAAACTGTATCATTTCTTTTGCACATCGCTTTGCTTGTGTGAAACAAAGTGCATGTCCAGCTTCTTCTATAATCGTGAGTGATGCGTTTATTTTTTCTTGCATATACTCCGCAGCAGAGAGAGGACAAATCATATCATCTTTTCCATGAAGGAGTAATACTGGCACATCTATTTTTAATAGCTGTTCTCTAACATCTGTTTCTATTAAATATTGGAGTCCACATTGCAAAGAATGAATCGAATCACCTTGAAATTGTTCCGCTATTTTCAAGAATGCAATATCATGTCCGTTTTCCTGCTCCGCCTTGGAAAACATACTCACATAAAACCGTTTCAACGTATCATCTTTTTGTTTCAAAAGATTTCGATTCATTCGTTCAACAAAAGAGTTTTTCCAGCCATGTATGTAATCGGAATCAGTTGTAAATTTCGCTGTTCCTCCTAGTAACACAATCCCTTTCGTTTGCAATGAATGATGTACTTGAAGAGCGGCCAATGCTCCAAGTGACCAGCCAACTAAAATTACTTCTTTCTCTTCTGCTACCTCTATAATTCGACGTTGAAACTCCTGTTTATCTTCACTATTACGCCAATGAACAACATGTACGGGAAAATCATGTAAATGCGGAAGGAATGCTTCCCAAACCAGTTCTTCCATGCCCCATCCGGGAATGAGAATAAGACTAGGCTGCGTCATGAAATTACTCCTTCCTCTTTTCCAATTTGTACAATCCGCTGCATTGCCCATTGTAAATCATCATTCGTATGGTGAGCTGTTACGGCAAAGCGGATGCGAGAACTATGCTGCGGAACAGTAGGCGGCCGAATAGCAATCGCTGCTATTCCTGCTTCTTGCAATTTCATACTAAAACGGAGCACTGCTTCATTAGACCCTACAATTACAGGAACAATATGCGTCGTGCTGTCTCCAATATGAAAACCAGCTTCTTGCAAACCTGTTCGAAAATATCGGCCATTTTCTATTAATATATGACGATGTGTTTCATCTTTTCTCACAATGTCAATTGCTTTTCCGATTGCACCAAGCGTTCCTGGTGGTAAAGCAGTTGTAAAAATAAAACTACGCATCGTATTGATCATATACTCGATGCAAACAGCATTTCCGGTAATATATGCACCATAGCAACCCAATGCTTTACTACATGTACCCATATGAATATCTATCGACTTGGCTAATTTCGGATACTCATGAGCAAGACCCGCTCCGTTTTTCCCGTATATTCCGCCCGCATGTGCCTCATCAACCATAAGAAGCGCTCCGTACTTTTCTTTTAGCATCACTAAATCTTCTAAATGAGCCCTATCTCCATCCATGCTAAAAATAGAATCCGTCACAATAAGTTTTCGCTTGTCTGCCTTAGCAGATTTCAGTAATTGCTCTAAATGCTCTAAGTCATTATGACGATAGCGCTTATGCTCAGCACCACTTAATACGATGCCATCTACAATACTGGCGTGATTCAGCCTATCGCTAAATACAATGTCATGACGACCTACAAGTGAAGAAATTGCTCCGACATTTGCCGTATAACCACTATTCACAATTAGTGCTTTTTCAGTTTCTTTCCAAGCGCATATTCGCTGTTCAATTTCTTCATATAACGGATAGTTCCCGACAACGAGACGGGACGCCGTCGCTCCGGTCCCATACGTTTTTGTCGCTTCAATTGCAGCTTCTTTTAACCGTACATCACCAGCTAATCCTAAGTAATTGTTTGAAGCTAAATTTAATAATCTCTTTCCATTTCGAACGAGCCACGCTTGTTCGGCGTGCTCCGTTGCCAACAATTTTCGGTGCTGTGACGTTTCTATAAGACTCGATAGCTTAGACTGAAAATGCGTTTCCCACACTGGATTCATTGCGTAAAAACTCCTCTAATTTTGAGATAGCAATACTCTCTTCTGCCGCTTGTAATAGTTCATTTCTCGTAAAGTTTTCACGGAGCGCTGGCAGCAATCCAATAACCGGTACGCCGCTTAATTCTTCTATCATTTCTTTGTTTTCTATTACTCTTTCTTTTTCATGTTCTCGGCATCCAGATAAAATGATACCCGCGACTGAAAGACCGTGTGCTTTTGCATAAGAAACCGTTAAAATAGTATGATTCACTGTCCCAAGCGTTGGCCTTGCTACAATAAGCACTGGTAATTGCAGCTGTTTCGCAAAATCGACAACGAGGGCATCAGTTGTGTAAGGAACGACAAGTCCGCCAGCGCCCTCTACAAACAAAGAGTCGAATTGTTTTGATAATTCATTGTAATGACTCGTAATATCTGATAATAGCACTTGCCTTCCTGCCCGCCTCATTGCTAAGCGAGGCGCAAGCGGTTCTTCAACTGAATAAGGGCAAATCTCTTCACATGATATTGTTACACCGGCAGCAGCTTTCAACCGAGCAGCGTCTCCTTCTGGATGAGAGGCAAGATGACCGCTTTGCAATGGTTTATACACGCCAATATTGTATCCGCGCTCGCGAAGCACACCAGCTAATGCACCTGTTACAACCGTTTTCCCTACTTCCGTATCGGTCGCTGTCACAAAGAAACCACTCATCATTTCTCCTCCGTTACCTCTTGAATAGCTTGCTGTAAAATTGCAATCATATCATCAAGCTCTTCTATCGTTGACCCAAGCGGCGGCATAAAGACAACAACATTCCCTAGTGGACGAAGAATCATTCCTAAATCACGTGCTCTTCTACAAACCTTCACACCGACTCGTTCCTGCCAAGAATATGCTTCCTTCGTTTCTTTATTTTGCACGAGCTCAATGCCAATCATAAAGCCTCGCTGACGAATATCTCCCACATGCTTAAATCCATGCAAAACTTCTAAGCGCTTTTCGATATATTCTGCTTTATGACTAACAGATTCTATAAGATTAGTCGTTTCAAATAATTTCAAGTTTGCAAGCGCTACTGCACAGCCTAGTGGATTTCCTGTATAACTATGGCCATGGAAAAACGTTTTTTGTTCCTCATAATCACCTAGAAAAGCACGATAAATTTCATCTGTCGTTACGGTAATAGCAACCGGTAAATATCCTCCTGTTAACCCTTTTCCAGCAGTTAAAATATCCGGTGTGATTCCTTCATGTTCGCATGCAAACATTTTGCCTGTTCTGCCAAATCCCGTTGCTACTTCATCTGTAATAAGAAGAACATTGTATGCTGTACAAAGCTCTCTTAATCCTTTTAAATAACCATCTGGCATTGTAATAATCCCGCTCGCCCCCTGGACAATCGGTTCAACAATAACAGCTGCTACTTCTTCGTGATTCTCTCGTAATAAATCTTCCATTTCTTCTAAATGTTTTTTCACAATCATTTGCCCATCTTCCCCATAAGGAGAACGATATGTATACGGATATGGTACTTTTAACGTATCGAATAAAAGCGTACTATATGCTTGGTGAAACATATCAATTGCCCCGACAGATACCGCTCCAATTGTGTCACCGTGATATGCTTCTTTCATCGTAACAAATCTCTTCTTATTAGGCTTTCCTTTATGCTGCCAATATTGAAAGGCCATTTTAATTGCAATTTCAACTGACGTTGCACCAGAATCAGAATAAAAAACTTTCTTTAGTCCATTAGGTACAATTTCAATAATTTTTTCGGCTAATAAAATACTTGGTACATTCGCGATACCTAGCAATGTAGAGTGCGCAATTTTGTTTAACTGCTCACGAATCGCATCATCTAGCTCTTGAACATGGTGACCATGAACATTGAGCCAAATGGAAGACACACCATCCCAATAGCCTTTTCCATTCACATCGTATAATTTTCTTCCTTCTCCCCGTTCGATAATGACAGGATCATCTTCCAAATAATCTTTCATTTGGGTAAATGGATGCCATACATAATCTTTATTTTTTTGAGCTAGTTCCTCATATGTAAAAGTTTGCTCCATGCTCCTCACAGTCATGATTGTCACCTCTAATGTTAACTTGTTTGTTTAAAAGGTTAACATTAGAGGGCAAATACTGTCAATTCTTTTTCATGGAACCATGTTCTAAAAAAAGAAGACTTATCCTATGATAAGTCGCCCTATTTTTTGCTCTGAATTTTACCAATCTCTTGAATTAACTGTTCGTCCGTTTTACCTTCTACGTCGATTCCAAGCTCTTTCGCATGCTCACGAAGAAGCTCTTGTCGCTTTTCAGAACGCACTACACTTATTTCTTTTTGAATCTGTTCTTTTGGTTTTCCTTCTGTAGAAATTCCGAATTTATCTGCTGTTTTTTTCATTATTTCTTCTTCATCTTGTCTCACTGTTTCTTTTGGTTTTTCAACACTTTTCTTTATTGGATTAGGAGATGACGCAAATGCTGTATAAATTCCAGCACCAAAAATGACTGTGAACACCATTGAAATCGTTATGATCTTTACCTTCATATTTTCCCCTCCTCATATTCATTATAAAGAACAAAAAGATAATTTATATCCTTTTCTTTATCATATAACTTCAAAAATAACTGTTGATATTCCTTCTATTTTATATAATAAAAATTTACTACCACGATATGAATCGGCGATGATAGGATTTAGTAGTATTTCGCTTCAAGATTTCAGAAATCTGGTGAATGGTGCGAACCAGTACAGAACGAAGTATGAATTGGTATTTCAGCTAATTTGCCATTTTTATCTTTTTACTGGTTGATACATTAATTAGTGCTGGAACGATTCCTACATTCTTTCATGAAATAAGGAATAGAAAGAAAAGTCCACTGCTAAGCAGCGGACTTTTTCTTTCTTATTTATTTAATTTCTTTCTTCTAAATAACGCAATCGCACCTGCCCCAATAAACGCAAGACCTGCTCCTAATGTCGTAAACATATTCGCTCCTGTCTTTGGCAAGTTGTTGTCTGTTTTCGCTTGCTCTTTACCTGCGTCTGTTGCTGCCGGCTTCTCTTCGTTGTTTTTATTATCTTCTGTTGTTTTCGGCTGATCTCCGCCATTGTTGTTATCTGTTGGCGTTTTCGGCTCATCAGTTCCATTATCGCCACCAGCTGGTTCATCTTTTTTTGATAAATCAATTGCATATTTAGCAAATTCATTTTCTGATGGACTAACGTAAGAAATGTTGCCGTCTTTTGTTATATATTTTTGAGCATTTGGAGAAGAATCAAATGTAATATTCAATTTCTCACCAGTGATTGGTTTAAATGCCCAGTTTTTATCTGCTGTCGGGTTAATTGTTTTTATTTGTTTCATATATTCTACAATAATTTGACGTGTTTCATCAGGAGATTGTAAAATTACTTCCCCATTACTTACACCTGGGAATGTTTTACTGCTACCACGGTAGTTATTCGTTGCTACAACAAACTCTTGACTATCCGATACTGGCTTTCCATCAAACGTTAAGTTCACAATACGATTTGCAGCTTCATTTACAACTTTTCCATCTTTGTCATATTTAGCTGGCTGCGTTACATCAATTTCATATTTCACACCGTCTAATACGTCAAAATTGTATGTTGGATAGTTAACATTCACTAATTTTTGCTCATCTTTGTTCTTTGGATCGATTTGATTAAATTGACCAGCAGACATTTCTAACCAATCTTTCAACTGAGCCCCATTTACTTTCACTGCATATAATGTATTTGGATATACGTATAAGTCTGCAACGTTTTTAATTGCAAGCGTTCCCTTTGGAATGTCTGTATAATATGTAGCGCCGTTACGGCCACCTGCTTTAAACGGTGCACCTGCTGATAAAATTGGCAGCCCTTCAAATTCCGTACCCTTCATCTTCTGCTCTGTGTACCACTTTTGTGCATTCGTTACAGTTTGAACAGATGGATCATCTTGTACAAGCGCAAAGTAACTATTAATTGGCGCTGTCGTTTCGCCAACTGGTGTATTTACATATTTAATTGTTCCTTCATGGTCATCCTTTATTGCTTCTACTAATTTTTGGTCTGATTCTACTAAAGCAGTGCCTTTACTATCTGCAATTGGACGAACGGCAGGTTTCGATTTCTCTTTTTGTACTTCCCATTTTCCGTTCACTTGCTTTAATTCCATATCAATCATTCCTAAATTACTTCCGAAAACACCTGGCATTACAACAGGAACACCATTCTCATACTTGTCCGTTATTACTGTATGAGAATGCCCCATCAGCACTGCGTCAACACCAGGAACTTCTGTTGCTAAATAATAAGATGCATTTTCCATTCCAGAATTGTAACCGCTTTTATCAACACCCGAATGAGCTAGCGCAACGATGATATCCGCGCCTTCCGCTTTCATTTTCGGTACCATTTCTTTCGCTGTTTCTACAATATCCTTCGCTATTACTTTTCCTTCTAAATTCGCTTTATCCCATCCCATAATTTGCGGTGGAACAAAGCCCATTACACCAATCTTTACTTTATGCTTTTGACCAGCCTCATCTTCTACTTCTTTTTCAAACACATGGTATGGCTTGAAATAATTTTCACCAGTTTTCGCATCATATACATTCGAGTTAATTACAGGAAACTGTGTTTTGCTAGTTGCTTGTTTTAAATAATCTAAACCGTAGTTAAATTCATGGTTTCCAAGAGAAATGACGTCATATTTCATCATATTCATTAAACGATATAATGGATGGACATAGCCTCCATCTAAACCTTTTACTTTTGCTACATAATCACCAAGCGGCGTTCCTTGCAATGCATCTCCATCATCAAATAAAACAGAGTTTTTTGCCTCTTTACGTGCTTCATTAACTAAAGTCGCTGTTTGAACTAATCCTACTTTATTATCTGTTTTTGTTTGATAGTAATCATAGTTCATTAAGTTCACATGAATATCAGATGTTTCTAATATTCTTAGTTTTACAGCACTTTCCTCTCCTTCTGCATGTGCAGGTGTAGGCCATACTTGCGGAGCAATAACACCTATTGCAAGTGCAGCACCAGCCAACGTTTTTGTTGATTTCTTCACAAAAAATCCCCCTTATAACATAGTCCCTAGTTATAAAATATACGATGGGATCAGTGTCCCTACTTCTTAATCACCCAAATTGCCAAGACGTTAGTTGTCCTACTTCTTTTGCGATTTGGATAAATTTACCCCATCTAAAGTTCATCATAACGAACTGTCGTTTATATCGTCAACAAATTTTGACGTACTTCTACAAATTTTATGTTAAAGTATTGTAAAATTTTTGTGAACACGTAATGTGTATTCCATTGCTTCTCATCATGAATATGATAAAATAACCATTTATAAGGAGGATAACATAATGAAAAAACTTCTTTTATCTACAGTTTGTCTCCTCCTTCTTATCATTACACTTTTGTATTGTGACAAGAAAAATGAGACAAATGTTCAAAAAGAATCTTCAGTAGCAACCGTTCCACACTGGATTGATACACAAACTGATGCGACGCTTCATCATCTTGTTCTAGGTGATTCTCTTGCAAAAGGTTACGGGTCTACACAAGGTGGGTACGTACAAGTTGCTTCTCATATATTAGAAACACAATTACAAAAACAAATTATCGTCGATAATCTTGCAAAAAATGGGTTAACAACAGACCGGTTACTTCAAATGATGCAAACCGAAGAAATGAAGCAAAAAATAAAAGAAGCCAACATGATTACAATTAGTATTGGCGGAAATAATGTTTTACACATCAACCGAAACGTCGGTGCTTTAGAAGGAATGAAGTTATTAAATGAAGAGAAAGATTATTTTGAACAAGACTTACAAAACATTGTAAAAACGATTCGTGCCGCTAATCCGAATGCGCTCATCATTCTCTCTGAACTCTATAATCCATTAAAACTAGAGGATGCCATTGCTTCTTACGCAAGTGTTTTCTTAGACAATTGGAATAAAGTGATCTATTCGATTTCAAAAGAAAATCAACCTTCACTCGTCTTACCGATTCGTAATTTATTGCCAAATGATCAAAAAGATTTACTATATGATCAAGTTCATCCAAATGATAAAGGATATGAGAAAATCGCCGAATCGTTTGCAAAACAAGTGTTATCATATAAGTAGGCGACGTTCCTACCTATGGTTATATAAATACAACGACCTAAAAACATCTTTTTTAGATAGGCAAGAGCATTTGGCCATGCATAGTAGCGGTCAGTTCCTTTTCCTGCCACGTGCAATATTTAAAACAAAAGGGAATTATATAGTTGAACTAATCGAACCCTTATAGGCGGTTTTTCGCCTTAGATTCACACAAAAATCATTCTATTTTTATAACATTGTATTTTTTTGTTACAATAAGGACAGAAGGGGGCTGTTATATGGATTCACGTGAGTGGGAACACATTGTTGATCATCTCCTTTCGCTAGTGCCTCTTTTTTATCGCAAGTTTATGCTTCCTGGAGAGTTTTCTTCTCAGCGACATATGCCGCCATCACATACGCAGGTATTATTGTTATTGCATGAGCGAGATACATTAGCAGTTTCAGAAATCGGCAAACGGTTAGCTATTTCAAGACCGAATATGACACCACTGTTAAATAAACTCATTCAAGAAAAGCTTGTAGAGCGCCACTATAGCGAAAAAGATCGGCGTGTTATTTTAATGTCTCTTACAGCTGAAGGAAAATCATTAGTCAATCAATACAAACAATTCCTTTTAAAAAAACTAAAAGAAAATTTACAAACATTATCAGCAAGCGATCGGGAACAGTTAACCCATTCATTGCAAACAATCCAAAATGTAATTTTGAAAGCGAATATATAAGGAGGTGACTAAAAAGTCTACTTTTTAGTCACCTCCTTTCACTTTTTGGTATGATTCAACTCAGCGAATCGACTACTTGTATGTCAAATATCGTCAAGGGGTCTTTAAATCGTGTCGAAGCGCCGGTATATTGCAAAGAACGGTCGATAACGGAAAAAAGCTACTGATCTAAAGGGCACTTATATGCCTTTTAGGTCAGCAGCTTTATGCTTCGTAATAATTTCCATAATATACATTTGAATATGGCCAAGTAGTTAAATACGGTCTACTTTCTTGTAATGGTTGCACAGTTTGCCTTATATATGGAACAGGATAATACTTAACTTGTGGATGGTACCTTGGATCATAATAAGAAAAAAACATCACATTTCCTCCTTTTTAGAAGCATATTCAAAAAGGAAATGTGATGTGCATTCATTATAGTTGTACAATTGGGCTTTTTATTTGTTTCTTTCTTTTCGTCAGTCGTAATTTACGATTTTTCTCGTACAAATAGTACATAACAAAATAAGCAATTACGCCAAGTACAATCCCTAAAATCGTCATACCTATTATTACATAGACTTCACTTTGTAATAAGCCTTTTAAGATTGTTAACCCATTTACTGAAAAAAAATCTTTTATTGTATAATGGTGAAGCGGTATTTTTTTTATCTCAAAAGGATAAATAAGTTTTCCTAGTGCATGCGCAAAGGGAATTAACAGAACAGGTAAAAATGTTAATTTACCAATAATATTACCGATAACCGCTGCAGGAAACGAACCTTTCAGTAATCGAACAAGCGGATAAAAAATAAGATATACGAGCGAAGCCGTATGAATAACTAACATCTCCATTCCAAAACCAACAGCAAATCCGCGTGAAACAATTTTCGCGCCTTCTGGTGCACGCAATAATTTATAATAATTTACCTTCACTCCTCGCCAAATACGTTGAAAGAATGAATATGTTTTCTTATTTACTCGCATCTACACCATCTCTCTTATATTTTTCTGTTTCTTACTATTATAAAGTATGTAACGAGAAAATGCGAAAGCTAGATAAGACATTTCAAATGAAAAACAACCTTCTATTATGAAGAAGGTTGTTTTTCTTGTAATAAACTGACTAATAATGCCTTTTGTACATGCAGGCGATTTTCCGCTTGTTGAAACACAATGGATTGTGGACCATCAATAATTTCTGAGGTGACTTCTTCTTCGCGATGTGCTGGTAGACAGTGTAGAAAACGATAAGTTGATTTTGCTTCTTGGACAAGTTGCTCATTCACTTGATATGGCTGAAACAATTTATATTTCTCTTTATTATCCTCTTGCCCCATACTCATCCAAACATCTGTATAAATAAAATCTGCTTCTTTGACCGCCTCTTTTGCATTATATGTAATCTCAATTTTAGCTCCTGTTTCCTTTGCAATTTCAATCGCACGCTTCACTATTTCTTCATTTGCTTCGTAGCCTAGAGGCGTTGCAACTGTAATGTTCATCCCTACTTTTGCACTCGCAAGGAGCAATGAATGACAAACATTATTTCCATCACCAACGTAAGCAAGCTTAATATTTTTAAATGTATTTACTTCTTCATAAATCGTCATTAAATCTGCCAATGCTTGACACGGATGGTGATCATCTGTTAATCCATTAATAATAGGAATTGTCGCTTCCTTTGCTAATTCTTCTACTTCCGCGTGTGAAAATGTTCGTATCATAATTCCATCTATATATTGTGATAACACTTTTGCAGTATCTGCAATACTTTCTCCTCTTCCAAGTTGCAGTTCCTTACCATTTAAAAACATACCATATCCTCCAAGCTGAATCATTCCAGCTTCAAAAGATACACGTGTACGAGTAGAATGTTTGTCAAAGATCAATCCTAAGATTTTCCCATTTAAGAGAGGTAATGTTTTTTCTTTTTTTACGTACATCGCAAACTCAATAATTGCAATGATTTCTTCTTGTGCTAATTCTTCTAATGTTAAAATATCCTTTGTTTGCAGTTTTGGTACAGACACGATTTGCATCCAAATTCCTCCTCTATTTTAGCAGCGCTTGTTTACATACACGATTCATCATTTGCACCGCTTCATCTATTTCTGCTTTCGTTACAATAAGCGGCGGTAATATACGCAATACATTAGGGCCAGCTTGCAAAATTAGAAGACCTTCTTTCTCTAACGCGGCTACCATCGCACTAACTTCTCCTTTGCAAACAACTCCAATCATGAGTCCTTTTCCGCGAATATCAATGATCCACTCCTTATCCTCTAATTCTTCTTGTAATTTCCGTAAAAAATACGTTCCTTTTTCTTGTACTTCTTTCAAAAAAGAGGTACAAGAAACAATTTGTAATACTTCTTTTGCAGCTGCCATTGCAATAAAATTCCCGCCAAACGTCGAGCCATGTGTTCCCGGAGAAAAAACAGATCCTAACTCTTTTTTACTAAGCATCGCTCCGACCGGAATACCATTTCCAAGCGCTTTTGCAACTGTGACAATATCAGGTGAAATTCCCATTTGTTCATATGCGAATAACGTCCCTGTTCTTCCCATTCCGGTCTGCACTTCATCGACGATGAAAAGTGCACCGTATGCATGACATAACTTCTCAATTTCACGTAAATACGTAACATCTGCTGGAAGAACACCACCTTCTCCCTGTACAATTTCCACCATAACAGCTGCGACTTCTTCATTCATCGCTTCTTGAAACGCGGTGATATCATTAAATGGAAGGTGTAAAAAACTTGGAAGAAGTGGTCCAAATCCATCATGAATTTTAGATTGTCCTGTTGCACTCATCGTCGCAAAAGTTCGTCCATGAAATGATTGTTTACACGTAATCACAACCGATTTCTCGGTATACTTACGTGCTAACTTCAGTGCTGCCTCATTTGCTTCCGCTCCGCTATTACAAAAAAATGCATAGTGTAACTCGCGATTGTTTGTTAATAACTTAGCAACTTCTTCTTGTACTGTATGAGGAAATAAATTTGAAATGTGCCATATTGTTTGTAATTGCTTTTCAACAGCATTTACGACCACTGGATGACAATGCCCTAAATTACATACCGCAATGCCAGAAGTAAAATCTAAATATTGCTTTCCTTGTTTATCTGTAACCTTTGTGCCGTTTCCGTTCACAATTTCAATATTTCGTCTACTGTATGTTGGAAAAACATGTTTTCCCACTACCTCTCCCCCTTTTTGTTACTGTTGTGCCAATCCATTCCTCTTTGTTTGTCAAAAAACCTTGTGTACCGTTCACAATTACAGCCTCCTTTACACCTAGCTCTAATGATGCTAGTGCAGCTTTTACTTTCGGAATCATCCCACCAGTAATCGCCCCATTATCGATAAGTTCGAGAAGTTGCTGTTCATTTGCTTTCTCAATGAGCTTATCCTTATATATAACGCCATCTACATCTGTAATAAAAATTAATTTCTCCGCATTCATTGCTGTCGCAATTGCCGCCGCTGCTGTATCTGCATTCACGTTATATAGCTGTCCATCCATTACTCCAACGGGCGCAACTACAGGAATATACTGATTTGCTAACAAACACTGTAATAATGTTGTTCGAACAAATTTCACTTCACCAACATAACCAAATTCTGCTTCTAGCGGAGCGACTTGCAATAACCTTCCATCACATCCAGATAGTCCAATCGCATCAATTTTTTGGTCATTTAATTTTGAAACAAATGTCTTATTTGTACTGCCGCATAATACCATTTGTACAATTTTCATAACCTCTGTTGTTGTCACACGTAATCCATCTTTCTTTTCAATGGGAATACTTAATTTGTTTAGCGTCGCATCAATTTCAGGCCCACCACCATGAACAATAATCACATCATACATTTGCGCAATTTGTTTCATACATTGAAAAAATGTTTCGCCTAAACGAGCCAACATACTGCCGCCGCATTTTATTACAATACGTTCTCTCATCTCGTCTCTCCCTATGTGCGATAACAAGCATTAATTTTGATATATTCATAACTTAAATCGCATCCCCATGCTCTTCCGCTTGACTTGCCCATTTGTAGATACACATCGATAACCAGCTCTTCTTGTTGCAGCATTTGTTTCATCTCCTCTTCTGAAAAACATTGAGGTTCACTATTCTTTAACACCGCAATCGATTGAATAGAAATATCAACCGCACGTGGTTCAATCACAATACCACTTTGTCCAATTGCACTAATAATCCGCCCCCAGTTTGCATCCTCACCGAATGCAGCAGCTTTCACAAGATTGGAGCCAACAATTTGCTTCGCGATCATATTTGCTTCTTCTACAGTTCGCGAACCATGCACATTTACCTCAATTAACTTTGTCGCTCCTTCTCCATCTTTCGCAATTTGCTTTGCTAAATCTTCACATACTTTTCCAAAAGCAAATAAAAACTTCTCCCATTCTGGATGTTCTTCGTATATTGCAGTTGTATTAGATAACCCACTCGCCATAACAAGCACCATATCGTTTGTCGACGTATCCCCATCGACTGTAATTTGATTAAATGTATGATTTGTAACTTGAGATAAAGCTCTTTGTAATGTTTCACTTTCTATATTCACATCAGTCGTAATAAACCCAAGCATCGTTGCCATATTTGGATGAATCATCCCCGATCCTTTCGCAGCCCCGGCAATTGCAACCTCTTTCCCTTCAATTGAAAACTTGTAACATGATTGTTTCGCAACTAAATCTGTCGTCAAAATTGCTTCATAAAACGATGTCGCAACCCCTACTTCTGTTGATGGTTGTAATGAAAAAATACCACTACGTACTTTCTCCATGGGTAAAGGCTCTCCGATGACGCCTGTGGACGCTACCGCAACGTAGTTTTCCTCTACACGAAACTGTTTAGCTGCTAATGCACGCATTTCATATGCATCCTGCAAACCTTTTACACCTGTACAAGAATTCGCATTTGCACTATTCACAACAATAGCCTGTAATTTTTGCTTAGTATCAATACTTTCTTTCGTCACGATAATCGGAGCTGCTTGAAATTGATTTTGCGTATAGACAGCCCCGCAGCTCGCTGGTACTTCACATACGATTGCTCCTATATCTTTTCTCTCTTTTCTTAATCCTGCATGAATGCCGATCGCGGCAAATCCTTTTGGTGTTACAATTGAACCGTTTTCTATCTTCGCGCATAATACTGTTTCAATCATGCTTTCTCCCCCTTACGGATACAACGGCATGAATTGTAAATTCTCCGTCTCCGCTATCCCTGCTAATAGATTTGCATTTTGCACAGCCTGCCCAGCTGCCCCCTTCATTACATTATCAATGACTGCCACAATCGTAATTCGGCCTGTTCGTTTATCATAAGCCGTTCCAATGTCACAAAAGTTGGATCCCCTTACCTCTTTTGGACTTGGAAAAACTCCCTTTTCTCGTATTCTTACAAACGGTGAATGACAATAGCTATCCTCATAAACTTGCTGAAGCACAACATCTGTTATTTCTTGCTTCGCCTTTGCATAGAGCGTGACCATAATTCCTCTCGTAATTGGAATCAGATGTGTACTAAACGTGATTGGTTTCATGTTCTCATCCCACTCTTGCAACATTTGCTCAATCTCTGGAATATGCTGATGTTCATTTACTTTATAAATGTATAAATTATCGTGAATTTCCGGGAAGTGCGTCATACTTGTCGGCGTCTTTCCTGCCCCAGAAACTCCTGATTTTGCATCAATAATAAGGGAATCTACTTCGATGATTCGGTTTTTTACTAATGGCGCTGCCGCCAGCAAAGTGGCAGTTGCATAGCATCCTGGATTCGCAATTAAGTTTGCAGCTCTGATTTCGCCTTTTTTCCACTCCGTTAATCCGTACACCGCTTGCTGTAATACCGCTTCTTTCGCAGCTGTTTTGTTATACCACTCTTCATATATAGCCGGTTTTCGAATTCGAAAATCTCCTGATAGATCAATCACTCTTACCCCAGCCTCTAGTAAGCTCGGTGTCAAATTTGCCGACACCCCAGCCGGCGTTGCTAAAAACACAAGATCCGCCTCTTTCGCAATCCTTTCAACATCTACCTCTGCTAATGAATGGGAAACAAAAGTAGATAAATGAGGATATGGTATCGTCATGACTTCTCCAATTTGCGAATAAGAATGTACCGATGTCACCGTAAAAATTGGGTGATGTGTTAATAACCGTAAAAGCTCAAGACCTCCATATCCAGTTGCCCCAATAATCGCCGCCTTCATAATTCCTCCTCATTACCTTTTAGATTTAAATACGATTATAATATTGTATATTTATAGAGTCAATTAAATATTTATAAATTTATAAACTATTAAAATTAACGTTTTAAAGACACTTTACTGATAAAACTTTTATAACAAATGAATTTTTATGCAAAAACAAAGATATGGAGATTTTCTTTTCAAATTCAAGTACAATAAAAACAATACATATATACATATAGGTGAGAAAAATCATGAATGAAAAATTAATCGAAAAAATGATTACAAAAAGTTTTCAACAATATCAATGTGCGCCAACTTCACAAGAAGACTATAAAATGCTTATAGAACGTATTCAAAACATACTTTCTAGTAATACAGAGGTTGACTTGTATGAAGCAATAGAGGATGTCGTATATGAATACATTACGCTATCGTAAAAATTGAAAAACTTATAACATGTTAAAGGAGTATGAAGCATGAAAAGGAGGATTATGAAAAATGAAAAAAATTTTTATTCTTCTCGGATTACTTACTTTCTTTTTAACAGCTTGCCAAGATAACACCATGAACTTCACAGACATTTATCCTCGTATTCATGTAACAAAAATAGAAATAACGAAAGGCAATGGAGAAAATACGATTATTACAAATCAAACACATATCGACGAATGGATCAATCACATGCAGTCAATTACATTTACATCAGAAGAAAGCCAAGAGAAAAAAGTTGGATATTTATATTCCATAAAAATGTATAACAAAGACGAAGAAGTAGGCCATTTCACGACTTCTGAAATTAACGGATATTATTACAAAGAAAATACTGAATTAGTATCAGCCATAGAAGATTTAACCAACAAAAAATAGGAGATTCTCTATTTGAGAATCTCCTATTTTTTACTTAATGATTTTCCAGCAACACGCTCGAATAACCCTGGAAACAATGAAAAAATAATCGGTCCTAAATTCATCCACTTCGGTAAATTTACTTCACGCTTTTTCATTACGATTGCTTTTACAATTTGCTGCGCTACATAGTTTGGTTTTAATATGTAACGTTCAACACTTTTTACGTATGTACCAGATTGATCTGCTATCGTATGAAAGTTTGTGTCAATTGGACCTGGATTAATTGCTGTTATCGTAATGTTTGTATTGGCAAGTTCCATACGCAAGCTATTTGTAAACCCTAATACCGCATGTTTCGTTGCTGCATATGCACTTGATTTCGGCGTTGCAATTTTCCCTGCCAGTGAAGCGATATTCACAATCTGCCCACTATTTTGTTCAATCATATAAGGTAAAATCGCTTTCGTACACGCTACTAAACCGAATACATTTACATCAAACATATCTTTAACTTCTTGAACGGATGCATCAACAAACGTTTTAAACACCCCAAAGCCAGCATTATTGACTAGTATATCAATACGTCCTATATCTTGAAGCATTTGTGCAAAAACAAGTTTTACTTCTTCTTCATTACTTACATCCAACACATAATAATGACAAGAAGTACGATATGCGGTTTCAATTTTTTGTTTGAGCGCTCGTAATTTTTCTTCTGTACGAGCAATTAGGACAGGGATTGCACCGCACTCCGCTGCTTGCATCGCTAACTCTTCTCCAATTCCACTTGAAGCTCCTGTTATGACGATTACTTTATCTTGTAAACGCCTATTCATGGCTGTCACCTACTTTGCATAGTAAATCCATTGCTCTGATGACTTATCAATCATCACCTGTTGATTATATGCTAAAAAGTCTAATTGTCCAACTGTTTCAGAGATTGTAAGCGGTAACTGCTTTTCATATAGCACAGGAAATAGTTTAACGCACACTTCAAATGCTGTCATCGGTTGTTCCTTTAATAAATTTAACACTTTAAAGGCTCGTGTCTCTTGTTTTTGAAGACGCTCGTTTACTAATTTTTTCACATCGATAACATCTTCCCCATGCCCTGGTAAAACGCGTGAAATATTCATACTAGCTAAGCGCTTTAATGTCTCATTGTACTGCAGCATCGGCTTCGCTCGTTCTGTTTCTCCTTCGTATGGCGGTTCTAAAATTGGATTAGAGGAAATATGACCAATTAAGGCATCACCGCCAATTAGCAATCCATCCTTTTCACGATATAAAGAAATATGAGTAGAAGCATGTCCTGGTGTTTCAATCACCGTAAATTCCGGCAACGAAGCAACGCGGTCCCCTTCCCTCACCGTATGTGTAAGCGAACGTTTACAAGAGTAAATCATTGTTTTCGTTAACGATGCACTTTGTTTTAAACATGTTTCTGGGACGCCCAATTGTCTAGATTCTTCTAAAAAGAATTGTTGATATCGCTTTAGAAATTGCGGATCTTGTGTAATCCACGGTTCATTCCACGGATGGCCTACAATATTTGTTTGATTAGAGAATATATCCAATAGTCCGCAATGATCTGCATGGTGGTGTGTCAGCACAACTGTTTCAATATCTTCTACCTTATATCCTAGTGTATTTAGTTGCTTCTCTAATGCTAGTCTCGATTTTTCTGTATTCGTTCCTGTATCAATTAATGTTAGTGTCTCTCCCTCCACTAAAAAAACATTAACGATTTCCACCGCAAATGGAACAGGAATTTCCAATCTATGAATAACTGTCATACTATAAGCCCCCTCTGTTTCTCCGTTTCAAAAATGAATCTTCCTTCAGTTTACATCTAACATGAAAATTTGTCATTATTTTCAGATAAAAAGAAGGGATTTTCTATGAAGGGCCGAATGTATGTAAATTTAAACAAGCTTTTCGTATACGCATAGTAAAAGGAGGACACATCATGTCAATACAAAAAATTGCTTTTGTCGGCGCAGGCTCAATTGCCGAAGCTACAATTGCTGGATTATTACAAGCCCAAGTTGTAAAAGGAAAACAAATTGTTGTTAGTAATCACTCTAATAAAAAAAGGCTGCAAGAGTTGCATCACCGTTACGGTGTACATGGTACACATGATAAAAAAGAGCTGATTACTCACGCTGATATTATATTTTTAGCAATGAAGCCGAAAGATGTTGTGGAAGCTCTTACTCCATTACGAGATTATATTACCAAAAATCAATTAATCATTTCATTACTAGCTGGCGTATCCACGACATCCATTGTCACTTTACTGAAAAAGGATGTCCCTATTATTAGGGCAATGCCAAATACATCATCAGCAATTTTAAAATCTGCTACTGCCATTTCTCCTTCTGCTCATGCAAAAGATGAACATATTATGCTCGCAAAAACGCTTTTTGAAACAATCGGTCTTGTGTCTGTTGTAGAAGAAAAGCATATGCATGCTGTTACCGCTTTATCAGGAAGCGGTCCAGCTTATATTTATTACGTTGTGGAAGCAATGGAAAACGCAGCAAAACAAATTGGCTTAGAGGAAACTGTTGCAAAATCACTTATTCTCCAAACAATGATTGGCGCCGCAGAGATGTTAAAAACAAACGAAAAGCACCCTTCTATATTACGAAAAGAAATTACATCGCCAGGAGGAACGACAGAAGCTGGCATTGAAGTGTTGCAAAGCTTTCAATTTCAAGAAGCACTAATTCAATGTATTACAGAAGCAACAAAACGTTCTCATGAGCTTGGTGAAACGTTAGAGAAGTTTGTAAGTGAAAAATAAAAAACCTTGCTGAGTTAGCAAGGTTTTTCCCTATTCGCTTTTCTTTCCAAAAATTTCTTCCTGTAAACGACGACCTGTCGGCGTTGCTGCAAGACCACCTTCTGCGGTTTCACGAAGTGCACTTGGCATCGTTTGTCCAATGCGATACATTGCTTCAATTACTTCATCACACGGAATAACACTCGTTACACCAGCTAATGATAAATCAGCTGCAATCATCGCATTTGATGCACCAGCTGCGTTACGTTTTACGCACGGTACTTCTACAAGTCCTGCAACAGGATCACATACTAATCCGAGCATGTTTTTAAGTGCAATACTCATTGCTGTTGCTGCTTGCTTTTGTGTACCGCCAGCCAATTCAACAGCAGCTGCAGCTGCCATCCCACTTGCTGAACCAACTTCCGCTTGGCATCCACCAGCTGCTCCGGCAATGCAAGCATTGTTCGCTACAACCATACCAAATGCACCAGCTGTAAATAGAAAATCAATCATTTCTTCGCGCGTTGGGTCTAATTTTTCTTTTAATGCAAATAGCACACCTGGTACCGTCCCCGCAGAACCAGCTGTTGGCGTTGCACAAATAATCCCCATTGCAGCATTTACTTCATTCGTTGCGACAGCTTTACTTACTGCATCTAAAATTGTATCCCCAGACAAACCTTTTCCACTTTTCATATACGCCTGGACTTTCACTGCATCTCCACCAGTAAGTCCAGTCGGAGATTTCACACCTTGAATTCCGCGCTCAACTGCTTTTTCCATTACAACTAAGTTTTTTTCCATACCAGCGATTACTTCTTCACGAGAAAGCTTTCTTGTTTCCATTTCACATTGAATCATAATCTCTGCAATTTTTACATTTTTCTCTTCTGCTTGTGCAACTAGTTCCGCTACATTCCGAAACATGATGTGTCCCCCCTGCTATTAATCCATAATTGTTACTTGACAAATATTTTGCTGCGCTTTCATTTCATCGATGATTTCATCTGCTAACAACTCATCTGTTTCAATAACCATTAGCGCTTTTCTTCCCTTTTCCTTACGCGAAACACTCATCATACTAATATTAATTTCGTGCTTTGCAAGAATAGATGTAACAGAAGCAATTGTTCCGAAACGATCATTATTTACAATTAGAAGCGCCGGACTTGTACCTGTTAACTGCAAATCAAACCCATTTAGCTCCACTACTTCAATTTTCCCACCGCCAATTGAACAAGCAACGACTTCAATTTCATCTTCATCTTTATATAAACGAATTTTCGCTGTATTTGGATGGACTGCTTGTGCTTCTTCTTCAATAAACGTAACGTTAATTCCACGTTCTTTTGCAATTTCAAGCGCTTGCGGAATGCGAGGATCATCCGTTTCAAATCCTAGTATTCCTCCTACAAGTGCTACATCCGTGCCATGACCTCGATATGTTTTTGCAAACGAACCGTATAACGAAATGGTAACGTTTTCTGGTTCATGGCGAAACAGTTGACGAGCAACTTGCCCCATTCTTGCTGCACCTGCTGTATGCGAACTAGATGGTCCAATCATAACTGGACCAATAATATCAAAAACTGAACGATATTTCATAATAGTTCCCCCTAAATCTTCATTACAAAAAAGTTACTTACTAATAGTCTATTAAATTGCTGTTCTCTTTGCTTTTGTATATGTTCTAATAAACTTATATAATTCATTCAAAACACTTATATAAATTATTCATTAAATTGACACACACCATCAGCTATCATAATATATAAGCGCTCTCTTGTCACTTGTTGATTTACTACTTTTCTTTACAAAAACAAACAAAATATAATCTTATACTGTACAATTATAATGAATACGCTTTCATTATAACCCCTTTTTTGCAGAATTTAAATTTTTTTATATTTCAAATTAAGGACATACTTTTTTTCACATATGCAGTTCAAGCGTAGTTTCTTCTTTTTGTTTTAAAAACATTGATATATCAACGCTTCTAAAACAAAAAGGAGTGTCACATAGTCAAAAATTCGACTTATGAGACAGCTCCATTGTTTTTTCGTTATCTTGATACGAGAAAACGTTTCAAGTCCGCTGCAATTTCCGTATTTGGAAATACTCGCTTCGCTTCTTCAAGAAGCATATTACATGCTTCCCCTTGATAACGAGAACTAATATGAGTTAGAATCATTTGTTTTACATTTGCTTGCATCGCAATATTTGCCGCTTGTTCTGTTGTAGAATGGTAATAATCATGAGCTTGCTGTGAATCTTCCGCACCGAACGTCGCTTCATGTACAAGTACATCAGCATCTTGTGCTAATTGAATACTCGCTTCGCAATAACGTGTATCTCCTAAAATTGTAATAATTCGCCCTTTTTGTGATGGTCCGATGAAATCCTGTCCACAAAGTACACGTCCATCTTCAAGCTCTACAGTTTCTCCATCTTTTAAACGCTTAAAGAGTGGTCCTGGTTTAATTCCTTCTTCTAATAATTTATCTACAAGAAGATGCCCTGGAATATCTTTTTCTACAATGCGATACCCAAAACATTCAATACCGTGTGATAATCGCTTTGTTTCCACAAGAAATTGTTTATCTTCATATACAATACCTTCTTCGGTAATTTCGATAATCTCTAGTGGGTATTTCACATGTGTTGTACTTACTGACAAGGCGACTTCAACAAACTGTTTAATCCCTTTTGGACCATATACAGTTAACGGCGTTGTCCCTCCTTGAAACGAACGGCTCCCTAACAAACCTGGCAGTCCAAAAATATGATCCCCATGTAAATGCGTAATAAATATTTTCTCGATGCGACGCGGACGCACTGATGTATGTAAAATTTGATGCTGCGTTGCTTCGCCGCAGTCAAATAGCCACGTTTCACCTATCTCTTCCAATAATTGCAAAGCTATTGCTGATACGTTTCTTCCTTTTGCCGGAACGCCAGCTCCTGTTCCTAAAAATACAAATTCCACGTTGCATCCTCCAAGCATTTCATAATCTCTATTGTTATCTTACGGAATATAAACAAAAATGGCAACTCAACTTTATATGAACAGCCCATATAGACAACTACACAAAACGAACGTTAACAATTTTTAAAAACACATTCATTCGTGTTTTGTAGTAAAATAATAGTATCATTTATAGAAGGTGGCTAAACCATGAAAGAAGCATTTCGTTTACAAACTGACTTTTCTTCTTCTTTTGATCGTTGGGTAAGTTTATTTATTTCTGAAACACCAGCAGAATTACAATGGTCTACGTTAAAAGAGTTAATTCATGAATATATAGCATTGCATACAGTTCAAACCGTACCAGAATATATCCCTTCTTCTATCACATATTATGCACAGCGCATTTCTACTCCAACCAATACAGACATTGTCATTTACGAAAGCTCTTCTATATAAAACATAAAAAGGTATCAGCTTCCGATATCTTTTTATGTTTTATATGAATAGGAAATACAGATTAAGTGCAGTACTTATGCACACAAATCAATTATCCAAAAAACATTGATGCTGCCTCCGTTACCTTTTTATTTAAAATATTTAGGCAAGAAGAATATCAAATATTAACATAAGTTGCCATCATAAATCCTTATAAATATCAACAATATAAACCATAGGGAGTGGCGTTAATTATCTATCCCTAATTTTTTTATAAGGAGTCGAAAATGAACATTTTAAATTGGTTGATATCATTATTCAATTTCGGAAGAGGAACGCGCCGAGTGTTTCAATTATTTGGAATTAGACGAACTAATAGAAATTGGATTTGGATTTCTTTACTAGGTATAGGAACAGTTTTTGGATTAGTAGCAAGCCGAAACTTCAATATGATAACACCGTTGCAGCGGTTATTTCGGGACATGCAAAATAGAACAAGAGCAGTTATGCCAACAAATTTAAACTTGGCAAGTATGGAAATCGCTAATGAAATAACTCCAAATAGCAAAAAAAGTACTAGTATTAGCCAAACACGAGTATAAGATTGATTACGTTTCTTAAGAAGAACAAATATACTAAAAATCTCGCAGAAGATATCTCCTGCGAGATTTTTAGTATATACAAATACATTTTCATTGTTCAACGTATAAATCGCTGCCATGTAGAATATAACATGATGACCTGCATTTCCCTTTATGTGGCAGGAAAGGGCCCCAACCGCTTTTATGCACAGCCAGACGCTCTCGTCCTCCTCTAAAAAAAGAGTTTTTATATCGGTTTTTAACTTGTATATATAGTACATAAACTTACATACGAATTTTTTTATGTAAATTTATTCTCTAAATTTTGTTGAAATGTTCTCTCTTGTTGCCGAAGCAATTGACTACCAGGCTGAATAATCTTCGTTCCATATTTATCATTTAATTGCTCCATCACTGTCAAAAGTGGTTCTACTTTCGCATCTTCTTCAAATGAAAATAAATCAAGCTGCTTAATTGCTTCTGTTTTCCACTCTAATTCACAAGCAGTTATTCCAAGTAATCGGACAGGGTCACCATCCCAATGTTTTTTCCATAACCGTATTGTCGCCTGAAAAATATCCCGCCATTCCCAAATTGCATTTTCTAACATTTTACTGCGCGTAATCGTTCGGCGATTATAATATTTAATCGTAATTTGAATATTATATGCAACAAGGGTACGTTTTTGTAATCTCCTGCTAACAGATTGAGACAAGTGCTCTAACGTACTTAACAACTCCTGCTCTTCGTCTACATCTTTTGGCAGCGTTATAGAATTTCCAATCGTTTTATATTGCCCCATTTGACTTGGATCAACATCTCTATTATCGATACCATTTGCCCGTTGTTGTAAATCCAATCCATGATTTCCAATTACAGAACGAATAATAGAGGCTGTTCCAGTAGCTAAATCCCCAATCGTATGTATATGTACATCTTTTAATTTTTCTGCTGTTTTCTTTCCGATCCCATGCATTTTCCCAACTGGAAGTGGCCAAAGCACCGCTTGTATATCACGTTTACGAAGTACTGTAATACCTAGAGGTTTTTTCATATCAGAGGCTGTTTTAGCTAGAAATAAGTTTGGAGCAATCCCAATGCTACACGGAAGTTGTAATTCTGTAAGTAATGTTTGTTGAATCATTTGAGCAATTTCTAACGGTGAACCGAGCCCGTAGCAATCTGTAATATCCAAATATCCTTCATCAATTGAGACTGGTTGAATTTTTTCTGTAAACCGTGCCAGAATTTGAAACAATGCAAAAGAAGCCTCTCGATATAACTCAAAGTTTGGATGTTTTATAATGAGATCTGGGCATAGCCGCTTTGCTTCCCAAACAGGCATTGTTGCACGAACTCCCTTCGCCCTTGCTTCATAACTACACGTTACAATAATACCCTTTCGTTCTTTCGCATTGCCAGCTATCGCTAATGGTTTTCCTTGCAACGATGCATCACGGGCAATTTCAACAGATGCATAAAAACAATTCATATCAACATGTAAAATGACACGGCCATTTTTCGGATACATTTCACGCATCTTTCTCACCACCAAAGGAACGTTTGTTCTTTATTTTATCAAAAAACTTGTAAAAAAATCAATATTTAAAAGGATGGAATCGTTACTATATAGAAGTATGTCCACACGGGAATTTTAAGGAGGCAAAATAGAAATGACTACACATCTAAAACCTCTTTATCTCATTTTACTTTCTATTTTCTTTTTGTTGCTCATCTATTTCCTACTTCCAATCATAGGAATTAATGCTTACTGGCTTCTTTCATCTCTATTGTCTTTTTCAACTTTGTACATTCTTCCATGGATTTTTCTGTACTGGTTTATTCGTCTTGTAAAGGCAATAGAATCAAAATAACGAACACACTTAAGGAGAGAAGAAAATGAACGAAGAATTTGATAGCAAACACTTTAGGCTCGAAAAAATTCGTAACGGGATCTATGCGGCAATTGCAAAAGAAGGTAGCGGTGCTGCAGCAAATGCTGGCTTTATTGATTTAGGGGATACAACTATTGTTTTTGATACATTTAATACCCAACAAGCTTCTGAGGATTTAAAATATGCAGCAGAAGCGATAACAAATCAGCCCGTTACTTGGGTAATCAACAGTCATTGGCACGGAGACCACATTCGAGGGAACCAAACGTTTAAAGATAGCACGATTATTTCAAGTGAAATGACATATAACAAAATGAAGACCACTCATCCATCAAGAATCACAAAACAAAAAAATGATATTCATGGTCTAAGAAATTATATTCAATCTTTACAGAACCAAGTAACGCAAACTTATGATATGAATTTAGAACATCAAATTAATTTTTTAAGTGAGTTAGAAATTTCATTACCTACACTCGAGTTAGTACTACCTCAACAAACATTTAAAGATGAAGTTATGTTCCTTGGGACGAAACGTAGTGCAAAGCTTTTCACATTAGGAGGGGGACATTCCCTTTGCGATGCTATGCTATACATCCCAGAAGATAAAGTGATATTCATGGGTGATTTATTATTTGTTGATTGCCATCCTACATTTTTTGAAGAATCAAATCCGCAAAATTGGATTCATATTTTAAAAGAGGTTGAACGGATGGATATCGATATAGCTATACCAGGTCATGGCTCGGTAGGTACAAAGCTGAATTTCTTACAAATAATCGATTATATACATAACTTAACTGCCACTGCACAAAAACACAATGAGATCGAAACGATTCCGTTACCTAACGACTACAAAAATTGGCCTTCTCCGCAAATTTATCACCAAAATGTAAAAACAATAAAAGAACTATTGCATTGTTAAGCTGTACAAATCCATTTTAATTTTCCGACGTAAAAGCCGCTGCTATGGAGAAAAAAATTGACCTGTACTCATTTTCTCCCTTTATTTTAAAATCTCGCATGTGGCAGGAAAAGGCCCTGACCGCTACTATGCACAGCCCGATGCTCTTGCCCATCTAAAAAGAAAAGGGTTTATATGTCTTTTTTTCAACTTGTATTTATATGGCTGAAAATCATTTGCGTAAAGCAATAAAAAACGCATGGGTTATTTCACCCATGCGTTTCAATTTGGTCGATTCTTTGATTACTTCGCTACTTCCTCAATAATCGCAACAACCAATTCTGCTGTTTTCACTAGTTCTTCAACAGGAATTTTTTCGTTTGTTGTATGAATTTCTTCGTAACCAATTGCTAAGTTTACTGTTGGAATACCGTGACCTGCAATTACGTTTGCATCGCTACCGCCACCGCTTTGGTGAAGTGATGGTGTACGACCGATTTTTTCAGCAGCACGTTTCGCAACCTCTACAACGTGGTCGCCATCAGCAAATTTAAATCCTGGGTACATTACTTTTACTTCTACTTCTGCTTCTCCGCCCATTTCTTTCGCTGTAAATTCAAATGCTTCTTTCATTTTGCGAACTTGCTCTTGCATTTTTTCGTCTACTAAAGAACGTGCTTCAGCAAAGATTTCTACATAGTCACAAACGATATTTGTTTGTGTACCACCTTCAAAACGACCGATATTCGCAGTAGTTTCAGAATCAATGCGGCCAAGTGGCATTTTCGCGATGGATTTTGCTGCAATTGTAATTGCAGATACACCTTTTTCTGGTGCTACACCAGCGTGAGCTGTTTTCCCGCGAATGATTGCATTTACTTTCGCTTGCGTTGGTGCTGCAACAACGATTTCTCCAACTTTTCCATCGCTATCTAATGCATAACCATATTTCGCTGTAATGCGTTCACGATCTAATGCTTTTGCACCAACAAGACCTGATTCTTCACCAACTGTAATGATGAATTCTATTTTTCCGTGCGCAATGTTTTTCTCTTTTAACACGCGAATTGCTTCAAACATAGATGCAAGTCCAGCTTTATCATCGGCACCTAAAATTGTTGTACCGTCAGATACGATATAACCATCTTGAATAGAAGGCTTAATTCCTTTACCAGGAACAACTGTATCCATATGAGAAGTAAAGTAGATTGTATCTACGCCTTCTTTTGTTGCTGGTAATGTACAAACTAAGTTTCCAGCACCGTGACCAGTCTCACCCATTGTATCATCTTCAAATACTTCAACGCCTAAAGAAGAGAATTTTTCTTTTAACACTTTGCAAATCTCAGCTTCGTATTTTGTTTCAGAGTCTACTTGCACAAGTTCCATAAATTCATTCACTAAACGTTCTTGATTAATCATGAGAATGCGCCTCCTGTTATGTATGTAACAATGACTATTATAACAGAATTCTGGAAAAGTTTCGAAGGAGAAGATATATAAAGTGAAATTTTGATCAATTAAAGCTTTCTTTATCTCTGCTAGTTACAATTCAAATTTTACAGATAAAAAAGCTCTTTTTTAGGAGGGCGAGAGCATCTGGCCATGCATAGAAACGATCAGGACCTATTTCTGCCACGGGCAAGGATGAAAACCAAAGACGAAAGCAAGTACAGCTTATGTTTTATTACAACATAGCAAAGACTTATATGTTGAAAGGTTAAAATGCATTTATGCGGAAAATGTCTCATAATAGACCCTTGTACCAAATTTCGTTTGTATATACAATAGGATTAAGGAGATTCGCAAGGAGGATCATGATGAGTAAAAAAATGCAAAAAATTATGGTTTATGTCATGTTAATTTCAATGCTTGTTACAACACTGCTTACTGGCATAAGCATGTTTTGGTAAAAAAGGGGGAGATATTTTCTCCCTTTTATGTTGTCATAATAATAACTCCTGCAATACTAAAGGCAATTCCCATTCCGAGCGAAAGAACAAAGTTTGGATATTGCTGCTCATAAAAAGCGCTTAGTGCAAAAGTAAAGTTAAGAAGAGCAATAGAAAAGACAGATAACGAAAATGGACATATATTAAAAGTTGCCAATATGAAAGTAATAATTGCAAGAGCACCAATTAAGAACTGAATGTATGGCAGTCTATGATTCGTATGCATCGTTGCAACTCCTTTTCATATAATCTTTTCTTATATTGTATTCACGAGAAGTACTAGTTCTCCTGATAGAAATTTTACTTTTTACTATCATTAACGCATGTTATATGTACACATGTCAAGACAAGATATAATATAGCAAAAAGCCAACATATACTGTTGGCTTTCTTCGTAAGCAATTGCACCCTTTTCTTTCGCAAGCTGCTCAAATGATTTTTTTGATTTTACAACCCATACTTTTGTTCCAATGGGGATAAGATCGTACAACTTCTCTACATCTTTGTTATGCATTCGAATACACCCCTGCGAAACATACTTGCCAATGGAGCTTGGCTGATTCGTTCCGTGTATCCCATATTTACTACCATCTGTACCCCTAGCATTAAAACCTATCCACCTTGAACCGAGCGGATTTGCCGGTGAACCACCTGGAATATTCTTCGCAATATAATACGGATTTTTCGCCTTCATCACAACATCAAATGTACCTTCCGGTGTTAAATCATTCGTTTTACCCGTCCCGACTGGAAATGTTTTTTGTACTTTTCCATCATAAATATATGCAAGTCGGTTCGTTTGTTTATTGACGACTATAAGTGGATCGCCAACACGCGGATTATCACCGAGCGGCCAAAGAGGCGATAGGGAAATAAATAATAGAAATGAAAGAAGATATGGCATAGCTCATTCCGTCCTTCTTATATTAATTCTTTGATGTTATATTTCCCTATAAATTGACTTTTAATGAGTATAAATTGTTCTATTTCATAGACGAGCTGAACGAGCTTAGCACGCGTTTCAAATTCTTCTCGTGTTTCTGGGAGCGGCATTTCTCGAAAGATTTCTCGCATCTCTTGAAGCTGTCTTAATGATATAACCCCTGTACTTTCTGGGCGGATTGCATTCCCGACATTTTCAATTACATCCGCTACCATACCCGCTTGTTCATATGACCAAGATAACGAAGCAACTAGCGGCATAACTCTTTCTAAAATTTCAAACTGTTGCTGACGCATTTGAAAATAACGATAGTAATAATCATCTTCACGCATAAACTGATTTTCCAGCTTTATAAAAGATACTTCTTTTGCTCTCTCAAGTAATGTTACCGTTTCAATTAACTCTTTTCCATTCCACACACTTTCACGATTTCTTAAATATGCGGCCATTTCCAAAAGGATCGTTTTAAAATTCGCTTCTACTTTTTGTTGATACGCTTCCAACTCATTTTCAACACTTGGCATGTACAAATTAATTAATAAAGCAACGCTAATTCCAACCGTTAAAATGGCAATCTCATTTCCAACAATGGACCACGTAATTTTTTGCAATGAATATAAATGCATAACAATAACAGCGCTTGTAACAATCCCCTCTTGAATCTTAAGCATAACTGCACTTGGAATAAACAGAAGTAATAAAACTCCAAGTGCCAACGGTGTATATCCTATCGATTCAAAAATAAAAAATGCAAACACCAGAGAAAGTAAGCAAGCTACAAAGCGATGAATAGATACTTCTAATGATTTTCTTTTTGTATTTTGTACACATAAAATGACAAGAATGCCAGCCGTGCTACTAAACTCCAAATGAAGTAATTGAGCAATCCACACAGCCAAGGCAGTTCCAGCTGCTGTTTTCACTGTTCGATATCCAATTTTAAACATGTTAACGCTCCTATTATGTACTTTCAACATAACTACTCAGTCACTCTATGAAAAAACGATAGAAAAGCATCTTTTTAAATGGCCTGGGAGGGACTGGCTATGTATAGTAGCGGTCAGTGCCTTTTCCTGCCACTCGCAAAGTTTTAAAACAAAGACAGGCAGCGAGATGCATTGCCATTTTTATCTTCATGGTAGCAATTTATATGCCGGAAAATGAAAAATGAAATGTATGGCTGAGTAGTTACCTTTCAACATAAAGTAAGTATAAAGAAAAGGATGACATAATGTCATCCTTTTTCCCTTATTATTCACGTAACGTTTACATGTTACAACATTTTTTGCAAAAATTCTTGGGCACGTTTGCTTTCCGGTGCTGTAAAAAATTTCTCCGGCTTCGCATCTTCTACAAGTTTTCCACCATCTAAAAAGAGCACACGGTCTGCTACTTCTTTTGCAAATCCCATTTCATGCGTAACGATTGCCATCGTCATTCCTGTCGTTGCAAGAGATTTCATAACTTCTAATACTTCTTTCACCATTTCCGGATCTAGTGCTGAAGTCGGTTCATCAAATAGCATAACGTCAGGTTCCATTGCCAATGCTCTTGCAATTGCAACACGCTGTTTCTGTCCACCAGAAAGGCGATTCGGATAGGCATCCTTTTTCTCAAGTAATCCCACTTTTTCTAATAATTCTTCTGCTTTTTTTACTGCCTCTTCCTTTACGGTACCTTTTACAGTAAGAGGAGCATACGTTATATTTTCTAGCACTGTCATATGAGGAAATAAGTGAAAATGCTGAAACACCATTCCAACATGCTGACGAACTTCCATAATATTTGTATTCGGATTCGTTACATCCTGATCACCAATCAAAATTTGTCCACTAGATGGTACTTCTAATACATTCATGCAACGTAAAAACGTTGATTTCCCTGATCCAGATGGTCCAATAATTGCAACCACTTCACCTTGTCCAATTGTTGTTGTAATCCCTTTTAATACTTCGTTATTTCCAAATGATTTGTGAAGGTCATTAATTTTAATCACTTTTCTTCATTCTCCCTTCAACTGCTTTCCCAACGAATGTAAGAATAATAACAAGAATGTAATAAATCATGCCGACAAATAAAAGCGGCTCAAAATAAGACAATGTCTCACCGCCAACAATATACGCACGGCGCATTAAATCTGTTGCACCGATTACAGTCACAACCGCAGACTCTTTTGTTAATGTAACAAATTCATTTACTAGTGCCGGTAAAATATTTTTTAATGCTTGCGGTAAAATAATATTTCGCATCATTTTACCATATGGAATACCAAGTGCCATTGCCGCTTCTGTTTGTCCTTTATCAACCGCTTGAATTCCAGCACGAATCACTTCTGACATGTATGCGCCTGAATTTAAGCTAAATGCTAACACTGCTGCTAAAAACGCTGAAATATCATATCCTGTTATTTGCGGAAATCCGTAATAAATAATCATTAATTGTAGTACAAGCGGTGTACCACGAAAAAGAGATGTATAAAAATCAGCAATTATACTTAAAACTTTTATTCTAGCAATTTTACAAAGCGCTAATAACGTACCTAGCGCAAAACCAAGCAAAGAAGCAACCACAACAATTTTTAATGTAACTTCTAACCCCTTCAATATATATGGTATTGAAGGCGCTATTTGCGAAAAATCCAAGTTCATTTTCAGTCAGCCCTCTCCAGAAGAAGGAAAGGCGGCTTATTTATCGCCGCCAAACCATTTCTTCACTAATTTATCCATTTCTCCATTTTCTTTCATTTTCTTAATTACTTTATTAAATTCTTCTGTCTTATCACTATTTTTCGGAAGCGCAATTGCTGAACCAGCTTCATCTGCAGCTTCTGGAATTTCCACACTCTTTAACGCTTTATTTTTTTCTAAATATCCTTTTGCTACTGTATCTTCTAAAATAATTGCATCAAAACGTCCTGCTTGAATTTCTTGAATTAGTTCTGGTACACGATCACGTCCTTCAGATTGGAACGATACTTGTTTTTGTAAATCTTTCGCCTTTTCTTCTTGGATAGATCCTGTTTGTACTCCTACTTTTTTTCCTTGTAGATCTTGCAACGTTTTAATATTTGAACCTTCTTTAGAAATGATTACATTTTTAGCGACAAAATAAATTTCTGTAAAATCAGCATTTTTCTTACGCTCTGCTGTCGGTGTCATTCCCGCCATAACAAAGTCAACTTTCCCAGCCTCTAATGATGCTAACAGCCCACCAAAGTCCATATCTTTGACTTTCACTTTATAACCTAATTCTTTACTAATATAGTTCATAACATCGATATCAAAACCGATAATGTCTTCACTCTTTTTTGCATCCACGTATTCATACGGTTTGTAATCTGCAGACGTTCCCATAACTAACACTTTCTTTTTATTATCACTTCCTGCATTTCCATCCTTACTACAAGCAGTGAATATACTCATGATTAAAATAAGTGCAACTGAAATTGATAAAAACTTCTTCATTACTGTCCCTCCTAATTGATGTATATTTATTTATTTTATAGAATTTTTATTCGATGAATGTATTGTAGCAATAAATTTATTTTTATGCAATAAATAAAATAAAAATAAATTTATTTTTCTCTCCATAACGGAAATCAATCATTATACACTGCATAATTATATGCATAATGAACTTATTTTATGCATAAAAAAGAGCCGCTAAGATTATATTCTTAACGGCTCCAAAAACGCATATTACATTTCATCACAATGTTCTTCAAAATACGATTGTAATTTCGCAATAACTTGCATTGGCTCATGACCTTCAATTTCATGACGCTCAACCATCGTCATGATCTTTCCATCTTTCAATAGTGCAAACGATGGAGAAGATGGCGGATATCCTTCAAAATATTCACGGGCACGTGTTGTTGCCTCTTTATCTTGACCTGCAAACACAGTAACAAGATGATCTGGACGTTTATCATAATGAATAGAATGAGCTGCTGCTGGACGAGCAATTCCTCCTGCACAGCCGCATACAGAATTTATCATTACAAGTGTTGTACCTTTCTTTTGCAGTGCTTCCTCTACAGCTTCTGGCGTTGTTAATTCTGCATAACCAGCTGCCACGATTTCTTCACGCGCTTGACGAACAACGTCATTCATAAAAAAGTTGAAGTTAATCAAAGCTTTCCCTCCTCTTATATACCTATTTGTATATTACCAGTAATGATTTCGAAAATACAAGTAAACTTACTTGCTTTGCCATTAAGAAAAACGTCTTAGAGAAAGGACTCTAAGACGTTTTCCTTAATGACCACGATGCTTCTGTTTCGCTTTTTGCACTTTTAACGCACGCTTTTTCCGCTTTTCCATTTCTCGTATTTCTTTCGATTGCACTTGCTTTTCTTTCTTATGCACTTCATACGATAACTGAATCGCTTCTTGTGCTTTCGTAAACTTTGAACTGTTTAATTCCTTTGCTGCTTGCCGAATCATGCGCTTTACATTTTTCGGACGCTTTTGCTGTTTCATTTCTACTCCGCATTTCGCATAACGATTAAAATACGGTAATAACGTATCATTTACAAACAAAAACACTTCTTCATCAGACGGTTCAGCACCAAAAATGTGCCGTACTGCATACAACTTCCCTTTTTCTTCTCGCTCAATCATTCCTACAAAATACTGACCGTCATGATATACTGTCAATTTCACTGACAGTCCCTCCTTTACAAGCATATTCAGAAATGCTGGACATCCCGGAGGGGAAGGTTACTGACATAAAGTGAAACTTTTAGCAGCACGATTTTTTGCTGCTAATTAGTTGAACCAATCGGGCTCTTACGGGCAGTTATCCCCTTCCCTCTTCGCTTTCTCTGAATCTTAAGGTAGGGGGTTACTGCCCGTTAGTAGCGGGATAAAAAAATTATGCGTCCGGACTACCAACCGGAACTGTGTTTTCGCATCTCTTTCACCATTATATTACAATTTTCACTTATTTTGCATCATTTCTACATATACTTCAATCATTTTTTTATGAGATCCTACAATATACTCTGGCAATTCTGTAATCGAAAAAAACTTTACTTGTATCGCTTCCTCTTTGTTTACAGTAGGTTCTCCTTCATAATCATGCGTATAATATGCAGTCGTTACTGCTTGAAACTCGTCACCGTTTTCTAGTTTCACAAAATGTTTTGCACCTGAGAACACATTAATAAGCTGCAAATTCTTCACATGAATGCCTGTTTCTTCATACACTTCACGGTATGCAGTTTCTTCTGGTGACTCCCGCAGCTCCATTAATCCACCAGGAAGGCCCCATTTTCCATGCGGTTCTTGTCTTTGTTGTAATAATACTTCCCCATCTTTATTCAATACAAGAACAACTGAACCGACTAAAATTAACGGGCGATGACCAACTACTTTCCGTAATTCCTCCACATATCCCATTTCAACAAACCTTTCTTTTTATTTCCTTGTCCACACCATTGTATCATATGTATAAAATGGAAAAATGATCGTTTTTTTACTTTTTAAGCAAAATATTTATTTGTCCCTTTTCATCTACCGTTGCTAATTGAATCGATTGAATCGGTACTTTCTGCTTTAACTCGTCTTTTACCCACTCTTCTGTTTTCTCTATTAAAGCGAGAACATCCTTTTGAATATTCCCATTCTTTATTAAGATAAATGTAATAGGTGATTGTTCTGCGTATATTTTCATATCTTTTCGAGACACTGTTTCATGTGCCGCATATTGAAATACAGAAACAACCCCACTTGCTTCCCATAAAGCTAGTTTTACTGTTTGAATATCTGTTATACCTTGCAATCTCAGCTCAGAAAATAAATACTCGACTGTAATCCGCGCTTTCTTTAAATTATTTAACTGAACGGAACCATTATGTATAAGAATAATGGGTGCTGGCTCTAAAAACCGTCTCCACCGATCCCACTTTAATGTCAAAATAGAACTTACTATATGAAGTACGACGAGAATAAACGATGTAATCATAGAACCCAAAAGACCTACTTTTTCATCAGACAATGCATTCGTTAGATTTCCCTCTAATAATAGCACGAGAATAAGATCTAAAAAACGAAGCTGGGCAATAGAGCGTTGTCCCATCGCTTTTGCCACAATAATTAAAAATATATATGCCACTATAGCACGGAGCATCCACTCGAAACTCGAAAGATGCTTTGCTCCTTCAAATATATGCATATGCATAATAGATGGCACCCCTTAATTAAATTCCTCCTTTTAGTTTGCGTTTAATTATATTGTCTATGTAAAAAACATTATAAAGTTTCAACTATAACCCCGTTCTAAATTTAGGACGGGGTTAAAAATATAGTTGTTTACTCTTGATGTAAGATACTTCACTACACTAAAAAATATAACAATACAGTCGTTTAAAAATCTAAGTTTTATTCAAAAAATAACATCCGATTATTAAACCCTCCAACATTGTTTGCGAACTACAAAGTAAAGGCTTAGTTTATTTACTTTTATTTTTACCAAATTTCTCATTACCACGTTTAAAGTTACCCGTAATTTTAGCTAACAATAACTGTACTGCTGTTATATTATCTTCAACCTCTTTGATTCTTGCTATAAGACGCTCTGCTTCCCTATCCTTAACAATTTTAATTTGTTTACCTTCGTAATAGATTATTACCGTTCCTTTTTTCGTTATTTGATGAGCAAAAGGTTCTTTACTTAATCTATTTTGTTTATCTATTTCGCTCATTGCACCGTCTCCCTACTTATTTTAGTTTCGAACATTACATTCAAAAAAATCAGTTTGTTCACTTGTTTTCTTTTAATATTTTATTCACAGTTTGTGTTAACTAAGACATAAAGGGAGATGGATTTTCATTTCTCTTCTTACACTAAATGGCCCGATTGCGAAATTGGCAAAGGCATTCTAATTATCGAATAGCCCTCTTCCTCTCAAATTTGCGGAAACAGGCTCCTTACCTATTTCACGTGCCCATATAGATAACTGACCGATATGGTGAATTTCTTGAACAATGACATGACGTATGATCTCTCCGTGTGTACATTCTGGAGCGACTTATATGGAGAAATTGAATATGTAAAAAAGCCCGCCAATTGGCGAGCTTTTTTCATTAATATACAGAAGTATTATCTGCAGATGTATTTTCAAGAATTTCTTTTACGCGTCCTAAGAACTTACCGCAAATGAATCCGTCTAATACGCGGTGGTCAAGGGATAGGCATAAGTTAACCATATCACGTGCACCGAACATACCGTTATCCATAATTACTGGACGTTTCACGATAGATTCTACTTGTAAAATTGCTGCTTGTGGATAGTTAATAATACCCATAGATTGAACAGAACCAAATGATCCTGTGTTATTAATCGTAAATGTTCCACCTTGCATTTCGTCAGCTTTTAATGATTTCGTACGTACTTTTGTTGCAAGTTCAGTAATTTCACGAGCGATACCTTTAATTGTTTTCTCATCAGCATGCTTAATAACTGGAACGAATAATTCATCGTCAGTTGCAACTGCGATCGAAAGGTTAATATCTTTCTTCTGAACAATTTTATCGCCAGCCCACATAGAATTAATTTGTGGGTATTCTTTTAAAGCTTGTGCAACAGCTTTTACGAAGAATGCAAAGAATGTTAAATTAAAGCCTTCACGCTTTTTAAATTCACCTTTAATTGAATTACGGTATGAAACAAGATCTGTTACATCCACTTCAATCATCATCCAAGCGTGTGGTGCTTCATGTTTACTGCGTAGCATGTTTGCAGCAATTGCTTTACGAACACCAGTCACTGGGATTTCAATATCTCCAGGTACTGTTGGTACAGATACCGGTTTTGCCACTTCTGCTTTAGGAGCTGCTGGTGCCGATGCATCTGCTGCTTTTGGTGCTTCTTGTGTAATTGGCGCAGCTTCTTGCTTCGCACCTACTTGTGGAATATTGCCAGACTCAACTAATGTTAAAATATCTTTACGTGTAATACGACCATTTGCTCCTGTACCTACTACTGCATCTAGGTCAATATTATGTTCACCTGCAAGCTTTAATACAGCTGGTGAAAAACGCGGTTTACCATCAGTTGGTTGCTTTGCTTTCGGTGCTGATACCGGTGCAGCTACCTCTGCTTTTGGCGCCTCTTTCGTTTTCTCTTCTACAGCTGTTGCAGCTACTTCATTTGCTCCCTCAACTTGAATCATACAAATCACTTCACCGACAGCTAGTGTATCACCTTCACCAGCGATTAATTCTGTTACAACCCCACTGAAAGAGGAAGGTACTTCCGCATTTACTTTATCTGTCATTACTTCTGCAAGTGGATCATATTTATTTACGTGATCACCAACAGAAACAAGCCACTTACTAATTGTACCCTCTGTTACACTCTCCCCAAGCTGAGGCATTGTAATTTTTTCTACAGCCATGTATAGTCCCCCCGATTAAAATTCCGCAAGTTCGCGCATTGCTTTTTCAACTTTATCTGGATTCACCATAAAGAATTTTTCCATTGTTGGTGCATATGGCATTGCTGGAACGTCTGGACCTGCAAGACGAGCAATTGGTGCATCAAGATCAAATAAGCAATTTTCAGCGATAATTGCCGCTACTTCACTCATAATGCTTCCTTCTTTATTATCTTCCGTTACAAGAAGAACTTTACCTGTTTTTGAAGCTGCTTCAATAATTGCTTCTTTATCTAATGGATATACAGTACGTAAATCAAGAACGTGAGCAGAGATGCCATCTTGTGCTAATTTTTCAGCAGCTTGAAGAGCAAAGTGAACACATAATCCGTATGTAATAACAGTAATATCGTCACCTTCACGTTTTACGTCTGCTTTTCCAATTGGTAATACATAATCATCTTCCGGCACTTCACCTTTAATTAAGCGATATGCACGTTTATGTTCAAAGAACAATACTGGATCTTCATCACGAATTGCTGCTTTTAATAAACCTTTTGCATCATATGGTGTAGAAGGAATTACAATTTTTAAACCAGGTTGGTTCGCAAAAAGTGCTTCTACAGATTGAGAATGATACAATGCACCATGAACACCGCCGCCAAATGGTGCACGGATTGTTACTGGGCAAGTCCAATCATTGTTAGAGCGATAACGAATTTTTGCTGCCTCGGAAACAATTTGGTTCACCGCTGGCATAATGAAGTCAGCAAATTGCATTTCTGCAATTGGGCGCATTCCATACATCGCTGCACCGATTGCTACCCCAGCAATTGCAGATTCTGCAAGTGGTGTATCAAGTGCGCGCATTTCACCAAATTGATCATATAATCCATTTGTCGCTTTAAATACGCCGCCTTTTTTACCAACGTCTTCTCCTAATACAAATACTTTCTCATCGCGTTCCATTTCTTCGCGCATTGCTAATGTAATCGCGTCAATATAAGACATAACAGCCATGAAACGTTCCCCCTTATTCCGCGTATACGTGCTTTAATGCAGACTCTGGATCTGCATACGGAGCATTTTCTGCATATTCTGTTGCTTCGTTTACGATATGCATGATATCATCTAACATTTGTTTTTCAGATTCCTCTGTTAAAATGCCTACTTCTTTTAAGTAATTTGCAAATGTATAGATTGGATCTTTTTTCTTAGCTTCTTCTACTTCTTCTCGGTCACGATAAACACGATCATCGTCATCACTAGAGTGTGCTGTTAAACGATAAGATACTGTTTCAATTAATGTTGGACCTTCACCACGGCGTCCGCGACCTGCTGCTTCTTTTACAGCTTTATATACTTCAAGCGGATCATTTCCGTCTACTGTGTATCCTGGCATACCATAACCGATTGCACGGTCAGATACATTTTTACATGCTAATTGTTTTTCAACAGGAATCGAGATTGCATATTTGTTATTTTCACACATGAAAATAACAGGTAACTTGTGTACTCCAGCAAAGTTTGCACCTTCATGGAAATCACCTTGGTTGGAAGAACCTTCACCAAATGTAACAAATGTTACTAAATCTTTTCCTTCCATCTTTCCTGCTAACGCAATACCTACTGCATGTGGTACTTGCGTTGTAACTGGTGAAGAACCTGTTACGATGCGATTTTTCTTTTGTCCAAAGTGTCCAGGCATTTGACGTCCGCCAGAGTTTGGATCTTCTGCTTTTGCAAATCCAGATAACATAAGCTCTCTCGCTGTCATACCGAATGCTAACACCACACCCATATCACGATAGTAAGGTAGTGCGTAGTCTTTTTCACGATCCAGCGCAAACGCTGCTCCTACCTGTGCAGCTTCTTGTCCTTGACAAGAAATTACAAACGGGATTTTCCCCGCGCGGTTTAATAACCACATACGCTCGTCAATTTTACGTGCGAGTAACATCGTGCGATACATTTCTAATACTTGCTCATCGCTTAATCCAAGCTCTTCATGGCGTTTTTCTTTTACTTCAGCCATTTTAACACCCTCCTAAATCCTTTTTACCCCGCTCTATTATAAAGCAAGAACAATACACTCGCTATTTCTTTTAGCCGTGTAACGCTTTCCCATCAACTGCTAACGCAGCTTCACCAATCGCTTCTGATAATGATGGATGTGGATGAATTGTATGTGCAACTTCCCAAGGTGTTGCGTCTAATACTCTTGCAAGACCTGCTTCTGAGATCATATCTGTTACGTGCGGTCCAATCATATGAACACCAAGAATATCATTTGTTTCTTCATCAACAACAAGTTTTACAAAACCATCAGATTCTCCATATACAAGCGCTTTACCGATTGCACGGAATGAAAATTTACCTACTTTTAATTTGTAACCTTTTTCTTTTGCTTCTTGCTCTGTTAAACCGACAGAAGCAACTTCTGGGCTGCTATATACACATTTAGATACCATCGAGTAATCAATTGGCATCGGTTCTTTTCTAGCAATATGTTCAACCGCTACAATTCCTTCATGTGAAGCAACATGTGCAAGTTGTAGGCCACCAATTACATCACCAATCGCATAGATGTGCGATTCTTTCGTTTGATAATATTCATTTGTTTGAATATAGCCTTTTTCAACAACGATATCTGTATTTTCTAAGCCGATATTTTGTGTGTTTGCTTGTCTGCCAACAGATACAAGCATTTTTTCAGCTTTAAATTCTTTATTTGCACCATTCAATTCAGCTTGAATCGTTACACCGTTATCTTTTACTAAAGTTTCTGGTAACACTTTTGCACCAGTTACAACTTTAATGCCTTTTTTCTTAAGCAAACGTTGCATTTCCTTAGAAACATCTTGATCTTCAAGCGGCAAGACGTGTTTTGCATATTCAAGTACAGTTACTTCTACGCCGAAATCTGCAAGCATAGATGCCCACTCAATACCAATTACGCCGCCACCAACAATAATAATAGATTTAGGAAGTGTTTCCATTTTTAGGGCGTGATCGGATGACATGACATATTCACCATCAAGTTCAAGTCCTGGTAAAGAATTTGGACGTGATCCTGTTGCAACGATTACATTTTTCGGAATAAGCATTTCATTCTCTTCTCCGCTTGCTAATTCAACAGAAATCGTACCTGGCATCGGTGAGAAAATAGATGGACCTAGAATACGACCAATTCCTTCGTACACATCAATTTTCCCTTGCTTCATTAAATGCTGAACACCTTTATGAAGTTGGCTAACGATTTTTTCTTTACGTTCTTGTACTTTTGCAAAATTCAATTCTACATTGCTTGTTACAACGCCGAATTCTTCACCTTTTTTCGCAGTTGCAAAAACTTCAGCACTGCGAAGTAACGCTTTACTAGGAATACATCCTTTGTGTAAGCAAGTACCACCTAGGTTTTCTTTTTCAACAAGCGCTGTTGTTAATCCTAATTGTGATGCACGAATAGCAGCGACATATCCGCCTGTACCACCGCCAACGATGACTAAATCGTATTCTTTTGCCATATCACTCAACCCCTAGCTACTGTTTCTTTTTCACGCAGTGCATACTCTTTTGCAGTTTCTTCATCACGAAGTACACGAAGTGCACCTTCTGCTAATGCTTGTAATTCATCTTCACCCGGATGCACAATAACATCTGCAATCCAATGAACGCGTTCTTTAATTTCATCAACAAGAATTTTACTGTATGCAAGCCCGCCTGTTAAAACAACGGCATCTACTTTACCATGAAGAACTGCACTTGCCGCACCGATCTCTTTTGCAACTTGATATGCCATTGCTGTATAAACAAGCGTTGCTTCTGGATCGCCTTGTTCTACCATTTTCTCTACTTTAATTGCATCATTTGTACCAAGTAAGCTTACTAAGCCACCTTGTCCAACGATTTTTTTCATCATTTCATCACGGTAATAGTCGCCAGAGAAACACATTTCTACAAGCTGACCTACTGGAACCGTTCCTGCACGCTCTGGGCTGAATGGTCCCTCTCCATTTAAACCGTTATTTACATCAATAACTTTTCCTTCTTTATGAGAACCAACTGAAATACCGCCGCCCATATGTGCAATGATTAAATTTAAATCTTCATATTTACGATCAAGTTCTTTTGCAACTGTACGAGCTACTGCTTTTTGGTTTAGCGCATGAAAAATACTTCTTCGCTCCATGCCTGCTATCCCACTAATACGAGCAATATCTTCCATTTCATCTACAACTACTGGATCAACAATAAACGATGGAATGTTAAGTCCAGAAGCAATTTCATACGCTAAAATCCCACCTAAATTAGAAGCATGATGGCCACTATAACCATTTTTCAAATCTTCTAGCATTGCTTCGTTTACTGTATACGTACCGCCTTTAATCGGACGAAGTAGTCCGCCGCGACCACATACAGCATTTAACTTAGAAATATTAATGCCATGAGAATGAAGAACCTCTAAAATAGTTTGCTTACGAAATTCATATTGATCAATGATACGCTTATATTTCCCAATCTGTTCTTCATCATGACGAATTGTTTCTTCTAAAACAGGTCTTTCATTATCAAAAACACCAATCTTCGTAGATGTGCTACCAGGATTAATGACAAGAATTCGATTCACGGACAAGGCTGCTCCCTCCACCATTTATTCAGAAAGACAGTAGCAACTGCAAAATGAAGTCGCTACTGCTTTCACATTTATTTTTTCTATGAATTAGCGACGGCTTAAAATATTATGGCCGTTACTTAAAAATGTGCTGCGTGTATTTTTTAAGCTTGCGATGCGCTCTTCAGCAAGACGATCTGCTGCTACATATGTTGGCACACCATCACGTTTTGAAATTGTGATTACTTTTTCAATTGTGTCATAAATTGCTTCTACACGTTTTAATGCACGCTCTCTATTGTATCCGTATAACTCGTCCGCTACGTTAATTACACCACCTGCATTAATTACATAGTCTGGTGCATATACGATGCCCATTTCATGAACGATATCACCGTGACGATCTTCTTTTAATTGGTTATTTGCAGAACCAGCAATTACTTTCGCTTTTAATTGTGGAATTGTATCATCGTTTACTGTTGCTCCTAATGCACATGGTGCATAGATGTCACATTCTACACCGTAAATTTCATTTGGCTCAACAGCACTTGCACCAAATTCTTCTACAGCACGTTGTACTGCTTCTTTATTAATATCTGTAACGATTAATTTCGCACCTTCTGCATGTAGGTGTTTGCATAAGTGATAAGCTACATTTCCCACACCTTGAACAGCAATTACTTTACCTTCTAAGCTATCTGTACCAAACGCTTCTTTTGCAGCTGCTTTCATACCAACGTATACGCCGTAAGCAGTTACTGGAGATGGGTTACCAGAAGAACCGAATGAAGGTGAGATACCTGTTACGAAATCTGTTTCTTCATGAATAATGTCCATATCATCTACAGTTGTACCAACATCTTCAGCTGTGATGTAACGACCATTTAATCCTTGAATGTAACGACCTAATGCACGGAACATTGCTTCGCTCTTATCTTTGCGTGGATCGCCGATAATAACTGTTTTTGCACCACCTAAGTTTAAACCAGCTGCTGCATTTTTATATGTCATACCTTTTGCAAGACGTAGAGCATCTTCAATTGCAGCTTCTTCAGAGTCGTATGTCCACATTCTTGTTCCGCCAAGAGCTGGTCCAAGAGTTGTGTCATGAATTGCAATAATTGCTTTTAATCCTGATTCTTTATCTTGACAGAACACTACTTGCTCGTAATCGTAAGTTTCTAAGTATTTGAAAATTTCTAATGTCATTATAATTTCCCCCTTGATATGTTTACCCTTTTCAATTTTAGTCCGTTATATCGGATTCATTTCCTTAACCATAAATGAAAATAAAACATGTGTTGCAAGAAAGTTTATTTAGAAGCAGTCGTAACTGCCAATGCTAATGAATACACTTTTGTTTCTGCTGAATCTGCACGAGATGTTAACACAATCGGTGCTTTCGCTCCAGCGATAATCGCTCCTACTTTTGCATCTGCAAAATATACAAGCGATTTATATAATACATTTCCAGCTTCAATTGTTGGGACGAGTAAAATATCTGCTTTACCAGCTACATCGCTTTGAATTCCTTTATGCTCTGCTGCAATTTGTGAAACAGCAATATCTAATGCAAGTGGCCCGTCAATGATACAATTTTTAATTTGACCCCGGCGATTCATTTGCGTTAACATTGCTGCATCAATCGTTGCTTGCATTGCAGGATTCACAACTTCTATAGCAGCAATCGGAGCTACTTTTGGTACTTCTACTCCTATTGCCCGGGCAACTTCAACTGCATTTTGTGCAATCGCCGCTTTTTGCTGTACATCTGGAGCGATATTCATCGCTGCATCTGTCACGATGATAAAGCGATCGTAATTCGGTACTTCAAAAGTTGCAACGTGTGATAATACACTGCCTTTGCGAAGACCCCATTCTTTATTTAATACTGCTTTCAAAATGTTAGCTGTTGGAATATTACCCTTCATAAGTACGTCCGCTTCTCCACCTCTTACAGCCTTTACCGCTAATTCAGCAGCTTCTGCGCTAGATGTAGTAGAGATTACTTCAATATGTTCTGAAGGTCCTAATCCATGCTCTTGTAACATACTTATAATTGTTTCTTGATTTCCATATAGACGAAATTGAGCTAACTGTAATTGTACAGCCTTTGCAACGGCTTCAATTACTTCATGATCTTCAGCTACTGCAACAGCAACTGTTTTTTTCGGTTGCTTTGCTGCTTGATCAATTAAAGTTTGTAACTTCATATTTTGTAATCAACCCTTCCTCGTCGTCCCTCGCTTATATTAAAAGCAAATAGCGTGCCAACTTTTTAATTTCGTTTAAATATTTTTGAAAACGCATTCAAAACGTAGAAAAATCAACATTTTGTAACTACACAAAAAATTCTGTCTAATATTGTCGCATTATGCACACCACGCAAAACTTTGCGTGGTGTGCAATTTATTGCATGCCATTTTTTGCACACTCGTACTTTTCTAACTTATAATATAAATTCCGAACCGAAATCCCGAGCGCTTGTGCTGTTTTTGTTTTGTTCCCGTTAAATCTAGACAAGTACTCATGAATTATATTCCCCTCAAATTCAGCCACTAAATTTTCAAGAGGCCTTTCTTCTATTTCAGGAAGTAAATTACTCCCAATAAGTTCATGTTGTTCCTCATGATGTAACGGCGGTAAATGATGAACATCGATATACATCTCGTTATAATTCATAAAAATAATTGCTCGTCCTAAAATATTTTCAAGCTCACGCACATTTCCCGGCCAATCATATGATTGTAAGTACTGTACCGCTGCTTCCGTTAATCCCTCAACATTACGTCCGTAATCTTGATTAATCTTTTGAATTAATCGCTCGGCAATTTCACTAATATCTTCTTTACGCTGACCAAGTGATGGAATATGAATCGGAATTTTATTTAACCGATAATATAAATCTTCCCGAAAATCACCATCTAAAATTGCCTTTTCTAAATTCACATGTGTTGCAGCAATCACTCGAACATTAATTGGAATCGGCTTCGTACCTCCAACTCTCACAATTTCCTTCTCTTGCAACACACGAAGTAACTTCGCTTGTGTATTCGCAGACAATTCTCCTATTTCATCTAAAAAAACACTTCCATTGTTCGCTTCTTCAAAAAAGCCTCGTTTCCCCCCGCGACGCGCTCCTGAAAACGCACCTTCTTCATAACCAAACAGTTCACTCTCTAATAACGATTCAGAAATTGCTGCACAGTTTACACGAACAAACTTATTGTACTTCCGATTGCTGCCATTATGAATAGCATGCGCAAACAATTCCTTTCCAGTTCCTGACTCTCCCCGAAGAAGTACTGTCGCTGGTGTATTCGCCCCTAGTTTTGCTTGTTCAATCGCTACCACAATTTCCTCTGACGTTCCAACAATATCGTCGAATGAATACTTTGCTTCCAACGTACGAATAATTTGTCTCGCCCTATTTAATTCGTCTGTTAATTTTTGAATTTCGGATACATCGCGAATTACTCCGACACTCCCTTTTAAAATCCCATCAACAATAACCGGAGCTACGTTTACAATAACATCTCTCTTTTTTTGCCCAATTTTCATATGAATACCACGCACTGCCCGGCGTGTCCGCAGCACCTTCATATGCATACTTTCTCCTTCTACAATATCCGTTGTCGCCGGCTTACCAATAATATCTTCTTCTGAAAGACCCGTTAATTTTGTATAAGCCGGGTTAATCACAAGTCCTCGTCCTTGTTCATCGACAACAGAAATTGCTTCTTCAGAAGAATGAATAATCGCTTCTAGCAATGTTTGAATTTCTTTTAAATCCGTTACTTCTTCGGCCAAATTCACAATTTCAGTAATATCTTTAAAAACTGCAAACGCCCCTTGCACCTCTCCAATTTCATTTAAAATCGGAATACGCGTTGAAATAATTTTCTTCCCATTATCTAACGTTAACTCTTGATTAATCTCAATTTGTTTCGTACGAATAATTCGAAGCAACTTACTTGTTGGAATCACTTCTAAAATGTATTTATTAACAACTTCTTCTCTTTTATATCCCGTCATCCGTTCCGCACTTTTATTGAATAATAGTACATGCCCTTCTTTATCAACCACAATCATACCGTCGTGTGCGGAATTTAAAATAAGATCCCGTTGCTGCGTTTGATCTTTTAATTGCCCGATCAACCTTTCCTTTTCATGCGCAAGCTTCACACCAATATTCGCAACATTCCCTGGGACAAGTAGCGAATCTTCTTTTTTCTTCACCAAAACTTGTTCATACACACTATAATCACCTGTCATATCAAATATGACGTCAACATCCTCACGCACAAACAATTCCCAATTACTCCCGGTGGGGATATAAAGACTCTTTGCAAGTTGAATTCCCATTGCTTTTTCATTAATATCTACAATTGCAACTACTTCAAATATATTCGATTTTTGTAGCAGTCCTAGAATCGCACTACCTCCAGCACCCGCTCCAATAATTAACGCTCTTTGTTTCATATGCTACCAATCCTCCCGCAGCATCTCTGCAAAATTTTTCACACCTTTATCTTACTTCTTCCAAAACCTCTTGACAAACGAACATGAATTATTACATCATTTTTTATATACCAAATTTTCAGAAAAGGAGTCTTCCTTATGCAACGTTATCTCGCTCTCCTATTTGCAGTTATCCCGATTTTACTAGCTGTAGTAGGCATTAAACTGATGAGAGATACTGTCTTCGGCATTCTTTTCTCTCCTATCCCTGCCTTATGGCTACAATTTGTAATTGGAGTACTCTGTTTTGCGATTGGTTTTTATATCTTTGGCGGCTTCGTTTTATACCGCGACCGAAAACGAAATAAAGTACAAGCTCGATTTCGAAGATAAAGTGAAACTTCCATTCGAAGGCGCTTTCCCTTCGAATGGTTAGTTGAACCAATCGGACTTTTACGGACAGTTAGCACACATCTTTCTTCTTTAGAAATGCCGAAGTAGCACACGGATAGCGCAATAGAATTCTTCACCTTGAAATACCTCACAATTTCAAGGTTCTAAAAAAAATGAGACCTTCACTGAAAAAAGGTCTCATTTTTTACCTTGTAATAGTCCTTTTGCACGCTCTGGATAGTCTGTAATAATAGCCGTCACATTCATCTTAAAAAACTTCCTCATCACGTCCTCATCATTGATTGTATATGGACGGACAGCTACACCATTTTCCATCGTTAACTCTACAACTCCATCCGAAATATACTGGTAGTTCGGATGAATAGCACTCGCTCCCATCTTTTTGGCGTAAGCCCAAGGGCTATGTAATCCATCCTTGTATAAAATCGCCGTCTCAATATCAGGAGCCATCATATGACACTTTTTCATACTATAATGATTAAAAGAAGATAGAATCGTTCGCTCCTCCATGCTATATTTTCGAATTAGTGTAATTACCTCTTCCTCTAAACCAGGGTACGGCACCTTATTATTCTTAAATTCAATATTAAGAATAAGTTTGTTTGTTTTCAGCCACTCTAATACTTCCTCTAATAAAGGAATGGGCTGCACACCGACCTTATCATAAAATGTATAACTCGCATCTAACGCACGTAAATCTGTATATATATAATTTCGAACAGCACCTTTTCCATTTGTCGTTCGATTTACTGTCTCATCATGAATGACGACAATTTTATTATCTTTTGTGAACTGCACATCTAATTCAATTCCATCAGCCCCAAATTTCTCCGCCGCACGAAAAGAAACCATCGTATTTTCCGGATACGTCCCCGCGGCTCCGCGGTGCCCCAAAATAAGCGTCATCTTCTCACCTCAAATTTCCTCACACTTTAAAAGTTAGCACAAAATCATTGCAGGTTGTAAATGAAACAATCTATTTTCCATACGGCATTTACATAACCTTATGAGCTATCAATTCCCCTACAATAATGCTTATTTCACTTTATGTTATACTATACAAAAAGGAGGTACTGTTATGAGACCATTACAACTTTCACCAGAGACAGCTATTAAATTATCTAAAGCTCTCGGCGTTCCACTTGAACAGCTTATGCATATGCCTCAGCATATTTTAATTCAAAAACTCGTTGAATTAGAAAAACAAAATCAAGAGAAAGAATAGGCAGTCCTGTTATGTACAGGACTTTTCTTATAAAGTGAAACTTTAATCAGCGGGGGATTACCTCTTATTCATTACGACAATGACTTATAACACTTAAATATTCTATCTGTTCAAAAGAAAACCTCTAATAGCACTAGCGAAATACAAAAAAGGACAACAATACTAATCTGTACCCTTTCCTTAATAATATTTTATTTATCGCCAACGCCATGCAATAGTTGTATCTTCTATTGAACAATATAAAAACACCGTCTTCCATTGATTTGTATTTTTACAAACCAATAAAAGACGGTGTTTTTTAAACTATATTAACGTTATTTGTTGGTAAGAAAAGAAGTGTATAGGTAACTTTCCATTACCACTAAACATTAAAAACCTTATATTATCAACAATTAACTCGCCTTATGTTCAAGCCTTAACTTATCTGCAACCATCGCGATGAATTCGGAATTCGTCGGTTTCGCTTTTGACATGGATACTGTATAGCCAAATAAAGAAGAAATGGAATCAATATTCCCACGGCTCCACGCAACTTCAATCGCATGACGAATCGCACGTTCCACACGACTCGCTGTTGTATTATATTTCTTTGCGATATCTGGATATAGTACTTTTGTAATGGATCCAAGTAATTCAATATCGTTATAGACCATAGAAATCGCTTCACGCAAATACATATACCCTTTAATATGAGCTGGTACGCCAATTTCATGAATGATACTTGTAATGCTTGCATCTAAATTTTTTGGTTTTCCATCAGACGTTGTTACAGAGCGAAAAGCTGGTAGCGGTCGTTTAATAGTAGTGCTTGATTTCCCACTAACTTGACGAATATGACTTGTTAAATTTTCCATATCAAATGGTTTTAAAATAAAATATGACGCCCCCAAATCAACAGCCTTTTTCGTCACATCCTCCTGTCCAAATGCTGTTAACATAATAACATTTGGCTGTTTAAAACGATCAATATGACGCATTTTTTCTAGTACTGCGAGACCATCTAAATGTGGCATAATAATATCGAGAACGAGTACATCTGGTTGTCTCTCTTTTAATAAATTTAAGCACTCTTGACCATTATACGCTACACCAATCACTTCCATATCATCCTGTGCAGCAACATAACTTTCTAACATCGATACAAGTTCCTTATTATCATCCACGAGACACACTTTAATTTTCTCCACAGCTTTTCCTCCCTACTAATGGTTTCTCCCGGCAAAAAGTATTTCCTTCTAGACTACATGAATTGTTCGACAATTATGTGAAAATCCCCTTTAAAACTTTCTTAAATTCCGAAAAAATCACAAAAAAACATTTTTATCGTCCATTTCTTATTGTTCTTTTACATATTCCATCATATGATTACAGCCGAATATACATACTCTACTTTTATTTTACAACAAAATCCACCCGTTGCGAAACTTTTGTAACATTTCAACGGCTTAACAAGAAATTTTTTTATTAATAAGAAGATTTTTCCTTCTTTCTTCTCCATTTAAAAGTAACAAAAAAAGCAAGCTGAATACAAGTTCAGCTTGCTTTTTTCTGATCCGTATAAATATTAATTCCCGCTTCATGTAACATCCACTCAATATGAACACCATATCCAGATGTTGGATCATTAACGAATACGTGCGTTACAGCTCCAACTAATTTCCCATCCTGTACAATAGGACTACCGCTCATTCCTTGTACGATCCCACCTGTTTTTTCTAACAAGCGCTTATCTGTAATTTTTACAACCATTCCCTTTGTTGCAGGGAACTTTTGCGGAACTGTACTTACAATTTCTATATCGAACGCTTCTACTTTATCTTGGTCAATAACTGTCAAAATTTTCGCAGGCCCTTCTTTTACTTGATGAGAAAGGGCAATCGGAAGCGCTTCATCCATAATCCCATTTTTCATTTCTGTATTTAACTTACCAAAAATACCAAATGGACTATTCGTTGTAATATTACCAATAACTTCATGATCTGGTGAAAATTTCGCTAATTTTTCACCTGGATCTCCATTACTACCGCGTTCAATTGATGTTACTGTCGAACGGACAATTTGTCCATCTTCAACTTGAATTGGTTTTTTCGTATCATTGTCAGAAATCACATGACCAAGCGCGCCATATTTCATTGATTCTGGATGAATAAACGTCATTGTCCCAATACCTGCAGCTGAGTCACGAATATACAATCCAATTCGATAAGACTGTTCCCCACCATCTTTTTGCGGAGATAATTTTGTTCGAATATATTTTCCATCTCTTAACAAAACAAGATTAAGCGATTCTCCCGTTTTCCCGCTATTATGAATAAATGGTGCAATATCACTCATTCGTTCAATTGTCTTACCATTTATTTCAGTAATCATATCCCCAACTTGTACACCCGCAAGCTCACCAGGAGATACTTTCCCTTTTTCTGTTTGAATTAAATGATGCCCTACAACAAGTACCCCTTTTGCATTTAATTTCACACCAATTGATTGCCCGCCTGGAATTACTTTAAAATCTTTTAGTACTTTCACATTTACTTTTTTCACAGGTAATCCTGCAAGCTCATAAACCATATCGGCTTCTCCACTTTGATGCGTATTTAGTGAAATTGTTTTTTCACTAGCACGCCCAGAAGCAATCGTAAAAACCGTTTCATCAGTTGATTTTGTTTGAAATACAGGCAAAGAAGATACTTTTGAATCTTGATTTTGAAATATAACAAGTTGCTTTGGAAATGAAATAAACTCACGAATCGGTTTATAACATCCGATAAAGACAAGTGAAACAAGGAGACAGATCCCTATGATTTTTCGAAATTGCTCTAATTTCAATCTTTTCACTCTCCTCGCTCCTAACCCACATTCAGCCAAGCGGCTTCATTATTTAATGTCTCCTTGCCACCCTCTCTTTATAACCGGAAGAATTAAGAAATCCATGCTGTTAATAAAAAAGCTATCCATTACTGGATAGCTTCTGCTGCTTGTTTAAAACGATGTGCCTGCGAGAGCAACTCTCTAGCATGCTCCGTCGTTAAGTCAGTAATTTCCACACCAGATATCATACGAGCAATTTCTGTTACTTTATCATCTTGACTAAGTACAGCAACAGATGTAACCGTGCGTTCATTCGCAATTTGTTTACGAATAAATAAATGAGAATCTGCCATGGACGCAACTTGCGGTAAATGCGTAATACATAGCACTTGCGAATTGACAGAAACGCGATAAATCTTTTCAGCAATCGCCTGCGCAACACGTCCACTTACCCCAGTGTCTACCTCATCGAAAATAACAGAGGCAACTCCTTGATGTTTAGAGAAAATACTCTTTAACGCCAATATAATACGGGATAATTCCCCTCCTGAAGCAACTTTAGAAAGCGGCTTTAACGGTTCCCCTGGATTCGTGGAAATATAAAATTCTACATTATCATACCCATCTTGTGTCATTTTGACAGGAGCTCCCTCAACTAGCGGATCGTCAATTGTTCCTTCTTTTTTCTTTATCATCACTTCGAATTTTGTTTTTTCCATGTACAGCTCTTTCAACTCTTGATGAATAGCCGTTGTTAATCGATTCGCAAGATCATGACGCATGTCACTTAAGATAATCGCCTCTTTCACTATAAGCTGTTCGATTTCCTTTAGTTTCTTTTTCGTCGTTTCAATGTGTACATCTTTATTTTCAATCGTAAATATCTCTTTTTCAATTTCATCTGCATACGCTAAAATCTCTTCTACAGTATTTCCATATTTACGCTTTAACATACGAATTTCATTTAAACGTGTTTCAATTTCATCTAAACGATTTGGATCGTATTCCATCATATCTAACTTTTCGCGGAGCTGATACGCTACTTCTTCCAATAAATAATAACTATTTGCGATCGCATCATAGCTTTCTTGATATGCAGTATCCAAATCCGTAATGTTCTCCATTTGATTCATTGCATTTCGAACATGATCTAAACCAGAACTGTCTTCCGTTAAAGCACGATACGAATCACCCAATGCTTTATAAATCTTTTCGAAGTTCGAAATCTTCAATCGTTCTTCTAATAAATTTTGTTCCTCATCTATTTTTAAATCCGCATTTCGAATCTCTTCATGTTGAAATTGAATTAAATCTAGACGATGTGCCATTTGTTGCTCATTCTCTGTTAAAGATTGCAATTGCTTTTTTAATTGCTCATATTCCCTATACATACTTTGATACTTTTCTAGCTGAACTAAAATATGATCTCCCTCAAAATGATCAAGCATAAATAAATGGCGGTCTTCATTCATCAAATCTTGCGTTTCATGCTGTCCATGAATATCGACAAGCGTTTTTCCAATTTCCTTTAACGTACTTAATGTAACAAGCTTTCCATTGACACGGCATACACTTTTTCCATTCACAGAGATATCCCGCTTTAAAATGATCATGCCATCTTCAATTTCAATATCAAGTTCTTCTGCTTTCATAACACAAGGATGCTGTTCATCTTCAATATAAAACAAACCTTCAATTTCAGCTTTATCTGTCCCATAACGGACAAATTCCGCTGAACCACGTCCCCCAACCAGAAGACTAATCGCATCAATAATGATGGATTTCCCTGCGCCCGTTTCACCACTTAAAACCGTGAGCCCTTTTTGAAAAGAAATGTTTAATGATTCTATAATAGCAAAGTTTCTAATCGATAATTCCGATAACAATGCCTCATTCACCTCGTTATTTCATTCACACTCCGCATGGGAGGCTTAAACTATTCACACATTCATTCTTCTATTACTTCTTTTTGATGAAGAATATGTTATGTAACCTGCTTCATTGTACCAAACATTTGTTTTTATGGTCAATGTATCAATAATGATATTCCCATGTAGAAAAGTATATTTTCACATACTCTATAAATCCATTTCGGTTGTTCAACCTATACATTACGGTTATACGGAACAAAATATGATATGCTCTCGTTTTCCCTCTTGGTTTTACCGCCGTGCGTGGCAGAAAAAGGCCCTGACAGTTTCTATGCATGGCCAGACTCGCTCCGTCTCCCCTAAAAGAAAGAGTTTTTTATGTCCATTTTTTCAACTTGTATTGATAAGTTTTTCTCTTTCTCCATAACAAAAATATCTTGCCTACTTTTTACTCTTTTGAGTAATAAAGTAGACAAGATTCTTTTTGTTACAGCATATTTAAAAAGCGATTCGATACAACCCCTGTATCTTCAGGTGTACGGCAAATAATTAAACACGTATCATCACCGCAAATTGTGCCAATAATTTCATCCCATTCTAAATGATCAATCAGCGCACCGAGAGCATGCGCATTACCTGGCAATGTCTTTAACACAAGCATATGACCAGCTGTATCTAATTTAACAAACGAATCAACAAGATTGCGTTTTAGTTTTTGAAGTGGATTAAAACGCTGATCGGCCGGTAAGCTATATTTATACCGTCCATCATGAAGTGGTACCTTTACTAAATGTAATTCTTTAATATCTCGTGATACCGTTGCTTGTGTTACATTAAAACCTTCATTACGTAAAATATCCACTAGTTCGTCTTGTGTTTCAATTTCTTTATTTGCAATAATTTCTCGAATTTTAATATGGCGCTGCCCTTTATTCATATTTTTGCACCTCGCACTATCTCTTACCGTAGTTTTACCATTGTTATACTTCACTTATTTATGTTAACGTATAATCGGCTACTTGTACATAATTGTTTTTACAATCGTTATACAATTCTAACTTTCTATATGTGTAAAAAGAGGAACAACAATTGTTATTCCTCTTTTCCTTTTTTCTTTAGGGCTTCGTGAGCTTCTGTCACAACTTCCTCCGCTTGAACAGGTGATTGATTTTCTCCTTGTTCACGCTCACCATGCCATTTTAAATGTATTAAAAATTCAATGTTTCCATCTCCACCTGTAATTGGAGAAAATGTTAAGTTTTGAACATCGTAACCTTCAGCCAGCGCAAAATCGACAATCATTTCTATCACCGCTTCATGCACTTTACGGTCTCGAACAATTCCCTTTTTCCCAACTTGCTCTCGCCCAGCTTCAAATTGCGGCTTAATAAGCGCTGCAACATCACCACCAGGTGTTAACATCGTTTTCAATACAGGTAAAATTAATTTTAATGATATAAACGATACATCAATGCTTGAAAATTGTGGTAATCCTTTTTGCAAATCAGCAGGTGTTACATAACGAAAATTCGTCCGTTCCATTACGACAACACGCTCATCCTGTCTTAATTTCCATGCAAGTTGGTTATAACCTACATCTAAAGCATATGATAGCTTTGCACCATTTTGCAAAGCACAATCCGTAAATCCACCCGTTGATGAACCAATATCGAGCATAATCTTATCTTGCAAATCTATATGAAACGTCTCTAACGCCTTTTCTAACTTATATCCACCACGGCTTACATAACGCATTACTTGTCCTTTTACTGTAATTTCTGTATCTTGCGGTATTTTTTCACCTGGCTTATCTAGACGCATTTCATTTGCATATACAAGACCTGCCATAACAGCACGCTTCGCTTTTTCTCTTGTTTCAACAAGTCCTCGTTCTACTAATAGTACATCTACTCGTTCTTTTTTTCCGCTCATTTGTTACGCCCTTTTTTGTTTTAATGGAATCATTGTACAAATGCGTTCAACAACGGCATCTGTTGTTAAGTCAATTTCTTCAAGAAGTTTAGAGACACTGCCATGTTCAATGAAATGGTCTGGTATACCCATGCACTCAATTAGCGCATTATGGTATCCATGCTCACTTGCAAACTCTAACACACCAGAACCAAACCCTCCAATTAAACATGCCTCTTCAATTGTTAAAATCGGCATATTCTTTCCTAATAGCTCATGCAAGCACGCTTCGTCCATTGGCTTAATAAAGCGGGCATTCACAACTTTTACAGAAATCCCTTTCTTCTCAAGTAATTCTGCCGCTTCCATTGCCATCGGAATTGTCGTACCAAATGTTAAAATCGCTGCTTGTGATCCCTCGCGAATTGTTTCCCATGTACCGATTGGAATTTCTTTAAACTCTTCATCCATAGGCACACCAAGTCCATTTCCACGCGCGTAACGAAGCGCAATTGGTCCATCTTCGTAATTGATTGCTGTATATACCATATGTTGACCTTCATTTTCGTCTTTCGGCATCATCAAAACAATATTTGGAAGATGACGTAAAAATGCAATATCAAATATACCTTGATGCGTTTCTCCGTCAGCTCCTACTAATCCCGCTCTGTCAATCCCGAAAAAGACATTTAAATTTTGGCGACATACATCGTGAACAACTTGATCATAAGCGCGTTGTAAAAATGTAGAATAAATCGCTAAAAACGGCTTCATGCCTTGCGTTGCTAAACCAGCTGCCATTGTTACTGCGTGCTGCTCAGCAATCCCAACATCAAACATACGATTTGGGAATTCTTTTGCAAATTTTTCAAGCTTTGACCCAACCGGCATTGCTGGCGTCACAGCAACGATGCGCTGATCATTCTTCGCTAATTTACGAACTGCTTCACTAACAACTGAACTCCATGCTGGCGCAGCTTCTTTCGGCTTTACGAAATCACCAGACTCAATTTTGTACGGTCCTGTACCATGCCAAGTTCCAATTACGTCACTTTCAGCTGGCTTATAGCCTTTTCCTTTTTTCGTAATGACATGAACAATAACAGGCCCTTTCGTTTTCTTAGCATATTGAAGATTTTCAAATAAACTTTCATAATCATGACCATCAACAGGCCCTAAATATGTAAAGCCTAGCTCTTCAAAAAACACACCAGAAACGAGTAAATATTTCAAGCTATCTTTTACTTTTTCAGCCGTTGCAGCTACTTTACCACCGACAGCTGGAATTTTCTTTAATAAGTATTCTAGTTCATCTTTTACCCATTGATATTTCCCTGCTGTACGTAAACGTCCAAGTACGTTATGCAATGCTCCAACGTTCGGTGCAATCGACATTTCATTATCGTTTAAGATAACCGTCATATCTGTTTGTTCATGTCCAATATGATTGAGTGCCTCAAGCGCCATTCCGCCTGTTAATGCACCATCGCCAATAATCGGAACAATGTACTCTTTCGTTTTCTTTAAATCACGAGCAAGTGCCATTCCCATGGCAGCAGATAAGGAAGTAGAGCTATGTCCCGTTTCCCATACATCATGTTCACTTTCACAACGCTTTGGAAAACCACATAAACCTTTATATTGTCTTAATGTGCCAAATTCCTTTGCACGCCCCGTTAAAATTTTATGTACATAGGATTGATGTCCTACATCCCATAAAAATTTATCTCTTGGACTATCGAATACTTTATGCAAAGCAATTGTGAGTTCTACTACACCTAGATTTGGAGCAATATGTCCACCTGTTTGAGAAAGCTCTTCAATTAAAAACTTTCGAATATCTTCGCTTAACGCTTCTAGCTCGCTTATAGACATATCCTTCAAAAAACTAGGATTTTGAATTTGCGTCAGATCCACCAGGATCACTCACTTTCGTTTCATAATCTGTCATCATGGCAACCGTAAAATATAGTTGCACTTAATTGTATTACAAAAATCAAGCATACTCTTTATTTTATACGATGAAAAAAGAGCCGCTAACACAAAGTGATAACGGCAATGTAATCTACGTATATTTTTGCCAATAAAAAGAAAAGAAAAACCTTTGTCTACATTTATACCATAAAATCCTGAATGGCTCAACAAATGAAAACATTCTTATACTAGTGGTTGCGCTTTGCAATTAAATCACAAATGACTAACAAATATTCATCTTGTAATCGTAATGAAGAAATGGCATCCTTTGCTTTCGTAATTGTTTCTTCTAAAATTTGCTTCGCTTCTTCTACTGTAAATAATGTTGTATATGTACTTTTTTCATTTGTCATATCGCTTCCGACCGGTTTCCCAATTTCTTCTTCTATTCCTTCTACATCTAGAATATCATCACGAATTTGAAAAGCAAGTCCGACATTCTTTGCAAAGGCAAGTAATTTTTCTTGTTGCTCAGCCGTAGCCCCCGATAATAACGCACCAGCTAATACAGCAAATTCTAATAAACGTCCGGTTTTATTCTTATGAATATATTCTAATTCACGGAGGTTTAATTGCTTCCCTTCCGCTTCCATATCCGCAACTTGCCCACCGACCATTCCTTCCGGTCCCGCTGCTTTAGCGAGCTCTAGTGCGATGCGTAGTTTTGTTTCGGAAGTAATTTCTTTATGGTCTTGCTCTGTTACGACTTGGAATGCATATGTTAATAACCCATCACCAGCTAGTACTGCCATCGCCTCACCGAACACTTTATGATTTGTTGGTTTCCCGCGGCGTAGGTCATCATCATCCATACAAGGTAAATCATCATGAATTAAGGAGTATGTATGAATCATTTCTAATGCGCAAGCTGTACCTATCCCTAACTCTCTATCTTTTCCAAACGCTTGTAGCGTCGCAAATAAAAGTAACGGACGGAGTCGCTTTCCGCCCGCTTCTAATGAATACACCATCGCCTCGCGCAGCACCTTTGGACATTGCAAGGCATTTGCATAACGCACAAGATTTTCCTCTACTAATGCTTTACTATCTTTCATAAAAGCATCAAAAGTTAAATGCGTCATTATACTTCCTCTCCTAAAGTAGAAAACGGACGAAGTTCACCATTTTCACCAAGTATGACAGCCATTTGTTCTTGTACATCTTTTAATTTTCCATCGCAAAGTTTAGAAAGCTCCATACCTTCTTTGAAATACGAAATTGCTTCCTCAAGCGGAACATCACCTTGCTCGAGCTTGGAAACAATTTGTTCAAGCTTTGCAATCGCTTCTTCAAAGCTCACTTTATTTTCCATCGCCTAGTTCACGCTCCTCTATTCCCCATACATTACAGTCTAATACACCATCTTGAAGCTGTACTTTCACTTCAGCTCCAAGCTCAATTTCTTTTATGCTTTTTAGCACCTGTTTCTCATTATTATAAACAAGACCGTAGCCTCGCATCATCACTCTAAGCGGACTTAACGTTTCTAACTTCTCTATCGCTCTTGTAAAAGCAAACTCTTTTCCTTGCAATAGAGACTGCATTTCACGTTGCAATTGCTTTTGCAATGTGTCTAACGCAATTTTCGTTTGTTCAATTTTTTGCGTGGGATGATGCTTTCCTAAATAAAATGACAATTGTTGAAGTTGATTCGTCTTCTTTTCTATGTAACGCTCTTTCGTTTGTATCAACTTATCAATTGTACGATCCAATTGTTCTTCCTTTTGCTCATACAATTGCTTTGGATAACGAAACGCATATGATTTTTGCAGTGCTTGCAAATGTTCCTGCCTAGAGTTCATCATCTCACGCATCGCTCGTGTCAAGCGAAGTGTACGCTGCATCACTTTTTCTTCTAATTCAAGAATATGAGGGACTGCCAGTTCAGCTGCCGCTGTTGGCGTTGGAGCTCTTAAATCCGCAACAAAATCTGCAATTGTAAAATCTGTTTCATGTCCTACAGCAGAAATGATTGGAATTTGACTCACAAAAATTGCCCGGGCCACTGTTTCTTCATTAAACGCCCACAGCTCTTCAATCGAACCTCCGCCGCGTCCAACAATTAACACATCGATATCATGCATTTCATTTGCCTGTTCGATAGCTTGCACAATTGAGGGGGCTGCAAACTCCCCTTGTACTAAAACTGGAAATACAATTACGTTTCCAATCGGATAACGGCGAGCAATTGTCGTCATAATATCCCGAATTGCCGCACCCGTTGGTGAGGTTATCACACCAATTGTTGTCGGATACGCAGGAATTATTCGTTTATATACTTGTGAAAACAGCCCTTCTTCTTCTAAACGAGCCTTCAATTGCTCATACGCTAAATGAAGATTCCCTACTCCATCTGGCTGCATATCCTGAATATAGATTTGATATGAACCACTTGCTTCATAAACAGAGATTTTTCCTTTTACAAGCACTTTCATCCCGTCTTCTGGTCTGAACTTTACATTGCGATTATGACTCGCAAACATGACCGCAGCAATTCTTGCATTTTCATCTTTTAATGTGAAATACATATGACCGCGGCTATGATATTTAAAATTTGAAATTTCTCCTTTTAACCAAACAGACTGCAAGTGAGGGTCATACTCTATTTTAGTTTTCATATAACGAGTTAACGCTGTAACGGTTAAATATTGCTTTTCCATTTCTCTCTCCTCATAGCCGCCCTACAATTACTTACAAACAACACCTGCGCGCTGTGCAGATAATACTGTATTTTCTAATAGCATTGTAATCGTCATTGGGCCTACGCCTTTTGGTACTGGTGTAATGTGACTTGCAACGTTTAATACATCGTCAAAATCAACATCACCGCACAGTTTTCCAGTTTCTAAACGGTTTACTCCGACATCAATTACAACTGCGCCTTCTTTTACGTAATCAGCTGTTACCATTTTCGCTCTTCCAACTGCAACAATTAAAATATCAGCTAATTTCGTTAATTCTTTTATATTCGCTGTTTTTGAATGACAATATGTAACTGTTGCATTTTCATTTAAAAACAGTTGTCCGACCGGTTTTCCAACAATATTGCTTCGTCCAATAACAACAACGTGTTTCCCTGTAATATCAAGATTTGTTTCTTTTACTAATTCTAAAATACCATGCGGTGTACATGGAAGGAACGTATCTTGTCCTGTCATCATACGACCAATACTAATTGGGTGGAAACCATCCACATCTTTCTCAGGAGAAATTTTTTCAATGATAGCTTTCTCTTCAATATGGTTTGGCAACGGTAATTGCACTAAAATACCATGAATACGATCATCATTGTTTAAGCGGTCGATTTCCGCTAATAAACGATCTTGTGTAATTGAATCTGGAAATGTAATTAACTCAGAATAAATTCCAACTTGTTCGCAGCCTTTTTCTTTTCCCTTTACATACGAATGAGAAGCGGGATCGTCTCCGACTAAAATAACAGCTAATCCTGGTACAATTCCTTGTTTTTTTAGTTCTGCAACGTTCTCTTTTAACTGTGATCTCTTTTTCTCTGCAACTTCATTTCCTTTGATGATTACTGCTACCATATCAAAATTCCCCCTTTTAAAATTACAAAGCTACTTTTTCTCCCGCTCTAACGGGCAGTATAGCTCCCACATTAACATTCTGAAAAAAGAAAGAATAAAGATGAAAGATAACTGCCCGTAAAAGCCGTTTTGACAAGAACTTTCTTGAACGGGGATGAAGTTCCCCGCCCAAGAAAGTTTTACTGTACGCTAGATAAAACGCCGTTAATAAAACGACGAGATTCCTCGTCCCCATATGCTTTTGCAATTTCAATTGCCTCATTAATAGACACGTTATGTGGAATATCTTCCATGTATTTCATTTCATACACAGCAATTCGTAAAATGCTGCGATCAACAATGCTAATGCGTTCTAATTTCCACTTTTTTAAATTTTGGCGAATAAGTTCATCAATTGCTTCTTTATGCTCTACACAGCCGAAGACAAGCGCTTCTAGAAATTCATTTGTATTTTCGCCTTCTTCAAGTGTGTTTTCTACTGCTGCTTTCGGATTGTAGTCTCCGGTAATATCCATTTGATAGAGTGCTTGCATCGCTCTTTCTCTAGCCGTCCTACGTTTCATTATAACTCTCCTTTGTGCTTCAAGTCTTTCTTATGTTTTGTTATATTATTATAATTTATAAGCCATCGAATTACTTATTCTTTATAATTTTTGCTCAGCTTTCAATCTTATAATACAATGATAATACCACAATTTATCGTTTCATACACGAGTTCCCTCACGGAAAAATAATAAAAAGATTAACTTCAGGTTCCATATCATACCACAATGTACGTTTTTTTAAAAAACACAAGTTCACCTTTAGGGATTTTTTATTCTTCCAAATAATTTAATATTTTTAAAAATTTAATTTTGAAGAATACAAACGATAAAAAAGGTGCCCGAATCACAAGGCACCTTTTTCAGTATTACACTGGCTCAATTTCTGTCTTTGGTGTCTCAAATGTTACACCAACGATATGAACGTTTATTTCTTTCGGTTCAAGACCTGTCATTGTAAACAGCGCTTGACGAATATTATCTTGAATGTTTTGTGCAACAACCGGAATTGCAACACCAAAATACATTAATACGTAAACATCAACGATAATATCATCGTTTGCTAATTCTACTTTTACGCCTTTTCCATGATTTTTCTTTCCTAACTTCTCAACAACATCTGCTGCAAAGTTACCACGCATTGCTGCTACGCCTTCTACTTCAGAAGCAGCAATTCCTGCAATTACTTCAATTACTTCCGGTGCGATTTCTACTTTACCAAGAGTTGTATCTTGTCCCATGTCTAACATATGATCAGCCATGAAAAAACCTCCTTTAAATGTATCAGTGCGCCGTTAAATCATGCTGTTCTAAAAACTTCGTATTAAATTCCCCTTGTACAAATTCAGGGTGGTCAAGAAGTTGTAAATGAAACGGAATCGTCGTATGTACACCCTCAATGACGAATTCACTTAGCGCTCGTTTCATTTTCGCAATTGCTTCTTCACGTGTTTTACCATAAACAATAAGCTTTGCAACCATCGAATCGTAATAAGGTGGAATCGTATACCCAGGATATACAGCTGAATCAACGCGAATACCAAATCCTCCTGGCGGTAAATACATTTCTACCTTTCCTGGAGATGGCATAAAGTTTTTGGCAGGGTTTTCCGCATTAATTCGGCACTCAATTGCCCAACCGTTAAATTGTACTTCTTCTTGCTGCAGTGATAACTGCTCTCCTGATGCGACGCGAATTTGCTCTTTAATAAGGTCTACTCCCGTCACCATTTCAGTTACAGGATGCTCAACTTGAATTCGCGTATTCATTTCCATGAAATAGAAACTTTTCGTTTTATATTCGTAAATAAATTCAACTGTGCCAGCACCTGTATAATCTACTGCTGCCGCTGCTTTCACTGCCGCTTCTCCCATTTGTTGACGAATGGTAGCATCTAAAGCTGGAGATGGTGACTCTTCTAGCAGTTTTTGCAAACGACGCTGAATTGTACAATCACGCTCTCCTAAATGAATGACGTTACCATGATTATCTGCCATTACTTGAATTTCTACATGACGGAAATCTTCAATATACTTTTCTAAGTATACACCAGGGTTTCCAAAAGCGGTACTTGCCTCTTGCTGTGTAATTTGAATTCCTTTTACAAGCTCTTCTTCTGTACGCGCAACGCGAATTCCCTTTCCGCCGCCGCCCGCTGTTGCTTTAATTATAACAGGATATCCAATGTTCTCTGCAAGTGCTACTGCTTCTTCGATATTTTTAATTATTCCTTGTGAACCCGGTACAATCGGAACCCCTGCTTCCTTCATTGTATCACGTGCAACGTCTTTTGTGCCCATTTTTGAAATAGCTTCTGGGCTTGGACCGATAAAAATCAAGTTACATTCACGGCAAAGTTCTGCAAAATCAGCATTTTCTGCTAAAAATCCATATCCAGGGTGAATTGCATCACAACCTGTTAATTTTGCAACGCTAATAATGTTCGTTAAGTTTAAATAGCTTTCCTTCGATACAGTTGGACCAACACAGTACGCTTCATCTGCAATTTGTACATGCAGTGCTTCTTTATCTGCTTCAGAATAAATTGCAACTGTTTCAATATTCATTTCTTTGCATGCACGAATAATTCGTACCGCAATTTCCCCACGGTTGGCAATTAATACTTTTTTAATCATCATTCTAGACTCCCTTATTATGCTTTTACAAGAAATAGCGGTTGTCCATATTCAACAAGCTGACCGTTATTCACAAGAATTTCAACGATTTCTCCATTTACTTCTGCTTCAATTTCATTAAAGAGTTTCATTGCTTCTACGATACAAACAATTTTTCCTTCTGTTACGCGATCTCCTACATTTACATATGCTGATGCATCTGGTGATGGAGATGCATAGAACGTCCCAACCATTGGAGATGTAATTTTAAGTAAGTTCTCATCTTGTAATACTTGTTTCTCTTCTTGCTTTGGAGCCTCAACTTGAGCTGGCGCAGCAACTACTTCTGGCGCTATAACTTGTACAGGTTTTTGCACTACTGGAGCCTGCTGCACAGCAATTACTTCATTGCCACGCTTTTTCATCTTAATTGTCGTACCATCTTTTTTGTATTCAAATTCATCAATATTAGAATCATCAATTAACTTAATTAACTCACGAACTTCTTGAATTTTAAACATGTAAAATCCACTCCTATATACTTGTTTTTCCTGTTGTAACAGCTCAATAAATACCATTCACTGAATCCAGCTAGAACAGTCAATCATAAACTCTTTCTCGTACTATCAATGAAAAACTACTATGAAGTTTCATACTATATAAATACAAATTAAAAAATCGACATAAAACCTTCTTTCTTTTTATGCGGGCGAGAGTGTCTGGCCACGCATAGAAGCGGTCATGTTGTACGCTGCATAACAGCGACTTGTATGTCGGAAAATCAAAATGCATTTATATTTATATTCATCTTACGATAAATATTTTCAACATTCCAATTTTATTTTTTCTGTATGATGTATGAAAATCCCTGTCAAAATGACAGTATGATATTCTTGTTACCTAGTAATAATACCAAGTTTCACTCGAAATTGGCAAGACCACTTCCGAAAAAACACTCCATTCCCTTTATTTATAGTTTGTATATTTTTAACTAAATAATTGAAGTTTATTTACATCCACTTCATATTCCCTTCATATAAAAATAGTATCGTAAAGGTGAAATCAAATACAGTGAGGTGTGAGACGTGAACATTTGGCTTATTCTCTTTCTACCAGCTGTTATTATTTGGGGCGCGGCACTCTGTATTCAAATGAAATGTGGAAAAAGTAATCGCCTTTGTCAAGAACCAATGATTTTTCATTCACAACAAATTTCTCCTATAAAAACAACAGAAGCGGAACTGCAATTGCTTGATGAACTTCTAATGGATAAAAAAAGCTATCGAAAAAATCGATAGCTTTTTACTTTGCTATTTCATATCGAACATCTGCCATTAAACCTGTCTCACTTTTTACAAGTTGTATAATACTATTTGCTTCTTTTGCAGAAAGTTTTGTTGCTTTTACTGTCACTTTTATATCATTTCCATCTGTACGTACAAGCGTGTCTTTAAAACCGCCTTTTGTTTTAATTAAAGTTTCCAATAACGTTTCTTTCGCTGCCAAATCAGTCAATGCATCAAATTCAACTTTTGCTTTATTTTTCTCGTCTGCAGAAGCGTTTGTTGAATTCATTACATCTTGCAATTTTTCTTTCACTTCACTGCGCTGATCCTCCATTTTCAAACGAAGTGCTGTGAAACTATCATCACTAGCAGAATGACTCGTTACTTTTCCTTCTTTCTGGCTTGCTTCTTTTTTACTAGTTTCCTTTTCAAAGCCTTGCTTTTCCTTCGCTCCCTCTCCTGATGACGTTGTTACAACCTTTGTTTTATTATCCGGCGTCATCACATAGTATACCGAAAGTACAATAACCAAGCTTAGCATTGTTAATAACCAAACTGTTTGTTTTTTTAGCACTTTATTTCCTCCCTAATTCTTTTTTGGTAAGACGGATACACGGTGACTTGGAACTTCTAACATACGCGTAACAGCCTCTATCACCATCTGTTTCACTTGTAAATTATCCACTCCTTTCGCAACAACAAGAACGCCGCGAACTTTCGGCTTATTTTCTCGAAGTATAATCGGAGCTTCTTTATCACCTTGACGGACAATTACTGTTTTCTCATCTGTCGATTCATCTCCAACTTTTCGCTTTCCGCCTTCTTTATCTGTTTCATCTGTCGTTTGCGATCGTTTCACTGTATTTTTATCAAGTATTTTTTCTTCTGATGAGTCAAGATTAATTTCAATTGTTACATCTTTAACGCCTGCAACACTTTCTAACGCTTCTTTTAATTGTTGTTCATATTCTTTTTCGTATTTATCAATGTTAGACTTGTTGTCACTATTCTTTTGTCCAAATGTTGGTACATCTTTTGGTTGTTCTGTTTGCGATTTAAGAACAGGTACTTCTGGTTCTTTTGCTTGGAAAAGGTTACTAGAAAACATAAGGATGATCCCAACTATGAGTAAAATAATTAAAAACTTTGCTGAAATTTTTTTCTCTTTCTCGTCTTTTTCATTTCCTTTAAAAAGATTGCGAAGAAATTGAAATTTATTATTCATTTACTTTGCCTATCCCCCCTTCCACCTGAATCTTAATTTTGTTCTCTTCTAGTTGCCATTTGTTTGAGAAAAATTGTTTCATTTCAGCTGTATTTTGTTCCGACGTCTTTTGAGGTTCTTTCGAGTTAATTTCTACCTTTTGGATTGTTTCAATAGCTCCTGTTCGACTTCGTTCATTTGCCTGAAGTAATACAACAACAGACTGAATATCCTGCTGGGATTTCACTTCCTTTTTGTCTTCTGGTACTTTTATCTGCATACTCTTAACGGCCATACCATATTGTTCTTCTAGTTCTTTTCCAACTTGTTTTTTCATTTGGACAGCCATCTGTTCTAAAATATATGCACGTTGTGAGGCTTGTATTTCTTTTTTCTTTTCACTAATTTCATTTTCTATGGATCCGTTTGCCATATACTTGTTCTGACTAGCATTTGCAATCACATCTTGAATATCTGTTTGAAATAGTTTAAATAGGGGAGTTAATATTAGAACGACTAGAAGCAAACTTACAACAAATTTGACATACTTTTGTAAATTTGAATTAGGAAGTAACATATGAAGCATCGTTGCTAACAAGAGAAACACAATGATATTTCGAATCCATTCCACGACAAACTGCAACCTTCTCAACTCCTAACGCATCATTAACGTAATATTTCCAGCTGCGATAACAATCGTGATACTTAGAAAAAACATAAATGATACAATAGCCAAACAAGCAAACACGTATATAATGCTTCTTCCAATAATATCTAGGCATTGAATAATTGCTCCTCCACCGACAGGTTGCAATACTGCTGCTGCAAATTTATAAATAAATGCAATGCAGAAAATTTGAATCGCAGGAAAAGCAACGATAAGTAATAAAATAACAACTCCAACAATCCCCACTGTATTTTTTAATAAAGCCGATGCACTAAGTACAGTGTCTGCTGCTTCAGTAAACATGCGACCGACAACTGGGATAAAGTTTCCTGTTACAAACTTTGCTGTTTTCACAGCAATTCCATCTGCTACTGCTGTTGCTGTTCCTTGTACAGAGAGCACACCAAGAAAGATTGTTAAAAAAATCCCAATGACGCTAACGCTAACATTTTGCAGCAGCTTGGACAATTTTGTAACTTTATATTGATCGCTCATTGTACTAACAATACTTAAAATTGTAGCAAGAAGAAGAAGCGGTAAAACAATATAATTCATAAGCATTCCGCTCGTATTCATAAGAAAAACAATAATGGGATGAAAGAAAGAAACAGATACAACACCGCCTCCTGTCGCAATGAGTGCCAATAAAATAGGGAGGAGTGCTAAAATGAAGTCTATCATTGTTTGAATGGTTTCTCTTGTATATGTCATTACAACGTAAAAGCTGTTTAAAGCAAAGACGATGAGTACCATATATACAACAGCATCCGCTATTTTCCCGACGCTGCTTTTCGCAAAGGCAGATTGAAGCGACTGCAAAAGCGCACTGAAAATAGTAAGCATAATAAGTGTCCCAAGTAGCTTTCCGTTAGATACTAATTCATGAAATAAATACTTTAGTAATCCAATCATCCACTCTTTAATCGAAAACTCTTTTTCCCCTTTGACGAACTCCATAAAACTTCCTTTTTGACTTTCTGGTAAATATCCACCGTACTTCGCAACGAGGTCATCCCAATATTTCTTAACATCCTCTATCCCAAGCTGTCCAAGTTGTTCATCTATCACGTTATGTTCTGGGGGAGAAGCTTGTACGATAATTGGAAGAGAAAAAAAGAGGAAAAAAGCAAACAAAAGCTTCATTCCAAATGGGCGCACAATTCATCCCTCCTTTATCCGGTCGGTAAAAAACCGAGAATCGTTTCAATTACAACTGTTAATATCGGAATCGCCATCACTAAAATTAAAATTTTTCCCGCTAATTCAATTTTGGAAGCGATCGCTCCTTGCCCTGCATCTTTCGTAATTTGTGCACCGAATTCTGCAATATAAGCAATTCCAATAATTTTCAGCAGCGTTTCTACATATACATTGCTAACTTTCGCTTCATTTGCAATGCGCTCAATCATTGTTAAAATAGAATGAATTTGATCAATTACAAGTAAAAACATAACGCTACTAACAAATACAATAAACATTGAAGTGACACTCGATTTATGTTGATTCAATACCGCCGCCAAAAAAGTCGCTACGAGTCCAAGCCCTACAATTTGTAATATTTCGATTCGAATCGCCCCCTTTACTGAAAAAGAAAGACGCTTTTAATCTTGTCAAATAAATTGTTAATTAAAAAGGCAACTTGGAATAAAATCACAACAAAACCAACGAGGATCACCCAGTTGGCAATATCTTCTCGTTTTAATTCTTTCAGCACTGTATGAATGAAAGCTAAAATAATACCAATTCCTGCAATTTGAAAGATTAATCCAACGTCGATTGACATCGCCTTTCCCCCTTACAACAATAAAATTACGATAAGCAATCCTGCTAATACGCCTAAACTTTTCATCATCTTTTCGTACTGAATTTGCTTTTCCTTCGCTTCTCCTTATTTTCTCTCTAAATGGGTGATACATATACGGCTATGCTATTGCTTTGACTCACGGTCGTCTTG
>Ga0102589_1000382_pt1 | contig 96015 bp, 84 predicted proteins | sample AraplaMF_Col_mLB_FD_76858 | JGI IMG/M metagenome (GOLD analysis project Ga0102589, IMG submission 76858) | Arabidopsis root microbial communities from the University of North Carolina, USA - plate scrape MF_Col_mLB | ecosystem: Host-associated > Plants > Roots > Endosphere | place: USA...
ATCGAGCGTCACCATCTCGAGAGCAGTCTGTTCGGGAGCAGGTTTCTTCAACATGTCCCAATGAATCACAAACCCCCAGCTCACGCCAGGGGTTTGTCAGCAGTCTGGTCCCCGGCCAAGACCGGGGATTTTTCTTTTCGAGGTGGTTTCGCGATTTGTTTTGACCTCCTAATGTACCGGCGAATCCACATGACATTCGCGGACTGGGGTAGGGCATGACTGATATTTCGATGATTGAGGCAGCGCGTCAGCGCATTGGCAACCAGGCGGTGCGGACCCCGCTGCTCACATCACCCTTTCTGGACGAAATTGCCGGACGAAAGCTTTTCGTGAAGGCGGAATGCCTGCAAAGAACTGGGTCTTTCAAGTTTCGTGGTGGCTGGTCGGCGGTGTCAGGCCTGCCGGCCGAGAAGCGCGCCAGGGGCGTGATTGCCTTTTCCTCCGGCAACCATGCGCAGGGCGTGGCGCTTGCGGCGAAACTGCACGGCGTTCCCGCCGTCATCATCATGCCGTCGGATGCGCCGAAGATCAAAATCGACAATACGCGCGCTTATGGCGCGGAGGTGGTGCTCTATGACCGGGCGCATGAGGACCGTGACGCCATTGGCGACCGTTTGTCGAGCGAGCGCGGGCTGACGCTGATCAGGCCTTATGACGAGCCGCTGGTGATTGCGGGGCAGGGGACTGTCGGGCTTGAAATCGCCGAACAGGGCGCCGAACTCGGCATCGATGCCGCCGAGGTTCTGGTTCCGTGCGGCGGCGGCGGTTTGACCTCGGGCATCTCTCTTGCGCTTGCCGTGAATGCCGCGAAGTACAAGGTGAGAACGGCAGAACCGGAGCGATTTGATGACGTGGCCCGTTCGGTGGCCGCAGGCAATATTGAGCGGAATGCAACGACATCCGGTTCGATCTGCGATGCGATCGTTACGCCGCAACCCGGTAACATCACCTTTCCCATCATGGTAGGGCATTGCGGCAAGGGCTTGGCCGTCACCGAGGAGCAGGCGCTGCGGGCAATGGTTCTTGCCTTCAACCGACTGAAGATCGTCGTTGAACCGGGTGGCGCGGTTGCACTTGCTGCGGCGCTGTTTCATGGCGATGAGCTGGAAAGCGAGACGGTGATTGCCGTTGCGTCAGGCGGTAACGTCGATCCGGGGATCATGGCTGACGCCATCTCCCGCTTCGGCTGATTGACGGCGCGATCAGGTTTCAAGCCGTCTTGCGACTTCCGCGGCGATTGCCATCGAAGCTGTCAGCCCGGGGCTCTCGATCCCGAAGAGATTGACCAGGCCGGGCATGCCATGGGTTTCCGCTCCGTCGATGCGAAAGTCCATGGCGGGATCGTCCGGCCCGGAAATCTTTGGCCTTATGCCCGCATAGGCAGGCGCAAGAGCGTCCTGCGGCAAGCCTGGCCAATAACGCTTTATCGCATCGCCGAAACCCTCCATGCGACGGGCATCGACGGCGTAGTCTATGGCGTCGACCCATTCCACATCAGGCCCGAACCGGGCCTGCCCGGCAAGGTCCAGCGTCAGGTGCACGCCGAGCCCGTGTGCGTGAGGCGCGGGATAGATCAACCGCGAAAATGGCGATTTGCCTGCCAGCGAAAAATAGCTGCCTTTGGCAAAACGCGCCTGCGGGATGACCTCCGCCGGCAGTCCCTCTATCGCCCTTGCCATCATGGGCGCAACAAGCCCGGCGGAATTGACGAGCAGCCGGCATGTGAGGCTGGCGGGCTCCCTGCCACCCACGAAAACGCGATAATGACCGCCCCTCGCTTCCGCTCTCTCGAACGGCGCGTTGAGAGCAAGTGCCGCCCCATGGTCTTCCGCCTCACCGAGCAGCGCCAGCATATAGCCGTGGCTATCGATGATACCGGTGGAAGGGGACAGCAGTGCGGAGACGCAGGCAAGGGCTGGTTCGAGTGAACGGGCGTGCGTTGCCTCGATCAGTCGCAGATCGTCGCAGCCATTGGCTCTGCCTTTCTCGCGCAGCGCGATAAGCAGCGGCGTTTCGTCATCGGTTGTAGCGACGATGAGCTTACCGCAACGGCGATGCGCGACGCCATGCGTCCGGCAGAAATCATAAAGCCGTTCTTTTCCCTCGACACAGAGTTTCGCCTTGAGGCTGCCGGGTGGGTAATAAAGACCTGCGTGGATGACCTCACTGTTGCGCGATGAGGTTGCCGAACCAAATTCATTCGCTCTTTCGAGAATGATGACCGAACGACCACGCATCGACAGTTCACGGGCGATCGCAAGGCCAATGACCCCCGCTCCGATGATGATGGCGTCGATGTCAGTCATATCGTCCTGCCAAGCGAATTGCGTTTGAACAAACGTCCTGCCGCCGCGTTAATATTTGACGATGGGTAGATTGATGCTTGTTGGGAGGCAAGTGGCGACCCCTATTTTTCCCGACAGGCGCTTCTTATAGAATTCTATCTCTCCTTAAACGGCGGGGAAGAGAGATATTGTTGATCCAAGATGAGCGATGCCCGCTTCAGACGGGCAAGCAGGAAGGGAGTGTACAATGTCTTATTCCAAGGCAGGAAAAGTAAAAGACTTTGTCTCGCAGCCCCAGTCGCCGCGTAGTTGGAGAGATTCGGTTCATGCGGCCCTCGTTGGCGTCTGCATGGCCTTCGTCGCCGCCGTCATTCTTGGTCTCGTTCCCTGATCCTCCCGATTTTGCCATCAGGGCTCAAAAGCCGGTCGCTCCTCCGACCGGCTTTTTTCATGTCACAGGGACTTTAGATAATCCTCCGCCAGTTCCACCCAGAAAGCGGTTCCGAGCGGCAGGATTTCGTCGTTGAAATCGAACTTCGGGTGGTGCAAGGGCGGATCGTTTTCGGTGCGCGCGGTGCCGAGGAAGAAATAGCAGCCGGGCCGCTTTTCCAGCATATAGGCGAAGTCTTCCGCGCCCATCGACGGGCGCTTCATCTCTGCCACGTTTTCGGCACCCGCGAACCGGCGGGCGAGATCGGTGACATAATCCGTTTCCGCCTTATGATTGACGGTGGCGTTATAGCCGCGCTCGTAATCGACGGTGACGCTCATGCCATAGCTGGCGGCCTGGCCCTCGGCGATCGCACGAATACGCTTTTCCAGCTCGTCACGCACGTCCGGATCGAAAGAGCGGATGGTCAGCAGCATCTCCGCTGTTTCGGGAATGACATTGCTGGCAGCACCAGCATGGAATGCACCCACGGTGACCACCGCCGATGATTGCGGATGAATGTTGCGGGATACCACCGTCTGCAGCGCCATGATGATGCTCGCGCCGGCAACGATTGGATCGGCCGTGTCCTGTGGTTCGGCACCGTGGCCCCCATAACCCTTGACGGTGATCTTGCATTCATCGACGGCGGCAAGGATCGGTCCGTCGCGTAGCACGAACTGGCCGAAGGGCAGGCCTGGATCATTATGCAACGCGAACACTGCATCGCAGGGGAAGCGCTCGAACAGGCCGTCCTCGATCATGATGCGGGCGCCACCGAAGTTTTCTTCCGCTGGCTGGAAGATGAGGTGCAGCGTTCCGTCGAAATTCTTTCTTTCGGCGATGATCTTCGCCGCACCGAGCAGCATGGCCGTGTGCCCATCGTGACCGCAGGCGTGCATTACGCCCTGATTGATGCTCGCATAGTCCGCGCCCGTCTCTTCGTGGATCGGTAGCGCATCGATATCGGCGCGTATGCCAAGTGTGCGTTGGCTGTCACCGTTTCGCAGCGTCGCAACAATGCCGGTCCCGGCAAGACCGCGTGTTACCTCATAGCCCATTGTTTCCAACTGTTCGGCGATGAAATCTGAAGTCCTGAATTCCGAAAGGCCGATTTCCGGATTGCGGTGAAGGTGGTGGCGAATGGCAACCACGTCGGGCATGTGATTGGCGAAGGAAGCAATGTTTGCGGTCTGTCTGGTCATCTGCAAGTTCCTGGCTACGCCGTCCTTTTTCAGTGCGTTTCCCCTTGGACATATCAGGATGTCGACGGATTCTAAAGTGCCCTTCGCCATAGCCAAAGCCCTTAGATTCAGCGCTTGCATCCCGTCGCGACCGGTGGCATGGAACTATTGATGGTCTGGGGCATTAGCTTCCCTCGGATGTAGCGCGCGCCCCTTGGCGTGCGTTGCCGTTCAGGTCATCAGCGGGGGAATATCGGACTTTGCGCGAACAATCTTCGCTGTATGAGCGTGCGCGACTTCCAGAGGGAACGGCAGGGCCGGGCCACTCGATCCCGTTAATCTTGCGCCTCACACCCTTCTCTGCTGAAGCCATCCGTGCCCTGTCCCGGCCCTTAAATGGTTTCGCCCGGTTCACCGAAGGTTCAGGATAGGTCATAAATATAGCGTGGCCCGTTTCGTGTGTGTTCCCACCACGGACGAAATGCCGGTCAAGTCGAACAAGTATCCCTTAAGTTCAGAATACGAGCCCGATGTCATTTCATATCACCCCGACCGCCGCCGCCCGTGATTCCGAGACGAAGCAGATCGATCATAACGATTCGATCCGCGCGTCCTACATGACGATCGAGGAACTGCATGATGCCGGTGCCGCGCTGTCGCGCGATGGCGCAGACAGCCTTCCCGGTTTCATGGCGTTCGATTTCTTCGAGCGACATCGCGAAAACGAGAAGGAAATCCTGCGGGTCTACCGGACTACGGCCGTCGACGCGGAGAATGGGGCGACGATTACGCCGGCGGCGGAGTGGCTGCTGGACAACCACTACGTCATCGAAGAAGCGATCCAGGAGGTGCGCCGCGATTTTCCGCGCAAATTCTATCGTCAGCTGCCGACAATGACAGTGGGCGGGGTGACGATTCCGCGGGTCATGGCGCTCGGCTGGCTCTATGTCGCCCATACCCACAGCACGGTGTCGCGCGAAAACATGACGGCTCTGGTTGATGGCTACCAGACATCGAAGACGCTTCAGATCGGCGAGTTGTGGGCGCTGCCCTCCATCATCCGGTTCGTCCTCATCGAAAATCTTCGCCGTATCTCGATCCGCGTTGAACGCTCGCGCCGCATGCGCCAGAAGGCGAATGAGGTGGTGGATGAGATCATCCGGCTGAACGATGCCGAAGCGTCGGCGGCACTTTTGAAACAGGTCGATTCGCTGGTCGATGATCCGACTTTCGCGACGCAGTTCCTCTATCGTCTCCGCAACGGTTCGCAGACCTCTGGCTTCGCCGTCGCGTGGCTCGAAGAGCGTCTGCATGCCGCTGGCACCGATGCTGAAAACGTCATGATGTCGGAACATAACCGTCTGGCATCCGGCAATGTGACGATGGGCAATATCGTCAAGAGCTTGCGTGAAATCGACGATACAGAGTGGTCGGTCTGGTTCGAGGAAGTCAGCCATATCGACAAGGTCCTGCGCGAGGAGACCGACTACGAGATTCTCGATTTCGGTTCGCGTAACACCTACCGCAACACCATCGAGCTTCTGGCCCGCCGCTCCCCCAAGAGCGAAGTCGAGGTGGCGCGCGCTGCCGTTGAGATGGCGCGGGCGGATACGCCCGAAGGCGCCGACGACAACCATCGCGTCAACGTCGGTTCTGTGCTCGTCGGCCAACGCCGCTTCGAGCTTGAAAAGGCTTTGGCCTATCGGCCGCTGGTGTCGCAGCACATCGTCCGCGCCATGCGCAAGTTCAACTGGCTGGCAATCGCGGCGCCTGTGCTGCTGATTACCGCCCTTGCCATGCTCGCCGTCGGCTGGTTCCTGGCCAATGCCGGAATGCCCTGGTATGTCGTCACCGCTTTCCTGCTGATGTTTGCCCTACCGGCATCGGAAGGTGCGACCGGCCTTTTCAACACACTCGTCACCTTCTTCGTCAAACCCTTCCGCCTGGTCGGGTACGAGTTCAAGAGCGGCATTCCCGAGGATGCCCGCACGCTCGTCGCCGTGCCGTGCATGCTGACCAGCCGCGACAGCGTCGATGAGATGATGCGCAATATCGAGGTGCATTATCTCGCCAATCCGCATGGGGAGATTTACTTCTCGCTGGTGAGCGACTGGCGCGATGCGCAGTACGAGCAGTCGGACGACGATATCGAGATCCTCGACTATGCCAAGCGCGAGCTTGCGACGCTGAACAGCCGCTATGCCTTTGACGGCAAGACCCGTTTTTACCTGCTGCACCGCCGCCGCATCTACAATCCGGCGGAAGGCTGCTGGATGGGTTGGGAGCGCAAGCGCGGCAAGCTGCACGAGCTGAACATGCTGTTGCGCGGTGACAAGGACACGACGTTCCTCAGCGGCGCGAACATCGTGCCGGAAGGTGTCAAATATGTCATGACGCTGGACGCCGATACGCGCCTGATGCGCGATGCGGTGACCAAGCTTGTGGGCAAGATGCACCACCCGATCAACCGCCCGAAGATCGATCCGGTATCGGGCCGTGTCGTCGAAGGTTACGGCCTGCTGCAGCCGCGCGTCACACCGTCGCTCACAACAGGCAAGGACGCGTCCGTCTTTCAGCGTGTCTTCTCGATCAACCGTGGTATCGATCCTTACGTCTTCACGGTTTCTGACGTTTACCAGGATCTCACCTCGGAAGGCACCTTCACCGGCAAGGGTCTTTACGATGTGGATGCGTTCGAAGCGGCTCTGAAGGGCCGTATCGAAGAAAACGCGATCCTCAGCCACGACCTGCTCGAAGGCTCCTTTGCACGTTGCGCGCTGGTGACCGATGTGGAGCTGGTAGAGGACTTCCCGACCCGCTACGAAGTCGAAGTGTCGCGCCAGCATCGCTGGGCGCGTGGCGACTGGCAGCTCCTGCCGTTTATTCTGGACAGCGCCCGTGGCGTGACTGCGATCGGTCGGTGGAAGATGGTCGACAATCTGCGTCGCTCTCTCACGCCGATCGCCTGGTTCTTCGCGTCGATCCTCGGCTGGTATTTCATGGACCCGCTGGGCGCGCTGATCTGGCAGATCCTGCTGATCTTCTCGTTGTTCGTAGCACCGACGCTCTCGCTGCTTTCCGGCCTCGTGCCGCGTTCGACCGATATCGTTCCGCAGGCGCATTTCCACACCATCTGGTCGGAAATCAGGGCGACCAATGCACAGGTTGCGCTGCGTATCGTCTTCATTGCCGATGCCGCCTGCATGATGACGGACGCTATTGCCCGTTCGCTTTACCGTCTGCTTGTCAGCCATAAGCTGATGCTGGAGTGGCGCACGGCCGCCAGCATGCAGTCCAGCGCGCAGGGAAGCATCATCGACTACTATCGCCAGATGTGGCATGCGCCTGTGGTCGCGATGCTTGGCCTGCTGTTTGCAGCGCTGCCGGGCGACAATGCCTTCCTGATCGGTATTCCCTTCACAGTCCTGTGGGTCCTGTCACCGGCCGTCGCCTGGTATGTCAGCCAGTCGGCGGAGACCGAGGACCGGCTGTTCGTTTCCGAGCACGTCTCCTTTGAGTTGCGCAAGATTGCCCGCCGCACATGGCGCTATTACGAGACTTTCGTAACGCCGCAGGAAAACCATCTGCCGCCTGACAATTTCCAGGAAACGCCGGAGCCGATCGTCGCTTCGCGCACCTCGCCCACCAATATCGGCGTGTATCTTCTGTCCGTCATTTCGGCGCGCCAGTTCGGCTGGATCAGCTTTGCCGATACGCTGGAGCGGATCGAAAACACGATCCAGACCGTCGAGAAGATGGAAAAATATCGTGGCCATCTCTACAACTGGTATCATACCGACACATTGCAGACGCTTGGACCGCGCTATGTTTCGGCGGTGGATAGCGGCAACCTTGCCGGCCACCTGATTGCGGTGTCGTCCGCCTGCCGTGACTGGGCGGAAGCGCCTTCCGCGCATCTGCAGGGCAATCTGGATGGCATTGGCGATGTTGCCGGCATCCTGCGCGAAACGCTGAACGCCTTGCCCGACAACCGCAAGACCCTGCGTCCGCTGCACCGGCGTCTCGAAGAACGTATCATCGGCTTTTCCAATGCGCTGGCCTCCGTCAAGCGGGAGCATGAATTCGCCTCGATCCGCGTCATCAATCTCGCCGTGCTGGCGCGCGACATCCAGAAGCTCGCCACCAATGTGGACCACGAGGTAAATTCGACGCAAAGTGCAGAAGTCACGCGCTGGGCGCAATTGCTGGTGGAATGCTGTGAGGCGCATATTTCCGACAGCGCCATCGACCTCACGAACATGGAGCCGCTGCGCCAGCGTCTTGCGTCGCTACGCGACCGCAGCCGCGATCTCGCCTTCTCGATGGATTTCACCTTCCTCTACCGCAAGGATCGCCGACTTCTGTCGATTGGCTACCGCGTCGAAAGCAAGGAGCTGGATGAGGCCTGCTACGACCTTCTGGCGTCGGAATGCCGCCTGACCAGCTTGTTCGCCATTGCCAAGGGCGACCTGCCGACAGAGCACTGGTATCGTCTCGGCCGTCAGGTCGTGCCGATCGGTGCGCAGGGCGCGCTGGTGTCCTGGTCTGGCTCGATGTTCGAATATCTGATGCCGCCGCTCGTCATGCAGGAGCGTCAGGGCGGCATTCTCAACCAGACCAACAATTTGATCGTCAAGGAACAGATGAACCATGGCCGCCGTCTCGGCACGCCGTGGGGCATTTCCGAAGCAGCGTTCAACGCCCGCGATCACAACATGAACTACCAGTACACCAACTTCGGTGTGCCGACCCTTGGCCTGAAGCGTGGGCTTGGCCAAAACGCGGTCATCGCCCCCTATGCCTCGATTCTGGCCAGCCAGTACGATCCTGATGGCGCGCTGGAAAACCTCGAAAAGCTGCGCAAACTTGGCGCACTTGGCCAGTACGGTTTCCACGATGCGGTGGATTTCACGCCGACACGCGTTCCGGACGGTAAGGTCTGCGCGGTGGTTTACAATTATTATGCCCACCACCACGGCATGTCGATTGCGGCTGTCGCCAACGTTGCCTTCGATGGAATGCTGCGCGAACTCTTCCACTCCGATCCGGTGATCGAGGCGGCCGAGTTGCTGCTGCAGGAAAAGGCGCCACGCGAAGTGCCCGTTATGAGCGCCAAATACGAGCCGGAAACCCCCGGCAAGGAACAGGCGGATCTGCTGCGCGCCGAGGTACGCACCATTGCCGACCCCGCCGTGCGTGACCGCGAGGTGGTGTTCCTTTCGAACGGCCATTATTCCACCATGCTCACCGCGACAGGTGCAGGTTACTCGAAATGGAACGGGCAGGCGATTTCCCGCTGGAAGGCCGATCCGACAGAAGATCGCTGGGGAACGTTTATCTTCCTGCGCGACACAACGAACGGACAATGGTGGAGTGCGACGGCTGAACCACGCGTGGCCGAAGGTGAAAAGACCAAGACCGTCTTCACCGACGACAAGGCCGAGTTTCACAAGACCATCGGCGACCTGCAGAGCGTCGTCGAATGCATCGTCGCAACCGAACACGATGCCGAGGGGCGCCGGATCACCCTGCTGAACGTGGGCTCTGAGGATCGCTACATTGAAGTGACCTCCTACATGGAGCCGGTCATCGCGTCTGAAGACGATGACAATGCCCATCCGCTCTTCTCGCGGATGTTCGTCCAGACGGAAATTGGACGTCGCGGCGATGTCATTCGCGCCTGGCGTAACCGTCGCAGCCCGAACGAACCGGGTACCGTGATCGCGCATCTGGCCGCCGATAATGCCGGCCCGTCGCGACCGACTGAATTCGAGACCGACCGTGCCAAATTCATTGGCCGCGGACGCTCGTTGCGTGAAGCGGCGGCATTCGATGCCGGCGCGACGCTCTCCAGCACGGACGGGTTCACGCTCGATCCCATTCTCTCGCTCCGCCGCACCGTACGCGTGCCGGCTGGCAAGAAGGTGAGCGTGATCTTCTGGACGATCGCCGCCCCGAGCCGTGAGGAAGTCGATAAGGCGATTGACCGTTACCGTCATCCGGATGCCTTCGCCCATGAACTCGTTCATGCCTGGACGCGCACACAGGTGCAGATGCGCCATGTGGGCGTCACCTCGCAGCAGGCGGCCGCCTTCCAGCATCTCGGCCGTTATCTGACCTATCCCGACATGCACCTGCGGGCGGATTCGGAAACGCTGAAGACGGGCTTGGCCTCGCAGCGCGCGCTGTGGCCGCTTGCCATCTCCGGCGATTTCCCGATCTTCAGCCTGCGCATCAATGACGACATGGATATGGATATTGCCCGTGAGGCGCTGAGTGCTCACGAGTATCTGCGGTCGCGTGGCGTGATCTTCGATCTCGTTATCGTCAATGAGCGGGCTGCATCCTACGCACAGGACATGCAGCACGCTCTGGATCATATTTCCGAGGCGCAGCGCCGCATCAATCCTGCCGATGGCGGTCGCCCGCACGTCTTCTCGGTCCGCCGCGACCTGATGGACGAAGAGACGTGGAACGCGCTTCTTGCCGCGTCCCGCGTCGTACTGCACGTTCGCAACGGCAAGATCGTTGACCAGATCAACCGTGCCGTGTCGCTGTTTGCGGCGCATCGCGGTCCTGACGGCACCGGCGATGCTGCGCAGGCTCGTCTCCCTACGCCGGCCTTCCCGGTTGCGGAGCCGGTCGAAGATGCTGACGATCTCGATTTCTGGAACGGTTTTGGCGGCTTTTCCAGAGACGGGCGGGAATATGTCGTGCGCCTGCATGGTGGCCAGTCCACGCCGCACCCATGGATCAATGTCATCTCGAACGAGACCTTCGGTTTCCATATTTCGGCCGAAGGCGCCGGTTTCAGCTGGAGCCGCAATTCCCGCGATTATCAGCTGACGCCATGGAGCAACGATCCGGTCACCAACCGGCCCGGTGAGGCTTTCTACGTCGCTGACGTGGAGACGGGAAAACTCTATACGCCCTGCGCCGCGCTCTCGCGCGATCCGGAAGCGCTGTTCGAAACCCGTCATGGCCTCGGCTACTCGGTGTTAACTGGCACGGCCGATACGCTGGAGGTGGAACTGACCCAAACGGTTGACCGGGAAAAGCCGGTCAAGTTCTCGCAGGTCATCGTTCGCAACAAGGGCTCGAAAAGCCGCCGCCTGAAAGTGTATGCCTACGTGGAATGGGTGCTGGGAACCAACGGTCAGAAATCTGCGCCGTTCATCCTCAGCAGGCACGACGCCGGCAGCAATGCGATCTTTGCATCGAACCCCTACAGCATTGATTACAGCGATCGCACGGCGTTCCTCACGCTTGACAGCGAGGCGAGCGGTTTTACGACCAGCCGTCGGGAATTCATCGGCCGCTTCGGCTCCGCACAGGCTCCGCAGGGCATCGTGTCGGGAGCGGCGCTGAGCGGTAGCACCGAAGTCGACGGTGACCCCTGTGCAGCGTTGATGCAGGAGATCCACCTGAAGCCCGGCGAAGAACGGCATATGACTTTCATTCTCGGCGATGCCGATACTGCAGGGGAAGCCGAAGCGCTGGTGAAGGACGTTCGGCAGGCGGACTTCCAGGCGGTGCTCGAAGAGAACAAGGCGTTCTGGACGGGCTTTACCGGGCAGTTGCAAGTGTCCACACCGGACGCCGGCTTCAACCACTTGGTCAATAACTGGCTGCCATATCAGGCGCTCGCCTGCCGTATCCTCGCCCGCACGGCCTTCTATCAGTCGAGCGGCGCCTTTGGCTTCCGCGATCAGTTGCAGGACACGCTGGCGTTCCTGCTGTACCAGCCGGATCTCGCCCGCAAGCAGATCCTGCGTGCGGCCGGCCGGCAGTTCCCGGAGGGTGACGTCCAGCATTGGTGGCTGCCGCTGACGGGGGCGGGCGTTCGTACGACGATTTCTGACGACGTTGTCTGGCTCGCCTATGCGATCAACCAGTATGTTACCGCGACCGGCGATGTTGCCATCCTCGATGAAAGCATTCCCTTCCTGAAAGGGCCTGCGCTGATGCCTGGCCAGCACGATGCCTTCTTCCAGCCGGAAACCAGCGACAAATCCGCGACGCTGTACGAACATGCTGCGCTTGCGCTTGATCTCGCCATTCACCGGACGGGGGAAAACGGTCTGCCGCTGATCCTTGGCGGTGACTGGAACGACGGGATGAACCGGGTGGGCGTCGGTGGCAAGGGCACCAGTGTCTGGCTTGGCTGGTTCCTGGCCGGGGCATTGCGCGATTTCATCGAGATTGCGGAAAAGCGCGGGGATACCGACCGTGTCGGCAAATGGGCATCGCATCGGGAAAAGCTGCGCAATGCGCTGGAAACAGCGGGTTGGGATGGCAGCTATTATCGCCGCGGCTATTTTGATGACGGCACGCCGCTTGGCTCAGCCAGCAGCGAAGAATGCCGGATCGATTCCCTCGGCCAGAGTTGGAGCGTTTTGTCCGGCGAAGGCGAAGAGGGGCGATCCCGCCAGGCGATGGACGCCGTCATGGAGCATCTTGTCGATGAAGAGACCGGCATTATCCGCCTCTTCACGCCAGCCTTCTCGCGTGCACCGCATGATCCCGGTTATATCAAGGGATATCCGCCGGGCGTGCGCGAAAACGGCGGGCAATATACCCATGCAGCCACCTGGGTGGTGCTTGCGCTCGCCAAACAGGGCAGGGCGCAGGAGGCCTGGAACTGCTTCAAGCTTCTGAACCCGGTCAATCACGCGCTCGATGCGGCCTCATCGGAAACCTATCGGGTCGAGCCCTATGTGGTGACCGCGGATGTTTATGGCGAGGGCGCTTATGCGGGCCGTGGCGGTTGGAGTTGGTATACGGGTTCGGCCGGTTGGCTCTATCGCGCAGCGGTCGAGGGTATTCTCGGCGTTACCCGCACCGACGGCGACCTGCATGTCACGCCGTCTCTGCCAGCCGACTGGGATGGTTTCTCGATAAAGGTCACGCTTGACGGTAAGACAAGAAATATTGCCGTTACACGCAAGACTGGCTCGGAGGACATTACCGTGTCCGTCGATGGAAAAGATTTGGCGGCCGGTGACAGGGTGATCCCGTTCGACTGATGCGACAAGCGCATGTCCGCGCTAAATGCTGGGCCTCTGCGGGATGCAGGGGCCCTTTTTTTGTGGTGCCCTCCCGGTCAGCTTCAGGGCGTGGCCGGATAACAGGTCCAGCGCGGCCTCCTTAGACTTTAGAGCTGGAAGGCCCCGCTAAGCAGCACGTGAGCCAAGATCAGTGAGCTGCATGGCGAGGTCACGATATTCACGCTCTCCTTTTACAGAAAGGGTCCTCGCGAGTGCGTCCTCGCCTCACCCGTTTGTGGGAGAAGCGGACCTGCGCGATCCGTTTTGCAAAGCCGTCTTGACGTCCCCGTCCGCGGGGTGGTGACATCTTCGAAAGATCGAAAGGAAGCGATCGATGTCCTTCAAACGCGTCATTCACAGAAGCCGCGCTGCTTACATTTTCGCCCATTCTTTGCCTGGCATTGTCGTGTTGGCAGGCGCTCGATGGGCATCCTTGTTGGGACTGCACACTTTATCTCGCTGCCCGTTTCGTCGGCTTTCGGGAAATCTGCTTCCCATTGGCCAGACCGACTTTCGGCTATCGTATTTAATGACCGGTGCTCTTTGACCGAGGGCGGCGATGCGACTGGGAGATAAAGCGGGAATAAAAAAGGGCGGACATTGCTGTCCGCCCGCCGCTTTCGCCCTGGTCCAATCCTCAGGAGGCTATCGCCTTCGGTCGGTTTTGCTGGGCTTCGTCTTCCGTCAGCAGGCCGCTGGTGCGCAGCAGCGATGTGAAACGTCCACCGCGCTGGCTGAGTTCGTCGAAGGTACCCTTTTCGATGACCCGGCCCTGATCGAGGAACAGCACGAGATCGGCATCACGCACCGTGGAAAGCCGGTGAGCGATGATGAATGTCGTGCGGTTCTTTCTCAGCGCGTCGACAGCGGCTTTCACGCGGGCTTCGGTTTCAACGTCCAGCGCGCTGGTTGCTTCGTCCAGAACAAGGATAGGCGCGTTCTTGAGGATGGCGCGGGCGATGGCGATACGCTGGCGCTCGCCGCCTGACAGACGGTTGCCGCGCTCGCCGACCTGCGTCAGGTAGCCGTTGATGCGGCTGTCGATGAAGTCCGTCGCTGCTGCCGCTGCTGCCGCCTCCACCACTTCCGCATCGGTGGCGGTCTCCCGGCCGAGGCGGATGTTTTCACGGATCGAGCGGTTCAGCAGGCCGGCATCCTGGAAGACGGTCGCGATGGAATTGCGCAGTGAGTTTTTCGTCACCGTTGAAATATCGGTACCGTCGATCAGGATCTGGCCGGAATCCGGATCATAGACGCGCTGCAACAGGTTGATGAGCGTGGTCTTACCTGCACCGGTCGGCCCAACGATCGCAATCGTTTCGCCGGCCTTCGCGGTAAACGACACGTCGTGGACGCCCTGCTTGGTATTGGCGAAACCGAAATTGACGTTGCGGAACTCGACCGTACCGGAGACATTCGACAATTCGCGGGCGTCGCCGGGTTCTTCGCGTTCTTTCACGGAATCTTCCAGAACGAAGAAGTCTTCAAGCTTGGCACGTGCCTCGAAGATCTGCGTCACGAACTGGCGCATCTGGTCGAGACGGCCGATCAGCAGATTGGCGAAACCGATGAAGGCGATCACGTCACCGACGCGGATTTCGCCATTCTTTACCAGCACCGTGCCGATGACGAGGATGATCATCATCGAAACAGTGGAGGCCGTGCGGTTCAGCGCACTGGCGAAGGCCCACCAGTCGAGCACCGGATATTGAGCGCTCAGCAGCTTTTCCGTGAAGGATTTCAGAGCCTTCGTTTCCGCCTCAATGCGGTTGTAGCTGTGCAGGACCGAAACGTTGCTGATGGAATCGCTGACATGGGCAAAAACGCTGTGATAGTGTTCTTCCACGGAGGCCTGGCCGTCCTTGGTGCGGCTCATCACCCACTTGCCGATGAACCAGTAGACGATGCCGAGGCCGATCAGCACGAAGCTGAGGCGCAGGTCCATGGACATGGCGGTCGGCACGAGTAGAACCAGCGCAACGAAGGTCGCAAGGTGCGTGCGCATGAATTCGAGCCAGAGGCCGAAGAGCGTTTCGCTTGCGCGCAGCAGGGTATGCAGCGCATTGGACGTGCCACGCTGATGATGCCACGAAAGCGGCATCGAAATGATGCGGCCGAAGGCTTCTGTCAGGAGCGACGCCCGCCTGCCATGGGCAAGCCTGTCCGCCTCGCGGGCGACCGCGACATAGGCCACGGTGTTGAAGACGCCAAAACCCGCCCAGAGGATAAGGATGGACGTGACGTTGGAGCCGGAAGAGATGGCGTCGATGATACGGCCGAACAGAACGGGTTCGGCGATGGAGATCGCTGCAAGAATGACGTTGGCGATGACGACAACAGCCACACGCCATTTATGAACGGTCAGATAGCGCAGGGCGCGCGTGTAAACCTGAAACAGGGTCAAATTTTCAATCCAGTCTGAGCGTCTTTACAAGCGGTTTGGTGTTCGGACCAGAACAAAGCTACTTTAGCAATGTTGCATGGTCCGGCGAATTTTGTGTAATTATCGCTCTTTCAGTCTGAATGGCGGCTTAACAGATCACGCTCGCTGTTGTTCGCCGCCTGCAGCCGAAGCTTTCAACACGGTGCCGTCACAAGATTTCGCATTATCGTTTTAGGGATTGCTAACAACGGTATGTTCAATTTTTGCCGACCGGCGCCCGAGTAACATGACGTCATCGCGGGACTACGTCCTCCGTGTCATCCCATCAAGCCTAGTCCGGACTCTGTGTCTTTATGCAAGATATTCTTCACTTCATCTCTGCGTGTTACCAGGCAGGAAGCGCCGACCGCGTCCGCTCCGAATTTTCGTCGCTCATTCGAGACTATGGCTTCGACTATTTTCTGGTCAGCAAACGGATGACGGGCGAGCTCGCCTCGACCGGTCAGGTTCTTGCGCAGCATTTGCCGGAGGGCTGGCTGGAGGTTTACAGGGCCAAGAAGTACAATCTCGTCGATCCCGTCCGCAAGGTAATCGGCATGGTCCACAAGCCGTTCCAGTGGAAGGACGCGCTGGATGGGCTGCCGCGGGCAATGCATCGCAAAAGGGCAAGCGTTTTCCTGCACGATGCCAGCCGTTACGGCCTGCAGGGAGGTTATGCTTTCCCGGTGCATGGGCGTGCGGGATTCATCGGTGCGGTGTTCATTGGCGGAGAAGATCGGCAATTGTCTTCCCTGCAGGTGGAGCTACTCGATTCCGCCACGCGTGCCGTCTTCTGGCGGCTGCTCGATCTTTCCGGGCAAGGCGAGGGTTTCAGCAACGCACCGGAGGTTTCGGCGCTGGAACTGACGCGACGCGAAATGGAAGTGCTGGCACTGATGGCTGATGGCATGACCTCGACGGAGATCGGCCGTCAGTTGTCGATCTCCAATCATACGGTCGACTGGTATATAAACGGAATCCAGCGACGCTTCAGCGCCAAGAACAGGCAGCACACGGTGGCACTTGCTTTTCGCCATGGTCTGCTGAGTTAACGCAAACAGAACAATTCTCGCCGGAATTGCCCTTTCCAAGACGGGGTTTTGCTGCTTAATTCCGCAGTGCAGCAGAATATTGTTTTGGCGTGTGGGGAGACCGTCTTGAAGATATCGAAAATACTTGTTGCCAACCGTTCCGAAATTGCCATCCGCGTTTTCCGGGCTGCCAATGAGCTTGGAATTAAAACCGTTGCGATCTGGGCGGAAGAGGACAAGCTTTCCTTGCACCGCTTCAAGGCGGATGAATCCTATCAGGTTGGCCGCGGCCCGCATCTCGCCAAGGATATGGGGCCGATCGAGAGCTATCTTTCGATCGAGGAGGTTATCCGTGTCGCCAAGCTCTCGGGAGCCGATGCGATCCATCCCGGCTACGGCCTTCTGTCGGAAAGCCCGGAATTCGTGGAGGCCTGCAACAAGGCCGGCATCACCTTCATCGGACCGACGGCGGACACCATGCGCCAGCTCGGCAACAAGGTGGCTGCGCGCAATCTGGCGATTTCGGTCGATGTTCCCGTCGTTCCCGCAACCGATCCGCTGCCTGATGATATGACGGAAGTGGAGCGCATGGCCGAGGAAATCGGCTATCCCGTGATGCTGAAAGCCTCATGGGGCGGTGGCGGTCGCGGCATGCGCGCCATCCGCAGACGAGAAGACCTTGCCCGCGAGGTGACGGAAGCCAAGCGCGAAGCAAAGGCCGCCTTTGGCAAGGACGAGGTCTATCTGGAAAAGCTGGTCGAGCGCGCGCGCCACGTGGAAAGCCAGATTCTTGGCGATACACATGGCAATGTGGTGCATCTGTTTGAACGCGACTGTTCCATTCAGCGCCGTAACCAAAAGGTCGTCGAACGTGCGCCCGCGCCTTATCTTACCGAAGCGCAGCGGCAGGAACTTGCGTCCTACTCCCTGAAGATTGCGGGTGCCACCAACTATATCGGCGCTGGCACAGTCGAATATCTGATGGATGCCGATACCGGCAAGTTCTACTTCATCGAGGTGAACCCACGCATCCAGGTGGAGCACACGGTCACCGAAGTCGTCACCGGCATCGATATCGTCAAGGCGCAGATTCACATTCTTGAAGGTGCCGCCATCGGCACGGCGGAATCGGGCGTTCCGCGCCAGGAAGACATCCGCCTCAACGGCCATGCGCTGCAGTGCCGTATCACGACGGAAGACCCCGAACACAACTTCATTCCTGATTACGGGCGTATCACCGCCTATCGTTCCGCTTCGGGCTTCGGCATCCGTCTGGACGGCGGCACTTCCTATACGGGCGCCGTCATCACCCGCTATTATGATCCGCTATTGGTGAAAGTGACGGCCTGGGCGCCGCAGCCGGATGAAGCGATCAGCCGCATGGACCGCGCGCTGCGCGAGTTCCGCATCCGCGGCGTGGCGACCAACCTTACCTTCCTGGAAGCCATCATCGGTCACGAAAGCTTCCGCAACAACACCTATACGACGCGTTTCATCGACTCGACGCCGGAGCTATTCGCGCAGGTGAAGCGTCAGGACCGCGCCACCAAGCTTCTCACCTATCTGGCCGATGTGACCGTCAATGGTCACCCGGAAACCAAGGGTCGCGCCAGACCGCCCGAAAAGGCCGCAAAGCCTATCGTGCCTTACATTGATGCGCCGACTCCAGATGGCACCAAGCAGCTGCTGGACAAGCTCGGCCCGAAGGGCTTTGCGGAGTGGATGCGCAATGAAAAGCGCGTTCTGATCACCGATACGACTATGCGTGATGGCCATCAGTCGCTTCTCGCCACCCGCGTTCGCACCCATGACATTGCCCGCGTCGCCAGCGTATACGCCAAGGCCCTGCCGCAGCTTTTGTCGCTGGAGTGCTGGGGCGGTGCGACCTTCGACGTTTCCATGCGCTTCCTGACGGAAGATCCCTGGGAGCGTCTCGCACTCATTCGCGAAGGCGCGCCGAACCTGCTGCTGCAAATGTTGCTGCGGGGCGCGAATGGCGTCGGTTACAAAAATTACCCCGACAATGTCGTAAAATACTTCGTCCGGCAGGCCGCCAAGGGCGGGGTCGATCTCTTCCGCGTGTTCGACTGCCTGAATTGGGTGGAGAATATGCGGGTTTCAATGGATGCCATCGCCGAAGAGAACAAGCTCTGCGAGGCGACTATCTGCTACACGGGCGATATACTGAACTCGGCCCGCCCGAAATATGACCTGAAATATTATACCAGTCTTGCCAAGGAGCTGGAGCAAGCCGGCGCGCATATCATCGCCGTCAAGGATATGGCTGGCCTGTTGAAGCCGGCTGCTGCGAAGGTCCTGTTCAAGGCGCTGCGCGAAGAAACGGGCCTGCCCATCCATTTCCACACCCACGATACGTCGGGTATTTCGGCGGCGACGGTTCTTGCCGCCGTGGATGCCGGTGTCGACGCCGTCGATGCGGCCATGGACGCCTTCTCCGGCAATACGTCGCAGCCATGCCTTGGCTCGATCGTGGAGGCGCTCGGAGGATCTGAACGCGATACCGGCCTCGATCCGGAATGGATCCGCCGCATTTCCTTCTATTGGGAGGCCGTGCGCAATCAGTATGCCGCCTTCGAGAGCGATCTCAAGGGACCGGCCTCGGAAGTCTATCTGCATGAAATGCCGGGCGGCCAGTTCACCAACCTCAAGGAACAGGCGCGTTCGCTGGGCCTCGAAAGCCGCTGGCACGAGGTGGCGCAGGCCTATGCGGATGCGAACAGGATGTTTGGTGATATCGTCAAGGTGACGCCGTCCTCCAAGGTCGTCGGTGATATGGCGCTGATGATGGTGAGCCAGGACCTGACGGTTGCGGATGTCGAAAACCCCGACCGTGAAGTGTCCTTCCCGGACTCTGTCGTGTCGATGCTGAAGGGCGATCTCGGACAGTCGCCCGGCGGATGGCCGGCGGCCCTGCAGAAAAAGGCGCTGAAGGGTGACGAGCCCTATACGGTTCGTCCCGGCTCGCTTTTGCCCGACGCCGACCTGGATGCCGAGCGCAAGGCAATCGAGACAAAACTGGAGCGCAAGGTCGACGACTTCGAGTTCGCATCCTACCTGATGTATCCGAAGGTCTTTACCGACTTCGCTCTGGCAGCAGAAACCTACGGCCCTGTTTCCGTTCTGCCTACTCATGCCTATTTCTACGGCATGGAGGATGGTGAAGAGCTGTTTGCCGATATTGAACGCGGCAAGACGCTTGTTATCGTCAATCAAGCCTCGTCCGGCACGGATGACAAGGGCATGGTCACGGTGTTTTTCGAGATCAACGGCCAACCGCGCCGTATCAAAGTGCCGGATCGCGCTCATGGCGCTTCCGGCTCTGCCGCGCGCCGCAAGGCCGAACCGGGAAGCGCGTCGCATGTTGGCGCGCCAATGCCGGGTGTCATCAGCCGGGTCTTCGTCAACCAGGGTCAGGAGGTCAAGGCCGGCGACGTGCTGCTTTCTATCGAGGCCATGAAGATGGAAACCGCGCTGCATGCCGAACGCGACGGCAAGATCGCCGAAGTCTTGGTACGACCAGGCGACCAGATCGACGCGAAGGACTTGTTGATCGCTTACGCCGAATAACGGCGTAACTCCTCCCGGGAACAGACTCGTAGACGCCCGCCTTCTCGGCGGGCGTTTTTTATTGCGCTACGGCAGAAACTTGTTTATGCATGTTCTTACACGTTTGTTCCCGTTTATGCATGAGTTTTCATGAGCGACCATTTTGTCAGTGAGCGGCAGGCGCTTATCCTCGAGCAGTTGCGGCAAAGCGGCCGGGTTCTCGCGCAGGATCTGGCGCAAAACTTCGGCGTTTCCGAAGATACCGTGCGCCGCGATCTGCGCGAAATGGCAGCGCGCGGGGAATGTCATCGGGTTTACGGTGGAGCGTTGCTCTCGGACAGCAAGACGGTTCCGTTGAAGACACGGATTGCCGAGGATGAGGACCGGAAGGCGCTGCTGGCGCGGTCAGTGCTGCCGCTGCTTGAGCCGGGGAAGGTCGTCTTCATCGATGCGGGTTCCACCAATCTTGCCATTGCCCGCGCAATCCCGGCCGGTCTCAACCTGACCGTGGTGACGAATACCCCGGCCATCGCTGCCGAACTGACGGGGCGAGCCGATATTGATCTCGTGCTGATTGGCGGCAAGGTCGATGCGGCCGTTGGTGCTGCAATCGACGCCATGGCATTGCGGCAGCTGGAATTGATGCGGCCGGATCTGTGCGTGCTCGGTGTCTGCGGCGCTGCTGCCGAGACCGGGCTTTCGGCGGATGTTTTCGAGGACGCGGTGTTCAAGCGGCTTGCCTGCAGCGCCAGCCAGCGGATCGTCGCCGCGATTACCACGGAAAAGCTCGGCTATAAGGCGGCTTTTCACGTGCATGATTTTTCCCCGCCTCTTAGCCTCGTGCTCGAACATGATGCCGACCGCGCCATGGTCGAGGCGCTGCGTGCAAAAGGCGTCGAGGTTGATTGCGGCTCGAGTGACGCTGTGCGATTTCCACTGGTCAAGTCTAAAGGATAGTGCCGATGAATGGCCCTACGACATTTTCGCCGACGGCCAAGCGCTCGTCTTATCTGACAAGGCACAGGCTGGGCGTTTCCCTGCTGTTCCTGATGAACGGCTTCATGATGGGATCATGGGCGCCCAAAATTCCGGAATTCGCGGCGCGGCTATCGTTGAGCGAAAGCGCGCTCGGCCTCATCATTCTCGTCTTCGGCATCGGCTCGCTTGTCTTCATGCCGATTGCCGGCTCCCAGATCGCCCGTTTTGGCTCAAGGACGGTAAGCCTCGTCACGGCTGCGATCTTCCTGCCGACGTTGCTCTTCATCTCCTGGGCGGGCACGGTCTGGGCCGGCGTGATCGCGGTGTTCCTGTTCGGTGGACTGACCGGGGCTATGGATGTCGCGATGAATGCCAACGCCGTGGCGGTGGAGCGGGACATGCGGCGGGCGATCATGTCGTCCTGCCACGCCTTCTGGAGCCTGGGAGGCCTGATCGGCGCGGGTCTTGGTGGTTACCTCATCACGGCCATCGGTGTGCAGGGACATGCCATTGCGCTTACTCTCATCGCGCTTGTGCTTCTGGTCATCGCCTGGCCGCGGGTCCTCGCGGACCGGCCGCATCCGGAGGAGGAGCGTCCGAAAGGCGGACTGCCGCTGACGCCGTTGCCCTGGATCATCGGCTTGATGGCCTTGTTCTCGATGATCCCGGAAGGGGCGATTCTTGACTGGGGTGCACTTTATCTGCGCAATGAACTCGGTGCTTCCGTCTCGCAATCCGGTTTTGCTTTTGCGGCCTTCTCCATGACGATGGCGGCGATGCGCTTTGCTGGCGACCTCGTGCGCGATCGCTTTGGCGCCGTCACGACGCTGCGCTTCTGTTCGGCCATGTCGATCCTCGGACTGCTGATTGCCGGTGTTGCGGAAAATTCCACCATCGCCATTATCGGCTTTGCGATTGCAGGCATCGGCATCTCCAACATGGTGCCCATTGCCTTTTCGGCGGCCGGCAACATGCCTGGGTTGGCACCGGGGATTGGTCTTTCGGTCGTCACGACAATGGGTTATTCGGGCATTCTGGTGGCGCCGTCGGCAATCGGCTTCATTGCCGAGCATACCGGCCTCGCCAGTGTTTTCCTGTTCCTGCCGCTTCTGCATGTCGTGGTTCTCCTGCTTTCGCGGCTTGCCCGCCATGCAGATGGTGCGGGCAAGGAATAGGCGTCTCGAATTTTGCCATGATTGCGGTAAAGTAGAAGCTCCCGTGCGTTGGGTGTTGACAAGCAGGCTTGCCTGTTTCACCTCAAATGCCATACCTTGCCGCAAGCTCCAGAGACCGCCATGACGTCACCTGCCGATTACGATCCAAAGCCCCGCCGCGCATCCGTCGCCGTCGACGTCGGCGGTGTCATCGTTGGTGGCGGGGCCCCCGTCGTCGTGCAGTCGATGACCAACACCGACACGGCGGACATCGACGCCACCGTGCAACAGGTGGCGGCGCTCTTTCGGGCCGGTTCGGAAATCGTGCGCATTACGGTTGATCGTGACGAGAGCGCTGCCGCTGTGCCGAAAATCCGCGAACGGCTGCTGCGCCTTGGGATGGACGTGCCGCTTGTCGGGGATTTCCATTATATCGGCCACAAGCTTCTGGCCGATCATCCGGCCTGTGCAGAGGCACTGGCCAAATACCGCATCAATCCCGGCAATGTCGGTTTCAAGGACAAGAAGGATAAGCAGTTCGGCGAAATCGTCGAAATGGCGATCCGTTATGACAAGCCCGTGCGCATCGGCGTGAACTGGGGGTCGCTCGATCAAGAGCTGCTGACGACGCTGATGGACAGAAACAAGGAGCAGGGTTTTCCGCTCTCCGCCCGTCAGGTCACGCGGGAAGCCATCGTTCAGTCGGCGCTGATTTCCGCCGAGCTTGCCGAAGAGATCGGCCTGCCGCGCAATCGCATCATCCTGTCAGCCAAAGTCAGTCAGGTTCAGGACCTGATCGCCGTCTATTCGATGCTGTCGGAACGATCCGACCACGCCCTGCATCTGGGCTTGACCGAGGCGGGCATGGGTTCGAAGGGCATCGTCGCCTCCTCCGCCGCCATGGGTTATGTGCTGCAGCATGGCATTGGCGACACGATCCGCGTATCGCTCACGCCCGAGCCGAATGGCGACCGTACCCGTGAGGTGCAGGTGGCTCAGGAATTGCTGCAGGTGATGGGTTTCCGTCAGTTCATTCCAGTCGTTGCGGCATGTCCCGGCTGTGGACGGACCACGTCCACTGTCTTCCAGGAGCTCGCCCAGAACATCCAGAACGACATTCGTAAGAACATGCCGATCTGGCGTGAGAAATATCCCGGTGTCGAGGCGCTCAACGTCGCCGTCATGGGCTGCATCGTCAATGGCCCCGGCGAAAGCAAACACGCCGATATCGGCATTTCGCTGCCCGGCACCGGTGAGAGCCCAGCGGCACCTGTTTTCATCGATGGCGAAAAGGCGCTCACCCTGCGCGGCCCCAACATCGCCGCTGATTTTGAGGCGCTGGTGATCGATTACATCGAAAAGCGTTTTGGCCGGAAAGACGCGGCGGAATAATGCGTAAGCTGCAATGGCCCGAAATCCACTTTCATACCTCCTGAACCTCTCGGAGCATCCAGAAACATGATCAAAAAAATCGCGATCGTCGCCCTTTGCGGCACTTATCTTTCCGCCTGCACCACGACCGATCCCTATACGGGCGAGCAGAAGATGTCGAACACGGCAGGTGGCGCCGGCATCGGCGCCGTTGTTGGTGCTCTCGGTGGTCTTGCTGTCGGCGGTTCGCCGGTCGGTCGCCGCAATGCTGCGCTTATCGGCGCTGGTATCGGTGCGCTCGCAGGTGGTGCGATCGGCAACTACATGGACGGCCAGGAAGCCGAGCTTCGCGCCCAGCTGCAGGGGACCGGCGTTTCGGTGACGCGCCGTGGCGACAGCATCGTTCTCAACATGCCATCGAACATCACCTTCGCGACGGATCAGGACCAGGTCATTCCGCCCTTCTACCCGACGCTCGATTCCGTCGCCATCGTGCTGAACAAGTTCAACCGCACGCTGATCGACATCAACGGCCACACCGATTCCACCGGTAGCCTGCCGCACAACCAGGCGCTTTCGGAGCGTCGCGCGGCGTCAGTCGCAAATTATCTCGGCGCACGCGGAGTCGACCAGCGACGTATCTCGACCCTAGGCTTCGGTCCGTCGCAACCGATTGCCTCGAATGCAACGCCCGACGGCCGCGCGCAGAACCGCCGCGTTGAAGTGCTGATTTCGCCGCTAAAGCAATAGGTTAAAGCCGTCACCCCGCACTGTTCCGGGGTGACGTGCACTCAAGTCAATGATCGCTGAAAACTCTTTCCCTGGCGCAAACGCGTATTCGCTGGATGCCGGATCTCGTCCGTCATGACCGAGAAACGTCGCGAAAACCTTGTCAGCTTTTCCGTTCAGCGATGAACTTTGCGGCCGCGGCCAGAATCGCGGCCTTTTCGCCATAGGGGGCCAGGAGTTCGCTCGCTTCGCCCACCTGTTCCTGCAACTTGCGGCGCGCCCATTCTTCGCCGCGCAGGGCCACAAGCGTGCCCTTGCCACGGGCAGCGTCCTTGCCAGTTGCCTTGCCCATGGTGGCGGCGTCGGCAGTCAGGTCCAGCAGGTCATCGGCCAGCTGGAACGCCAAGCCGAGCTTTTCACCGAAGAGGCGCAGCCTTTGCCGTTCGGATAGGTCACTGCCAGCAATCAGCGCGCCAGCCTCGCAGGCAAAGCGCAGCAGGGCGCCCGTTTTCATAGCCTGCAATGTAACGACTCCGGGCTCGTCGGGCGGGTTCTTTTCGGCCGCGAGATCAAGCGCCTGCCCACCTGCCATGCCGCCGATCCCGGCCGCCCGGGCAAGCGAAAGCACAAGCGCGACTTTGCGATCGGGTGAAAGCGGATTTTCGTCGGAGGCGATGATGTCGAAGGCAAGTGTCAACAGGCTATCACCCGCGAGGATGGCAGTCGCCTCATCAAATTTGCGATGCACGGTCGGCTGGCCGCGGCGCAGGTCATCATCGTCCATGGCTGGCAGGTCATCATGAACAAGCGAGTAGCAATGAAGGCATTCCAACGCGGCGCCGACGTGAAGTGCGGCATCGGCATCTCCGCCCAGAAGCGCGGCGCTTTCGATGACCAGGAATGGCCGCAGGCGCTTACCGCCGTTCAGCACGCCATGGCGTATGGCCGCAAGCAGCTTCTCCGGGCGCGTTATCTCGTCCGCGCGGGCTTCGCCGGAAAGCAGTTGCCCGAGCAGGGCCTCGGTCCTCGCCGCATTTTCACGCAGCCGCATTTCGAAATCGATCATCTGAGCGTCCATGCCGCGCTCTTTGGCATGCCGGGCGAGGGCAAGCAACCTTTTCGTGATTCCATGGGAGCAACCTTCCGGCGGACTCGCCTTGAAGGCTGCAATGGACTATGAAGGGCTTCAATTGGTGCGGGGCTTTGACGAATATTGAGCAGTACGCCTGAAAGCGACGCAGATTACGCCGTCTCGGCGCAAGACCGGAGCAGTCCGAAGGTGGATTTTCGCACGTTGGCCAAGCGCATCATCCTGACCTTGCTGGCATTGCTGATCCTGCCGTATCTGCTGATCCCGGTTTATGCGCTGCCATTCATCCGGCCGGTGTCCACGCTGATGCTTGCCGATCTCGCGACTTTTCAAGGTTATGACAGGCGCTGGGTGCCCCTCGAGGATATTTCGCCGCGCCTTGTTCAGTCGGTGATGATGTCTGAAGACGGGCAATTCTGTTTCCATGGCGGCGTCGACTGGAACCAGATGCAATCCGTTGTGACCGATGCGCTGGACGGGGCCTCCACGCGTGGTGCCAGCACCATTCCAATGCAGACGGCCAAGAACCTGTTTTTATGGAATGGACGCTCTTTCCTGCGCAAGGGGCTGGAGCTGCCGTTGGCGATCGCGGCTGACTTCGTCTGGTCGAAAAAGCGGATGATGGAAATTTATCTGAACGTCGCGGAGTGGGGGCCGGGCATTTACGGCATCGAGGCCGCAGCCCAGCACCATTTCAAAGTGCCGGCCGCAAAGCTCAGTTCCAGGCAGGCAGCACTACTCGCGGTCTCGCTGCCCAATCCGATCGATCGTGTTGCAAGCAAGCCCGGGCGCGGACTGCAAAGGCTCGCCGGTCTTATCGAGCGTCGTGCCCGCGCCTCCGGCAGCTATGTCGGCTGCGTGCTGGATTAAATCGCTCGCGCCGCGTCAGCCTTTCTTGAAAATATAATCCGTTTCCTGACGCAGGCTTTCGCCCGGGCGCAGGATGGCGTTCGGAAAATCCGGATGATTGACGGCGTCAGGCCAGATCTGCGTTTCCAGGCAGAAGCCGGCAAACGGGCCATAACGGCGGCCATCAAGGCCAGGAACCGGAACGTCCAGCTTGAAGGCGGAATAGAACTGCACGCCGGGCTCAGTGGTGTGAACCTCAAGGGCGATGTCGGAGGCTGGAGAATAGGCGCGGGCGACCTTGGACTTGGCGCGACGCTCCGGGGAAAGACAGAAATTGTGATCGTAGAGCACCTGTTCGCCGTTTTCCTCGCGTCGCATTGGCGTCGGCTGGCGCAGGTCGAACACCGTCCCGTCCACGGGGCGTATTTCGCCGGTCGGGATCTGCTGCTCGTTTGTCGGAAGATAAAAGTCGGCGGCGATGCTGATCTCGTGGCCGAGGGCCGTATCCGCACCATCGAGATTGAAATAGGAATGCTGGCAGACATTGGCGATGGTGGGTTTGTCGGTCACTGTTTCGTAAACGACCGACAGCACCCCACCATCGAGGATCGTATAGGTGGCCGTAACCGTGCAGTTGCCGGGGTAACCAGCGCGGCCATCGGGGTCGATGATCTGCAGGACCACGTGGCTTTCGCCATGTTCCATCAGCATCCAGTTGCGCTTGCCCATGCCGTCGCTGCCGCCATGCAGGTGGCTTACGCCTTTTTCGTTCAGTTCCAGTTGATAGTCGTGGCCATCGATTGAGAACTTCCCGTTGCCGATGCGATTGGCATTTCGGCCGGGGGTGGCGCCGAAATAGGAGGAATATTTGTAATCCTCGAATTTGTCGAAGCCGAGAACGAGTGGCGGCTGATGACCCTCGAGGCGCAGATCCTGAATGACGGCGCCCCAGGTAATGACCTTCGCCGTAAGGCCACCCTTCGAGATGGTTACCCGTTCGACCTTCTCACCGGTTGCCGTGAAACCGAAATCTTCCCGTGCCGCGCCGTCGCTCATCTCGTCATTCTCCCTGGTGTCGCGAATTGCCGGGCGGACGTTGCGTCATTTTCCGGCAATTCGCAATCCCGCAGTTCAGGCGGCCATCTGTCCGATAGCGTCGAGATCGTAGGGCGTCGTCTGGTATATTTCGTTGATCCAGTTCCCGAAAAACAGGTGGGCATGGCTGCGCCAACGGTTGAGCGGTGCAAGTTCCGGGTCGTTGTGCGGGAAATAATCATGCGGCAGCTTGATTGGCACGCCGGCATGCACGTCGCGGAAATACTCGTCCGAAAGCGATGTCGAATCATATTCGACATGATTGAACATGTAGAGACGATTGCCCGCCTTCTCATGCACCAGGCAAACACCCATTTCCTCCGATTCCATCAGAATTTCGAGATCGGGATGCTTTTCGATATCGGCGCGGCGAACCTCGGTCCAGCGCGACACCGGAACCTGGAAGTCATCAGAAAAGCCGTTGAGATAGATCGAGGAGGGGCAGAGATTGCGGTGGCGATAGACCCCGAAAGCTTTTTCCTTCAGCTCGTATTTCGGAACCCCGTGGAAGTGATAGATGGCGGCCATCGCGCCCCAGCAGACGTTGAGGGTCGAATGGACATTGGTGCGGGTCCACTCGAAGATCTTCTGCATTTCATTCCAGTAGGTAACGTCCTCATAGTCCAGGAGCTCGATGGGAGCGCCGGTGATGATGAAACCGTCGAACTTACGGTGACGCACCTCTTCCCACGTCTCGTAGAAGGAGAGGAGATGTTCTTCCGGCGTGTTCTTGGCGCGATGACCGCCGATCCGGACGAGCGAGAGTTCCACCTGAAGCGGCGAGGCGCCGACGAGGCGCGCCATCTGGATTTCCGTCTTGATCTTGTTCGGCATGAGGTTGAGAAGCCCGATCTGGAGCGGACGGATATCCTGCCGGATGGCCGCCGTTTCGGTCATGACCCGCACACCCTCATGAACCAGGGTCTCAAAGGCGGGAAGCGTATCGGGAATCTTGATTGGCATGTCGAACTCTCTTTTCCGGATGACGTAAAGAACGTTGCGAAAACAAAAAAACCGGCAGCGGAAATCGCGACCGGTCCCAGGAAACTGCCCTTTTCCTCGACCCTTTAGCGACTTCTTTAAAGTGGCTGCAAGCCGGTCGGCAAATCACCACTGAGGCGTTTCATAATCCCGAAGCTGGCGAAAATCAATATGGGCGGTTTTATAAGGCTTTCGCCTTTCCATTTTCGGCCGAGGTGCGGTAAGGCAGGGCATGGACAATGCGCGTTTCACCATTCTGCTTGGCGGCGATGTGACGGTTACCGATCGCCTGAAAGAGGCCGTCGCGAATAGCCGCGTGATCGCTGCCGACGGCGGTATGCGCCATGCCGCGCCGCTTGGTTTAACACCCGAACTGTGGGTGGGCGATTTCGATTCCGCCAGTCAGGCGCTGCTCGACGCCTGGCCCGCTGTCAAACGGCAGCCGTATCCGGCCGCAAAAGCCGTGACGGATGGGGAGATTGCCGTTTCGGAGGCGCTTTCCCGCGGCGCTCGGTCGCTGGTGCTCGTTGGCGCATTGGGCGGCCCACGCAGCGACCATGCACTTCAGCATCTTCTTTATGCGGTGGCGCTCGCCGAGCGTGGTCTTGAAGTGACACTGACATCCGGCGAAGAAGAGGCACGCCCCTTGCTCCCCGGTTCGATGGATATCGATCTGCCGCCCGCTTCGCTGTTCTCTGTTACCGGCTTTACGGCCCTTGAGGGGCTCGATATCGGCAATGTGCGCTATCCGCTGGACGATTTTGCGCTTGCTTTCGGCTCTTCCCGCACTATTTCCAATGTCGCTAATGGCGGGCTCGTGCATTTCTCGCTGAAAAGCGGAAAAGCCATCGTGCTTGCCCGCCCCTATGATCTGACCGGAGCCTGATGCCTTGGCACCCCCAATTCTGAAACTCGATGACATCAAGCTGACCTTCGGCGTGACCCCGCTGCTCGACGGCGCCAATCTCCAGGTTGAGCCTGGCGACCGCATCTGCCTTGTGGGACGCAATGGCTCGGGCAAGTCCACGCTGATGAAGATTGCCGCGGGTCTCGTCGAGGCGCAGTCGGGCGAGGTGTTCCGGCATCCGGCCGCGACGATCCGTTATCTTGAACAGGCCCCGGACTTTGCCGGTTACGATACGGTTCAGGCCTATGCCGAAGCGGGGCTCGGGCCCGGCGACGATCCCTATCGTGTCACCTATCTTCTCGAACATCTTGGCCTCACCGGACAGGAAAATCCGGAGAGCCTTTCCGGCGGCGAGGCCCGCCGGGCGGCTCTGGCCCGCGTCATGGCGCCGGAACCCGATATTCTGATGCTGGACGAGCCAACCAACCATCTGGACCTGCCGACCATCGAATGGTTGGAAAGCGAGTTGCAGCAGACACGCAGTGCGCTGGTGCTGATTTCGCACGACCGTCGCTTTCTCGAAAAGGTTTCGACCTCTACCGTCTGGCTGGATCGTGGCCAGTCGCGCCGTCTCAACCGTGGCTTTGCCCATTTCGAGGAATGGCGCGACAAGGTGTTGGAAGAAGAAGAGCTGGAGCAGCACAAGCTCGGCAAGGCCATCGAGCGCGAAGAACACTGGATGCGCTACGGTGTGACCGCAAGGCGAAAGCGCAACATGCGTCGCGTCGGCGAGCTTCAGGCAATGCGCGCGGAATATCGCGGCCATAAGGGGCCGCAGGGCTCCGTCCAGGCAACGGTGACGGAGGGTCGAGAGTCCGGCAAGCTCGTCATCGAGGCCGACAGCATCACCAAGGCCTATGGCGAGCGCGTCATCGTCGCGCCGTTTTCCCTGCGTGTCCATCGCGGTGACTGCATCGGTTTCGTGGGCCCCAACGGTGCAGGCAAGACAACGCTTCTGAAGATGCTCACGGGCCAGCTCGAGCCGGATAGCGGCACGGTGAAGCTCGGCACCAATCTGGAGATCGCGACGCTCGACCAGAAGCGCGAGGATCTCAACCCGAACGATACGCTCGCGCATTATCTGACCGATGGCCGCGGGGAAAACCTGCTCGTTAACGGCGAGTTGAAGCATGTGACGGGGTACATGAAAGATTTCCTGTTCCAGCCGGAACAGGCCCGCACGCCCATTCGCAACCTGTCCGGTGGCGAACGCGCGCGCCTCATTCTCGCGCGTATTCTGGCGCGGCCGACCAACCTTCTGATCCTCGACGAGCCCACCAACGATCTCGATATCGAAACGCTCGACCTCTTGCAGGAAATCGTTGCCGGCTTCTCCGGCACGGTCATCCTCGTCAGCCACGACCGCGATTTTCTCGACCGCACCGTGACCTCAACGATCGCGCCTGTTAATCCCGACCAGCCTGACGGGCGCTGGATCGAATATGCCGGCGGCTATTCTGACATGATGGCGCAGCGCAAGGGTGCTGCGGACGAAAAGCGCAAGGCGGAGAAGCAGGAAAAGGCGAAAGCGTCATCTTTCGCCTCAGCGTCGCAGGAGCCTGCAAAGACGAAGGGTAAACTCTCCTTCAAGCAGAAATTCGCGCTCGAAAATCTGCCGAAGGAGATGGAGAAGACACAGGAAGAGATCGCAAAACGGGAACAGCGTATGGCTGACCCGGAACTCTTTGCCAAGGACCAGACGACCTTCAACAAACTGGCGCAGGAAATGGAAAAGCTGCGTGACAAGCTGGAGGCCATGGAAGAGGAATGGCTGGAGCTTGAGATGCTGCGCGAGGAGCTGGAGGGCTGATGCAGCGTAACGGGTCCATCCGCGCTTTGACACACAGGCAGAATTGACGTTCTATGCCCGCTCGTCATGGAGGAGGTCTGAAATGCGCATGATTTTCGTCAACCTGCCGGTCAAGAGCATCGAAGTATCGAGAAACTTCTTCACGGCACTCGGTTTCAGCTTCAATCCGGAATATTCCGACGACCGCACGCTCTGCATGATCGTAGAAGAGAACATCTTCGTGATGCTTCTTCAGGAAGAGCGTTTTCGCGATTTCATCAACGGTGAGATTGCCGACGCCAAAAGCAGTACCGAGGTGTTAACCTGTCTTTCCGCCGGCAGCCGCGAGGAAATCGACCGGATGATCGCAACCGCTCTCGCATCTGGTGGCAACGGCTGGAAGCCGGTTCAGGACCATGGCTTCATGTATGCCGGCAGCTTCCAGGATCCCGACGGGCATGTCTGGGAACTCGTGCATATGACGCAGCAGGGCTGAGACGAGCCATCTTGCCAAGATAAGGCGAGGGGACTACACCATCATCTTGATCTAACGGGGTGTCTTGTGCGCTTTTGTGCAGAAGGCTGAGAGGCTTGCCAACCCGAAGAACCTGATCCGGTTCATACCGGCGGAGGGATTAGACGGCTTTTGGACAGGCGGCTATTTCCCTTTTTGTTTGAGGAGATGCCCGTGCGCCGTCGTTTTTTCCCGAATTCTGTCATCGTCGCTTTGCTGCTTCTGCTCGGTTTTGCTGAGGCGCAGGACAAACAAGAGCTTACTGTTTATACCTATGAAAGCTTTGTTTCGGAGTGGGGTCCAGGCCCTAAAGTGAAGGAAGCTTTTGAGAAGGCCTGCAACTGCACGGTCAATTTCGTCGGTGTGGCGGATGGTGTCGCGCTGCTCAACCGATTGAAGCTCGAAGGCACTGGGTCCAAAGCCGATGTTGTGGTTGGTCTCGACACAAATCTCATCGCGGAAGCCAAACAGACCGGGCTTTTTGATGTCAGCGGCATCGACGCCTCGGCTGCCAAGGTGCCGGGCGGTTACAAGGACGATGTCTTTGTGCCTTATGACTATGGTCACTTCGCCGTCATCTACGACACGAAGACCGTCAAGACACCGCCGGCAAGCCTGAAAGAGTTGGTGGAAGGCGATCCTTCGCAGAAAATCGTCATTCAGGACCCGCGCACCTCCACGCCGGGGCTTGGGCTGCTGCTGTGGGTAAAGTCCGTCTATGGCGACAAGGCCCCTGAAGCCTGGGCGAAGCTTAAAAAGCGCATTTTGACCGTCACGCCGGGCTGGTCAGAATCCTATGGCCTATTCACCAAGGGTGAGGTGCCGATGGTACTGTCCTACACGACCTCTCCTGCCTATCACATGGTTGCTGAAAAAACTGATCGGTACCAAGCTGCGCCGTTCTCTGAAGGTCACTACATCCAGATAGAGGTTTCCGGCCTTCTCAAAAATGCGCCGCACAAGGAGCTGGCAAAGCAGTTCCTTGCGTTCACGCTCACGCCGGGCTTTCAGGATGCCATTCCCGAAAACAACTGGATGATGCCGGCCGCGGCCACCTCCAAGCCGCTGCCGGAGGCGTTTTCAAAGCTTGTGGTGCCGCAGAAGACATTTCTGATGGATCGGGAAGAGGTGGCGAAGAACCGCAAAGTCTGGATCGACGAATGGCTTTCCGCCATGAGCATGAACTGAGCAAGAGGCACGCTTCCGCATGATGTTGCGTCGGGATTATCGACGGTCGATCATCCTCGGAACGGCGGCTTTTGCCGCCGTTTTCCTGTTCATGGCGCTCGCTGTCGCAGCCCTTTTTACCTTCGATGCGGGAGGATCGGCCGCCGGGGTGATGGATCCCTATACGCTGCGTATCCTGCGTTTCACACTATATCAGGCGACGCTCTCTACGGTTTTTTCCATTGTCTTGGGGCTGCCGGTAGCGTTGGCGCTTGGCCGACGCCGGGCCTTTCCCGGGCGGATCTGGGTGATCAGGCTGATGGCGGTGCCGATGGGGCTGCCTGTCATCGTCGGCGCCTTCGGCATTATCACCATCTGGGGCAGGCAGGGGTTGTTGAACACCGTCCTGACGTCCGCCGGCCTTGACGAGCCGTTCAGCATTTACGGTCTTTCCGGCATCCTCATCGCCCATGTGTTCTTTAATCTTCCGCTTTCGATCCGGCTGATGCTGGCGACGCTGGAGCGGATTCCGGGCGAATATTGGCGCATGGCGGCAAGTCTCGGCATGGGGCCGGTTTCGACTTTCCGTTTTATCGAATGGCCAGCGGTCGCTCGGGTCATGCCAGGCATCGCCGGCCTCGTTTTCATGTTGTGCGCGACCAGCTTCACGCTCGTGCTGCTGTTAGGCGGCGGACCGGCAGCCACCACACTTGAGGTGGCGATCTATCAGGCCCTGCGGTTCGATTTCGATCCGCAGCGGGCGATCGCGCTGTCTGTTTTGCAAATTGCGCTCACCGCCATTCTCCTTGGCCTTCTTGCGCTCCTTCCTTCCGCTGAGGCCGAGATTCCGTCGCTTGGCCGGCCCCTTCGCCGGTTCGACGGCAGGGGCATTGGTCTCCATCTATGGGATGGTGGGGCTATCACTCTTGCCGTTCTCTTCATTAGCCTGCCGCTTATCGCCATCGCCGTCTCTGGACTGAGTTCCGACCTGCCGCGCCTTCTGTCCGCGCCAATTTTCCGGCGGGCGGCGATGACAAGCCTTGCAATCGCCATGCTTTCGGCGACGTTCGTCATCGTCTGCTGCGTGGCGATCATCGGCGCGCGTCAGGCGATAGGCTCGAGGCGGCGGGTGTGGCGGCCCCTTCGCGCCCTGTCGGCCATGCTTGGTGCCGGGTCTTCGCTCGTGCTGCTGGTGCCACCGGTCGTGTTGGGCAGCGGGTGGTTTTTGCTGTTGCGCGGTATTGGCGATGCCACCTTTCAGGCGCCCTTTCTCGTGGCGCTCATCAACATGCTGATGGCTTTGCCGCTTGCCATGCGGGTGCTGGAGCCAGCCTTTGCCAGTCATTTCCTGCGCACTGGTCGGCTTTCTGCCAGTCTTGGCCTTGAGGGCGTGAGGCGATTAAGGATTGCCGATCTGCCGGTCCTGTGGCGACCGCTCGCCATGGCGTTCTCCTTCGCCATGGCTCTGTCGCTGGGTGATCTCGGCGCGGTCGCGCTGTTCGGTTCGGAGGATTTTGTAACCTTGCCCTGGCTGGTCTATAGCAGCATGGGCAGCTACCGGACAAACGACGCGGCCGGTTATGCCTTCCTTCTCGGGGTCGTCTGCCTGCTGCTGGCCGCGGGCGGCGTCTCACGACAATCCCAATCCGCAAGGGCAAACATATGACGGAGAAAGATTTCGCCGTGAAGCTGGAGGAGGTCAGGCTGCGACTCGGAACGCAGGATTTCCGGCTGGACTGCACCTTCCCCCAAGGGCAAATCATTGCGGTCGTCGGCGCATCGGGTTCAGGCAAATCGACGCTTCTCAATCTCGTCGCCGGTTTCGAGGAACCCGATTCCGGTCGCGTGATGATCGACGGGCGTGATGTAACAGGCCTCGATCCTTCCGAACGGCCGGTCTCATCGATCTTTCAGGACAACAATCTCTTCGCCCATCTCGATATCTTCACCAATGTCGCTTTGGGTGTGAGCCCTGGATTGCGACTGCGAGCGGAAGACCGGCGACGGATCGAGGTGGCGCTGGCAAGGGTCGGTCTTGCCGGGTTCGACAAACGCCTGCCGGGCACACTTTCCGGCGGAGAGAGGCAGAGAGCGGCGCTGGCGCGCGCACTGGTGAGGAAAAAGCCGGTCATGCTGCTTGATGAGCCTTTTGCGGCCCTCGATCCGGGTCTGCGGGCCGGCATGACGTCGCTCCTGCTCGACTTGCATCATGAAACAAAAAACACAGTGATTATTGTCACACACCATCCCGAAGACATCAAAAAGCTGGCGCAGAAGGTGGTTTTTCTTGATCAAGGCCGCGTTGTCTATACGGGGTCGACCCAAGATTTCTTTGTCACACAAAATGTGAAGGCGGTTGACAGTTTCCTGAACGGGTGACCGCCTTATTTTCGACGCGTGCCGCTGGCAATCGCTTCGGGTGACTTCAATGACGCGAATTTGCACTTGCCAGTTTCTAGTTGTTGCCCGAGAAAAGATGGGAATTATTGGGTTCTTCAGGAATATTCCGCACTGGATGGATCGTTTTTACCGTTTTGGCATTCATCGCCCTTTGGGGCGAATCTGTTATTCTGGTCTGCAATTAACGGATGATCAGGAACGTTAGGGGCAGGCAGAGAGAATGAGAAATAGCATGACTGCACAGGGGGGGCTCATTTCCCGGTCAGGACGTCGCCGTTCCGGGAGAATGGTTGCTGCCTGTTCCGCGTTGGCGGCGTCCGCGGTGTTGCTATCATCCTGCCAGTCCCTGTTCAGTCCTGCCTACCAATCCACCTTGCGTCCTTCGGACAATCCGCAGACTGTGGAACAGGTTCAGAAGAACGATCCCCGTGCCCAGATGGGCGCGCGTGAGCATCCGCGCATCGTGGCGAGCTACGGTGGCGAATATCGCGATGCGAAGACGGAGCGGCTTGTCGCCCGCATTGCGGGGGCGCTGACGGCCGTCTCGGAAAATCCGCAGCAGTCTTACCGCATTACCATCTTGAACTCGCCAGCCATCAACGCTTTTGCGCTGCCGGGTGGGTATCTTTACGTGACGCGCGGGCTTCTTGCGCTTGCCAACGATGCATCTGAAGTGGCAGCCGTGCTGTCGCATGAAATGGGCCACGTCACCGCCAATCATGGCATCGAACGCCAACGCCGCGAAGAGGCGGAGGTCATTGCCAGCCGCGTCGTCGCCGAGGTGCTTTCGAGCGATCTCGCCGGCAAGCAGGCTCTGGCGCGCGGTAAGCTGCGGCTCGCGGCGTTTTCCCGTCAGCAGGAATTGCAGGCGGACGTCATCGGCGTGCGCATGCTTGGCGAGGCGGGTTACGACCCCTTTGCTTCGCCGCGGTTCCTGGATTCCATGGCGGCCTATGCGCGGTTTTCCTCGGCCGACCCTGAAAACGATCAGAGCCTCGATTTCCTTTCCAGCCACCCCAACACGCCGCAGCGCATCGAGCTTGCACGCCGCCATGCGCGCGCCTTCGGCCAGGAAGGCCAGGTCGGGGATCGTGGCCGCGACTGGTTCCTCGATGGCATAGACGGCCTGCTCTACGGCGACAGTCCGCAGGAAGGTTATGTCCGCGGCCAGACATTCCTGCACGGCACGCTCGGCATTCGTTTCGATGTGCCGGAAGGTTTCGTCATCGACAACAAAGTCGAGGCCGTGCTGGCGACGGGTCCGGGTGACGTGGCAATCCGCTTTGACGGCGTGGCGGACCCGAAGCAGACGAGCCTTGGCAACTACCTGACCAGCGGCTGGGTTGCCGGCCTGCTGCCCGAGACCGTCAGGGAAACGCAGATCAATGGCCTCGAGGCGGCAACGGCCCGCGCAAGTGCCGATAAATGGGATTTTGACGTAACCGTCATTCGCGTCGGCGACCAGATATTCCGGTTCCTGACGGCGGTGCCGAAGGGTAATACGCAGCTCGACTCCATCGCCAACACCTTGCGCACCAGTTTTCGCAAGATGACGCCTCAGGAGATCGCGTCGCTCAAGCCGCTGAGGGTGCGGGTGGTGACGGTGAAGCCCGGCGAAACCGTGGCCACGATGGCAGCCCGGATGATGGGCACAGAGCGCAAGCTCGACATGTTCCGGATGATCAATGCGATGAGCGCAACCGCCACGCTCCAGCCCGGACAGCGTGTCAAGATCATCTCCGAATAAACGAAACCCCGGATCGCTCCGGGGTTTTTGCCATCAGCGAGCTGGGATGATTATTGCCATTCGCGCACATCGACGAAATGACCGGCGATCGCCGCCGCAGCGGCCATGGCCGGCGAAACGAGGTGGGTGCGGCTCTTGTAGCCCTGACGGCCCTCGAAATTGCGGTTCGAGGTCGAGGCGCAGCGTTCGCCGGGCTTCAGGCGGTCATCGTTCATGGCCAGGCACATGGAGCATCCCGGCTCACGCCATTCAAAACCGGCATCGAGGAAGATCTTGTCGAGACCTTCCTGTTCCGCCTGTTCCTTCACGAGACCGGAGCCGGGCACGATCATGGCCGAGACGGTTGGTGCTACCTTACGACCATCGACGATCTTGGCGGCTGCCCGCAGGTCTTCGATGCGTCCATTGGTGCAGGAGCCGATGAAGACGCGGTCTATCGCGATGTCGGTGATCCGCGTTCCGGGCTTCAGGCCCATATAGTCGAGCGCGCGCCACTTGGAAGAGCGCTTGTTTTCATCATCGATATCATCTGGATTGGGGACGATGCCTTGAACCGAGGTCACATCTTCCGGCGATGAGCCCCAGGAGACGATGGGCGGCAGATTGGCGGCATCGAGAATGACGACCTTGTCGTAATGGGCGCCTTCGTCGGACTTCAGGGTTTTCCAATAGGCGATGGCCTGTTCCAGCGTTTCGCCCTTCGGCGCCCGCGGCTTGTCCTTGATGTATTCGAAGGTGGTCTCATCAGGCGCGATCAGACCGGCGCGCGCGCCGCCTTCGATGGTCATATTGCAGACCGTCATACGGCCTTCCATGGACAGCGAACGGATTGCCTCGCCAGCAAATTCGATCACGTGGCCGGTGCCACCAGCCGTGCCGATCTCGCCGATGATGGCAAGGATGATGTCCTTGGCGGTGACGCCGTCAGGGATCTTGCCATCGACACGCACCAGCATGTTCTTGGCTTTCTTCTGGATCAGGGTCTGGGTCGCCAGAACGTGCTCCACTTCCGAGGTGCCGATGCCATGCGCCAGTGCACCGAAAGCACCATGGGTCGAGGTGTGGCTGTCGCCGCACACGATGGTCATGCCCGGCAGGGTGAAGCCCTGTTCCGGGCCAACGATGTGGACGATGCCCTGGCGCTTGTCCCGCTCCGAATAATATTCGACGCCGAAATCCCTGGCGTTCTGCGCCAGCGCTTCCACCTGGATGCGGCTTTCCTCGTTCTTGATGCCTTCCAGACGGTCAGCGGTGGTCGGCACGTTATGGTCGACGACGGCCAGCGTGCGCGTCGGCGAATGCACAGGACGACCGGCCATCCGCAGGCCTTCGAAGGCCTGCGGGCTCGTCACCTCATGAACGAGGTGACGGTCGATATAGAGAAGACAGGTTCCGTCAGGGTCACGGTTGACGACGTGGTCGTCCCAGATTTTGTCATACAAAGTGCGGGGTGCGCTCATGGCTCTATGCCTTGTCATGTAAAAGATGATGGGGGTTCAGGAAGGCGTTGGACAGCAGGGTGCTGTCAGGCGAGCCTAAGTCGGCTGGTGAGCGCCCCGGAGACGCGCGCGAAGAAGCGTGCCGGCAGACGCTTGTGGTCCTGCAGCACATAAACATTCTGCGCGAGACATCCGAATTTAGATCCCATGGAAACTTTCATAGCAGATGGATGGTTTTACAGCAACATGAATGCGCATCTGGCGCGTGACCGGGCAGGATCATGTTCCGAAGTGTAATTCATCAGGGCCAGACAGGCTGGGCTACCGCTCTCTGAGTCTCTTATGGTGCAACGCAACTTGCCTATTTTGCGGCGCACATATAGATGGGTTCCCTTATCATTTGCATTCGACGAGAAATCGAAGGGAGGAAAGCATATGGTATCCGAAAAGGCCCTTATCTCGAAGATCACCTGGCGGCTGATGCCGTTTCTTGGCCTTCTCTATCTCATCGCCTACATCGATCGCCAGAATGTCAGCTTTGCCAAGCTGCAGATGGTCGATGCGCTGAGCCTCAGCGAATATGCCTATGGCCTAGGAGCTTCGCTGTTCTTCATCGGTTACTTCATCTTCGAAGTGCCGAGCAACCTCTTCCTCAACCGTTTCGGCGCCAGCAAATGGTTCGCCCGTATTCTGGTTTCCTGGGGTGCCGTCACCATCGCGCTTGCCTATACGCAGAACGCCACGATGTTCTACATCCTGCGCTTCCTGCTCGGCCTCTGCGAAGCCGGCTTCTTCCCGGGCGTGCTGTTCCTGATGACGCTGTGGTTCCCGCGCGATTATCGCGGCCGCATGATCGGCCTGTTCATGATCTTCAGCGCGCTTGCCAATGCCATCGGTGCGCCGCTCGGCGGCATGCTGCTCGATCTGGATGGATTCCTCGGTTACGCGGGCTGGGAGTGGGTGTTCCTGGCAACGGGTATTCCGGCTGTGATCGCCGGTATCGTTACCTTCTTCTATCTGGATGATACGCCCGAAAAGGCGAAATTCCTGTCGCTGGACGAGAAGGACTGGTTGAAAAACCGGCTGGCCGAAGAGAACAAGGGTATGGAAGAGCATGCGGAAGATGGCTTCAAGGCGCTGATCAACCCGCGCGTTCTGTTCATGTCGCTCTGCTATGTCGGCTTTCCGCTGGCGGCCTACGGCCTCAGCTATTGGCTTCCAACCATCGTCAAGAGCTTCGGCGTATCCAACACCGCTAACGGCTTCATCAACATCATCCCCTGGGTGATCGTGGCCGTCGCGCTTTTCGTCGTGCCCCTGGCAGCCGACAAGGCAAGGAACAAGACACCCTATATCGTCGGCCCTGCCTTCATCGGTGCGTTCTGCCTGTTGATGTCGGCCTTGCTCAGCGATCCGGTCCTGCAGTTCGCGTTCCTCTGCATCGCAGCCGCTGGCATTTTTGCCGGCCAGCCGGTGTTCTGGAGCCTGCCCGGCCGCTTCCTGAAGGGCGCGGGTGCAGCGGCTGGCATTGCCGCCATCAACTCCGTCGGCAATCTCGGTGGCTTTGTGGCGCAGAACGTGGTGCCCTGGATCAAGGACCAGACAGGCAGCACCATCGCGCCGATGTTCTTCCTTGCCTTCTGCCTGGCGCTCGCAGGCGTGCTGGTGATTATCGCCACACGCAAAATGAGCAATCAGGTCAAGGCTGTCTGATATCCAATACGGTGACAGCTGGGGGGCCGGCTGTCACTTTTTCTCACCCGCGTCGCGACCGCATCGCCTTTTCCACCCGACGCAGGATGAGTGATAGACCGATCGTCAAAACCAGATAGACATAAGCGACAATCGAGTAAGTCTCGAAAAAGCGGAAAGACCCCGCGGCATACACTTTTCCCATTTGGGTGATGTCGGTCACGCCGAGGACGGAGACAAGGGAGCTGTCCTTGACCATTGATACGAAGTCGTTGGAAAGCGGCGGAAAGATCGTCCGGATTGCCTGCGGCAGGATGATCAGCCGGAAGAGCCGATAGCGGCTGAGCCCCAAAGCCTTGGCGGCCTCGATCTGGCCTTCGGGAACGGCCTGTATGCCGGCGCGAAAAATCTCCGCTATGAAGGCCGCGTAACCGATCGTCAGGGCAATTATCGCCCGCCAGATCAACGAGACGTCCCGCACGAGCAGCGGCTCCGCCCACTCTTTCGACACCAGCGGCGTAATCAGCCAGTTATACAGCGACACCAGGCCCGGCGTTCCCACGAAGGCGATGTAGAACAGCAAAACGATGATCGGGATGCCACGCACGACTTCGATGTAACATCGCGCCGCTTGTCGCAGAACGATGTGATCAGACATTCCCATCAGCGCGATACCGAGCCCCAGCACGACGGCGAGACCAAACGCAGTCAGCGTCACGGTGATTGTGATGCCGATACCCTTGGCCACCGTCGTAAAAACCTGCGTGTAAACGTCATTGACCGCGATCAATACGGCAAGCGCGATGCCGGCAAAAGCGATGGCAACGAGCCACCACGGAAAGTCCTCAGTTTCTCTTTCGGGCGAAGCCCTGTCCGTTGTGGCCTGATGAAGCGTCATTCGCCGAGCTTATAGTCGAGAAACCATTTCTTATCGAGCTTGGCGAAGGTGCCGTCGGCCTTCAGTGCCGCTATCGCCGCATTGATCGGGGTTACGAGATCAGAACCCTTTTTGAAGATGAACCCGAAGTCGTCGCCGCCGAGCGGACCACCGATGAGTTTGAGGCCACCATCCGAGGCATCGACATATCCTTTGCCCGCAACGCCGTCGGTCAGCACCAGATCCACGTCACCGGTCTTCAAGGCCTGTACGCTTGCGCCAAATGTTTCCATCAGCCTGATACGCGGATTTTGTTCGTTGCCGTCCAGAACATCATAGACAGCGGTGTAAGGGCGTTGTGCCGGCCTGCGCCCCCACAAGGCCCTTATCGAAGGCCGCGAAGCTTTTGGCATCCGTAAATCGATTTTCGTCGGCCCTCACCAACATGAACATTTCCGAGCGCATATAGGGTGCGGAGAAATCGACCTTTTCCTTGCGATCGTCCTTGATGCTGATCCCCGTCATGCCGATGTCGTATTGTCCTGCCGATACCGACTGTATCATCGCATCCCACGAAATGTTCTGATACTCGACCTTGAAGTTCAGACGTTTGGCGATCTCTTCCATTGCGTCATATTCCCAGCCGATCGCTTTTCCGCTTTTGGGGTCTACGAACTGCAGCGGAGGGTAGGCATTCTCAGTGACGACGACGACGGTTCGCTGCTTTAGATCTGGCAGCTCGGTAGCCAGCAGGGGGGTCATCACCATGGCAGCAAGCGCGGTAAGGAATAGGCGTTTAAGAAACATCTGGGGTCTCCGGAAATGACTTGTCTGAAAATGCATGCTTGGCTGACGCTCTGCAAGCCATGGAGACGCAACAAAAAAGGCGGCCCGAAGACCGCCTTTTTCAAAATCCCAAAAAATGGGGAATCTTATTCGGCTGCAGTTTCAGCAGCCTTCGCGGCTTCTTCCGCTGCCTTGGCTTCTGCTGCTTCGGCAGCTGCCTTTTCGGCGGCGAGAGCCTGTGCTGCTGCAACCTTTTCAGCTTCCAGACGTGCCTTCTCATCGGCAGCGGCCTGACGCTCGGATTCGTTCAGCTTGCGTGCGCGCGTACCGGTGTTTTCAACGATACGGGCAGCCTTGCCGCGACGGTCGCGCAGGTAGTAGAGCTTGGCGCGGCGGACCTTACCGCGGCGAACGATTTCAACGCCTTCGACCAGCGGGGAGTAGATCGGGAATACGCGCTCAACGCCTTCGCCGTAGGAAATCTTGCGAACGGTGAAGCTCTCGGAAAGGCCGCCGCCGGAACGGGCAATGCAAACGCCTTCGTAAGCCTGAACGCGGGTACGGTTACCTTCGGTAACGCGCACGTTGACGCGCAGCGTGTCGCCCGGGGAAAACTCAGGCAGGGTGCGCTTTGCTTCGATCTTGGCAGCCTGTTCGGCTTCCAGCTGCTGAATGATATTGGTCATGTTAACCTCTGATTTCTTCTGAAACAGCCAGAGCGCTCAACGGTTCGTCTGTTGGTCCATGCCTTCAGACCTAGCCTTGCGGCAGGAGCGGGTTCGCCATTCTTTGCTTGCGGTTAAAGGGTGTAACCCCAATTCCAAGCGCGCACATATACTAGCGGGCGCCATTTGTCATCCCTTTCATGACAATATTTTATAAATTGACCACCTGCTTATGGCAGTTGCGAACCACGCTGCTGGCGGATATGGCATGAGGACCTTGGGAGGGGCCATGTCCATATTCATCGTTGTCATGCTGTTTGCGACCGGCTTTCTGTCGGGTGTGGTTAATGCGATTGCCGGCGGCGGTACGTTTCTGACCTTCGGCGCAATGACGCTGGCGGGCTTGCCACCCATCGTCGCCAATGCCACTTCGGCCATCGTGCAATTTCCGGGTTATATCACATCTGTCATCGCCTATGGGCCGGAGATTCGTGCGCACTGGCGCGAGGCGATCCTGCTGTCGGGCGTTTCCGTCGTCGGCGGGCTGGCCGGTTCGTTACTTTTGCTGTCGCTCGACAATCCGTCCTTTCGCCAGCTTGTGCCGTGGCTGCTTCTTGCCGCTACGGCGGTCTTTGCCGCTGGGCCATGGTTGAGGCCGAAGGCGAGCGCTGAACGCTCGCCCGGCAATTTACCGAGCCTGATCTTCCAGGGGCTGGCATCCATCTATGGCGGCTTTTTCGGCGCCGGCATGGGCATCATGATGCTCGCCATCCTCGGTGTAACCTCCGGCGGCAGCTATCATCATTTGAACGCGCTCAAGAACCTACTATCGGTGGTTATTGCCATTATCGCGATTACGATCTTCGTCAGCGGCGGGGTCGTATCCTGGTGGGCGGCGCTGATCATGTTTCCCGCCGCCGGGCTCGGCGGATATGCGGGCGTGCACGCAGCGCGGCGCGTGCCGCAATGGATCATTCGCTGGCTGGTCATTGCCGTCGGGCTGGTGCTGACAGCCTATTATTTCGTCTCGGCCTGAGGCTTTTCAAGAAGGTCGGGCCGCCTTTCCTTCGTCAGCTTCAGCGCCTGTTCATGACGCCATTTGTCGATGACGGCGTGATTGCCGGAGGTGAGAACGGCAGGGATATCGCGGCCTTCCCAGACCTGCGGACGGGTATAGTGCGGATGCTCAAGCAGCCCGCCCTCGAAGCTTTCGTGCACGCCCGAGAGATCATTGCCCATGACGCCGGGCAGGATACGCACGACAGCGTCCAGCAACGTCAGGGCGGCGGGTTCGCCACCGGAGAGGATGTAGTCGCCAACAGACACTTCCTCCAGTCCACGCGCGTCGATGACGCGCTGGTCGACACCTTCGAAACGGCCACAGACGATGATCGCGCCGTCTCCCGTCGCCAGTTCGCGGACACGGGTCTGCGACAGAGGTTTGCCGCGTGGGCTCATCAGCAGCCGTGGCCGGGTGTCGCCATTCGAAACATGATCGATGGCCGCGGCCAGAATGTCTGGCTTCAGCACCATGCCAGCGCCGCCGCCGGCTGGCGTATCATCGACGCTTCTGTGCCTGTCGGTCGCAAATTCGCGGATCTGCACGGCCTCCAGCGACCATTGCCCCCGCTCCAGAGCCTTGCCGGCGAGAGAATATCCGAGGTGGCCCGGAAACATTTCCGGGTAAAGCGTCAGGACAGTAGCCTTGAAGGTCATGATTTATTTCTTGCCGAAAGGCGGCATGCCGTTTTCGTCCTTGTCGTCGGGATTGTCGATCAGGCCGGCGGCCATCGGGTCGATAAGGATACGTCCGGCCTCGAGGTCGATCTCCAGCACGGCCGCTTCAGAAAATGGAATGAGGGCGGGGCGACGGCCAGCACCTTTGAGCTCCAGCAGATCGCCGGCACCGAAATCATAGACGGCACTGACGGCACCGTAACTTTTCCCCTCGGCGTCAACGGCCTCCAGCCCTTCAAGATCGGTATAATAGAACTCGTCGTCGTCAAGTTCGTCGTCCGGCAGATTGTCGCGTTCGATGAAGAGCTCGAGCCCGTTCAGGCTTTCCGCCGCGTTGCGGTCGTTGACGCCCCTGAAGCGCACCACAACGACGTTCTTGCCCTCGCGAATTTCCAGAATTTCAAAAACGCGGCCATCGGCGCTGACCAGATTTCCGTAATCGCCGAGCGCCAGCGGGTCATCGGTGTAGGTGCTGACACGGACCTCACCGCGCAAACCCTGCGCGCCACCGATTTTTGCCATGAGTATCGGGTTTTCCAGCTTTGCCATCAGGCCGTCCGTCTTCTGGTGTTGGTTGCGTCAGCTTTAAGGTCTGTTGACGCCAAAATAAACAAAAAACGGGCGGCATGGAAAACCACGCCACCCGTTCTTCAAAAGTTTCCGTGCAGATTATTCTGCAGCAGAGGCTTCGGCAGCAGCAGCGGCTGCATCTTCAGCCTTCTGCTTCTTTTCAGCAACGCGCTCGAGAGCGCGCTTGCCCGGCTTTGCCTTTTCCGGGTTGCTGCGAGCGGCGCGCTCGGCAAGGCCTGCTTCGGCGAGGAAGCGCAGAACGCGGTCGGTCGGCTGTGCGCCCTTGGCGATCCATTCCTTGATGAGGTCAGCCTTCAGCTCAACGCGCTGCGGGTGGTCCTTGGCAAGCATCGGGTTCCAGGAACCGACCTTCTCGAGGAAACGGCCGTCGCGGGGCGAACGGGCGTCAGCAACGACGATCTGGTAGTACGGGCGCTTCTTGGAACCACCGCGTGCGAGACGAATTTTCAGTGCCATGTGATATACTCCTTAAGATGGCTTGTCCGCCGGTCAGGCGGTCTTGTCGAGGCCGCCATGTTCGGCAGCGATTGCTTCATGATGCCGGATGACTTCCTTGATGATGAAGTTCAGGAACTTCTCGGCGAAATCCGGATCCAGATTGGCGTCCTTTGCCAGATGGCGAAGGCGTTCGATCTGGTATTCCTCGCGCGCCGGATCAGCCGGCGGCAAACTGTATTTTGCCTTCAGCACGCCCACCGCCTTGGTGCAGCGAAACCGTTCGGCAAGAATGTGAACCAGTGCGGCATCGATATTGTCGATCGACTGGCGGTATTCGGAAAGCTGGGCCTTAACCTCTACGTCGTTCACCGGTGTGCCTCACTTCTTCTTCGGAAAACCGGGAAGCCCCGGCATGCCACCAAGACCCGGCAGCTTTGCGCCACCGAGACCTGGCAATCCGCCCGGCAGGCCGCCAAGGCCGGGCATTCCACCCGGCTTGCCCAGACCGGCGGCTTCCGCCTGTTTCTGAAGCGCTTCAAGCTGCTTCGGATCGATGTTCGAAAGGTCAGGCATGCCGCCGCCCATCATGCCACCGAGACCCATCTTGCCGGCAAGGCCGCCCATCATCTGCTTCATGATGCCGCCTTTGCCCTTGCCGCCCATGGCCTTCATCATGTCAGCCATGCCGCGATGCATCTTCAAGAGCTTGTTGATTTCAGCGGCATCCGTGCCGGAACCGGCGGCGATGCGCTTCTTGCGGCTGTGTTTCAGAAGGTCCGGATTGGCGCGCTCGGCCTTGGTCATGGAGGAGATGATGGCAATCTGGCGGTCGAACATCTTGTCGTTCATGCCAGCCGAAGCCATCTTGTCCTTCATGCCCGCCATGCCGGGCATCAGCCCCATGATGCCGCCCATGCCGCCCATCTTCTTCATCTGGGCAAGCTGGTCGGCAAGATCGTTGAGGTCGAACTTGCCCTTGGCCATCTTCTCAGCCATGGCGCGGGCTTTTTCCGCATCGATGTTTTCGGCGGCTTTTTCGACCAGCGAGACGATGTCGCCCATGCCGAGAATGCGGTCGGCGATACGGCGCGGATGGAACTCATCGAGTTCGTTCATGCGCTCGCCGATACCGATGAGCTTGATCGGCTTGCCGGTGACGGCGCGCATGGAGAGGGCCGCACCGCCGCGACCGTCGCCGTCCATACGGGTGAGAACGAGGCCGGTGATGCCGACACGCTCATCGAAATTGCGGGCCAGATTGACGGCGTCCTGACCGGTCAGCGAATCCGCGACCAGCAGGATTTCATGCGGGTTCGACTTCTTCTTGATGTCGGCCATTTCCAGCATCAAGGGTTCGTCGATATGGGTGCGGCCGGCGGTATCGAGAATGACGACGTCGTGGCCGCCGAGTTTCGCAGCCTGTACGGCGCGCGCGGCAATATCCGTCGGCGACTGGCCGGCAATGATCGGCAACGTGTCGACGCCGGTCTGAACGCCGAGCTGGCGAAGCTGTTCCTGTGCTGCCGGACGACGTGTGTCGAGAGATGCCATCAGCACCTTCTTCTTGTCGCGGTCGGTCAGGCGCTTGGCGATCTTGCCGGTTGTCGTGGTTTTACCTGAGCCCTGCAGACCCACCATCATGATGACGACGGGGGCGGCTGCATGAAGGTCGATCGAGACGCCTTCGGTGCCGAGCATTTCGACAAGCTCGTCATGGACGATCTTGACGACCATCTGGCCGGGCTTGATTGATTTCAGGACGGCCGCGCCAACGGCCTTTTCACGCACCCTGTCGGTGAAGGAACGAACGACTTCCAGTGCTACGTCCGCTTCCAGAAGCGCACGGCGAACCTCGCGCAGGGCGGCGGCAACATCGGCTTCCGTCAGCGCGCCACGGCCGGTCAGTCCATTCAGAATGGAACCAAGGCGGTCCTGGAGGTTTTCAAACATCGGTTCTTCCTTCTTCGTTCCGGGGTTTCCGAAACGTCGGTGCTTTCGCTGGCAAAAACAAGACGCAAAGCCAAAAAGCACCCGAGGGCGCATCGCGCTGTCGGGTGTTGACCTCCGGGATCTCTTTATACCTTTTCGGGTCCCGGTCGGCGGCTTGGAGTCGTGAAACTGCCAGCTGATGGGTGGGATAAACAGGAAAGTGCGGGAAAAGTCAAGGCGATGCCGGATTTCAGCTGCGAAAGCGCCGATTTCATCTTTGCGTGATCGTCAGCAGACCGCGATGCGCCCTCCTTGAAGGCCGCTTCTGCGCCACCTATACATCTTTCATGAACCGTCGAAAATTTTTCCGTTTTTCCGCTGTCGGTCTGCTCGCTCTGGCGGGCGGCGGCCTCTATGCTCGCCGTTCGAGCGCCGGCGCCTATTACAGCGGCCCTATCTCCGATCATTTCGACGGGATACGTTTTTTCAATCCCGGCGGCACGCCACCCAGCAACTTCATGGGTCTGCTGAAATGGCGCTTCAATGGTGAACGCGCCAAGTGGCCGGAAAGTTATCCAAGCCCTTTTCCCTTTGCGAAACCGGACAGTCGCGTCGAGGACAAGGATATTCGTGTCACCTTCATCGGCCACGCGTCCTTTCTTATCCAGACAGCGGGCCTGAATATTCTCATCGATCCCGTGTGGTCTGAGCGCACCAGCCCGTTCAGCTTCGCCGGGCCCAAACGCGTTAATCCGCCCGGTATCCGTTTCGAGGATCTGCCGCCCATCGATCTGGTGCTGGTAACGCATAATCACTACGACCATCTGGACATGGAAACGCTGAAGCGCCTGCACGTGGCGCACAAGCCGCTTTTCATCACGCCGCTCGGCAATGATGCCATCATCCGTACCGGTGTCGAGGCGGCCCGTATAGAGGTGGGGGACTGGGGTGATGTGATTGATGCCGGTGCGGTGAAAATTCACTTTGAGCCCTGCCACCATTGGTCCGCGCGCGGCCTGAATGACCGGCGCATGGCGCTCTGGGCGGCCTTCGTCATCGAAACGCCGGGTGGCAAGATTTACCACATCGGCGATACCGGCTTTCACGAGGGCCTCAATTACCATGCCGCGCGCAAGAAACATGGCGAGTTCCGCCTCGCCAACCTGCCCTTCGGCGCCTACGAACCGCGCTGGTTCATGAAGGGCCAGCACCAGAACCCGGCGGAAGCTGTGGAAGGTATGAAGCTTTGCGGTGCGGCCCATGTCTGCGGCCACCATTGGGGTACGGTACAGCTTACCGACGAGGCGGTGGATGCGCCGCTTGTGGCCCTCAAGGCAGCGCTGACCGAACACGGGGTGGAGGAGAGCCGTTTCCGGCCGATGCACCCCGGCGAGGTTTTCGACGTGCCTTCCGCCTGACAGCCGCCCCGTTTGCGACGCAACAGTCTGGTAATTTGCTGCTCTTTCCGCCATATAGGGCGAAAGCGCGGGGCAAATCCCGTATAAAAAGTGGTTTCAGGTTTAAAGCGATGGCGGATACGGTCGAATTTGCGAAGATGAACGGGCTTGGCAACAAGATCCTCGTTGTCGATATGCGCGGCCGCAAGGATATGGTCACGCCAGCAGCTGCAATTGCTCTCAATGCCGATCCTGCCACTCAGTTCGACCAGATCATGGCCATCCACGATCCGCGTATCGCGGGAACGGATGCCTATATCGACATCCTCAATTGCGATGGCACCAAGGCGCAGGCCTGCGGCAACGGCACGCGTTGCGTGGTGCAGGCGCTGTCTTCAGAAACGGGCAAGACCAGTTTCACTTTCCAGACGGTGGCTGGCATCCTCAACGCCGTCGAGCATGACGACGGCATGATATCGGTCGATATGGGCCTGCCACGTTTCCGCTGGAGCGACATTCCGCTTTCGGAAGAGTTCCACGACACCAGCCGCATCGAATTACAGATCGGGCCGATCGACGCGCCGATCCTGCATTCGCCGGCCGTCATGTCCATGGGCAATCCCCACGCCATCTTCTGGGTTGATCGTGACCCCATGACGTTTGATCTCGAACGCTTCGGGCCGCTTCTCGAAAACCATCCGATGTTTCCAGAAAAGGCCAATATCACGCTGGCGCAGGTGATTTCAGACAGCGCGCTTCGCACCCGCACCTGGGAGCGCGGCGCCGGGCTGACGCTTGCCTGCGGTTCGGCCGCCTGTGCTTCAGCTGTTTCTGCTGCCCGCACCGGCCGCACCGGCCGCAAGGTCAGCATCGATGTCGCCTCAAGCCCCATCCGCGTGCCGCTGACCATCGACTGGCGCGAGGATAACCACGTCATCATGACCGGCCCGGCTGAATGGGAATGGTCAGGTTCGGTCGACCCTGTCACCGGTTCGTGGGTGCAAGACGCGGTCGAGCGGGGGGCTGTATGAGCGGCGTCGAGGTCATAACCTTCGGCTGTCGTCTCAACACCTATGAATCGGAAGTGATGCGGGCGGAGGCCGAAAAGGCCGGGCTTAACAATGCCGTGCTGGTCAATACCTGTGCGGTGACCGGCGAGGCGGTGCGTCAGGCCCGCCAGGCGATACGCCGCGCCCGGCGTGACAATCCGCATGCGCGCATTATCGTCACCGGCTGCGCCGCGCAGACCGAAAAGCAGACCTTTGCCGACATGCCCGAGGTCGATGCTGTGCTGGGCAACGAGGAAAAGCTGAAAAGCGCCTCCTATCGGGCACTGCCGGATTTCGGCGTTTCAGCTGAAGAAAAGCTGCGCGTCAACGATATCATGAGCATCAAGGCAACCGCGCCACAGATGGTGAAGCACATAGACGGGCATGTGCGCGCCTTCATTCAGGTGCAGAACGGCTGCGACCATCGCTGCACCTTCTGCATCATTCCCTATGGCCGTGGCAATTCGCGCTCCGTGCCGATGGGTGCGGTGGTCGATCAGGCCCGTAGACTGACGGAAAGCGGCTATTGCGAAATCGTGCTGACCGGCGTGGATGCGACCAGTTACGGCGCCGATCTGCCGGGTGAGCCATCCCTCGGTTATCTCGCCAAGACATTGCTGAAACAGGTGCCAGACATTCTGCGCCTGCGCCTTTCCTCCATCGACAGTATCGAGGCCGACAACCATCTGATGGATCTGATTGCCGATGAGCCGCGTTTCATGCCGCATCTGCACCTGTCCCTCCAGCATGGCGACGACATGATTCTGAAACGCATGAAACGCCGCCATTCCCGTGCCGATGCTATCCGCTTCTGTCAGGATGTGCGGTCGCTGCGGCCGGAGATCGCTTTCGGCGCGGATATGATCGCCGGGTTCCCGACCGAGACAGAAGAGATGTTCGAGAACGCCGCGACGCTTGCGGAAGAATGCGGCATTTCCAGCCTGCATGTCTTTCCCTACAGCCCGCGTGCCGGCACGCCTGCCGCACGCATGCCGCAACTGGACCGCGCGATTGTGAAGGAGCGGGCAGCGAGGCTTCGCGAGCGGGGTGAGGCGCTTAAGGTGGCGCATCTGCAAGGAATGGTCGGTTCGGTGCAGACCATTCTTGTTGAAAACAATGGTTTTGCCCATACCGACAATTTCACGCTGGTGGCGGCACCTGATCTTGCCCCGCGCACTCTTGCGCAGGTTGCGATTACCGGCCACAACGGCAAACATCTGAATATGAGGCTTCTGGCGGCGGATGCGGCCTGAGGCGACCAAAGAGAAAAGACACGGGAACAACCATGGCCCTCGGCTTCATCAAAAAAGTCTTTTCGTTCGGCAAGGACAAGGCCGAAGCGGAAGAGCGGCCACAAGAGAATGCTGCGCTTGAGCGCGGCAATGAAAACGCCTCTTTCGAAGCGGCGCTGAGCGACGCCGAAGCGCATGATGCTGTCGACAGGGATCCTGTTTCCGAACTGGAGATGGAGACGGCCGGCGGCCCGGCCCCCGACGAGGCGGAAGATCTAGCCTCCTCCGGCGAGAATGAAGACGAGGACGCGCCGCTTCTTCCCGGTGCCGAGCTTTCCGGCGATATGGGCCTGGTGCCGCTGTCGCTGCTGCAGGCGGAAGCCGCTGCCGAAGGGCAGGCCGAGCTCACTCCAGAGTCTGACGACGTCGTGCTTGATGCTGATGCGATGGGTGCGCTGCTTGACGAGGCGGAAGCCGCGACCGCACCTGAACAGGCTGCGGTTCCGCCAGCCCTGCCGAAAGGCTTTTCATCCGCGAGCGATCGGCAGGAGCCGGCACCTATCGCGCCTCAGGTAAAACTGACGTGGTTCCAGCGCCTGCGGGCCGGTCTTGCCCGCACCTCTACGCAGCTGACCACGCAGATTTCTGCACTCTTCACCAAACGCAAGCTGGATGAAGATACACTCGACGAACTCGAAGACCTTCTTATCCAGTCCGATCTTGGCGTCGAGACCGCCATGCGCATCACCGGCGCCCTCTCTTCGGAGCGTTACGGCAAGGATGTAAGCGGCGAGGATGTGGCGCGCATCATGGCGGGCGAGATCACCAAGGTCCTGAAGCCTGTCGCCAAGCCACTGGAACTCGATCTGTCGCACAAGCCACATGTCATTCTCGTGGTCGGCGTCAACGGCACGGGCAAGACGACGACCATCGGTAAGCTCGCCGCCAAGCTTTCCGGTTCTGGCCTCAAGGTGATGCTGGCGGCGGGGGATACGTTCCGCGCAGCGGCCATCGAGCAGCTGAAAATCTGGGCCGATCGGACCGGGTCGGAATTCATCGGCACCAAGCTGGGTGCGGATGCGGCTGGTCTTGCCTACGACGCGTATGAGCAGGCGCGGGCGCAGAAAAGCGATGTGCTCATCATCGATACCGCCGGCCGTTTGCAGAACAAGACGGAACTGATGGCAGAGCTGGAAAAGATCGTGCGCGTGCTCGGCAAGCTCGATCCGGATGCGCCGCACACCGTGCTGCAGACTCTGGACGCAACGACGGGCCAGAACGCCATGAACCAGGTGGAAATATTCCGCAACGTCGCGGGCGTTTCTGGCCTGATTATGACAAAATTGGATGGCACGGCGCGAGGCGGTATCCTCGTCGCCATCGCTGCAAAACACAAGCTGCCGGTTTATTTCATCGGCGTGGGTGAAGGTGTTGACGATCTGGAGCCCTTCGAGGCGGAAGATTTCGCCAAGGCCATTGCGGGAGTTTGAGTATGGATATTGAAAGCAATTCCAAGGAAAGCGAAAAGATGGTTGCGGAAATCAGCCCGCTCCTGAAATTCGTGCTCGAACTTGGCCCGCTCGTCGTCTTCTTTTTCGCCAATTCGCGTGGCGAATGGCTTGCCACCACTTTTCCGGTTCTGACAGAGTTCGGTGGCCCGATCTTCATCGCTACCGGCCTGTTCATGATCGCGACGGCGATTGCGCTCTCCGTTTCGTGGGTGCTGACGCGCAAGCTGCCGATCATGCCGCTGATTTCAGGCATCGTTGTTTTCGTTTTCGGCGCTCTGACCTTGTGGTTGCAGAACGACACGTTCATCAAGATGAAGCCGACCATCGTCAACACGCTATTCGGCGTCATTCTGCTGGGCGGCCTGTTCTTCGGACAGTCCCTGCTCGGTTACGTCTTCAATTCCGCCTTCAAGCTGACGGATGAAGGCTGGCGCAAGCTGACCCTGCGCTGGGGCATCTTTTTCCTCTTTCTGGCGGTGCTGAACGAGGTTGTCTGGCGCATGTTCTCCACAGACACCTGGGTAGCCTTCAAGGTCTGGGGCACGATGCCGATCACCATCATCTTCACCATGGCGCAGATGCCTCTCGTCATGCGCCACTCGGTGGAGCCGCTTAACAAGGACGAGAAATGACAGTTGCGGAGATGCCGGCTTCCCGTTCGCGTTCGCTCAAGTGGTTCGGCGTGGCCGCCGGGCTGCTTCTCCTGCAGATCATCATTCTCTACGCCATGGGCCGTATTCCGATCTGTGAATGCGGTTATGTGAAGCTGTTCGAACCGGGCGTGAACACGCCGGGCAACTCCCAGCACATCGCTGACTGGTACACGCCGTCGCATATCATTCACGGCTTCCTTTTCTATTGGTTCGCGTGGCTGCTGTTCCGTAACAAGCCGCTTTCCATGCGGCTTTCCCTTGCGGTTCTGGTGGAGGCCGCTTGGGAAATTCTAGAAAATTCGCCCATCATCATCGATCGCTACCGAACCGCGACCATGGCGCTGGGGTACACGGGCGACAGTATCCTGAACTCGGCGATGGATACGATTTTCATGGCCCTGGGTTTCCTGTTCGCGGCTCGGGTGCCGGTCTGGTTGACGGTCCTCATCGCCATCTTCTTTGAAATCTTCACCGGCTGGCTGATCCGCGATAATCTGACGCTCAACGTGGTCATGCTCGTCTGGCCGGTAGACGCGATCAAGGAATGGCAGAACGCGCTGCCGCAAATGTGATCGGGCGCCGCCCCAAGCCTCCTGCGGGAACCGCGCGAAAGTATTTCGTCATATGCAGGTTTTCTTAATGGCGTTCGGCTAAGCTTCGGGTTCAAAAGCTCGTCTCTTTATCCGGCAGAACCCCCTTGCAAGATAATTTCGCCTATCTTCTTCCCTTCATCATGCTGACATTCGGCGTGGTGTTTCTGTTCCTGCAGCGGATTGGCCATGCTTCGGCCCGTTATTGGGGCTTCGGATATCTGTCGGCGGCTTTCGGTTTCGCGACGCCGCTTGTTTTGGGCGGTCTGCCGTTTGAAGTGCAGGCGATCCTGTCGAACCTGCTCTTCTTTTCCGCCTTCTTTCTGTTTGGCCACGCATTGCTCACGCATTTCGAGCAGCCGCTTTATACCAAGGCGCGGCTGTCAATCGTCATCGTCGCGGCGCTGTTGGTCTCCTTTCACGTTGTGGTGACGCCGGATTTGAAGCGTGAACTTGTGATCGGCGATCTCATTTGCGCCCTGTTGCTTGCCATCCCGGTTTGGGTCGTGCGCAAGCGGCCGGTAACGCTCGTAGACAGGATGATGGTGGCAATTGCCGCTCTTGTGGTCGCGGAAACGCTGGTGCGCATCGGCGCGCTTCTGGTCATGACGCCGAACGGATCGATGATTGAGCTCAGCGAATTCTTCGAATCCGACTACGCGTTCTACATGCAGCTGACGGCCAGCATTTTCGGTTTCCTGCTGGCTTTGTCCGTCCTTGCGAGCCAGGTTTCAGTCACCGTCGACAGGCACCAGCATGCGGCTGAACACGATCCGCTGACGGATGTGCTGAACCGGCGCGGCTTTGATCGCCATGTCCCCGACTTCCGCAACGAAACACCCGATGGAGCCGTCATCACCTGTGACATCGACCACTTCAAGCGCATCAACGACATTTACGGCCACGCGGCAGGCGATATCGTTCTGATTAGCCTGTCTGATCTCCTCAGGAGGCATACTTCCAATGGTGCGCAGGTGGCACGTTTCGGCGGCGAAGAATTCGTGGTCTTCCTGCCGGGACAGACGGCGGCGGCGGCCGGTCAGGTGGCGAATGCCATACGCGCAGCGTTTTCGTCGCTTGACTGGAAAAACCGCGGCATCTTGGATCAGATCACGGCGAGCTTCGGCGTTTCAGCCATCGCAAGAGGTGATCACTCCATCCACGATGCCATCAAACGGGCCGATGACAGTCTCTACGCCGCAAAACGTGGCGGTCGTGATCAGGTGGTGCTGGAGGGCGCGCGGTTGCCAGCTGAGGGACCGTCGCTCAGGATCATTTCCGGCAGGTGATCCGTTGCGGGCTCGCTATTGTCCGGCTGCGGCCGCAATCGCCGGCATGAGGTCACGCTCGATGCTGCGCGCATCGAATGGTCCGACCTTCTTGAACAGGATCGTCCCGTCCCTACCGACCAGATAGCTTTCAGGAATGCCATACACACCCCAATCGATCGCCGCCTTTCCGGTGGGATCGACGCCTATCGCGGCAAAAGGGTTGCCGAGTTCGCCGAGGAAGCGCAGGGCATTATCTTGCTTGTCTTTGTAGTTGATGCCAACCACCCTGATGCGGCTGTCCTTCGCCAGCTCCTGCAGCAGCGGATGCTCCTGCCTGCAGGGAATGCACCAGGAGGCGAAGACATTGACCAGCGTCAGCTTGCCCTTGATGGCGGCATCGGTGAGCGCCGGCAGGTTCGAGCCTTCGAGCGGCGGCAGCGAGAGGGTCGGCGCTTTCGTGCCGATCAAGGCAGAGGGAATGGCGCTGATATCAAGGCCGTTCACGTCCTGATCATAGAGCATCTTGCCGGCGACGATGGCGAAGCCGCCGAACAGCAGAAGCGGCAGCAACGCCAGCGCATATCTTGCGCGGCCTGTGGTTCTCGCTTTGCCTTCCTGTTTCTGGGTGGCCTGCGTCATTTCCCGTCACCCGTGGAAGGAGCTTTTACCTTGCGGCGCACCCCGGAGGCTTCGAGTTCCTTCAGTTCCCGCTTCCGTGCCTGGCCGTCCATGACGACCCAGGCGATGAGACAGAGAACGACAAGGCCGGTCGTCGCATAGGACATGCCGATGTAAAAGGCGTGTGTCATCCCCTCAGCCCTCCCGGTTGGCGATGCGCGCGGCAAGCCGCCGCTGCGCGGCCACGCGTCGGCGCCAGATTTCATTGCGCATCGCGGCTATATGCAGGGTGAAGAACAGCAGCGTGAAACCGGCCGCCATGGTCAGAAGCGGCCAGAGAAACTCCGCGTCGATGGCAGAACCGCCCATGCGGATGACGCTTGCCGGCTGATGCAGCGTATTCCACCATTCGACCGAAAACTTGATGATTGGGATATTCACGAAGCCGACGAGAATCAGCACGGCGCTGACGCGGGCGGCTCTGGAGGGATCGTCCATTGCCCTGTTGAGGGCGATGAGCCCGAGATACATCAGGAAAAGCACGAAGACGGAGGTGAGCCGCGCGTCCCACACCCACCAGGTTCCCCACATTGGCTTGCCCCAGAGCGAGCCGGTGATGAGCGCAATCAGCGTGAAGGCCGCACCGATGGGAGCTGCTGCCTTGTGGCTGACATCGGCCAGCGGATGACGCCAGACGAGGGTGCCGATGGCGGAGACGGCCATGACGGAATAACACATCATCGCCAGCCATGCGGAGGGCACGTGCACATACATGATGCGCACGGTGTAACCCTGCTGGTAATCTCCCTCTGAGGTGAAGGACATGTAGAGCCCGGCCGCCAGCACCAGCGCGGTCAAGCCGGCGAGCCATGGCAGGATGCGTGCCGCCAGCGCCAGAAACCGCGTCGGGTTGGCGAGATCGCTGAACCTGGTGATGGAGAAAGTCTGCTCGTTCATGCCGTTTGTGTAACCCGAGAATGGACGCCCCGCAATTGATCCTTGTCAATGATGGTCGGTCAATCATCGCCGGGCAACGTGGACATTGACGCTTTCATCAATCCATACCATTGCGCAGCGCCAAAGCGGCAAAGAAAGGCCCGGTCACGGCTGAAAATAACGTGATCGCGCAGAGAATGAGAAAGGGTGGCAGGAAGGGTGCCGGGTCCTGCACGGCTGCATAGGATGCACTGACGCCGAAGATCAGCACCGGAATGGCGAGCGGCAGGACGAGGATGGAAACCAGAAGGCCGCCACGTGGCAGGGCAACGGCAACCGCCGCCCCCACCGCGCCGATGAAGGTGATGGCGGGAGAGCCGACGAGAAGGGTGAGCATCACCGCGCCGATCGCCACCTCGTCCATATTCATGAAAAGGCCGAGAAGGGGCGATGCCAGTACCAGGGGGAGGCCCGTTGATACCCAGTGCGCCATGCATTTGACCAGAACGGTCAGCACCAACGGGGTTTCCTGCATCAGGATGAGATCGAGGGAGCCGTCGTCGCGTTCGGCCTGGAACAGCCGGTCGAGGCCGAGAAGGGCGGACAGAAGTGCGCCGATCCAGACGATGGCCGGGCCGATGCGGGCAAGCAGGTTGAGATCGGGGCCGACGCCGAAAGGGATGACGGCAACCACGGTCATGAAGAACAGCACGCCGATCAGCGCGCCGCCGCCGGCCCGGATCGAGAGCTTGAGATCGCGGAGGAAGAGAGCGATCATTGTTGAGGCCTCGGTGGGGCAAGCCGCGTGCGCATCGCCATCACGCCCAAGCCTCCACACCCGCAAACCCGGTCATCTGCAATTCCCGCGCATCAGTTAGCCCCAGGGGCTGATGTGTCGCAGCAATCACGATGCCGCCCTTCGATAAATGGTCTTTCACAAGATCGGTAAACATGTTGTCTGCCGCCCTGTCGAGCGCGGCTGTCGGTTCGTCGAGAATCCACACCGGGCGCCATGCAACGAGAAGTTTTGCCATCGCGAAACGGCGCTGTTGACCGGCGGACAGATAACCGTAGGGCAGGTGGGTAATGCCGGCAAGGCCAATGATCTCGGCTGCTTCATCGATGCTGACGCCAGCTGCACCACGAAAGTCTCCAAGGAAATCCTTCCAGAAGCGCAGGTTCTCGAAAACTGTCAGTTCCGTCTTCATCGCATTGCGATGTCCAAGATAATGGCAAGCCTCTGACGGCCGAATCTCCTCGTCAATCCCTTCGCCGGCTATCTTTACGCTGCCCTGTTCGGGCCGCAACAGGCCGGCCACCGTGCGCAACAGCGTCGATTTTCCCGAGCCGTTGCGGCCGGTCAGCACCAGTGCCTCGCCGTCGCTTAACTTGAAGGAAATATTCATGAATATGAAATCTTCGCCGCGTCGCACGCCAAGATTTTCCGCCGTCAGTTGCATGCTGCGGTTCCGATTAAAATTTGCCGCTCGATCATAAAAAAATCGATTAGCGTCGTGGAATGGTCTGGCACGTTTGTCTGAAATTATCTATATGGGTGTCAACACGCCAGCGGCCGGCGTGAACATCATCTTGCGCCGGACTTGACGATTGCGAGGAGCAATTTTCACGTGCGGACAGCGGAAATGGTCGTACCCGCATCCTGATGTGCATGAGTGCATAGGTGTCCGCACGAACGTGTTGGCTATCAGTGTAAGCGGGGTTTTTATCCATGCCCAAGTCACTCGACAGTTTCAAATGTCGTTCCGTTCTTACCGTCGATGGTAAGGACTATGTCTATTTCAGCCTGCCCAAGGCCGAAGCCAATGGCCTGAAGGGCGTTTCCAAGCTGCCCTATTCCATGAAGGTCCTGCTCGAAAACCTGTTGCGTTTTGAAGACGGTCAGTCCGTCACCAAGGATCATATTCTGGCGGTTTCCGAATGGCTCAACAACAAGGGCCTCACCGAAAACGAAATCGCCTACCGCCCCGCGCGCGTTCTCATGCAGGACTTTACCGGTGTTCCCGCCGTGGTCGACCTCGCTGCCATGCGTGACGGTCTCAAGGCTCTCGGTGGCGATCCTGAAAAGATCAATCCGCTGGTTCCGGTCGATCTTGTCATCGACCATTCCGTTATCGTTGACGAATTCGGTACGCCGAACGCCTTTGCCCGCAACGTCGAGCTTGAATATGAGCGCAATGGCGAGCGTTATCGCTTCCTGAAATGGGGCCAGCAGGCGTTCAAGAACTTCCGCGTTGTTCCCCCGGGCACCGGCATCTGTCACCAGGTCAACCTGGAATATCTCGGCCAGACCGTCTGGACCAAGGAAGAGGACGGCGAGACGATCGCTTATCCGGATACCTGCGTCGGCACGGACAGCCACACGACCATGATCAATGGCCTCGGTGTTCTTGGTTGGGGCGTCGGCGGTATCGAGGCAGAGGCTGCCATGCTTGGCCAGCCGGTTTCCATGCTTCTGCCCGAGGTCATCGGCTTCAAGCTGACCGGCAAGGTGAAGGAAGGCGTAACCGCGACCGACCTCGTCCTGACCGTCGTGCAGATGCTGCGCAAGAAGGGCGTCGTTTCGAAGTTCGTTGAATTCTTCGGCCCCGGCCTTGATTCAATGTCTCTGGCCGACCGTGCGACCATTGGCAATATGGGCCCGGAATATGGCGCGACCTGCGGCTTCTTCCCGGTTGACAGCGAAACCATCAATTACCTGACGATGTCCGGCCGTGCAAAGGATCGTATTGCCCTGGTGGAAGCCTACTCCAAGGCCCAGGACATGTGGCGCACCGGCGACGGTTCCGACCTCGTCTTTACCGACACGCTCGAACTCGACCTCGGCGACGTCGTACCGTCCATGGCCGGCCCAAAGCGTCCGGAAGGCCGCCTGCCGCTCGAAACCATTGCGCCGAATTTCGCGACGGCTCTCGAAAACGACTACAAGAAGCCCGGCCAGCTTTCGAGCCGCTACGCTGTCGAAGGCGAGGACTTTGATCTTGGTCACGGCGATGTGGCGATTGCCGCCATCACCTCCTGCACCAACACGTCCAATCCCTCCGTCCTCATCGCGGCCGGCCTTCTTGCCCGCAATGCGGTTGCCAAGGGACTGACCTCCAAGCCGTGGGTGAAGACATCGCTCGCGCCCGGAAGCCAAGTGGTTGCCGAATATCTCGACAAGTCGGGTCTGCAGAAGGACCTCGATGCGATCGGCTTCAACCTCGTCGGCTTCGGCTGCACGACCTGTATCGGTAACTCCGGCCCGCTGCCGGCGCCGATTTCCAAGACGATCAACGACAAGGGCCTCATTGCAGCCGGCGTTCTCTCCGGCAACCGCAACTTCGAAGGCCGTATCTCACCGGACGTGCAGGCAAACTATCTGGCCTCTCCGCCCCTCGTTGTTGCTTACGCCCTTGCGGGTACGGTCCAGAAGGACCTGACCAAGGAGCCGATTGGCAATGATAAGGACGGCAACCCGGTCTATCTCAAGGATATCTGGCCGACCTCCAAGGAGATTCAGGAGTTCATCCTGAAATACGTCACCCGCGAACTTTACGAGACGAAGTACGCCGACGTGTTCAAGGGCGATGAGAACTGGCAGGCCGTTCAGGTGCCGCCGGGCCAGACCTATGCCTGGGACGACAATTCGACCTATGTCCAGAATCCACCCTACTTTGTGGGCATGGGCAAGACGGGTTCGGGTCTCAAGAATATCAAGGGCGCGCGCGTTCTCGGTCTCTTTGGCGACAAGATCACGACCGACCATATTTCTCCGGCCGGGTCGATCAAGGCGGCATCGCCTGCCGGTGCTTATCTCACCGAGCATGGCGTTGGCGTTGCCGACTTCAACCAGTACGGCACGCGTCGTGGTAACCACGAAGTGATGATGCGCGGCACTTTTGCCAACATCCGTATTCGTAACCACATGCTCGGTCCGAACGGCAAGGAAGGTGGCTACACCATCCATTATCCTTCCAAGGAAGAGATGTCGATCTATGACGCAGCCATGAAGTACAAGGCCGAGGGCGTTCCGCTCGTCATCTTTGCAGGTGTCGAATATGGCAACGGCTCGTCCCGCGACTGGGCGGCCAAGGGCACCAACCTGCTCGGCGTCAAGGCGGTCATCGCGCAGTCCTTTGAACGTATTCACCGTTCGAACCTGGTCGGCATGGGCGTTGTGCCCTTCGTTTTCGAAGAGGGAACGTCCTGGGCAAGCCTCGACCTCAAGGGCGATGAAATCGTCGAGATCGACGGTCTCGAAGGCGAGATCAAGCCGCGTGAAAAGAAGATCGCCAAGATCACTTACAGCGACGGCACAGTGAAGGAGGTTCCGCTTCTCTGCCGCATCGATACGCTTGATGAGGTGATCTATATGAACAATGGCGGCATTCTGCAGACTGTTCTGCGCGACCTCGCAGCCTGATGTTTGATGGGTGAAGACGCCGGGAGCGATCCCGGCGTCTTTCCATTTTGCGACGCTTTTTTGTGATGCCCGCTCACCCCTTCGTGACTTTCTATTGAAGGGCAATCGACGTTATTTTCCGGTTTACATCCCGGCAGGATTGATTGCATCAATTCGTGTGGATATGGCCCGGACAAAGGTTTTTGTAATGCCCCTGAAATTCCCCCTGTCGATATGTCTTCTCGGCACGCTTCTCGCCACCTCCGCGCAGGCGCAGGAGGCCCTGAAGGGCGTTGTCGAATTGTTCACATCGCAGGGATGCGCCTCGTGCCCGCCGGCGGATGAGGCCTTGCGCAAGATGATCCAGAAGGGCGACGTTGTCGGTCTTTCCTACCATGTCGATTACTGGAACTATCTGGGCTGGACGGATTCGCTGGCGTCGAAGGAAAATACCGACCGCCAATATGGCTATATGCGCGCGCTGGGTCGCAACGGGGTCTATACGCCTCAGGCGATCCTGAACGGGCGCGACCACGTCAAGGGCGCGGATGTGCGCGGTATCTATGATCGCCTCGACGCCTTCAAGCGCGAAGGCAAAGGCCTGAGCGTGCCGGTTTCGTCAAAATTTGCCGGTGATGAGGTGGAGATCGACATTGGCGCCGGTCGTGGCAAGGCCGATGTCGTCGTGGCCTATTTCACCCGCGAGCAGACGGTCGATGTTCAAAAGGGCGATAATCAGGGTAAGAAGATTTCCTATTGGCACAGCGTCTATGACGTGCAGACGGTCGGCATGTGGGACGGATCGGCCATGACCGTGAAACTTCCGGCCAGCGTTGTGGCCAAAGTCAAGAAGGGCGGTTGCGCCGTTCTGTTGCAGACAGCCAATGCCGGCGGTGATCCCGCGGCAATTGTCGGCGCAAGCATTCTCTTGGGGAACGAAAATCCGTAATCGCCGCTCTGGCGATGGGAGATCCGGTCCGGGCATTGGGGGCTGGGGGTAAAGGGTCAATGCACCGGACCGGGTCATCTTGGTGCCTAGGCATCAATTGACGATAGGACTATTCCACTCAATTCAGGCCATGGTTTGACCGAAATACGGCGGGCCCGATGAAAATGGTTGCCTAAATGGTTACCATTCTTAACCCCTGCTTTCGACTTCGGCAGAGAAGAGCAGGCGTTTTCCCCATTCTCAATGCAATCTGGGTACTGATGACTTCGTGGCGTGGATCCAACGCTTCCTGATAGGCAAAGGTGCGCAAAGGCTTGCAATTTCGCCCCCCAAAGCTCACACTGCATTGATGATTTGGGTGGAATCGGAGGTTTTGGATGACCGATCAACCGGATGTGCAGCAGGTGCAGACCGCTTCACGCGACAGTTCCACCGTTATCGATCTCCGCGAATACAAGAAAAATAAAGACCCTCTGCCGGTCACCTTTCATCGCCGCGAACTCGACGCGATCCTGCGGATTTACGGCCGTATGGTGGGCGAAGGCGAGTGGCGCGATTACGCCATCGATCATCTGAAGGAAAAGGCCGTGTTCTCGGTCTTCAAGCGTTCGGGTGAAATGCCGCTCTACAGGATAGAGAAGAACCCCAAGCTGGCGGCCAAGCAGGGCGCTTATTGTGTGGTGAATGTGGACGGGCGCATCCTGAAGCGCGGGCACGAATTGCCGCAAGTCCTCAAGGTGTTCGACAAGGTTCTGAAACTGATCGACTAAAAGGTCGCTGGCCCATCTAACGGTGTCGTGGCGGCGTCAGGATCAAATCGACCAAAACCAGCTCAAACAAAAAGGCGGCCAAGCGGCCGCCTTTCGTATCTCTGTAACGAGGACTCTTGTCCTTAGTCGTCGCGGTTCCCGAGGAACTGCAGAAGGAAGGTAAAGAGGTTGATGAAGTCGAGGTAGAGCGTCAGTGCGCCCATGATGGCCTTGCGGCCGGCGACAGCGACATCATCCGCATCGAAATACATTTCCTTGATCTTCTGCGTGTCATAGGCAGTGAGACCAGCAAAGATCAGCACGCCGATCGCGGAGATTGCGAACTGCAGGGCAGATGATGCCAGGAAAATGTTGACGATGGACGCAATGATCAGGCCGAACAGACCCATGATCAGGAAAGAGCCCATGCCGGACAGGTCCTTCTTGGTCGTGTAGCCGTACAGCGAGAGCGCGCCGAACGAAGCGGCGGTCACGAAGAACGTCTGAACGATGCTCTGGCCGGTATAGACCAGGAATATCGACGAGAGAGATACACCCATCAGCGCCGCATAGACCCAGAAGGTCGTCTGGGCAGCGGAAACGCTCATGTTCTGGATGCGGAAGCTAAGGAAGAAAACCAGCGCCAGCGGTGCCAGCATCACGACCCAGCGAAGCGGGGAGGCAAAAAGCAGCTGGGCAAAGGCAGGATTTGAAGCGGCGAGCGTGTATGTGCCAAACGCCGCAACGCCCGTGATGACCAGAGCCAGCGCCATCAGGTTATAAACCTTGAGCATGTAGGCGCGAAGACCTTCGTCGATCATCGCACCAGATTGTGCACGCGTCTGCGCCATCCGGTTCTGGTAGTTATTAAAGTCAGCCATTGTTTCCTCTTTTGAGCTCCGTAATTGCTACGGTGTCGGGATACCTCCCGGGCGCCGCTGCGGAGCTTCAGCAAGCCTGCTTGAGAATATGATGGCAGAACGTGTTCGATACAAGGCCTTTTGCGGTCGAAAAAACACCATATGCGCGAAAACCGCTCACGTTTTGGCGATCATTACCAGGAATTAATCGCTAAAGTTAAACGGTGCACAACCGATGGTCACTCGCCTGCCTGGCGCAGAACCGGCGCCGCTTTCTGCCCGAGAATGCGCCATGTGCCGATGAGGCCGATGCCCACGGTCATGACGAGCGCAGCGACGAGCGTTCCGATCGCTACATCCGGCAGGAAGCTGGAGGGCAGCTTCATGATGCGGGCGATCACGAACCAGGCGGACACACCGCCGGCAAAAAGCGCGAAGATGGCGGTGGCGAGGCCGAGGATCATATATTCGTAGGAGAACGCGCGGATGAGCATGTTCCGCGTGCCGCCCAGCGTTTTGAGGATGACGGCATCATGCGTGCGGGCGCGGTTGCCAGCCGCAAGTGCGCCGGCGAGAACCAGAACAGACGCAATCAGCGCGACAGCGGCTGCCGCGCGGATGGCGGTCGCGAGCTGGCCGACGAGCCGGTTGACGACATCGAGCGCATCCTTCACGCGGACGCTGGTGATCGTCGGATAGGTATTTGTCACGGCGCGCAGAATGCGGCCTTCGTCGGCTGCGGATGCGGAAGGGTCTGCAAGTGTCGCCAGCCACGCGTGCGGCGCGCCGCGAAACGTGTTCGGCGAAAAGACCATGACGAAATTGATCGACAACGATTCCCATTCCACGTTGCGCAGATTGGCGATTTTGGCCGTGATGCTGCGGCCAAGGACATTGACGGTGACACTGTCGCCGATCTTGAGGCCCAGATCATCGGCCTCCTTGGCTGCAAATGATACCAGCGGTTCGCCGGCATAATCGGGAGCCCACCATGTCCCCTCCGTCAACGTCGCGTTTTCGGGAGTGGTTTCGGAATAGGTAATGCCGCGGTCGCCACGCAGAACCCAGCGGCCTGATGACGGGACATCCATTTTGGTCACATCCTGTCCATTGAGGGCAAGGATGCGGCCGCGGAGCATGGGCACTTCCGTCAGGGTGCCGGCTGGCGCTTCGCGCTTCAGCAGGTCGCGGAAGCCCTGAACCTCGGAGCCCTGAATATCGACGAAGAAGAAATTCGGCGCCTTTTCCGGCAGGCTGTCCGTCAGTTCGCGGCGCAGATTGCCGTCGATCAGCGTCAGCGTCACCAGCAGCGTCAGGCCAAGGCCGAGCGAGAGAACCACCGAGGGCGTGAGGGCGCCCGGCCTGTGAATATTGCCGATCGCCAGACGAAGGGCTGCCGAATGGACCCGCGGGCTGCGTTTGGCAATGGCCTTCACGCCCGAGGCGACGAGCCGCAACACCACGAAGGCAAAGGCGATGGCGCCAAGGAAAACCGATGCGATGAAACGGTCCTCCGCCGAAAAGATGGCAAGTGCTGCGAGCGCCGCCAGAAGCACGACCGTTGCCGCCAGATAAGGCCATGACGGCCAGCGGCCTTCTTCAAAACCCTGTTCGCGGAAAAGCGCCGTTGCCGGCACTTCACGTGCCTGACCAAGCGGCACGATGGCAAAGGCGAGCGTGGTCACCAGCCCAAAAAGGGCGGCAAGGCCAAGGGCTCCGGGATAGAAGACGAGTTCGGCCGGGACGGGCAGCACGCCTTCGAGAAAGCGCATGGCGACAAGCGGCGCGACGGCGCCAACCGCAAGGCCGATAACGATACCAACGGCAGCGATGAAAGCGATCTGGAAGAGATAGGTCATGGTGACCACGGAGGCCGGCGCGCCGAGGCATTTCAGCGAGGCAATTGTCGTTCGCTTGGAATCGAGGAAAGCGCGCACGGCGTTGGCGACGCCGACACCGCCGACGATGAGGGCAGTCAAACCCACCAGCGTCAGGAATTGCGAGAAACGGTTGACGTTATCGGTCAGCGAGGGTGCTGCGCGATCGCTGGTGCGGATTGACCAACCGGCGTCAGGAAAGGCCTTGTTGGCCGCGTCCGTCACGGTTGACCGTGCTGCCGGGTCGTTCAGCTTGATCTTATAGGCATGTTCGACAAGGCTGCCGGTCTGGACAAGACCGGACGCAAAAAGCGCATCACGGCTGACCATCAGTCTTGGGGCAAAACCGAAACCATCCGAGAGGGCATCCGGCTCATCGACAACGGTGCCGGTCAGTCTCAGCTTCACATTTCCGAGCAGGACTTCATCGCCGACCTTGATGCCGAGCCGCTCCAGCAGCAGCGGTGCGGCGATCGCACCATAGGCATCACCGTTTGCCGCCAGAAGCTCGCTCAGCGGCCGGTTGGGTTCCGATGTAAACGTGCCGTAGAGGGGATAAGCTCCGTCGACCGCCTTCACTTCTGCCAATGTCTGCTCTGATCCATCGGCGAGACGTGCCATGGAGCGCGTCCCGGTGGAGACCGCAACGGTGCCAAGCCTGTCGAGATAAGACCGCTCTTCCTGTGTCGCCTCCCTGTTGCGAAGCTCGAAGCGCACATCGCCCGCCAGAATGGATTGGCCTTCGGTGGCGATCGCGCTGGTGACGGCGCGCGAGACGGAATTGACGGCGGCAATGGCGCCCGTTCCAAGTGCGATACAGGCGAGAAAAATGTAAAAACCCCGAAGGCCGCCACGAATTTCCCGTCGCGCCAGTCGAGCCGCATTTCTGATATTGGAGAACGACGGAAACACGGATCCCATCATGCCGATACCGCCCGTGCCATCTGCGGGCGGGCGCTGTCACCCTCAATTTCGCCGGAACGCACCTTGATCTGCCGGGAGCATCGGGCCGCAAGCGACGGATCGTGAGTGACGAGGACCATCGTCATGCCGCGCTCGGCCTGCTTGGCAAAAAGCAGATCGGCGATCTGCCTGCCCGTGTCGGTATCGAGGTTACCGGTCGGTTCGTCGGCGATGAGAACGGCCGGTGAGGGAGCAAGGGCGCGGGCGATGGCGACGCGCTGCTGTTCGCCGCCCGAGAGCTGGCCGGGATAGTGATTGAGCCGTTCGCCGAGGCCAACGGCGACGAGCTCGCGCTTGGCGATGTCAAAGGGGTTGGCGACGTTGGCAAGTTCAAGCGGAACGGCGACGTTTTCAAGCGCCGTCATGTTGGCGATGAGGTGGAAGGACTGGAAAACAATGCCGATGTTGCGGCCGCGAAAATCGGCCAGCGCATCCTCGCCGAGCTTGTGCAGCTCGGTATCGGCGATGATGATTTCGCCGCTGTCCAGTCTTTCAAGGCCGGCCAGCACCATCAGAAGCGTGGATTTGCCTGAGCCGGAGGGGCCGACGATGCCGACTGCCTCGCTCTCTCCGATGGAAAGATCGATATTTTTGAGAACGTGAACGGAGGCGGCGGCATTGCCGAGCGTGAGGTCGGCTTTCTTCAGCTCTATGATGCTTTTCGTCACAATTCTCGTTCCTATATAGGGTGATGAAACGGTCTGGCGGTCTATGCGTTCGGTGTTTCACGACAATGGAAACCAAGTTAGGAAAGCCGTGATGAGATTTAAAGCTGCCCTGTTTCACTTCATCGTCATAATCGCAAGCGCGCTTTCCGTCGTTTCCGCGTCGGCACAGGAGCGGACATTGCAACTCGTCGGCTTCGGCGACAGCCTGATGGCTGGTTATCAGCTCCCTCCCACCGACAGCTACACCGCCCAGCTTGAAGCCGCGTTGAAGGCCAAGGGCATGAAGGTTACCATCACCAACGCCGGTGTCTCCGGTGATACCTCCTCGGGCGGTCTGGCGCGGGCGGAATGGTCCGTTCCCGATGGCACCGATGGCGTCATTCTGGAACTCGGCGCAAACGACGCGCTGCGGGGCATCCCGCCTGAGCAGACCGAGAAAAACCTCGATGCGATCATCTCCGGTTTTCAGAAACGCAACATAGCCGTGTTGCTGGTCGGCATTATGGCGCCGCCGAACATGGGCGACGACTATGCCAAGCGTTTCAATCCAATTTTTCAGAGGCTCGCCCAAAAATACAGCCTTCCGCTCTACCCCTTCTTTCTGGATGGCGTGGTGACTGATGATGCGTTGAAACTGGATGACAAGATGCATCCCAACACCAAGGGTGTAGCGATGATGGTCGAGAAATCTTTGCCGGCTGTTGAAAGCTTCATCAACACAATCGGTGCGCAAAAAAAATAAGCACTTGCGCCGGTGTGCATTGCATGATTCGCTATGATTGTTCTGCCAAGAGATTCGGGGAGCTCGCCATGCCGAGACTGTTTACCGCCCTCGAAATTCCGCGCAATGCGGCGATGAGCCTTTCATTGTTGCGCGGTGGTCTGCCGGGAGCCCGGTGGATTGATGTGGAGAATTATCACATAACGCTGCGTTTCATCGGGGACATCGACGGTCGCACCGCCGACGAGGTCGTGGACAGGCTGGACCGGATCGACAGGCCGGAATTCCAGCTCAACCTAACCGGTATGGGCTCCTTCGGCTCGAAGAAGCCGCATTCGATCTGGGCTGGCGTTTCTCCTTCCCCGGAAATGAATGCGCTGCAGGCGGAAATCGAGAGAATCTGCCAGAGGATCGGTCTCCCGCCCGATCCACGCAAGTTCATGCCGCACGTCACCCTGGCGCGGCTTCGCTCGTCGCGCCTTGATGATGTCGTCCACTACCTCTCGGGGCGGGGCAATTTCCGCACCTCGCCCTTCACGGTCGGCCGTTTCGTGCTGATGTCGTCGAAGGAATCGGTGGGCGGCGGGCCTTACATCGTTGAGGAGGCCTTCCCGCTCCACGAGGCGCGGTCGAGCTCCGTCTTTTCAAGCAGCGATCTGCATCCCGTCAAAAGCATGGTGTAGACGCGGAGGAACCCATTCTCGGCCCCATAATAGGGGTCGGGGACGTCCTGCGAGCAGCCTGTGGCATATTCCATGAAGAGGTGGATTTTGTGCCGGTGCTCGGGCGCGCTTGTTTGAAGCAGGTTTGCCAGATTGGTTCGGTCCATCGCCAGTATCAGATCGAAGGTCTGGAAATCTGTCTGGTTGACCTGCCTTGCCCGCTGCCGTGAAATATCGGTTTCGTGCCGGCGTGCGATGGCGATAGACCTAGGGTCAGGCGCGTCACCTGCGTGCCAGCCGCCGGTGCCGGCCGAATCGATGGTATACTGGCCCTTTAAGCCCGGCTCGTCACACAGCTTTCTCAAAATGCCTTCGGCGAGCGGGGAACGGCAGATATTGCCCATGCAGACAAAAAGAATAGCTGTATGTTTCATGGAAGATGCGTCGATCCGGTCGTTGAAGCGTTAAGAGGTCTGAATTGGAGGTTAGTTCATGAAATATCCCAGACTGGAACCTGACGCCATAGAACAGGGGCTTTCAAAGCTGGAAGGCTGGTCTTTGCGAGAAGATGGCGCGGCCATTGTCCGTGCGTTCAAGTTCGCGAGTTTTGCGGAAGCTTTCGGCTTCATGGCCGAGGCGGCGCTCGCTGCAGAGAAGCTCAATCATCATCCTGAATGGTCGAATGTCTATTCACGCGTGAAAGTGTGTTTGACCACGCATGACTCTCAGGGCGTCACGGAACGAGATTTCCTTCTTGCCGAGGCCATGCAGAAAGCGGCGGCCGGGCGGGGGAATTGAACGGCGGCCTTTCAGACCCATATAATAGCCGTGACCAGAGGACCGTCGATCATGGATGATGTGAAAATCGGTGAAATTCTCCTGCCGGGTGAAACCGACAAGCAGCGTGAGCGCGAAGAGGTTGTTCGGGCCAAGTTCTGGCCGAAACTGAAGCGCGTCATGGCGAAGGTGCCGTTTGCCCGCGATGCGGCCGCTGCCTATTACTGTGCAGTCGATCGCGACACGCCGCTGCGCGCCAAGGGCATTATCCTGGCTGCGCTCGCCTATTTCATCATGCCATTCGATGCCGTGCCCGACATGCTGGCGGTCGTCGGTTTTACCGATGATATTGCAGTCATCACCGCAGCTCTCGCGATGATCCGCGCCCATATAAAGATGGAGCATTACGATGCAGCCGATGCCATGTTGAAGAGGCAGCAGGAAGCGGAGTAACGCCTCTGTGATGCCGCGCAATGGCGCTGCCGGATGCCTGACAAATTCTTGCCTGAATTTATGTGTCATACACACGACTGAAGGGCGTTTTGCGCCCTTTTCCTCAGGGCGTCGGGAGTCGCCAATCTGTAACACTGCAAGACGTTTCCGGCTTTTTATGCATGTTGTTGACGGTTTGGTAACCGCTTCCCGACCACAATGAGAAAAGACGATCCGCACCTGAACGTGGCCGATCCAGACTCTGGGCTCGCCGATGCTTCGGGCCAATGGAAGACAATAACCCGGCAGGAAATTTCATGTTTGTAAGAAGTGTAGCAACCGCAGCGGCCATTTTGCTGACCAGCGTCGGCGTAGCATCTGCACAGTCGCCCACGCGTATCCAGCAGTTCAATGCCTGGGGTGCGTATTCGTACAAATCGGGCAACAGCACCGTCTGCTACGTTCTTTCCATCCCCACCTCCAAGGAACCGGCCAGCGTCGACCACGGCGATATCTTCTTCATCGTCTCACAGCGCCCTGGCCAGAATATCTCGTATGAGCCGCAGGCCATGGTGGGTTACCCGCTGAAGCAGGGTTCCAAGGTCAATGTGACGATCAATAACAAGAACTTCGTCATGTTCACCAAGGACAAGGCTGCCTGGGTTGAAAACGCGGCTGAAGAGCCTGCTCTCGTGGCTGCGATGAAGGGCGGCAAATCGATGACCGTCAAGGCGGTTTCCGGCCGCGGCACAGCGACGTCCTACTCCTACTCTCTCTCGGGTATTTCGGCCGCTCTCAAGCAGATCGAGAGCTGCAAGTAATTCCGACTCTCTCGGATTTTATGATGGCCGGTCAATGACCGGCCATTTGCGTTTTCTTCAGTTTGATGCTAAAGGCGCGGCAACATTGACAGGCGGAGGCGCTAAACGTGCTCCGCCTTTGATTTTCTCGACATGCAGACGAATTCCCGCCGATTTAACAGGCCGGTCGCGCGACGCATGGAACGATGGGATAATGTAATGTCCGTTATGGAAGCTCCTGCCGGCCTGGCAGTCAAAGCCCCGCTGATCGCCAACAGCGACCTCATGTCCGGCAAGCCGTCCCTGATCGGGATGACGCGCGAGGAAATGGGCGACGCATTGGCCGAAATCGGTGTGCCGCAGAAGCAGGTGAAGATGCGCGTCAGCCAGTTGTGGAACTGGCTCTATGTGCGCGGCGTCTCCGATTTCGACAACATGACAAATGTTGCCAAGGAACTTCGCGAGAAGCTGAAGGCCGCCTTCACCATCGCCCGACCTGAAATCGTCGAGGAGCAGATCTCCAATGACGGCACCCGCAAATGGCTGATGCGTTTTCCGCCGCGCGGGGCAGGTCGCCCGGTCGAGATTGAAACGGTCTACATCCCGGAAGAAGGCCGCGGCACGCTGTGCATCTCAAGCCAGGTCGGCTGTTCGTTGACCTGTTCTTTCTGTCACACCGGCACGCAGCGTTTGGTGCGCAATCTCACGGCCGAGGAAATCCTCTCGCAGCTGCTGCTGGCGCGTGACCGGCTTGGTGATTTTCCTGACGGTTCGACGCCGGTCGGCGCCTATGTCCCGAGCGAAGGCCGAAAGGTTTCCAACATCGTCATGATGGGCATGGGCGAGCCGCTCTATAATTTCGAGCATGTGAAGACCGCGCTTTTGATCGCCACCGATGGTGACGGCCTGTCGCTCTCCAAGCGACGCGTCACCCTTTCCACCTCGGGAGTCGTGCCGGAAATCTTCCGCACGGGCGATGAGATCGGCGTGATGCTGGCGATTTCGCTGCATGCGGTGCGTGATGAGCTGCGCGACATCCTCGTGCCCATCAACAAGAAATATCCGCTGAAAGAGCTGATCGAGGCCTGCCGCAACTATCCGGGCCTCTCCAATGCCCGGCGCATCACTTTCGAATACGTGATGCTTAAGGACGTGAATGACAGCCTGGAGGACGCCAAGATGCTGGTTCAGCTTCTGAAGGGTGTCCCCGCGAAGATCAATCTTATTCCGTTCAATCCATGGCCGGGCACGAACTACCAGTGCTCCGACTGGGCGCAGATCGAAAAGTTTGCGGATTTCATCAATCACGCGGGTTACGCCTCGCCGATCCGGACACCGCGCGGCCGCGACATTCTCGCCGCCTGCGGTCAGTTGAAGTCGGAATCGGAACGGATGCGCAAGACCGAAAGACTGGCTTTCGAGGCCATGATGATCGCAAACCACGGCGCGGATGACTGAATAAGTCAAAACTGGGCGATAAAGCTGGCTTTGGCGCTGTTCTTCGATTGATTTCGGCCGGTCTTGTTTTTAAGAAAGCGGCAATAAGAAACCAACTGGAGGACACCCATGCGCGCACTCATTCTGGCCCTTGCCGCAGCGACGGCGCTCGCTCTGCCGGCAAAAGCCGAAACTGTCACCGTTGCCGTTACCGCCATTGTCGAACATCCGGCGCTCGATGCCGCCCGTGATGGCGTCAAGGCAGCGCTTGCCGAGGCCGGCTACAAGGAAGGCGACAACCTCAAGTTCCTCTACGAGTCCGCGCAGGGCAACCCCGGCACCGCAGCGCAGATCGCGCGCCAGTTCGTGGGCGAGGCTCCCAGTGTGATCGTGCCGATCTCTACCCCATCCGCGCAGGCCGTCGTTGCCGCCACGCGTGACATTCCTGTCGTCTTTACGGCGGTTTCCGATCCTGTCGGCGCACAGCTGGTCAAGGACATGCAGAAGCCCGGCCGCAACGTGACGGGACTTTCCGACATGCTGCCGGTTGCCGAGCATCTTGCGCTCATCAAGGAAATCTCGCCGAACGCCAAGTCCATCGGCTTCATCTACAACTCTGCCGAAGCGAATTCCGTCTCGACGCTTGCGCTCCTCAAGACGGAAGCCGAGAAGGCTGGCCTGAAGGTTGTCGAATCCGTCGCGACCAAGTCCGCTGAAGTTCAGGGTGCAACCCGCGCCCTGGTGGGCAAGGCGGACGTGATCTACGTTCCGACCGATAACACCATCGTTTCCGCTTTCGAAGCGGCAGCCGGCGTTGCGGCTGAAGCCAAGATCCCGCTTTATGCCGCTGACACGGACTCGGTTGCCCGCGGCGCGGTTGCGGCCCTTGGCTTCAACTATTTCGACGTCGGCAAGCAGACCGGTGCCGTTGTTGTCCGCATCCTCAAGGGTGAAAAGCCAGGCGACATCCCGGCCACCGTTGCTGTCGGTACCGATCTGGTGATCAACAAGAAGGCCGCCGAAAAGGTCGGCGTCAGCTTTCCGGAAAGCGTGACGAAGCGCGCCACCAAGGTCATCGACTAAACCGAAACCGGCATAAATAACCGGGCGGCGTGATATGCGCCGCCCGTTTTACGTGGCACTGTCTGTGCCCGTCTCCGCCAAACGGCGGCAATAACAAGGACATTACCGTGAGCCAAATCGCCTTTTGGGGTGCCGTGGAGCTGGGACTGGTCTTCGCTTTCGTGGCGATCGGCGTCTATCTCGCTTTCCGCGTGCTTGATTTTCCTGACCTGACTGTGGACGGTTCCTTTCCGCTTGGCGCTGCTGTGGCGGCCGTGCTGATCATTGCCGGTTTGAATGCCTGGGTTGCGACTGCGATTGCAATGGTTGCCGGCGCCGCTGCCGGTATCGTGACCGCAACGCTCAACGTGCGTTTCAAAATTCTGAACCTGCTTGCCTCGATCCTGACGATGATCGCGCTGTTTTCGGTCAATCTACGGGTTATGGGAAAGCCGAATGTGGCGTTGCTCAATCAGGACACGATGATCTCGCCGTTTTACGGGCTTGGTCTCTCGGAATATCTGGTGCGACCGCTATTTGTTGGCTTGCTCGTGCTGATCGCGGTCATTCTCGTCTGGCGCTTCCTGGAAAGCGACGCGGGGCTGGCCATGCGGGCAACGGGTGCCAACGCGCGGATGGCGCGGGCGCAGGGTGTGAAGACGGGCAACCAGATCTATCTCGGCATGGCGCTTTCGAACGCCTTGGTAGCCCTCGGCGGCGCTCTGTTTGCCCAGACCAATGGTTTTGCCGATGTGACATCAGGCGTTGGCACCATTGTCGTAGGCCTAGCAGCCGTCATTATCGGTGAAACGCTGTTCGGTGCCCGTGGCATCCTGATCGCGCTGATCGGCTGTGTCTTTGGTTCCATCGCCTACCGTCTCGCGATCCAGCTTGCCCTGTCGAGCGATGTGCTGGGCCTCAAGGCATCCGATCTCAATTTCGTAACGGCGGTTCTGGTGGCCATTGCCCTTATCCTGCCGCGACTGCGCCGCGGGGGAGCAACATCATGATCTCGCTTTCCGATATTCAGGTCGTTTTCGGGCGCGGCACGCCGCTGCAGAAGCAGGCTCTCGCCAAGATCGACCTCACCATTGAAAATGGCTCCTTCGTCACCGTCATTGGCTCGAACGGCGCCGGAAAATCGACGCTGCTCGGTGTTCTGGCCGGCGATGTGCTGCCGACGGCAGGCAAGGTGATGATCGGCGGTGCTGATGTCACCCGCAAACCGACCGCCAGCCGGGCGGGGCGAGTGGCGCGCGTGTTTCAGGACCCGCTGGCCGGTAGCTGCGGCGCGCTCACCATTGAGGAGAACCTGGCGCTTGCGGCATCCCGTGGCGAGCGTCGCGGCCTTCTGCCGGCGCTTGGCCGCGGCCGGCGCGACTTCTTCAAGGAGCGCATCGCCTCCCTCAATCTCGGTCTCGAAAATCGCCTTAAAGACCGCATGGACCTTCTGTCGGGTGGTCAGAGGCAGGCGGTCTCGCTCGTCATGGCGACGCTCTCGGGTTCGGACGTTCTGCTGCTCGACGAACATACGGCTGCACTCGATCCCGGCATGGCGGAATTCGTCATGGAGCTGACCCGCAAGGTGGTGGAGGAGCGCAAGCTCACAACACTGATGGTCACTCACTCCATGCGTCAGGCGCTGGACTACGGCACGCGCACGATCATGCTGCATGCGGGCGAAATCGTGCTCGACGTATCCGGCGAAAGCCGCAAGGGTCTTCAGGTCGAAGATCTCATCGACATGTTCCGCAAGATTCGCGGCCAGACGCTCGATGATGACGAGCTGTTGATCGGCTGATGAATGATCCGAAAGGCGCCAGCGGGCGCCTTTTTTGTCCCTTATCGCGTCTGCGTGAGGAAAATCTTGACGGCGAAAAGCGAGAAGACACCGGCGATCGTGTAATCCAGTCCGCGCAGAACTTTGCGATTGCGCTGCAGCCAGGCGGAGAGAACATCGGCGGCGACAACGATGCCGATGCCGATCGGCAGTGCGACGATGATGGACCAGATGCCAAGGAAGATCAGCTTTCCGGTCACATGCGGATCGGATGCGCTGACGAATTGCGGCAGGAAGGTCATGAAAAAGATGATGACCTTCGGATTGAGCAGATTGACCCAGATGCCGTTCAGCAGGGCAGATTTCAACGAGGACTGCTGTTTTTCACCCGTCGTCTTGACCATGACGAAATCCGAGCCCTTGCGGATCGCCTGAATGGCGAGCCAGACCAGATAGGCGGCCCCACCGGTCTTCAGGATCAGAAAAGCCGTTGGCGATGCGACGATGAGGGCGGCGACGCCGAAAGCCACCAGCATCGTATGCACGGTGATGCCGAGATTGGTTCCCACAAGGGTCATGAAACCCGCAGCACGGCCCTCACGTATGGACCGGCTGATCCACAACGTCATGTCGGGCCCGGGCGTGACCGCCAGCAGCAAAATGGCGACGGTGAAGGCGGCAAGTGTTGGCAGGCTCGGAACGAAATCCATCGCGGCACCCGTGAAATCTAGAGATTTTTGTTGCTTAACGTGATTTCGGGTTTGTGCCAATGGCCTGATGCAATGTCGCGGGAGGGAGGAGGCCGCCGCACCCGGTGCTGCACGGCGGCAGGAAGGTCAGCTCTTTAAAAAGCTGGTGAAGGCCCCGGAATAATCGGGGTGCCAGCGAGAGAGCGGCGGGCGGTTCTCAACGATGTCTTGCGCTGCCCAGAGAATCCGCTTCTCGTCGGTCGGGCGGTCAACTTCACCATCCGGGCAAAGAATATAGAAATCGCCGCGGCAAATGCTGTCGATCATGAAATCGACGGTCTGTTCGCTGGTCCAGGCGCCCTCAGGCTTTTCAGTCCTGCCATGGGCGGTGAGGCCGGTGAAGACGAAACCGGGGATCAGCAGGTGAGCGGAAACCGCGCCGTTCGGCATATTGCGCAGCTCGTGCTGAAGCGCCTCCGTAAAAGTTTTCACACCTGATTTCGAGACGTTGTAGGCGGGATCGCCCGGCGGCGTGGTGATGCCTTGTTTCGAGCCCGTGTTGACGATGAGGGCGGGTTCACCATGGGCGACCATCCCCTGACCGAAGACACGGGCGCCGTTGATGACGCCCATCAGGTTGACCCCTATGATCCTGTCCCAATTGGCCTGCGGTCCGAAGATGGCGCTGCCGGGCTGGATGCCGGCATTGTTCATGAGCACGTGAACGCGCCCGAAACGCTGGATAACCGCGCGTTCCAGCGCCTCCAGCTCATCCAGCTTCGCCACGTCGGTCGGAATGGCGACGATCTGCGCTTCGCCGTCTTTGGCAAGCGCCAAAACGTCTGTATGGGCGGCGGCAAGCTTTTCGCCATCGAGATCGACGAGCACGACACTCATGCCGAAGCTTGCGAATTTGCGGGCGGCGGCCAGTCCGATGCCGGAGGCAGCACCGGTGATAACGGCGACATTATCTTCCTTGAATGCGGGGTGGATGGTCGTCATAGGTTTCTCCTTCGCGTCGTTTCTGCTGTTTCCAGCGGTTTGCAACGTTGCCTGAACCTGAGTGGCTTCATTCACTGTCTTCAAGTCGATCGCGCCGCCTCATGATAAAGCGCGAAATCTCTAAATGCATGTGACAATGGCTTCGTTCCCCTCCACGTGACCTATCACCGCCTCCGTCCCTCCCGCCCATCAATTGTTTTGTCGCTTATCTCACGGAAAAGCGCTTCACACATTTCGGCTTGCACTGTAAAAGTGCCGAAATCCCAAGGAAATGGCGGTGTCCCGATGCCGTCATCATGCAGATGGACATCACTATGGCACTTCCGAAAGACGTAAAGAAAGTCGTTCTCGCCTATTCCGGCGGCCTCGACACCTCGATCATCCTGAAATGGCTTCAGACCGAACTCGGCGCCGAAGTTGTGACCTTCACCGCCGATCTAGGCCAGGGCGAAGAGCTCGAGCCGGCGCGCAAGAAGGCCGAGATGCTGGGCATCAAGGAAATTTTCATCGAGGACGTCCGCGAAGAGTTCGTGCGTGATTTCGTGTTCCCGATGTTCCGCGCCAACGCCGTTTACGAGGGGGTCTATCTGCTCGGCACGTCGATTGCCCGTCCGCTGATTTCCAAACACCTGATCGAGATCGCCAAGAAGACCGGCGCCGATGCCATCGCCCATGGTGCGACGGGCAAAGGCAACGACCAGGTCCGTTTCGAGCTTTCCGCCTATGCGCTGAACCCTGACATCAAGATCATCGCCCCCTGGCGCGACTGGACGTTCAAGAGCCGTACGGACCTCCTGAACTTTGCCGAACAGCACCAGATTCCGGTCGCCAAGGACAAGAAGGGCGAAGCACCATTTTCCGTCGACGCCAACCTGCTGCACTCCTCGTCCGAGGGCAAGGTTCTGGAAGACCCGGCGGTGGAAGCGCCTGAATATGTCCATATGCGCACGATTTCCCCGGAAGCCGCGCCTGACAAGGCAACTATCATCAAGGTCGGTTTCCGCAAGGGCGATGCCTGCTCCATCAATGGCGTTGAAATGTCGCCCGCGACGCTTCTCGCCACGCTTAACAATTACGGCCGCGAAAACGGCATTGGCCGTCTCGATCTGGTTGAGAACCGTTTCGTCGGCATGAAGTCGCGGGGAGTATATGAAACGCCCGGCGGTACCATCCTGCTGGCCGCGCATCGCGCCATCGAATCGATCACGCTCGACCGGGGTGCTGCCCACCTCAAGGACGAGCTGATGCCGCGTTACGCCGAGCTCATCTATTACGGCTTCTGGTTCTCGCCGGAGCGCGAAATGCTGCAGGCCCTGATCGACAAGAGTCAGGAACATGTAGAAGGCGAAGTGACGCTAAAGCTCTACAAGGGCAATGTCATGGTGACCGGCCGCGAGAGCGCCAAGTCGCTCTATTCCGACGCGCTGGTGACTTTCGAAGACGACCATGGCGCTTACGACCAGAAGGATGCAGCGGGCTTCATCAAGCTCAATGCCCTGCGTCTGCGCACGCTCGCCAAGCGTAACCTCAGCAAGTAATTTTGCTGTTGGCACGATATTGCGACCCGCTGGCGGCGACGCCGGCGGGTTTTTTATGCTTCTTTTCTGGAGACGATGCGCAAACCGAAGTAGCTCGCAACGGCCACAAACTCCATCAGGGGAATGATGATACCGAAACCGGTCAGCGGCGAACCGATGAGCGCAGCGGCGGCCCCGCCCGCAAAGCCCGATCCCATCTGAATGAAGCCCATCATCGCCGACGCCGAGCCGGCGATGTGCGGGAACGGCGCAAGCGCCGCCGTTACCATCGAGGGTGTCAGCAAGGCGATACCAACAGTTGCGACCGCCACTGGTCCCATTATTGAGAGAAATGACGGCGGGATCAGGAAAACCGATAGAAGGATCAGCAGGCCGCCCGTGCCCGAAAAACAGAGGCCGATCATGACCGAGCGGCGATCGCCCAGTCGCGGCGCGAGATAGCGCAGGGCGATGGAGCCGAAGAAATAAGCGCCGGTCTGCATCAGCATGCCGATGCCGAAGGCAGTGGGTGTCATGCCGACCGTGTTGATGAGGATGAAGGTGAGCATTGTCGCCTGCGCATAGAGCGCGCCGATGGAGCCGCCAAGCACAAGGGCCGCCAGAAGAAAGCGCGGTTCAGTCAACAGGGTGCCGTAGGCGGAAAGAAGGCGGCGGGGGCGGACAAGGCTTATGTCCGGGCGGGTCGTCTCACGCAGAAAGATAACAACCGTGACTATGGCAAGACCGCCAAGCCCGGCCATGAGAAAAAATACGGATTTCCAGCCAAAGGCGGCAAGCGAAAGTCCTCCGATCGTTGGTCCCATTGCGGGCCCGACAGCAAGCATGATGCCGATGAGGTTCATGATGCTGGAGGCTTCCGCGCCGGTGAACTGATCGCGGACAATGGCGCGCGCCACCGTCATGCCTACGGAAGCGCCGATGCCCTGAATGAGCCGGGCAAAGAGCAGCACCTCGATCGTCGGAGAAAAGATCGCCAGCAGCCCACCAACCAGAAAAATCGACAGGAAGGCGAGACTGGCGCTTTTCCTGCCGAAGGCATCGGATGCAGGCCCGGCAAGCAGTTGCGCCACGGCAAAGCCAGCAAAATAAAGGGAGAGGCTAAGCTTGATGGCCGCTTCGTTGGTGGCGAAAACCCGCGTGAGTTCAGGCATGGCCGGGGTGTAGATCGACATTGAAATCGGCGCCAAGGCCGTCAGCAAAGCGCCGAGAATGGCCGTGCGTTTTCTCGACATGATCGGTTGTGGCGACATTATAATCAGCCGTTCTGCTCCGGCTGCAGATTGTCGCGAAGGGTCTGGAGAAAACGGCGGAAGAGTGCGACTTCATCGTCGTTCAGGCCTTGCGTGGCGTGACGGACCAACTCCTCGATTTCCTGCCGGACGGCGTCCAGCATCTCTGCGGACGACTGGGTAAGGACGATGCGTTTCGAGCGCCTGTCCTGGGGGTCCTGCTGGCGTTCGATGAGATCGAGAGATTGCAGCTTGTCGAGATAGGCACAGATGGTCATCGGTTCGATGCCGAGGCGCGCAGCGATATCCGACTGCTTGCTGCCGTCAATGGCGGCGACCGTCAGAAGGGCGCGGGCCTCGCCAGGGGTAAGGCCAAGACCGGCCTCGGAAATTCGACGTTCAAAAGCACTGTTCAGCAGGCGTGCACCGCTGTTCAGTAAAAATGCCAATGAATCTTTCTCGCGTTTCGTGCTCATTCGTCGCCTTTTCGTAAGTCAGCCTTACTAAAAACCGGGCGATAATCAATGCTGCGACACCGATATTCTCGTAAATTGGTTCAACTATACGTCAGCACCGCAGCGGGGCGCACTCCCCATTGGCTTTGACTGGCGGCTGCGACATTCACGGGCAGGCATCTGCCTCCTCAGCGCTGCGCTTGACATATTGAATTGGGGCGGGAGGCATGCCCATATGGGCTTCGATCGGAATCGTACAAGGAAGATGAAATGCCATCGAGGACTGCTCTTTATCCCGCGCTTGTTGACTGGAACGGCCATCATGGCCTCCCGAAATTCGATGCGGTCAAGGATGAGGATTTCGCGCCGGCTTTCGACGCTGCGCTTCTCTCCCATGAGCAGGAAATCGATGCCATTGCGAAAAATTCCGATGCGCCCAGTTTCGAAAACACGGTCACTGCGCTCGAAATAGCGGGTGATGATCTCTCCCGTATTTCGTCGCTGTTCTGGAACAGGGCGGGCGCCAATACAAACAATGTCGTCCAGGCGCTTGAGCGGGAAATCGCGCCGAAGATGTCTCGACATTACTCGAAGATCGGCATGAACGAGGCGCTGTTCAAACGTATCGACACGCTCTGGGAACAGCGCGACGCGCTTGGCCTCACCGGCGAAGAAAAGCGGGTTCTGGAACGGCACTGGAAGGGTTTCGTGCGCTCGGGTGCCAAGCTGCCCAGGGAACGGCAGGAGCGGCTTGCGGCCATCAATGAAGAGCTTGCCGGTCTCGGCGCGAAGTTCGGCCAGAATGTGCTTGCGGATGAGAAGAACTGGAAGCTTCTGCTGACGACGGAGGAAGACTTGGCCGGCGTCCCGGACTTTCTTCGTGATGCCATGGCGGGTGCAGCGCGAGAACATGGCGAGGAGGGCAAATTTGCCGTGACCCTTTCCCGCTCTATCATCGAGCCTTTCCTGACGTTTTCCGAACGCCGCGATCTGCGCGAACAGGCATTCAAGGCATGGGTAGCGCGGGGCGAGAACGGTGGCGAGACCGACAATCGTGAGATTGTCCGTAGAACTCTCGAGTTGCGAGAGGAAAAGGCAAAGCTTCTCGGTTATGCGAATTTCGCCGCTTACAAGCTCGACGATACGATGGCGAAGACCCACGATGCGGTGAATGGTCTTCTCGGGCAGGTCTGGGAGAAGGCGGTGCGGCGCGCTGGCAACGAAGAGGCTGAACTTGCCGCCATCATCGCAGCGGAAGGCAAGAACCACGAGGTTTTGCCGTGGGACTGGCGGCACTATGCCGAAAAGCTCCGCGCTCAGAAATTCAATTTCTCCGAGGCTGAACTGAAGCCTTACCTGCAGCTCGAAAAGATCATCGAGGCCTGTTTCGATGTGGCCGGGCGGCTTTTCGGCATTCGCGCCGTCGAGGTTAAGGGTATCGCCGCCTATCATCCGGACGTCAGGGTTTTCGACATCCTCGATGACAAGGGCAACCTGAAGGCCATGTTCCTCGGTGATTATTTCGCCCGCCCTTCAAAGCGGTCCGGGGCGTGGATGAGTTCTTTCCAGTCGCAGCACAAGTTGCCGCTGAAAAATGGCAAGGTTGGAGAAATCCCGATCATCTACAACGTCTGCAACTTTGCAAAACCAGCGGAAGGCAAGCTGGCGCTGCTCTCGCTCGACGATGCGCGCACCTTGTTCCACGAGTTTGGTCACGCCCTGCATGGCATGTTGTCGGATGTTACCTATCCCTCGGTTTCCGGCACGGGCGTGTCGCGTGATTTCGTTGAACTGCCGTCGCAGCTCTACGAACATTGGCTGACGGTGCCGGAAATTCTGGAAAAATACGCGCTGCATTATGAAACCGGTGCGTCTATGCCGAAGGCCTTGCTCGACAAGGTGCTGGCGGCGCAGACTTTCAACGCCGGCTTCAACACGGTGGAATTCACCTCGTCTGCGATCGTCGATATGGCGTTCCACACCCGCGACGGCGTGGGTGATCCGATGGCGGTGCAGGATGAAGTGCTTTCGCGCCTCAATATGCCCAGGTCCATCGTCATGCGCCATGCAACGCCACACTTCCAGCATGTCTTTTCGGGTGATGGTTATTCAGCCGGCTATTACTCCTACATGTGGTCGGAAGTGCTCGATGCGGACGCCTTTGCCGCTTTTGAGGAAACCGGCAATGCGTTTGATGGCGAGATGGCGCGTCGGCTGAAGGAGAATATCTATTCCGTCGGTGGTTCGATTGATCCGGAGGAGGCCTACCTTGCTTTCCGTGGCAAGATGCCAAATCCCGATGCGATGCTCGCAAAGCGCGGTCTCGTATAAGACACTGTCATAATTCTGAGCTAGAAGCTGGGTGCAGGGGGCTTATGACATGAGCCCCCCTTTCGCATTTGCAAAAAAAAGGTTATGAGCGCGCCAAACTAAATTGGCGCTTCTCATCATTTTAGCGCCCAACCTCAGAGATTTTAAACAATGGCACTACGCAACATCGCGATCATCGCGCACGTTGACCATGGAAAAACGACGCTTGTTGACGAGCTTCTGAAGCAATCCGGTTCGTTCCGCGATAACCAGCGCGTTGCAGAGCGCGTCATGGACAGTAACGACCTCGAAAAGGAACGCGGCATCACCATTCTCGCCAAGGCGACATCGGTGGAGTGGAAGGGCGTTCGCATCAACATCGTCGACACCCCCGGCCACGCCGACTTCGGCGGTGAAGTCGAGCGTATCCTGTCGATGGTGGATGGCGCGATCGTTCTGGTCGACAGTTCCGAAGGCCCCATGCCGCAGACCAAGTTCGTGGTCTCCAAGGCGCTGAAGGTTGGTCTTCGTCCGATCGTTGCGATCAACAAGATCGACCGCCCCGATGGCCGCCATGAAGAAGTCATCAACGAAGTCTTCGACCTCTTCGCAAACCTCGATGCGACCGACGAACAGCTCGACTTCCCGATCCTCTACGGTTCTGGCCGCGATGGCTGGATGAACGTCAATCCGGAAGGTCCGAAGGATCAGGGTCTCGCACCGCTGCTCGATCTGGTTCTTGAGCACGTTCCGGAGCCCAAGGTTGAAGAGGGCCCGTTCCGCATGATCGGCACGATCCTTGAAGCCAACAACTTCCTCGGCCGCATCATCACCGGCCGCATCGCGTCCGGTTCGATCAAGCCGAACCAGGCCGTGAAGGTGCTCGGCCAGGACGGCAAGACAATCGAAACTGGTCGAATTTCCAAGATCCTCGCCTTCCGCGGTATCGAGCGCACCGCAATTGAAGAGGCCCATGCGGGTGACATCGTCGCCATCGCCGGTCTTTCCAAAGGCACCGTCGCCGACACCTTTTGCGATCCGTCCGTTACCGAGGCGATGCAGGCACAGCCGATCGACCCGCCGACCGTTACGATGTCGTTCATCGTTAACGACAGCCCGCTGGCCGGCACCGAAGGCGACAAGGTTACCTCGCGCGTCATCCGTGACCGCCTGTTCAAGGAAGCCGAAGGCAACGTCGCGCTGAAGATCGAAGAAGCCGAAGGCAAGGATTCGTTCTTCGTTTCCGGCCGAGGCGAGTTGCAGCTGGCAGTTCTAATCGAGACCATGCGCCGAGAAGGCTTCGAGCTTGCCGTTTCGCGTCCCCGCGTCGTGATGCACAAGGATGAGAGCGGCGCCCTGCTGGAGCCGATCGAGGAAGTCGTGATCGACGTCGATGAAGAACATTCGGGCGTCGTCGTTCAGAAGATGTCCGAGCGCAAGGCTGAAATGGCCGAGCTTCGTCCTTCCGGCGGCAACCGCGTTCGTCTGAAGTTCTACGCACCGACCCGCGGCCTGATCGGCTACCAGTCGGAACTCCTGACCGACACGCGCGGCACGGCGATCATGAACCGCCTGTTCCACGACTATCAGCCCTTCAAGGGACAGATTGCCGGTCGCGTCAACGGCGTTCTCCTGTCCAACGGCTCGGGCGAGGCTGTTGCCTACGCCATGTTCAACCTGGAAGATCGCGGCCCGATGATCATCGAGCCGGGTGAAAAGGTTTATGCCGGTATGATCATCGGCATTCACTCCCGCGACAACGATCTGGAAGTGAACGTGCTGAAGGGCAAGCAGCTGACCAACATTCGTGCCGCTGGCAAGGACGAAGCTGTCAAGCTGACGCCACCGATCCGCATGACGCTCGACCGCGCTCTTTCCTGGATCCAGGACGACGAGCTGATGGAAGTGACGCCGAAGTCGATCCGTCTGCGCAAGATGTTCCTCGATGCGAATGACCGTAAGCGCTTCGAAAAGGCCAAGCTTGCCGCCGGCTGATCGGCGAAATCGACTGCTTTTGAAAAACCCGGCCCCGTGCCGGGTTTTTTGTTGGATTTTTTTTATGTGTGCATGAGTCGAAAGGCGCTTTGCCAAAGGTTAAGGATGCGTTAATTTTTCCTGGTCGTCCACAAGAATAGGCTGTGGGTAAGCTTGCCGGCGTTAACCTTTATGACTGGTAAGTTTCCGTGGCCGGGGCCAGAATCGCGTTATGAAAACGTTATCCATCGATGTTCGCCGTGCCGAGCCGCATGATGCGCGCGCCATATCCGAGGCGCATCGTCTGTCGTGGCAGCAGGCCTATGCGGGGCTCATTCCGCATCGCCCGCTGACGCAGATGCTTGAGCGCCGGGGCGAGGGCTGGTGGAAAAAGGCGACCAAGGGTTCGGCGACGATGCTGGTGGTGGAAGTGGCCGGTGTGGTTGCCGGATATGCGACTCTCGGCCTCAGCCGGGCGCGCGGGTTGCCGCATGACGGCGAAATCTATGAACTTTATCTCCGCCCGGAATATCAGGGCATCGGCCTGGGTTCGCTGCTCTTCACCGAAGCACGCCGGCTGCTGACGTCGCTTGGCTGCAACGGCATCGTTGTCTGGTGCCTTGAGGACAGCGATGTCGCCAACCGATTTTTCCGTTCGCATGGCGGGCGGGATGTTGCCGAAGGCATGGAAGATTTCGGTGGCAAATCCCTGCGCAAGGTCGGTTTCGTCTGGAACTGACGATGCAAATTCCCGGGATCCTCGTTTCGCGTCCGATGATGGCGTGCCGCTAGCACCCAATTTATCCATTATGCCTTATCTGCCTACAGCCGTGTTGCAATGCGCAGACTTTCCCAGTATCGAAAACCAAATCCAACCCGTCGAATGAGGGAAGCGAATGCGTATCGATGCAATCTCCGTAGGCAAAAATCCGCCGGAAGACGTTAATGTTATCGTTGAAGTGCCGGTCGGCGGACATCCGATCAAGTACGAGATGGACAAGGATGCCGGCGCGCTGATCGTTGATCGCTTTCTCTACACGCCGATGACCTACCCGGGTAACTACGGCTTCGTGCCGCACACCCTGTCCGACGACGGTGACCCGATCGACGTGCTCATCTGCAATACCCGCCCTCTCGTTCCGGGCTGTGTGATCAATGTCCGCCCCATCGGCGTGATGATCATGGAAGACGACGGTGGCAAGGACGAGAAAATCCTCGCTGTTCCGGTTCCGAAACTGACGCGTCGTTACGACAAGGTCAACAACTACACCGATCTGCCGGAAATCACGCTGAAGCAGATCGAGCACTTCTTCGAGCACTACAAGGATCTGGAGCCCGGCAAGTGGGTGAAGATGGGCGGCTGGCAGGATGTCGACGTCGCCAAGAAGCTGATCGTCGAAGCCATCGAGCGCTACAAGACCCAGGGTTGATCCCGGCTAAAGCTCTTTGAACAGCTCTTCAAAATCCTCCGGGTCGGCGTCGATCCGGAGGATTTTTTTTCGTGCTGTTTCGCCTGAGAGGAGGCTGATGGCGGATTTGGGCAGGCCGAATTTTTTCGCCAGCAAAACAATCAGCGCCTTGTTCGCCTTGCCGCCTTCCGGGGCGGCGCTGACGCGGGCCTTGAGATGCGCGTTTTCGTTTGCATCCCGATCCACACCCTCGATGGCGTCACGCCCGCCATTTGGCGTGAGTCGCACCGTCAGGCGGACATGATCATTCTGCTTTTGCCAGCAGCCGCTCAAGCGACCATCGGGTATAGCGTGTTCCACATGAAGGAGCGGATGAAGAAGATGATCAGCAACACAATGATCGGCGAAATATCGATGCCACCGAGATTGGGCAGAACGCGGCGGATGGGGCGCAGAACCGGTTCCGTGACATTGTACAGAAAGCTGCCGATGGCGTTGACAAACTGGTTGCGGGAATTGATGACATTGAAGGCGTAAAGCCAGGAAAAGATGGCGCTGCCAATCAGCACCATTGTGTAGATTCGCAAGGCCAAATCGATGGTCTCAAATAGGGCAAGCATCAATATCTCCGTATCTTGGTTGCAAGACATTTAGACATTCGGCGCTGAACCGGCAAGTGTTGCGCCAGATCGTAATCATCATTGGTCGAATCCCACCGGCGATGATCGTGATCTGACCGACGACTCCCAGGCGGATTTCGGGCTGAAACCGCTCGGACTGTCAGCTCTCCCGCCGATGAGGGCTGGTCATTCCTGTCATATCGCTTTATTGCCATCTCCATATTCCCTCGCGAGCACCCAGCCGATGTCTCTCCCTTCTGCCGAAAACCGTTTCGGTGCATTCCGGCATTCATCCTATCGCCGTTTCTTCAGCGCCCGATTTTTTTCGGCCTTCGCCATTCAGATCGTCAGCGTTTCCGTCGGCTGGCAGATGTATGAGGTGACCGGCAATGCCTTTTATCTAGGTCTGATCGGTCTTTTCCAGTTTCTGCCTTCGCTGCTCTTGATCCTTGTGACGGGAACGGTTGCCGACCGGCACAATCGCCGCCGCATCATGTCCGTATGCTTGCTGGTTGCGGCGCTTTGCGCGGTCGCTCTGCTGGCGCTGACGCTGACGCACAGCTTTTCCCCATGGCCGGTCTTCGCAATTCTTGTCGTCTTCGGCATCGAGCGCGCCTTCATGGGACCGGCGGTGCAGTCGCTGGCGCCCAATCTCGTGCCCGTTGAGGATTTGCCTAACGCAATCGCCTGGAATTCGTCGTCCTGGCAGATGGCGTCCATTATGGGGCCTGTTGCCGGCGGTCTGCTTTATGGCCTCGGCGCTTCGGTTGCTTATAGCGTTGCGCTTGTGCTCTTCATGATCTCCGCAGCCCTTGCGATAGCGATCCGCAAGCCGGAACAACGCGGTCCGGCAAAAGCGATCAGCCTCGAAACCATGCTCGCCGGCTTCAAGTTCATCTCGCAGGAGAAGATCGTCCTCGGCGCGATATCGCTCGATCTCTTTGCGGTGCTCCTGGGTGGCGCGGTTGCGTTGATGCCGATCTTTGCCAAGGAAGTGCTGACGCTTGGCCCATGGGGTCTGGGTCTTCTGCGCGCAGCGCCCGGGATCGGGGCCATTACCGTCGCCGTCATCCTCGCATTCAAGCCTATTCGCCACCATGCGGGCCTGCTGATGTTTGCCGGCGTTGGCCTTTTCGGCGTTTCGACCGTCGTCTTCGGCCTGTCACAAACCGCATGGCTGTCCATCGCCGCGCTGGTTGTCATGGGCGCTTCAGACATGGTGTCGGTTTATGTGCGCGAGACCCTCATTGCGCTCTGGACGCCGGATGAGGTGCGTGGACGCGTCAATGCGGTGAACATGGTCTTCGTTGGCGCATCGAACGAGCTTGGCGAGTTCCGCGCCGGTACCATGGCGCATGTCGTAGGCGCGGTACCGGCCGTTGTCATCGGCGGGGCTGGCACGCTTGCGGTGGCGGTCATCTGGGCGCTTGGTTTTTCCAAGCTGCGCAAGATCGACAATCTGGACGCGCCGCATTGATTCCATAAGGAATCAGCGCTGCGCCTTGCCCTCAAATACCAGATCGAGAAAATTGCCGAGCCAGGCCCTCAGCGGCGTGTCGAACAACATGCGGCCTTCTAGATGCTGGCTGCCCACCTGCGCATTGGGCATGCCAAAGCGTTGCGCGCCGCGCACCACCCAGCTGTGCATCATGGCACGGGTCAGTTCGGCGTGAAACTGCAGGCCCCAGGCGTTTTTTCCGTAACGATAGGCCTGGTTAGGGTAGGTTTCGCCCGATGCCAGCAATTCGGCGCCGCGCGGTAGCTCGAACCCCTCCTTGTGAAAATGATAGACCATCTTCGGCCAGTGCGGCATCAGAAGCCGGCCATGTTCGGTGGCATGGAGCGGATACCAGCCGATCTCTACCTTGCCTTCCCTGTCTGCCTCAACCTTGCCGCCCAGATGTTTTGACAGCATCTGTGCACCGAGACAGATGCCGAGAAAGGGCTTGTCTTCCTTCAGCGGCACCTTCAGCCAGTCGATTTCGGCTTTGATGTAATCATGCGGGTCGTTGGCGCTCATCGGGCCGCCGAAGATGATGGCACCTGCATGGTGCGCCAGCGTCGGCGGCAGGTCGTCGCCAAGTGCCGGGCGCCTTATATCCAGACGATATCCCTTCTCCACCAGCATCTGGCCGACGCGGCCGGGCGTTGAGCGTTCCTGGTGCAGGACAATAAGCAGCGAGGGTTGTTGTTTCTGTTGCCTGGAGGGGTCAAACAGCATCGTCTTCGTTTTCGCTTTCTTCAGCAGGGCCGGACCTCGTGGCGGCCTGCTGACGTTGCAGAACCCTGTCGCGCACGGAAACACCAAGCAGATCGGCAACGCGCCAGATCACGTGATCTTCCATTTCGCTTCGTTCGCCGTCAGCGTAAACAATATCCCATAATATGCCAATAAGCTCGACACGCTGATCCTCATCGAGGTGGCGGCGAATATCGGCCGTGAAGCGATAATAATCGACGGCTTCCTTACCCGCCTCCTGCCCGGCTGCGAGAAGTGCATCGAGCTTGCCGCCATCGAGATGATAATAATCGTGCAGGATTTCCCGGAGGCGTTCACGCTCGCTTCTAGAGACGGTGCCGTCAGCTTCCATCACCTGAAAACAGAGGGCGGCGACGGCCACCCGCAAATCATCCGGGCTGAAATCTCCTGCATTCGGGCCGACGAGGTTCTGGATGAAAGACTGAAATTGCTGGAACATCGATTGCCTGCCGGTCAGAAGAGTTTAAGCCGCGTTTTGGGTTCGGCTTCCGTGCCTGGTTTCTTGACGCCGGGGTCGTCCGGTGCCCCACCGAAAAACGGCACGGGTTCCGTCTTCCCGCCCACCCCGTCGTTCTGCGGCGGTGCGTCAATGGTCGCAGGTTTTTTCTCTTTTGCCGCAGCGGCGGCTGGCTTCACCTCGACCGTTGTCGTGGGTACGGGCTTCGGCTCAGCTCTGGTTTCGGGCGGGCTTTCAACGACGATTGTTCTCGCGGCCGGTTCGGTCTTGGCCGGCGCTGCCGCAAGCGCATTTTCAATCGTCATATCTTCAACCGGCCCTTCGAGCTGGCCGAAAGGTGCCTTCCATTCGAAGGCATCGAGACGCCCCGTGACAGGCGAGACAGGGAGCCATTTTTCCGACACGATGCCATCGGCGACCCAAGCCGGATCACGCGGCGCGCGCAGTGCCTGCGCCATCCAATACCGCACGCGTCCCTGGTCGCCGGTTTCGGCTTCCTCGATATCGGCCATCAACAGGAAAATGCTTTCGCGTGGCTCGATGCGGGCGGCGGCTTCGGCCCTTTCCCGCGCCCGCCCGAATTCTTTTGCGTCAAGCGCTGCCTGCGCCATCGCAAACAGCGACTCGATATTATTCGGCTTCAGACTTTCGAGCCGCTCAGCGCGTTTGAGGCGGTCGATAGCGGTGTCGCCGCTGCGCGCGCGGACATATAGCTCCGCGATCTGCGGATGAGGATCATTCTTCCAGACAGGCTCGAGAACGGCTGCAGCTCTGCGCAGATTGTCTTCACGCAGATAGGATTTTGCTGCAACCAGCGCGGCCGGAACGAGGCCTTTGGCGAGTTTCAGGGCGTGCTTTGCGTCCTCGCGTGCGCCGACCGGATCGCTTTCAAGCTTTTCACTGGCTTTTGCGGTAAGAAGCACCGCCTTTAACCGTTCCGCCTCACCGCGCTCGATAACGCGTGCCGCCTTCTGTTGGTCAAGCAGACGGATCGCGTCATCCCACTGACCGGTGCGGCAGCGATTTTCCAGTGTCGCCTGCGCTGCCCACGGCAGGTAAGGTGCTTTTTCCGCGGCATCTTCGGCATATTGCTGGGCCGCCTCGTAGGCACCCTGCCGGCGGGCTTCGATATAAAGGCCACGAAGCCCAAGCTCACGTGTCTCTGGATCACGGGCCATCGCCTCGAATTTGCGCCTGGCGTCATCGTATTTGCCTTCGATGAGATCAGCCTGCGCATCCAGCAGGTGAATCAGCGGCTCCTGATCGGCGCTGAGCAGCCCCTGCGTTCGGGCCGTCATCTTGCGGGCGAGAAGGGCGTTGCCAGCGCCGGCGGCAATCAATCCGGTGGATAGCGCCTGATAACCGCGGTCGCGTTTGCGCGCGCGGAAATAGCGACGGGCGGCGTTGGGCGATGTCCAGATGGCGTTGATGACCCACCAGACAAGCATCACGACGGCAACCAGCGCCGCGATCATGGCGGCGGCAACCATCAGGCTCATTTCGATCAACTGCCCCTGCCAGACGATTGAAAGGACGCCGGGTCTGTCGGCAAGCCAGGAGAAACCGAAACCAAGCGCCAGGACAATAAGGACAAACGTCAGGATTTTTGTCATGTCCTTACCCCTGCTTGCCGGTGCTGGTGATGGCACGGTTCAACGTGCCGCCGACCAGGTTTTCAACCTCGATACGCGCATCAAGCGACTTCTTATAGTCGGCGGAGGCCGACTTGGCGGCCTCGGGCAGCCCGTTCCACTCGAGGGCCGCGCCTTGCAGATCGCCGTTGCGCAACTTGTTCTCCATGCGTGCGATCATCGCTTCCGGCGTCTCTCCCTCGATATTTCCGACCGGGCGAACCTTGACGAGCGACAAGGCGCTTTCGGTCAGCCGTTCCATGATGCCCTGATTGGGGTCCGGCTGATTGATGGCGGACAGCATGGCATTGGCGACATCGGGAAATTTCTGCATGAGTTCCGAGCGCGACGGCACACCGGTAGCGGCAAACGATTGCAGGGAAGCGATTGCGGGATCGTCAGGCGTTACCTTTGAAAGGGTGTCGAGTTCGGTCAGGAAAGGGCCGCCACGGTCGATCGCAGCTTTCAGCCCCGCCGAGGCAATGGCGCGTGCCACTTCAATATCGTCTCTCGGTTCGTTGATCTTGGCTTCCGCATCCGAAAGGCGGCGCGTCAGGTCTGCAGTCGCGGAGGCCTGCGCGGAACGCTCGGACTGAAGGGTGGATTCCAACGCGGCAATTTTTTCGGCAAGCCCGTCCGCCTGCGGCGCCTCGCCTTTCGCCGCCTCGAGAGCGGCAAGACGCTGTTCAAGCGCCGAGCTGTCCGCTGCTGGCGCATTGGCGATTTGCTGGCGAAGGTTGGCTATATCCGTTTTCAGGGATGCAATTTCATCGTTACCAGCCCGTCCAGAGTTGGCGGAGGGAAGGATGCCTGCATATTGCATGCTGCCGGCGGCGGCGAGCGCCACAAGCCCACCAACGATACCGGCGGCGATGAGACCAGAGGTTGCCGCCTGGCGGCGCTCCGTCTGCGGGGGAGCCGACGGCTTGGTTGGTCCTGACGACGAATTGGCGCTTGATGTCTTTGCAGAGGCGCTGCCCTCTGTGCTGGAAGACGATGTCGGACCAAAAGCTGGTTTCGAAGCCGCCGCTGCCGTTGCGGCCGCGGCGGCACTGGTCGCCTCCGGTTTTGCGTCGATTTTCGGCGCGGTCGTAGCTGATGACAGCGGCTCTCTCCGCTTTTCCGAAGCGGCATCCGCCTTCTGTTCCGCAGCGGCCGCCGGGGCCGGTTTGCCCACGTTAGGCTCGGGTTCGATGCTGGTTTTCTTCGTCTGTTCCCACAGGGGTGCCGTCGAGGCAGTTGTGGCTGTATCGGCTGTATCGGGCTTAGATTCGGAGGCGCTCGCTCCAGTCGTCGCAGCGGGCGTGCCCTCCTCGGGCTTTTCGTCCGCCTTTGCAGCGTCCCCATCGGCGGAAATTGCTTTCACGTCTTTGGCGTCCAGGTCGATGGTGACCGGTTCGGCTTTGGACTTGGAGTGGCGTGGCGGCTTTCCCGATACCATGACAACCTCATTTCTGCCTGCAGTAATCTAAACCTAGTCAGTGACGGCGGCAAAGGAAAGAGGTGAGCTCCAATTAGGTTCCAGGCTGACGGCCCAGAAGCTGAAACATCGCCGCCTCGCTCGGCTCTTCGGCAGCGATGGATTGGCAGCGGAACATGGCCGGAACCAGAGAAAGCACGTTGCGGCTGATGCAGATAAAGCGTGTCGCGGCCAGCGCGGTCGTCAATTCAGTCGTCGATACGTGATGAAAGAAGGTCCGTGCCGCCTCGGAAGAATAGAGCATGACCACATCGGCGGGCGTCGTCACAAGCGCGGTCTCGAGGTCCTCTTCAGATATCGTTGAGGGCAACATTTCATAACAGTCTATGGAGTTGAACGGAATGCCCGCTGCAGCCAGGCTTTCTTCGAAGACTTTGCCACGGGGCCTGCCAGCGAGATAAAGCAGTGGCTGCCCTTTAGAGAAAAGTGAATGGTGCGCTTTCACGAGCGCGGCGAGCGATACGGCATCTCCGGCGGCGGTGAATATCTGCCGAAAGCCACTCTTTTCCGCAGCCTCGGCGGTAGCTCCGCCAACCGCAAAAAGCGGTTTCGACAGGTGGGGCGCCAATTGTTCCGCGAAAGGATTTAGTGCACGTACTGCTTCTGCGCTGGTTACGGCAATTGCCCCCAGCGAATCCGAAAGGGCCTGGACGGCTCGGGTTCCATGGTGGGCTGGATAAAACAGCGGCAGAAGCACCGGCCTGTAGCCAAGCGCTTCGAGTTTTGCGGCCGTCCTTTCGCCCGAACGCTGCGGCCGGGTGACGACGATCCGCATCGTTCAGCTCCAGCCTTCGAAGAAACTGCTGCCGGCCCTCGCGCGCACCTTTTCGCCAGCCTGGATTCCGAGCTTCACCGCATCGGCGCGATTGCCGGAAATCTCGACGCCGTGGCTCGTCTGGCCGTCGGGCGTGAGAATAAGCCCGTAAAAATGCAGGGCTTCGCCATCGCAGGTGGCATAGCCGGCGATGGGCGTGCGACAGGAACCATCCAGCGCTGCGAGAAAGGCGCGCTCACAGGTCACGGCATCAAATGTCGGCAGGTCGTTTATCGACGCTAGCAGCGCGTCCATGCGTTTGTCCCCGATCCGGCTTTCGACGCAGATGGCACCCTGCGCCGGCGCCGGTGGGAATTCTTTCGGATCGAGAATTTCTGTCGGCACATGCTCCTTACCGAGCCGTTTCAGGCCGGCGAAGGCAAGCAGGGTCGCATCGGCCTGGCCTTCTTCGAGCTTCCGCAGGCGCGTGTCCACCAGACCGCGGAAAATGATGACGTTCAGGTCCGGCCGCAGGCGGCGGATCAGCGCCTGACGGCGCAGGGATGCTGAGCCGACGACGGCTCCATGCGGCAGTTCCAGAAGCTTTGGCGCGGTGCGGCCGATAAAGGCATCGCGCATGTCCTCACGCGGCAGGAAAGCGGAGAGATGGAGGCCTTCCGGCAGAACGGTGGGCATGTCCTTGGAGGAGTGGACCGCGATATCAAGTTCTTCCGACAGAAGCTGGCTTTCCAGCTCCTCGGTGAACAGGCCCTTGCCGCCGATCTCCGACAGGGCGCGGTCGGTGATCCGGTCACCCTTCGTAGAGAGAACGACGATTTCGAACATCTCTTCCGGCAGGCCGTGCGCGGCCATGAGCCGGCTGCGCGTCTCATATGCCTGTGCAAGCGCCAGCGGGCTGCCGCGCGTGCCGATTCGGAAAGGTTTTGTTTGCATCCGCGTCTATCCATTGTTACCGGAGTTGTCTTAGACCAACTCAGCGCATGATCGCAATGAACGAACAGATCTGATGACCCCCTTTCTTCGTATTCTCGGCATAGAGACAAGCTGTGACGAAACCGCTGCATCCGTTGTGGTTCGGCACGCTGATGGGCGTGGCGAGATCGTCTCCGACGTCGTTTTGTCGCAGCTTGAGGAACACCGCGCCTATGGCGGCGTCGTCCCTGAAATCGCGGCGCGCGCCCATGTCGAGGCGCTTGACGCCCTCGTCGAAGAGGCGCTGGAAAAAGCGGGAGTCACACTCGCCGATGTCGATGCCATCGCCGCCACCTCCGGTCCCGGTCTGATCGGTGGCCTGTTGGTTGGGTTGATGACGGGCAAGGCGATTGCCAAGGCGGCAGGCAAGCCGCTCTACGCCATCAATCATCTGGAGGGGCATGCGCTGACGGCGCGGCTGACCGACGGTCTTTCTTTCCCTTACCTGATGCTCCTGGTCTCCGGGGGCCACACACAACTGGTGCTGGTGCGGGGCGTGGGCGACTATGAGCGCTGGGGCACCACCATCGATGACGCGCTCGGGGAAGCCTTCGACAAAACCGCGAAACTTCTGGGGCTGCCCTATCCGGGCGGGCCTGCGGTTGAAAAGGCGGCCGCGAAAGGGGACCCGAACCGCTTTCCGCTTCCGCGTCCCATGGTCGGCGAAACACGTCTCGACTTCTCATTCTCCGGTTTGAAGACGGCGGTGAGGCAGGCGGCGACGGCTATCGCACCGTTGTCCGAACAGGATATCGCCGATATATGCGCGTCCTTTCAGAAGGCTGTCTCACGCACTTTGAAAGACCGGATCGGCCGAGGTCTCCTGCGGTTCAAACAGGAGTTTCCGCAGCTCGAGACGATGCCTGCGCTTGTTGTCGCTGGCGGCGTCGCGGCGAATACCGAAATCCGCCAGACCTTGCAGTCGCTGTGCGATAGCAACGGCTTCCGCTTCATCGCGCCGCCCCACCGGCTGTGCACGGACAATGCCGCGATGATCGCCTGGGCTGGGCTTGAGCGAATGGCTGATGGTCGAGACGCTGATCCGCTGGAAATCGCGCCACGCTCGCGCTGGCCGCTTGATGGCCGCGCGGAGACATTGATCGGTTTCGGTAAAAGGGGAGCCAAGGCGTGATGCAGCGCGAAAAAATCGTCGTCATAGGTGCCGGGGCCTTCGGAACCGCTCTCGCCGTCGTCATCGCTCTGGAGAACCGGCACGATGTGACCCTTCTTGGCCGAGACCCGTCACTGATGGCTGACCTGACGAGCGACCGCGTGCACGATGCGGCGCTGCCAGGCGTCGAGCTGCCGGACACGCTTCAATTTTCCGCCGAGCCGGATGTCCTCTCCGATGCCGGCATCGTGCTTTTCGCCATGCCTTCCCAATCTCACGCGGATGCGGCCCGTCATTACGGCCCCTATCTGGCTGATCAGTCGCTTATTGTCACCTGCGCCAAGGGCATCGACCGCAGTTCTGGTCGCTTGTTGACGGCATTGCTCGAAGCGGAATTGCCGCATCATCCTATTGGCGTGCTTTCGGGTCCGGGCTTTGCTGCTGATATTGCCCGCGGGATGCCGACGGCCATGGCAATTGCGGCTGATGACGCCGCGATCGCGGAACGGCTGGCAACATCGATTTCCGGCCGGACCTTCCGGCTTTATGCCTCGACCGACCGTATCGGCGTGCAGCTGGGCGGGGCGCTGAAGAACGTGCTTGCCATTGCCGCTGGCATTGTCGAAGGGGCGGGCCTTGGCGATTCTGCCCGTGCGGCGCTGATTTCGCGCGGGCTCGCGGAAATGTCGCGACTGGTCGTTGCGATGGGCGGCAAGGCGGATACGGTGCGCGGGCTCTCGGGTTTGGGCGATCTGGTTCTGACCGGGACGAGCCATCAGTCCCGTAATCTTCGTTTTGGGATCGCCCTGGGCGAGGGCAAGGGCAAGGATATGTCCAGCGGGCTGGTCGAGGGCGCTTATGCGGCAGCCGTCGCTGCCCGGCTTGCACATCAGTACGGTGTCGAGATGCCCGTCACCGAAGCCGTGGCTGCCATTATCGATGGCAATCTCGATGTGGCGAACGCGATGCAACAATTGATGACGCGGCCCATCACCACCGAGTGAGCGTGGGGCGGTCGCATAGGATTCACGCATGTTACGCTCCCGAAACGCCAATCGCTTTGGGAAACATGCTCTAGCAAGGAGACGAAAATGCTGTTTGCCTTTATCTGCAAGGACAAGCCCGGCCATCTGAACGTGCGCATGGAGACCCGCCCGGCGCATCTGGAGCATCTGAACAAACTCAATGCGGAAGGCACCCTGAAGATTGCCGGCCCGTTTCTGGATGCCGAAGGAAAGCCGAATGGCAGCCTCGTCATCGTGGAGGCGGCCGATATCGAGGCGGCGAAGGCGCTCGCCGATGCCGATCCCTATGCCAAGGCCGGCCTGTTCGAGAGCGTTGATGTAAAGCCCTATAATTGGGTCTTCAATAATCCGGGAGCGTGATCTGGCATGGCGAATTATTGGCTTTACAAGTCCGAGCCGTTCAAATGGTCCTGGGAAATGCAGAAGGCCAAGGGCGAGGCCGGCGAAGAATGGACCGGTGTGCGTAATTATCAGGCCCGCAACAACATGCGCGCAATGAAGATTGGCGACAAAGGCTTCTTTTATCATTCCAATGAAGGGCTGGATGTCGTCGGCATCGTTGAAGTCTGCGCGCTGTCGCACCCGGACTCAACGGCCGAAGGCGACCCGAAGTGGGACTGCGTGGATATTCGCGCCGTCTGCGACATGCCGCAGCCGGTGTCCCTCAAGGATGTCAAAGCCAATCCGAAACTGGCACAGATGTCCCTGGTCACCTCAATGCGGCTCTCCGTCCAGCCGGTTACGGAAGAGGAATATCTTGAGGTCTGCCGCATGGGCGGGCTGAACAATCC
>Ga0102589_1000385_pt1 | contig 95940 bp, 79 predicted proteins | sample AraplaMF_Col_mLB_FD_76858 | JGI IMG/M metagenome (GOLD analysis project Ga0102589, IMG submission 76858) | Arabidopsis root microbial communities from the University of North Carolina, USA - plate scrape MF_Col_mLB | ecosystem: Host-associated > Plants > Roots > Endosphere | place: USA...
TAACAATGTACATAATGACCTTATATATAACTTTTGGTATTGGATATAGTTTATCTCAAAGTTATAAGTTAGACCCACTTTCTGGTGCACTATTAGCAGGTGGAGCGTTTTTATTCACAACTGGCGTAAAAATGGTTGAAGAAGTAGGCTTTGTTTTACCTATGGCAAATATGGGTGGTCATGGACTTTTCGTTGGTATGATTACATCTATTTTTGCAGTCGAAGTATTACGATTATGTAAAACAAAAAATATTACGATTAAAATGCCAGATTCAGTTCCTAGTTCAGTAGCACGTTCTTTTGAAGCACTTATTCCTGTAACAGTTGTTTTAACAGTTATGACTTTGATTACAGTTGTATTCCAAGTTGATACGCACTCACTTGTAGATAAAGCAGTAGCTCCACTAATTAAAGCTGGAGACTCATTACCAGGTGTATTAATTCCTGTATTTTTAATTACATTCTTCTGGTCATTTGGTATTCATGGTGTGTCTGTAGTTGGTGCCGTAGCACGTCCAGTTTGGGAAGTTTATTTAGCAAACAACTCTGCAGCTGTAGCAGCTGGTAAAATTGGAAGTCAGTTACCACACGTAGCTCCTGAAACTTTCTTCCAATGGTTTATTTGGATTGGTGGTTCTGGTGCAACTTTAGGATTAGTCATTGCAATGTTAATTGCTGGGAAATCTAGCTATTCGAAAGCTTTAGGAAGAACTGCAATTGTACCAAGTATTTTTAATATTAATGAACCTGTTATTTTCGGTATGCCGATTGTTTTAAATCCTGTATTAATCATTCCTTTTATGATTACGCCATTAATTGGTGCAACGATTGCTTATGTTGCAACTACTGCAGGATTAGTTAATCCAACTTATGTAATGGTTCCTTGGACGTTACCTGCGCCGATTGGAGCTTACTTGTCAACAGGTGGAGACTGGAGAGCAGTTGTTTTAGTAATCATCAACATTACATTATCAATTGTAATCTACTTACCATTCTTTAAAATGTACGATAAAAAATTATTAGCTCAAGAAAATACTATTGATGTATCTAATGGTGCAAATATTCCATCATAAGATGATAGTAAAGGGAGTTTGGGACAGATGCTCCAAACTTCCTTTATTTCACATTAAGAAAGTATAAATTGGCATCGAGAAAGATCAATCGACGTAGTAGTCAATTCTAGGAATCAAGTATAAGTGCAACTACGCCTCTGGCTTCGCCTAAAAGGCTCGCCAGTCGGCGAGTTTTCTTTATTTACTAGACTTTAAGAAAGAGGTTGAATCATGGATACAACAAAAAAATTCCATTTTTTTAGCTATAAGAGTGCTTTTCTATTTTTTATCTTTATTCTTGCTTTTAATCTTATCTTTAATCCTGTTCTACAACTAATTGGGATGACAAAGGAAATGGCCCTTTTTGTCACAAATAGTTTGGGGCTAAGCATTGGTTTAACAGCTATTATCGTGTTCATTGAAGGTAAGTTTAAGAATAAGAAACAAGCATTTACATTATTTTTTTCGTTACTAGTTTTTTGTACAGTAACTTGTTACATTGTTGTATTTAACTCTTGATAAAAATACTTTTATAAAGAAGGTGTACTTACTATGAATAAACGTAATGGACTAAAAATCGTAACAATTGGTGGAGGTTCTAGTTATACACCAGAATTGGTTGAAGGCTTTATTAAGCGATACGAGGAATGTCCGATCAGTGATTTGTGGTTAGTCGATATTGAAGAAGGAAAAGAGAAATTAGAAATAGTTGGGAACTTGGCAAAGCGAATGGTCGAAAAAGCCGGCGTTCCAATGGAAATTCATTTAACTTTGAATCGAAAAGAAGCATTAGAAAATGCTGATTTTGTCACAACTCAGATGAGAGTTGGTCAGTTAAACGCTCGTATTAAAGACGAAAAAATACCACTTATGCATGGCATGATCGGTCAAGAAACAAATGGCGCAGGTGGTTTATTTAAGGGGTTAAGAACAATACCGGTTCTATTAGAGATTGCAGAAGAAATGCAAAGTCTTTGTCCGAACGCATGGTTAATTAACTTTACGAATCCTGCTGGAATGGTAACAGAAGCGTTGTTACGTTACAGCAACCATAAAAAAGTGGTTGGTGTATGCAATGTCCCAATCAATATGCATATGACTATCGCAAAACTTTTAGATGTAGACTTGAACCGAGTTCATATAGATTTTGCAGGATTAAATCATATGGTTTATGGGCTACATGTATATGTAGATGGACAAGAAGTAACGAAAAAGGTATTGGAGTACTTAGCAAATCCTGATATTCAAATGACGATGAAAAATATTGCTCCATTACCTTGGCAAAAGGAGTTTTTACTTTCATTAGGTGTGTTACCGTGCCCGTATCATAGGTACTACTATAAAACTCAACAAATTCTGAATGAAGAATTAGAAGCATTTAAAACAGGCACAACTCGTGCAGAAGTAGTAAAGAGACTTGAAGATGAGTTATTTGATTTGTATAAAGACGAAAATCTTTCAATTAAACCGCCTCAGCTAGAAAAAAGAGGTGGGGCTTATTATAGCGATGCTGCATGTAGCTTAATTTCATCAATCTATAATGATAAAAAGGACATACAAGTATTAAATGTCCAAAATAATGGATCGATACAAGGAATACCAAATGATTCAGCAGTGGAAGTCAGTTGTATTGTAACAAAACAAGGACCAATTCCAATGTCTATTGGAGAACTGCCACCTGAAATAAATGGACTTGTGCAACAAATCAAATCCTTTGAACGAGTTGGTGCTGAAGCTGCCGTAACAGGATCTTATGAAAAAGCTTTATTAGCGCTAACAATTAATCCTCTAGTTCCAAGTGATGAAGCGGCAAAAATTGTATTAGATGAATTACTAGAAGAACATAAAGAGTTTTTACCAAAATTTTTTAAAAAAGAAATGACAGTTCAATCAAAATAAAATGGTTAAGAATAGGAGAAATGAACATGACAAACGAACAAGAAATTTTTGAAATTATTTCACATGGTGGAAATGCAAGATCGTTAGCATACGAGGCACTTGAAGCAGCTGAAAAAAATGATTTTGAGGAAGCAGATCGTTTAATCAAAGAGTCACATGAGGAAATTGGTTATGCACATAAAACTCAAACAACTTTAATTCAAGCTGAGTTAAATGGTGAACCTTGTGAAAAATCTTTATTAATGATCCATGCTCAAGATCATTTGATGACAGCAATGAGCGAGCAAAAATTAATCGAACATATTATTCGTTTACATAAAAAATTAGCAGAGAAGAATTAATTTATTTTATTTAAGCGAAAATACGTAGATTGCTATTCATAGTGATTCATATAATAGGTTAACTTCTACGTTAGGAGGCAGCTATGAAGAAATACATAATCAGTCTTGATGGTGGAGGAACAAAGTCAGAGGCAATTGCTTATGCGCTAGATGGCACGATTATTGGGCATGGCTATTCGGGATTTAGCAATATATTAATAAATGAACATGATGCGATAAAGCATATCGTCGAAGCAATTGAAAATTGTCTATGTAATTTAGAAAAGAAAGATTGTTTATTTCTATATTTAGGATTAGCCGGATATGGCGGAGTGAAAGATCGGAAAAATGTAGAAAAAACCTTGTATGATAGATTTCAAATTCCATTAAAAATTGTCAATGATGCACACATCGCCCATGCTGCTTTATTGAATGGTAAAGATGGTGTGTTAACAATTGCTGGAACAGGGTCAGTCAGTCTAGGGTCGAATCTAAACCGCTTCGTGACCACTGGTGGTTGGGGACATTTATTAGGAGATGAAGGAAGCGGTTATTGGATTTCAATGGAGGTTTTCAAAAAAATTACTCGTGAATTTGATGAGGACTTACCACTTAGTAACTTATCTCAGAAACTATTAAACCGTTTAAAATTAAACGAAATTGATGAGATAAAACGGTATATTTATCATGAAACAAAAGGTGAGATTGCTTCAAACGTTCCGTTTATTGTAGAAGAAGCTGCAATGGGCGATTTATTTGCAAAAGAAGTTTTAGAAAGAGCAGGTCAATTACTAGCAAATATAACAATCCAAGCTTTAAAGAAATTAAGCCTTCACTCATCGCCACGAGTTGCGATTAAAGGAAGTATACTTCAGCAAATTTCATTTGTTCAAAATGCCTTCGTTGATGCGATTCGCGAAAAGCATCCAACTGTTGAATTTTGTATGAAAGACGTTTCTTCTACTTATGGTGGCTATTTACTAGCGTTGAAGGAGATTCGTAAAAGTGAGCTTTAGTAATAGATAGGAATTGGATTATTTAACGAAATGACTGTCGTAATATTCAGTAGTGGATAGAGGGTGCAATAATGTTAGAACATTTAACAACTGAAAATAGAAATGATCGTACAGAAAACCTAGATCAGCTTTCAATTGATCAGTTTTTAACGATTATGAATGAGGAAGATCAAAAGGTTGCTTTAGCAGTACGTGAGCAAATACCAGCAATATCAAATGTTGTTCAAATTGTCATAGATTCAATGCGAGTTGGTGGACGTTTAATATATGTTGGTGCTGGTACAAGTGGCCGAATTGGATTATTAGATGCAGTTGAGTGTCCTCCTACTTTTGGCACCAATCCTAATGAGGTAATTGGACTAATTGCTGGAGGGAATTCTGCATTTATTAAAGCGGTTGAAGGCGCAGAAGATAATGAAATTTTAGGAAAAGAAGATTTAACAAAGCTATCTCTAATAAAAAATGATGTAGTGATCGGAATTGCTGCGTCAGGTAGAACGCCTTATGTAATTGGTGCCTTACAATATGCAAATGAAGTAGGGGCAAATACTGTAGCGATAGCATGTAATAGAAATTCAGAAATTGGTAAAGTAGCAAAATATCAGATTGAAGTGGATAATGGCCCTGAAGTTTTAACTGGCTCTACGAGACTGAAAGCAGGTACTTCTCAAAAATTGATTTGTAATATGATTTCAACAGCTTCTATGGTTGGCATTGGAAAAGTTTATAAAAATCTTATGGTTGATTTGCAATTAACAAACTTAAAATTAATTGACCGAGCAAAACGAATTATTATAGAAGCAACTGGTTGTGACTACGAGACTGCGAGTGAATTCTTAATAGAAGCAAAAAATGAAACAAAAGTAGCGATCGTTATGATTTTAACTGGAATGAATTATGAGGAAGCGATCAATAGTTTGCGTAAAGCTGAAGGGTTTATTAGTAAAATCGTATAAGACTGTGGAGAGAAAAGTGACAACTAGCGACTATAATTGCTAGTCTGTCACTTTTTATATTAATGAGATGTGAGGGTATTAAATAGTCTAAGAATATTTCAGTCAATTTAAAGGGAAAATGCACTGTTATCGGCAACTCATTAAGCTTTATGATATAATAATGAATCTAAATAATATACAAAATTGACTGTTTAAAGTTTTTACCGTTTTCATATTGTTGATGTATCTTATAAGAAACACTATTTACTATGTAGAGAGAGTTGAGTTTGATTAAATGAATGCATTAAATGGCGGATTAATCATGTTAAAGGAAATGTTACCTAAACTACCTCCATCTGAGCGAAGAGCTGCTAATTATATTTTAGAAAATCCAGATAAGTCCATACAATTTACAGTGTTTGAGCTTGCAGAAAAAAGCCAAACGAGTACCTCTGCTATCATAAGATTATGTCGTTCTATCGGGGTTAAAGGTTTTCAAGAATTAAAGCTTCGAATCGCAGGAGATATTATCACAACAAAAGAAACGGGATCTAGAGATATACATTCAGGTGAATCGATTAGTACAATCATCCAAAAGATGACAAACAATAGTATCCAATCAATAAAGGATACAAGCGATATATTAAATGTAAGTGAATTAGAAGAAGCAGTATTAGCCTTAAGTAAAGCTAGGAATATATATTTCTTTGGTGTAGGTGGCTCAATGGTTGTTGCACTTGATGCACAACAAAAGTTTTTGCGTATTAAAAAATATACATCTGCATTTGCCGATCTTCATTTATTGGCGGTCCAAATTGCTAATCATGAAGAAAATGATGTGTTGGTAGGGATATCCTTTTCAGGAGAAACAACTGAGGTGCAAAAAGCATTTAGACTAGCAAAAGAAAATGGTGTGAATACAATAAGTATTACTGGATTCGGTTCAAATTCTGTATCTAATTTAGCGAATATTAAATTGTTTAATTCACCAAACAAAGAAGCAACTTTTAGAAGTGGAGCTACTTCTTCAAGAATGGCTCAATTACATGTAATAGATATATTATTTATGGCGGTTGCTACTCAGGAATATGATAAAACAATTCAATACGTCGATCAAACGCGAACCGCTATTAATTCATTGCAAAACAAAAAATAAAAAAACTCCTTAATAGTGAGTCACTATAAAGGAGTTTTTTTATTGATGATCATCGTACTCTGCTGCTTGTAAAAGTAAATCAACAATATGAACGACATCAGTTCTATGAGACTGTTGTTCTCTTTCAACACCAAGTTTCATTTGTAGTAAGCAACCCGGATTTGCTGTAACGATTGTAGTTGCTTGAGAATGCTTCACTTGTTCCATCTTATAGTCTAGAATTTGCATAGACATTTCGGATTCAACAATATTATAAATACCAGCTGATCCACAGCATCGGTCTGCATCCTGCATCTCATGATATATAATGTTTTCAATCGATTGTAAAAGAATTCTTGGAGCGGAAGCAGTTTTCATTACATTTCTCAAGTGACAAGAATCTTGGTAAGTAATAATTTGAGTAGGTAACTTTAACCTTACCTTTTTATGAAACTCTACTTCTACTAAAATTTGAGATATATCTTTTAATTTATTCTTAAATGATTGCGCGCGGTCCTTCCACATTGGATCATCTTTTAGAAGGTGATCATAATCAATTAGAAATCCACCACAACCACCTGCATTTGTAATGATATAGTCTACTTCAAGATTTTCAAATGCAGCAATATTTTTTTTAGCCATTTCCTTTGCAATGTCTTTTTCACCACTATGTCCATGTAATGCACCACAGCACGCTTGATCATTTGGAATGACAATCTCACATCCCGCTAACTGTAAAAGCTTCATAGTGGCATTATTCGTTTCCAAGAACATTGTATCCATTAAACAACCCGAGAAAAATGCTACTCGGCTAATTTTAGATTGTATAGGTGGTAAATAATTAGGGCGTGATTTCATTTGTTTCATTGAAGGAACAGTTGGTAATACTTTTTCCATTGCTGATAAATTATTAGGGATTAACTTCATAACACCTGATTTTCTAGCAATTTTTTGTAATCCTGTTCGCTGATATAAACCAAGAAGTCCAACTGCTAATCTCATTCGATTTTGGTGAGGAAATAAATCTTTAAAAACAAACTTACGAACAAAACGAGTAGGAAGAGAATGTTTTTTGTGTTGTGCAATGATATCTCTTGCTTCTTCTAGTAAATGACCGTATTTAACGCCAGACGGACAAACAGGCTCACAAGCACGACAACCAAGACAAAGTTCTAGTGTACGTTCAACATCTTCATCGGGTTCGATTAAGCCGTCTGTTACTGCCTTCATTAGTGCAATACGCCCTCTCGGAGAATGTGATTCTTTTTGACCTGATTCAATATAAGTTGGACAGCTAGGTAAACAAAACCCACATCTCATACAGTTTAATAGCTCATCTTCGTTCATTCTTGCTTTAAATTGTTCTTGAAGTTTTTGCTGTTCTTGTAGTGTTGTCATTTTGACACCACCATTCGTTTTCTAGCATCTTTTGCAAATACTTTTCCGGGATTCATAATGTTATGCGGATCTAATGCTGTTTTAACAGCTAGCATAGCTTGAATACCTTCTTTTCCTAATTTCAATTCGAGATAAGGTGCCTTAACAATTCCAACGCCATGCTCTCCAGTAATGGTTCCACCTAATTCGATTGCTTTTTCAAAGATCTCGGCGAATGCCATTTCAACCCTTTCCATTTCTTCATGGTCCCTGGCATCTGTTGGGCAGGTAGGATGTAGATTTCCGTCACCGGCGTGTCCAAAAGTACAAATTTTAACATGATACTTTTGTGCGATTTCATTTATTGCTTGAACCATATCTGCTATTTTTGATCGAGGTACTGTAGCATCCTCTAATATAGTTGTTGGTCTTAATTGAGCAAGTGCCGAAAGTGCTGAGCGTCGAGCTGTTCTTAATGCAATTGCTTCATCTTCAGATTTTGCCACACTCACTGATATGCATTTTTCTTTCTCACAAATGTTCTTTATCAGTTCTATGTCTCTGTTTACAACTTCTTCTGGACCATCTTGTTCAATTAATAACACTGCTTTTACGTCAGTTGGTAAACCGATTTGAGCGAAATTTTCTACAACCTCTAAAGTGGGTTGGTCCATAAATTCTAGTGAGGTAGGAATAATTTTGTTAGCAATAATCTTTGATACTGTTCGAGCAGCGTCTTCTAAACTGTCGTAAAGAGCTAGCATTGTTTTTTTCATTTCAGGCATAGGAATTAATTTTAATGTAGCCTCAGTAATAATCCCAAGAGTACCTTCAGACCCAACAAATAAACGAGTAAAATCATAACCAGCTACATCTTTAGCGAGCTTTCCACCAGTTCTAATGATATCTCCATTAGCTAAAACAATTTCAAGCGCAATGACGTAATCTCTTGTTACACCGTACTTTAAACCACGCAGTCCACCTGAATTCTCATTAATATTTCCACCGATTGTAGAAATTTTCATTGAGCTAGGATCTGGTGGATAAAACAATCCTTTTTCTTCTATTGTATTGATCATATCAAGCGTAATCACGCCTGGTTGAACGGTAATGGTTAAATTCTCTTCATCTATCTCAAGTATCTTATTTAAATGCTTAAACAATAGGACAATTCCACCATTAGTCGGACATGTGCCACCACAAAGATTCGTACCAGAACCTCTTGGAACAATTGGAATTTTGTTTTCGTTACAGATTTTAATAATTTCCGATACCTCTTTTGTCGAACGAGGACTGATAACTGCATCTGGCAAAGATTGAAGATTCGGTGTTGCGTCGTAGGAATATACAAGTCTTTCCATTTTAGAATTATCAAAGTTTGCTTCACCTACAATTGCGATTAGCCTTTGGGCAATTTCTTTTGACACCATTAATATTCCCTCCCTATTATCTTATCTAAATTATAAATAGAAATAGGTCGTATTTACTATGGAGAATTCTATAGAAAAAACACCTGTTATAGGTGTTTTTTTGTAGAATCATCCAACAGGTTAATTCCGATATAAAATTTGCTTAAATCATGGATCTCTCTAGGATTTAAGTTGGTTAATTCAGTAATCTTATTCAGACGATAAAGAAGTGTATTGATATGAATATGCAATGACTGAGCAGTGTTTTTTAATGATTGATTATGCTTAATGTATTCCTCAATTGTAATGAAAAGTTCTTTTTCGCTAATTAAAGGTGCAATCGTTCTTTCAATAAAAGTACTTTTCGTTTCATTTGATAGATCTTGTAAGATTAAATCAATTGTGAGATCTTCATCAAATACAATTGAATTCGTTTTACTGGATACTTTTAGTGCTCGAACTGCTTGGTGATATGATTTACTTAATTGTTTAGGGGGGGTTGGTTGACCCACGCCAGTCGCAACTTTTAATTGTAAGCGACTTTGTACGTATTGCAGGATGGATTCAACAAGCTTTTGATTTTGCGATTTTGTAAAAGATTGCTCAACGCTACATAATACAACTAACCGATTATTTCCCCAGCGAATAAATAATTCATCACTTTGTCTGTTATTCCAATCGAAAATAATTTGCCTAGTATCTGAAAGCTTGCTTTGATGCTCCCATTCGAAAATGAGTATTTGTCTTTGAAGGGTTAAATCAATGTTAAGCATTTGGGCACGCTCATAAAAAGAATCATCCCATTCATCTTGTTGGATCCAATCAAATACAAATGCCTCAAGCCCTCGTTGTGTGAGTTCAATTTGATCAGTATAGTAATTTTCACTAATTAGTAGTTCCGTCATGCGTCTTAACATTTCTCCAAAAGGGGAAATTAATTCTGGTTCACCGGTTATTCCGATTACACCAATTATTTCATTTTGAAAGAAGAAAGGTAGATTGATTCCAGCCTTTACACCTTTTAATCGTTTTTCATCTTCAGTTGTGATGATAAACGTTGTCCCTTGCTTAATGGCAATCAATGCTCCCTCGTGATAAGTACCTGTTCGAGCTTGATCTGTACTAGCAATAATGACTCCATTTGTATTGATTATAATAATATCCTCATGGATTAGTTTTCTAACTTCATTAATTATTTTTGTTGCTAATTCATCTAAAATCATGGTGTTTGTCTCCCGTCACGATAGTTAGTGTAATTATAAAGAAAATTGTATGTAAAATAAAACATTTCTTTAGACAGGAAATTAGCCTATTCATAGTCTTTGGGTTTACATAAAAGAATTCAATATTTTATATTTTAAATTCTATTGTGCCTCTTCAATGCTGTCATTAAGCTTGAAAAGTATTCTCGCATTCTAGTTTTTTCTAGTAGATAGTACTTTGCGCACTCATTAATAAATTTCCATATTTCCACATTTTAGATGATTATATAGCACACTCACTTTACATGTGATAATGTAATATCATCTACCAAAGTATGAAATGTAACCGAGATGGGGTGTGTGTTATTTCTATGATTAAAAGATTTTTTAAATATTATATTCCACACAAAAAACTATTTTATATAGACTTTTTTTGTGCGGTGCTTGTTGGATTAATGGAACTTGGATTTCCTCTTGCTGTCTCGTGGTTTATTGATCAGCTTCTTCCAGAAGGGAATTGGAGTTTAATCATTTCTGTAAGTGTTGGACTTCTAGCACTCTATTTAATTAGTTCGGGCATGCAATTTGTTGTTAACTATTGGGGACATAAGTTAGGAATTAATATTGAGACAGACATGCGTCGAGAGTTGTTTAATCATGTACAGCGTCAGTCATTCCGTTTCTTTGATAACACAAAAACCGGACATATTATGAGTCGAATTACGAATGATTTAATGGATATCGGAGAATTAGCGCATCATGGACCTGAAGATTTATTCATTGCAATCATGACGTTTATCGGAGCATTTTGGATTATGCTTGCAATTAATGTGAAATTGGCATTAGTAGCAATCATCATTGTACCGTTTCTTGTATGGTTGATTTCATATTCAAACATGAAAATGAATGCTTCTTGGAGTCAAATGTACGGAAATATTGCAAATGTTAATTCCCAAGTGGAAGATAGTGTTTCAGGAGTTAGGGTTGTCCAATCATTTACAAATGAACAATATGAAATGAAGCGTTTTAACAAAAACAATCAGTTTTTCCGTAAGACTAAATTGAGAGCTTATAAAGTAATGAGCTGGAATCTGTTAGGAATATATGTTTCTACTCGACTGATGACGCTTGCCATCTTAGTTTTTGGAGCATGGCTTAGTTTTACAGGAATATTATCTTACGGTGAGTTAGTTGCCTTCATACTTTATTTAAACATCTTATTTAAACCGATTGATAAAATCAGTGCGTTACTTGAGTTATATCCAAAAGGGATGGCCGGTTTTAAGCGTTTTACAGAACTAATGGATTCAGAACCAGATATTGAGGATGTACCAGATGCTATCGAAGTAACTTCATTAAAAGGAGATATTCGTTTCCAACATGTTACTTTCGGTTACGAAAACAAACGCACAATCTTAAACGATTTGTCATTTTCGATTGAAGCTGGGAAAACAGTTGCTTTTGTTGGCCCATCTGGAGCAGGTAAAACAACGATATGTTCATTAATTCCGCGTTTCTATGATGTATTAGAGGGATCAATTTCAATTGATGGAATTGATCTTCGTGAAATGACAAAGAAATCACTGCGTTCAAATATTGGTATAGTTCAGCAAGATGTTTTCCTATTTACAGGTACTTTGAAAGAAAATATTGCATATGGAAAATTAGGAGCTACACAGCAAGAAATAGAAGAAGCAGCTAGAAAAGCTCATTTGACTGATTTAATCGCTTCATTACCAGATGGCTATGAAACACAAATTGGTGAAAGAGGATTAAAGCTTTCTGGCGGTCAAAAGCAGCGCTTGGCGATTGCTAGAATGTTCTTAAAAAATCCGCCAATTTTAATACTAGACGAAGCTACTTCTGCACTTGATACTGAAACGGAAGCAATTATACAAGAAGCATTAAATGATCTAGCAAAAGATCGAACAACTCTTATTATTGCACACCGTTTAGGTACGATTAAAAAAGCTAATCGAATTCTTGTCATCACCGATGAAGGTATTGCAGAAGATGGTACGCATAAAGAGTTACTTTCTCAAGAAAATGGGATATTTGCTAAATTGCATGCACACCAGCATTGATTGGCAAGGGTTAAACTAAAAAAAGTCGATTTCCAAATATGGAAATCGGCTTTTTAATTTGCGAATGTAATCAACTTTACATTCTTCACTCATTATTCATATAATTTTGTTTCTCTAAGTAATCTAGAACTGTCTTTGAAAATTGATGATGAGATTCTTGCGTATATTTGGCAATGGTATAAATTTGAGCTAAATTCTTTAACCCTAATTGTTCAGTCATTTCTTTCAGCTTAGGGATGTCCATGTAGCGTTTCCAACCTTTTTCATCTCTGTCTTTGTAAATTTCAAGTATCTCTTCACTTGAATAATCATGGTACTGTTCATAATGAACTAACCCATGACGCGGAAGTCGATCGCGTAATGGAGGATTTTCTTTTGGATAGCCTAAGGAATAACCTACAATTGGTACGACATTTGGTGGTAAATTAAGGATTTCACCAATCTGATTACAATTTGCTAGTGTAGATCCCATATAACAAAGTCCTAGTCCAGCATTCTCTGCTGCCAAAGCACAGTTTTGGGCTACTAAAGTCGCATCGATGGCACCAATCATAAAGCTCATAAAATTATCAAAATGAACTGGAGCATCATTCAGCGTAAGCCATTTTCTCATTCTATTAAAATCTGCACAAAAAGTTAAAAGAATTGGTGCATCAATCACCATTGATTGATCCATATGAGCGGTATATAATTTTTTCTTCAGTTCTTTGTCTTTCGTGACAATAATGGAATAAGATTGCATATTGCCACTAGAAGAAGCACGAATACCAGCATCTAGTATTTGTTCCAATAGTTCTTGACTGACTTCCTTATCCTCGTATTCTCTTATTGATTTATGCCCATGTAAAATATCGTTTAATTCCAAAACTATCACTCCTCATATAACCGGTTTTATTAGAAATAAAAAGAAATTCATATGCAAAATCTAGAAAAACTTCTTAATTCGACATTTATTTCTGAATAATCAAATTATATTGTAAAACGATCATAAAATCTATTTTTGTTTATTGTTCTTTTCTAAATATCGTTGCTTTTTTGATTGAAATACAGATAGAAGTTGACTACAACGGAAGGTGCGAGACTCCCGCGGGAGGTGAGGGAAGGCCACCCCAGGTTAGTAAGGTAGGTATACTAAAAGTACGATGTCCGAAGTAAGCATGCATGATCCACATTGTGTTGGCCCTAGGATTAAGCTCACAATCAACTAACACATTCCTTGTCCTAATAGATTAATGTATTCAATTAAAAACATATTTTTCCTATCTCCATTTTTTTATTTTATTAAAAAAATATTTAAAACGAAGATTACAGTCATTGAAATGATACAACTTGTTTCATAAAGTTTACAACTTTATCTTATTTGTTTATCGTTTCGAAACATTTAAAAACTACTCTTATTGAGTAATTGAGCAATTATGAATGATAAATGGGGTAGATGAAAGTGTGTGGATTCATAGGGATATTATCATTAAGTAGGAATGATAAAATTAATAGAAGGTCAATAAAAGAGTATAATAGAATAATGAATCATAGAGGACCAGATGATGAAGGATATTATTATGACGAGTATTTATCACTCGGATTTAAGCGATTAAGTATCATAGACATTGAAAACGGTCATCAACCATTAAATTCCTTAGATCAAAGATATTGGATTGTTTTTAATGGAGAAATTTATAACCATAAGCAGTTAAAGAAGGAACTTGAAAAATTAGGTTATCAGTTTGAAACGGACTCAGACACTGAGGTGTTACTGTATGGATTTATTGAGTGGAAAGAAGAAGTGCTACATAAACTTCGAGGAATGTTCTCATTTTTAATATGGGACACAATTACACAAACCTTATTTGGAGCACGAGATCCATTTGGAATTAAACCTCTCTACTTTTATGAAACAGAAAATGCCATTGTATATTCTTCTGAAAGTAAAGTTATTGATAGAGTAGTAGAAGACTTAAAGGGTCACTCATTAAAAATAGATGAAATTGCATTACAGCATTATTTATCATTTCAATACGTTCCAGAACCAAGTACAATCTATTGCGAAATAAAGAAAATTGAACCTGGTACTTATTTCAGAAAAAAACTGTATCAAGAGATCATGATCAAACCTTATTGGAAACCATCTTTTGCACCAGCAGTTCATTCAAAGGAAGTTTTGATCAAAGAGATCAGGGATGTGCTGATAGATTCTGTTGCTATGCACATGAGAAGTGATGTTCCTGTAGGTGCATTTTTGTCGGGCGGTATCGATTCAACTGCTACGGTTGCAATTGCTCGTCAAATAAATCCTAACCTTAAAACATTCTCGGTAGGTTTTGAGAATAAAGGGTTTAGTGAAATCGATGTGGCAAAAGAGTCTGCTTTAGCATTAGATGTTGAAAATATTCATAGGTTTATTACTCCAAAAGAATATATCGAAGAATTACCAAAAATTATTTGGCATTTAGATGACCCATTAGCAGACCCGGCAGCAATCCCACTGTATTTTGTCGCTAAGGAAGCTAGAAAGCACGTAACAGTTGTACTATCTGGCGAAGGGGCAGATGAATTATTTGGTGGCTATAATATATATAAAGAACCAAATTCATTAAAGATGTTTGAATATATCCCAGACAAATTAAAACGTAGGCTAAAACATTTGTCCTCGATTATGCCAATTGGAATGAGAGGGAAGAGTTTAATAGAAAGAGGATGCACCCCATTAGAAGAAAGATACATTGGGAACGCAAAAATATTTGAAGAAAATGAAAAGAAAAAAATCTATTTAAAACATGACAGCTCAGTGAAATACAGCTCAATATTAGAGCCTTACTATCACTTAGTTAAGCTGGAACCACTCGTCAACCAAATGCAATTTATTGATATGCATACTTGGCTAAGAGGAGATATTTTAGTAAAAGCCGATAAAATGACAATGGCAAACTCGATCGAACTTCGAGTTCCATTTTTAGATACAGAAGTATTTAAAGTAGCTTCTAAAATACCTGTCTCTTTAAAGATTTCCAACGGTACAACAAAGTATTTATTTAGGGAAGCAATGCGAGGAATTGTTCCTAATCATGTCATAGATCGTAAAAAGCTTGGATTTCCCGTTCCAACCAGCCAATGGCTAAAAAACGAATTGTATGATTGGGCAATTAACCTGATACATGAAAGTCAAACAGAATACTTATTTGATAAATTTTACATGATGACTCTACTAGAAGAGCATTGTCTGAATAAAAAAGATAATAGTAGAAAAATATGGACTGTATTACAGTTCATGTTATGGCATCAAGTATTTATTGAAAAGAAATATACTTTTATAGAAAATAAGGAAGAAGATAAATATAGTTTATTGTCATAAAAAGATATGGAATCAGCATGTATATAATGAAATTTTGATTGGATACTGTAGATTGATGGGCTGCTTCTGCAGTCCTTTTTGATTTTTAACAGGTAGGTAGGAAAATGGAAGAAGTTATGATGTCCATCTCTTTCCTATTTGATAAGCTTATAACTTCTTACCAGTAAGTATTTTAAAAAGTTCATTTGAACTCTTCTTATCTAATTGAACATATTTACTTTCGGCATTTATGACAAGCTCTACTTTATCTTTATTTAGACTAATCCAGAGCTCATATAACACTGCTTTTGCCTGACCCTGAATTTCTGGGTTTTTAAACTCAAAAATAAATCTGTAATCGGCGATACGTGCCATATTCACATTTGCATGCTTCCAATTAGCTTTATCTAATATTTCTCTTATCTGTTGAACTTTCTCATTATTCTTTATTACTTTAAATTCTTCATAATGATTCGTCTTAGCATTGCGCTTTTCAACAATTATATTTTGGTCTTCATTTCTTATTTGGTTTGAGCAACCCGTTATAAAGGTAGAGATAATGATAATAAACGTAATTAAATATTTCAAATTAATCCCCCTTTAAGACAATGGTATAATGAAAGTACCATATTTTTCCTTTTATTTTAACATACCTTAAAGAGGTATACTGCCAGAGAAAAAAACTAAATTGAGTTACAGCTAGGATAAATACCATATTATGTTGAATAGCTGTCTAAACACAGGATGTTTTAAGAACGCCATTTTTATTTCAAATGGAAAGTGAAAAGTTAAAAGATTGGGGATTTTTTATGATGAGATTAGATCTGTTTATTACGTTTATTTTATTCGGTGCTTATACCAGTTTACTCTCAGAAATCGTCGCAGCATACTTTCATTATTCACATATAATGATGTATGGACTGTCTGGAGGAATTATCGCCAGTTTGATTTTTTTCATGATAAAAAATATACCCGGGATATCCCATAGGACAATGAATCTGAAATTAGCTTTAGTAATTATCATGATTAATGGTGGGATTTTTGGAATTGTAGAGAAATTTCTTGGTCTTTAAAAATATTTGTTGTTCATAATAACCCTAGTTGTTATTAGCCACATACTTATCCAGTATGTGTTTTTTTAGTTTAGTTACACAAAAACTAATTGTGAGTTTAGTATAATATAAATTATTGATAAGGATCTACTGTGAAAAACGGGGTAGAGATTTTTTACTATGTTTTGTCTAAGGAACTTTTGAAAATAAAGACAAATAAAATATAATTTGGACTAGTTTTTTGATTAGCAACAATAGGTTGCTCCTTAATGCGCCTATAACTATCTTTACTTTTACTATGTACTTTCTCAATACTGGAAATAAGGAAAGGTGATGAATAAAATGATTTTTAGCGAACGATTAAAAAAGGAACGGGAAAAAAGAGGTTGGTCACAAACTGATCTAGCTGAAAAAATTCATGTTAGTCGTCAATCAGTTTCAAAATGGGAAACTGGTAAGAACTATCCGAGTATCGAAGTTATTATTGATTTGAGTGATCTATTCGGTATCACAATAGATGAGATGTTGAGGAGTGACGATGAATTGAAAGAAAAAGTAATTCGAGATAGTAAGAAATTGGCATATCCGAAATGGAAAATGTTCTTTGATAATGTAGTTTTAATAGGGCTCATCTTATTAGTAGCGAAATTAATCATTATAGGATTAAATTATTTTTTCGACACAAATATAATCATTTCGGAAGGTTTACCAAAAGTTCTATCAAATTTTTTACCATTAGCTTTAATGGTCATTGGGAGCATTGGTTCGGAACAGTTAAAAAATAAATATGTTGATTAGTTAATGAAGGGGTAGCTTTAGCTATCCTTTTTTAGTTTGCTCTGGAATCTTACCAGAAAATTATTTGCAAACATATGTGTTAGTTCTGTAGCCAAATGTGATTTAATTAAATTATACAAATGATATTTAGGAGATAATTATGAATTCACTATTTATCAAACTTACCAATAGTTTATTTAAAAACAGGGTAAAGAAAATTGTCGTAATACAATTAATTTTGTTAATTCCTTTATTTATATTTTTTATTTATTCCTTAAATTCCGGAAGTGTAAATTATTTATACAACGCATTTTTTCAAATTAATATAGCTTTGATAAACCTCTTATTTTGTATCGAACAATATATGTTGAAAAAGAAAGGATTCAGTATTACATACTTGATTTTGACCATTCTGTTTGTGTATTCGGCAATCCAAAGTTTTAATTTATACTATTTAAAGTTTGACTAACACATGCCTAGCATGTATAAGAAAACTAATTTATGTAATTAAGACATGTTTTAAATGAAGAGCAAATGCATTCTTAAATTGAATAGGAGTAAAAAAATGTTTCTATTAAAACAAGAACCTCTAGAGATTGAGGATCCTCAGTTTGTATTCTTTGATGATGATAAAAATACCATTGAATCTTTAGTGGGTTTAAATGATCGAGTATCAAACATAGAAAATATAAATCGTTATGTTTTAACGGTTGAAGAAGGAATGGAATTACTGCTGGATTTTGCAATTAACGAGGAGTATATCTATTTTATTTATGACTATGGTAGAGAAAACACTGTTAATGGTAATTTTAGAATCATTTTTGGTGATCCTGAAAATGATGAAAGTGGATGGGGAAAATTAAATAATGAAGGGTTATGGGTCCGAGTATATCATATTGATTGTGAGTCTTTTGAATTTTATTCCTCTAAGGAACTTTGCTTAGTATTTTCAAATCCAAATAAACTAAGTAATGATGAAATTTTAAAATATGTAAATGAGATAGATACGAAAAAAGGAATCCCTTCCATTAATTATTTAAACCGTATTAATAAAATGAATTTTTTTGCTCATACAACATGGTGGAAACAATTTGATAGTTTAGATGACAATAATCTACTTGTATTAATTTTATATACATTAAAGAATTTGAGCAAAAGGTACACATGTCCTTGTTGTGGCTTTAAAACATTGAAGGAACTTAATAATTATGAAACATGTTCTGTATGTAAGTGGATGGATGATGACATTCAATCATTTAAACCTCATCTAGGCGGTGGAGCAAATGAAGAATCTTTAATCGAAGCTCAAAAAAATTTTATTGAAATAGGAAGAGCCTCTAAAACATTTTTTCATTCACCAGGAGAATCAACTTCTAATTATGAGAAAGATGAGAATTGGAAGCCTTTAACTGAGAAATAATTATTTAATGTTCAACTAACACAAGTTGAAGAACCAAGAGTTGCTACGGCAGCTCTTGATTCATGTATTCTTACATTTTTCTTTTAATATTTTCTTTACTTTACTCTCATTTCTTTGATACAATTGCATTCCGTCTGAAAATTCGGTGTTCTAAAGTTGGGAGGTTAGGAAAAATGGAAACACAAGCATTTGAAGAAGAACTTCAGCAGTTAAACACAATTATGTACGAAATTGACCGGCAGTTAACAAAGCTTGAGGGTGTCCCTATTTATTCTGGGAGTGATGTAACAGAACAAGTATTAGAAGGGATACGAGAAACAAATCGTAGAAACCTTCGCGTAGCCATAAGTGAGCCATACTTTGGTCGAATGGATTTTCAGGAAGAAGGCAAGGAATCCGTTCCACTTTATATTGGAAAAATTGGTGTGTCCGACATAGCGACCGAGGATCCGATGGTTATCGATTGGCGTGCACCTGTTGCTAGCATGTTTTACTCTTTTACAGGAGGAGACGACCTCGCTTACTACGAATCTCCTGAAGGAATCATTGAAGGTTTAATCTATCTTAAGCGAAATATTGTAATCCGCAAAAAAAATCTCCAACGCGTTGTAGATACATATATAAAAGGTAGCCAAAATGAATCAGTTACTGATGATTTTCTACTATATCGATTAAGCGAAAACAAAGATAATCGCTTAAAGGATATTGTTTCAACAATTCAATCCGAACAAAATGATATTATTCGTTCATCTAAAAACACTCCATTAATCATTCAAGGAGTTGCCGGAAGCGGAAAAACAACCGTTGCCCTGCATCGTCTTGCTTACCTAATTTATCAATATCGTGAAACGATACGAGCAGAAAAAATGATTATATTTGCACCAAATAATATGTTCCTCAATTACATTTCTAACGTACTTCCTGAGCTGGGAGTAGGTGGTATTCAACAAACAACATTTACAGATTGGGCTTTAGATATTTTAGACAATGAAGTAGCTGCTAAGGATTCTTCAGAGAACTTGGAAAAATGGTTCATTACTGGAGTCAATCGGCCTACAATAGACGAAAATACGCCTGGCAAGTGGAAGGGCTCCACTCATTTTAAAGATTATATTGATAATTGCATAGAAAAATATGAAGCATCTGCTGTTCCAGACAGAGATTTTGAACCATGGGACAATATAAAAATCGAAAAAGAAACTCTTCATCATTGGTATCATTTCGAGTATACACATTATCCATTAGCTAAAAGAAGAGAACGTATTGTTGCGCAGATAAAAAAATGGATTGATGGTGAGCTCAAAAACTTAGTAGAAACGAACATAAAAAAAGAACGAAAGAAAAAAGCAACTCAGTATCTAACTTCTTTTATGAAGCAATGGCCTAAGCACACTGCTCTTTCATTCTATAAATCATTATTTGTACTAACTGACAAATCAACATTGACGGACAGTATTCCAACAGAGATTATGAAGATGACTGCAATGAACTGTAAAAAGAAAGAGGTAGAGCTTGAGGATCTTGCTCCGCTTGTTTATATTCACAACCGTCTATACGGCATCGAGGCAATGCACAAATATCATCATGTAATTATCGATGAAGCGCAGGATTTTTCACCTTTTCAAATTGCATTATTAAAGCAGATGACACAAGGGAATTCATTTACTATCTTGGGTGACTTATCGCAAGCTATTCATGAGTATCAAGGAATTAAAAGTTGGGACGAATTCTTGAATATTTTTGATCTTAATCAAGTTAAATATTACGAATTAAACAGAAGTTATCGTTCTACAATGGAAATCATTCACTTTTCAAATGAAATTGTTTCAAAAGCAGAAATCCCAGTTAGTTTAGCTAATCCTGTATTTAGGAGCGGCGAAAAAGTAAAAATGATACAAGTAGAAGATACGAACCGGGTCAAACTGATTAATAAAGCCATCGAACAGCTTCAACATAATAAAATGGATACAATTGCGATCATTGGCCGTACGGAAAAAGAGTGTGCACATTTACATGAGGCACTGACAGAAGCAGGTTTGTCTGCTACTTTTATTCACTCAAAACAACGAAAATATGAAGGTGGCATTTCAGTCGTTCCAGTCTACCTTGCAAAAGGGCTTGAATTTGATGCCGTATTACTTATGGATGTAGATGAACAGCATTACGAAGCCACAAAACAAGATGCAAAGCTCCTCTATGTTGGATGTACGCGTGCACTACACGAGCTATGGGTGTTATATTCTGGTCGTAAATCTCCTTTGATTGAGGATATTGATCAACAACTATACACGAATACGATTTGAAGTACAACGATACCCTAGTAGGGTTCATGAGTTCCTTTTTTTAAAAGAGTCACATTTTGTGACTTTTTTTGCATGTAAAAATAGTTTGTTTTTTGTAGGAATATGAATTACAGAGTTAGAACATGCAGGTGGTTCAATAATAATCTAGAATTTCTATACATGATTGTTATGAATTTTTCAAAATGATAAGTGTGTAAGGTGGAGATTACTTTGAATCGAATTGACCTGCTTATAAACGTACTAGATTCAACGTATGATAAAGAAAGTTGGTATGCTCCACTCAAAAATGCAATTGATGGAATTACTGCGGAACAAGCTTCTTGGAGTCCGAACGGTGAAGCCACTAAAACAATCTGGGAAAACGTTAATCATCTAATCTATTACAAAGAGAGACTTGTAGCGAACATGGAAGGTCGTGAATGGCCACTTAATCTCGATGGAGATCAAACCTTTTATCTTACAGATCAATCAAAAGACGATCAAGAATGGAAGAAAGTCGTTGAACGTGTTGAAAAAGCTCACAATAGTTTAAGCGATTTATTAAGCAAAACCTCTAATGAGGAGCTCGACAAAAATTCTCTTGAAAGCAAATTACTGGATATATTTCTTCATGATGCTTACCATACGGGGCAAATTATTCAAATTAGAAAAATGCAGGGGTTATGGCCGTCTCATCGTTGATAGAGCGAAGTTTTTAAAAAAGTTTATATCCTTAAAAGGAACTAAGTAAAAAAAGGCATTGCTCAGAGCAGTGCCTTTTTTTACTCTAAACTTTATGGGTTAATTGACTAAGTGTTCTAATTTTTCTTTATGTAAGATCTAGATCCCATCTTTCTTCAATCAACATTGTATCTGACCATTCATCATTCGGTTTTTCTTCAGTTAATGTAAATTGATATTTTTTGTAGAGATGGCGAGCTGCTTCTAATGTGCTAACTGTCCATAAAAATACATGATCATATTTCTGTTCCCTACAAAAGCCAAGAGCTGTCTCAATTAGTCTCTTCCCAATACCCATTCCATGATAGTTTTCATCTAGAATAAACCATCTAAGTTGTGCAATTTGATCACTGAATCTCGTAATCGCAATTGATCCTACGACTTCTCCGTTTACTTCAGCGACCCATAATTCTCCACCATCATGATTGATGAGAAAATCTGTTAAACCCTTCATGACATAATATTCGAAGATTTGTCCAAATTGATAAGTTGAGCTATATATTTTTCCGTGTAGATAAGCAATGTATCCTACATCCCCAGGTGAAAAAGGACGAATACTGACTTTTTGTTTGCTTGATTTACTTTCTGAAAAAATCGTTTCAATTGTTTCCATAGAAGTCACTAATTTAGTAAGGCTGTGCTCCGATAAGTTATGAATCATCATATCTACGCCACTGTTTGCATTTTTGACTAAGTCATTATAAATGTTAATACCATGCTCTGTTAAATAAAGACTATATTGTCGCTTGTCTTTCGTAGATTGCTTTTTAACCATAATCTTTTCATCTTCAAATCGTTGAATAATACGGCTTAAATATCCACGGTCGATCCCTAAGTTTTCTTGAATTTCTGTTGCAGTACAACCGTTTCTATAATGAATTTCAGTTATAACACGAGCTTCTGTTAAAGGAAAGGGTTTATGATAAATCTTTTGGTCAATCTTACCTAATACATTTGCATAATATCTGTTGAATTTACGAATTTTCTCTACAAAATGGATAGACCCCATATACGACCACCTTAATATTTTGAATTTTAAATCAATTATCTATAATATAATATGGTTAGTTGACAAAATCAACTAAATTTCAATTTTTCTATCTCTCTATAAAACGCAAAATCGATTATAATCATGAATATGGAAGTTTATGGTATATGATAAAGTTGCTATTTTAATGAGTATGGAGAGTGCTAGATGAATATTAATGCAATTTTTAATGAGCTACCTGTATTGAAGTCAGAAAAAATCGTATTAAGTAAAATTGAAGTTGACCACTTAGATTCCTTGTTTGCAATTTATGATAATGAATCAGTTTTTGAGTATTGTGGTATTCTTCCAAAGCATAATAAAGAAACTGTCAAAAAAATGATTGGTCATTTCGAACGTGATTATGGAAAAAAGACGAGAGTTAAGTGGGGAATATTCACAAACGATGAGTTAGTTGGAATTATTGAAGCTTTTGATTTTCATCCAAAAGTGAATATGGTGACAATAGGATATTATTTGGCTGAAGATTATTGGGGTAATGGTATTGCAACAGAAGCGGTAAGTATACTATTGGAGTATTTATTTAATAAAGGAAACCTAAATAGAATTCAGGCAGAAGTCATGCCGAAAAATGAACTGTCTAAAAAGGTTTTACTGAAAAATGGATTTCTAAAAGAAGGGATACTTAGACAAGCAACAATTTGGTCAGGAAAAGGTATAGTAGATTTAGAAATATACAGTATCTTAAAAGATGAATATTTGAAATAAGTAGAGTTAAATAGAAGAACTTTTCCAATCATAAACAGGATCTCAAGATGCAAATTGAGGTCTTTTTTTTTGTATTATTTTTTGAAATCCCACCAAAAAAATGAAAAGCTTTACTAGGTAATTACATAAATTGGTAATGTTTTGAAAAAAATACTTTTACATAGACTCATAATTTGAAGGAGGATAAAATGCGGAAACTATTTTTTTTAAAAGGTCCTTTGATTTATTTCACTATTTTCGTTGTGTTTTTTTTAGGAAGTGACCAAATCGTAAAAGTAAGTGCTTTTACAAATCAAGTGATTCAAATGGGCGCAGTTGGTGAAGATGTAATTGAACTTCAATCGAGACTAAAGTATAACGGCTATTATACAAGTAAAGTAGATGGTGTTTTTGGTTATAACACATACTGGGCTCTAAGAAACTTTCAAAATAACTTTGGACTACCAGTTGATGGGATTGCTGGTGCGAAGACAAAGGCGATGCTAGTTAGAGCCACAAAATATGAAAAAACTGGTACGAGTGCAGGTTCAAATGTACCAAGTGGGTATTCACAAAACGATATTCAGTTAATGGCCAATGCAGTATATGGAGAATCTCGAGGTGAACCTTATATTGGGCAAGTTGCAGTAGCCGCGGTCATATTAAACCGCGTTGGAAATTCAGCTTTCCCTAACACAGTTTCAGGTGTGATCTTTGAACCAGGTGCGTTTACAGCAGTGGCAGACGGTCAAATCTATTTAACGCCAAATGAAACTGCTAAGAAAGCTGTATTAGATGCAGTAAATGGATGGGACCCAAGTGACAATGCACTATATTACTTTAATCCTAAAACTGCAACAAGTGCTTGGATTTGGAGTCGTCCACAAATTAAAACAATCGGTAATCATATTTTTTGTAGATAGGAGGTAGGTTCTATGTTGAAAGGAATATTAATTGGAGTGCTATCAATTGGTCTGATTGGTACAGCTTTTTGGGGTTATTCAGAACGTGATGAAAAAAAGGCGGTTAAGATTCAGGCAGAAAATAACTATCAACGAGCATTTCATGAACTAACATATGAAGTAGATTTACTTCATGATAAGATTGGTGACACTTTAGCAATGAAGTCAAAAACATCATTGTCTCCTGCATTAGTAGAAGTATGGGGTCTTACATCTCAAGCACATTCAAATGTAGGACAACTTCCTTTAAGATTATTACCTATTAATAAAACAGAAGAGTTTTTAAGTAATATTGGTGATTTTAGTTATCGGACTGCGGTTCGTGACCTTGATAAGGAGCCATTAAGTGAAAAAGAGTATGCTACACTCCAAAGGCTATATGAAAATTCGGCAGAAATACAAGGTGAGCTAAGAAAAGTACAGCATTTGGTCTTTGAAGATAAATTAAGGTGGATGGATGTAGAGCTTGCTTATGCTAAAGAACAAAACCCAAAAAATAATGTTATTATTGACGGATTTAAGTCAGTGGAAAGTAGCGTTGCTTCGTACTCGGATGCAAATATGGACCCGGCATTAACTAACTTCAAAGTGAATCGTAATAATCTTGCGAATGTAAAAGGTGAGGATATCACGAAGAGCCAAGCGAAAGAAATTGCGAAGAAGTTTCTTGAATTAAATGGTACGGAGAAAATAAAAGTGAGTCATACAGGAGAAAAATTAAAGGATCATTATTATAGTTTAGAAATTACTGATCCAAAGCAGAAAAATGAAATATATATGGATATTACGGAAAAGGGTGGGTATCCACTTTGGGTGATTAGTAATCGAGAAATAGGAAAGCAAACAATTGATTTAAACAAAGCTTCACTAAATGGTTTGAAATTTTTAGAGCGAAATAAGTATCCAAATATGGAGCTAACTCAGAGTTCACAGTATGATACTATTGGTGTCTTTACGTATGTTTCAAAAATAGATGACGTTAGAATATATCCAGAATCAATTACGATGAAGATTGCGTTAGATGATGGAAGTATCGTTGGATTTTCAGCAAAAAACTATTTAGCAGCGTACACGAAAAGAAAAATTCCTGAACCTAAAATTTCGATTGAGGAAGCACGTAAAAGCGTGAATTCTAATATGAAAATAATGGAGGAAAGGAAGGCCATCATTTTAAACAAATTAAATCAAGAAATACTATGTTATGAATTTGTTGGAACAAGAGGTAACGACACCTACCAAGTCTTTATAAATGCAAATACAGCTGTTGAGGAACAAATTAAAAGATTAAATAATATCGTTGAAAATTTTGATTAAATAGGCAAGAAAAACCTTAGAGTCTCCTAACTAAGGTTTTTCTTTTTTTGATCAATCTCTAAAAGATAGAATGTTTAATGATTTAAATGAAATGATAATGACAGAAGTTGTCATCAATTAAGACATTCTTAAAAAGCAACAATCAAGATAAAACAGCTTACTTTTTTAAATGAAGAGATTTGGATTGATTCAGAATTAGAAAAGAATATTTTGAGAACTTTTGAGAACATTAACTATATGTTTTATTTAGAAAAGAAAAAAATACTTAGGACGGAACTGTATATGACAGAAATGAATCCTACTCATCGAAAATCAAAAAAAGTAAAGATTTTAAAAAATGCAATCGCAATGTGTGTTGGGGCAATTCTCGTAGCTGTAGCTTTAGAAATTTTTTTAGTACCTAACGATGTTATTGATGGAGGTATTACAGGGATTTCTATTATGGTTTCAAACCTAACAGGTTTACCACTAGGAATTTTTATATTTGTTTTAAACATTCCTTTTTTCTATTTAGGTTATAAGCAAATAGGAAAAACATTTGCGTTTTCCACTATTTTCGGAATCATCGTATTATCTTATTTCACGTCTAGATTTCATCCTGTACCTGCATTTACAGACGATATCCTTCTCGCAACGATTTTTGGAGGAATTATTCTAGGAATTGGAGTCGGACTAGCTATCCGATATGGTGGAGCATTAGATGGAATTGAAATACTGGCAATCATCATTAATCAAAAGATTCCATTTTCAGTCGGTCAAATTATATTAATCTTCAACCTATTTATTTTAGGGACAGCAGGTTATGTTTTTACATGGGATAGAGCAATGTATTCAATTTTAGCCTATGTTATTGCATTTAAAACGATTGATATTGTAGTAGATGGATTAGAACAATCAAAATCTGTTTGGATCATTAGTGAGAAAAGTATTGAGATAGGAGAAGCGATTTTATCAAGATTAGGTCGTGGTGTTACATATATTAATGGTGAAGGGGCTTTTTCTAGGGATGATACAAAAGTAATCTTTTGTGTTGTTACGCGACTAGAAGAAGCAGAAATCAAGGACCTAGTCGATGATATTGATCCAACTGCTTTTTTAGCAATTGCAGATATTGCTGAAGTACGAGGCGGTAGATTCAAAAGTAAAGCAGCACATTAAGAAATAAATAATAAACAAATTTCAATTCTATTGAAGTTTTTATACTTTAGGTAACTTAATGAAAGACCATTTCACATTCGTGGAATGGTTATTTTTTTTTGTTTAAAATCGATCTGCAACAATTGATATGTAAGATTAGTTGATGATCCCCTTAGCAATATAGATATTTAAAATTATCAACAGTTTTGTGAAGGATGTCACAAAATAGACAATGAACTGACAAAAAGTAGACATATTATATTGAGGCAATTTGAAATATCAGAAGTAAACTATAGATAAGAACATAAATGGTTAAAGGATTCTTTGAAAATGATTTGCTCTAACGTTGTTCTAATTATTTTAGTTAAACTTATCACACTTTGTGAAAAAGTTTCATAATAAAGGAGGAAGTAATGTGAGCGTGTTAGAACTTGCACGATTACAGTTTGGTTCAACAACCGTTTTTCACTTTTTATTTGTACCACTTTCAATAGGTTTAGTATTTATGGTTGCATGTCTTGAAACCTTGTATGTTTATCGTAAAAAAGACACTTATAAAAAATTAACTAAATTCTTTGGGCACTTATTTTTAATTAACTTTGCTGTAGGTGTAGTTACCGGTATTATTCAAGAATTTCAGTTTGGTATGAATTGGTCTGAGTATTCACGTTTTGTAGGAGACGTGTTTGGTGCACCTTTAGCAATAGAAGCACTTTTAGCATTTTTTATGGAATCGACTTTTCTAGGGATTTGGATATTTGGATGGGATCGTCTTCATAAGAAAGTACATTTAATGTGTATTTGGTTAGTATTTATTGGTACGTTAATGTCTGCGTTTTGGATATTGGCGGCAAATTCATTTATGCAAGAGCCTGTAGGATTTACGATTCAAAATGGTCGTGCAGAAATGAATGATTTCTTTGCAATTATTACAAATCCTCAGCTATTAGTTGAGTTTCCGCATACAATTGCCGGTGCTTTAGCTACAGGTTCATTATTTGTTGCCGGTGTTAGTGCTTATAAAATTTTAAAAAAGCAAGAAACTGAATTATTTAAAAAAGCATTTAACCTTGGAATGATCGTCGCATTAGTTGCTGGTATTGGTATAGCGTTTAGTGGCCATTCGCAGGCTAAGCATTTAATGGAGTCTCAACCAATGAAAATGGCTGCAAGTGAAGGGTTATGGGAAGATAGTGGCGATCCAGCAGGTTGGATGGTTTTTGGATTAATTGATTCGAAAAATAAAGAAAATAAATTTGAAGTTGAGGTTCCTTACTTATTAAGTTACCTTGCTTATGAAAAGTTTGAAGGTAAAGTACCTGGGATGAATACATTGCAAGCCGAGTATGAGAAATTATATGGTCCAGGTAACTATATTCCACCTGTTAATACAACATTCTGGAGCTTTAGAATTATGGCTGGAGCAGGCATGGTAATGATTTTGATGTCATGCTTAGGCTTATTGTATAGCTACCGTAAGAAATTAGAGTCAAAGAACTACTTTCTGAAGGCAACGATATGTTTAATATCTTTACCATTTATTGCAAACTCAGCTGGTTGGATTATGACGGAAGTAGGTCGACAACCATGGACAGTCTTTGGATTAATGACAACTTCTGCTTCTGTTTCACCTAATGTTACAAAAGGATCATTAATCTTCTCCTTAACAACATTTACAACTATGTATGCAATTTTAGCAGCGGTTTTAGTTTATCTCTTTGTTAAGGAAATAAAGAAAGGAACGGATCACGGTGTAAAAGATAATGAATCAAACGTTGATCCATTTGCAAGGGAGGCTTCAATCCTATGATTGAACTGAATGAATTATGGTTTTTGCTTGTAGCAATATTATTTATTGGCTTCTTTTTCTTAGAGGGTTTCGATTTTGGCGTAGGTATATCTACAAAGTTACTTGCTAAAAATGATACAGAGAGAAGAATCTTGATTAATACAATCGGTCCATTTTGGGATGCGAATGAAGTATGGTTACTAACTGCAGGAGGCGCAATTTTTGCAGCCTTTCCTCACTGGTATGCGACGATGTTTAGTGGGTACTATATTCCATTTGTATTCGTATTGATGGCTTTAATTGGTCGTGGAGTGGCCTTTGAATTTAGAGGGAAAGTTGATAGTCCTAAGTGGGCAAAAACATGGGATTGGGTCATTTTCTTTGGAAGTTTATTACCACCATTTTTATTTGGCGTTTTGTTTACAAGTATATTGCGTGGAATGCCAATTGATAAAAATATGAATATAACTGCTAGCTTTTCAGACTATGTAAATACTTATTCAGTAGTTGGCGGAGTAACAGTGACTCTTTTATGTTTGCTGCATGGTGTATTGTTCTTAACGTTAAAAACAGTAGGAAATCTAAGGTCTCGTGCACGAATATTTGCTAGTAAATTAATATTACCTGTACTAATTTCATTAATCATATTTACTGTCTTATCATATTTCGAGACTGATTTGTTCTCAGTTAGAGCTCACATTACTATACCACTAATTTTATGTATCGTTGTAGCATATGTACTTGCGGCATTCTTTATCTCTAAACAGAGGGATGGTTGGTCATTTGTTATGACAGGTTTAGGGATTGCATTAACAATTAGTACGATATTTACTGCATTATTTCCAAGAGTGATGGTGAGCTCAATAAAAAATGCATATGATTTAACAGTTTATAATGCATCTTCGGGCCTGTATTCATTAAAAGTTATGACAATCGTTTCGTGTACTTTATTACCATTTGTACTCGGATACCAGATTTGGAGTTACTATGTGTTTAGAAAACGTGTAGACGAGAAGGATTTGACATATTAATGGGAAAAAATCTGCTTAAGTATAATGGAATGTCAAGGTTGTTCATTCTATTAATCGCATTAACTGTTATTCAAGGGACGGCTATAATCGTTCAAGCATATATGCTTTCAAGGGCAATAGTCAGCCTATTTAATGGGAAAAGTAGTAGCGAAATATTATACGCTACTATTTTCTTCATTATCGCTTTCATTTGTCGGTATATGGTCAATTCAATTAAACAAAAGTATTCTGAACGTTTCGCTGATCTTGCTGTAAATGAGTTAAAAATGAAAGTGCTTGATAAACTTTATAAACTTGGCCCTAGATTTACTAAAAAAAATGGAACTGGAAATATCGTTACATTAATAATGGAAGGGTCAGTTCAATTAAAACAATATTTAGAGATTGTTCCAGCTAAAATGATCAACCTAGCAATTATTACGCCACTGGTTGTATTATATATTTTCTTTGTTGATAAGCTTTCCGCCATTATTTTAATCGTTACTTTTCCAATATTAATTGTATTTATGATTTTACTAGGGTTAGCCGCAAAAAAGAAAGCAGATAAACAATGGAAGGTATATCGACTTTTATCAAACCATTTTACTGACTCATTAAGAGGAATAGAGACTTTGAAATATTTAGGGATTAGTCGTAACCATATTCATCAAATTGATTCTGTGAGCGAGCGATATCGTAAAGCAACTATGAGCACTTTAAAAATTGCTTTTTTATCGTCATTTGCACTCGACCTTTTTACGATGCTTTCAATCGCTACAGTTGCAGTATTTTTAGGATTGCGATTAATTGAAGGTGAAATTCTGTTTAGTCCTGCACTAACAATTTTAATTCTTGCACCTGAATATTTTTTACCTGTACGTGAAGTCGGAACAGATTATCACGCAACTCTGAATGGTCAAGAAGCGGGTAAAGCGATGCAAGCTGTTTTAGATGAACAAGAATATAAAAATCAAAATGATACAACTATTGAAGATTGGAAAAATGATAGTTTTCTTACATTAAATGATATATCGGTAGAAATTGATAAAGATACGCCAGTCGTATTGAAAGATATAAATGTGAGTTTTAAGGGCTTTCAGAAAATAGGAATTGTAGGTGAAAGTGGTTCGGGGAAATCCACACTAATTGATTTAATTGGTGGATTTTTAGAACCTTCTATAGGCGAGATAAAGGTTTCAGGCAAAGAATTTTCTCATCTGCAATTAAAAGATTGGCAAAAACAATTACTCTATATTCCGCAACACCCCTATATCTTTTCTAAAACTTTAAGCGAAAATATTCGTTTTTATCAACCGAATGCGTCAACGGAAGAAGTAAAAAAAGCATGTGAAGAAGCTGGATTAACGTCATTATTAAACGAATTACCTAATGGTTTAGAAGAGAAAATTGGTGAAGGTGGAAGAAGTTTAAGCGGAGGTCAAAACCAAAGAATTGCGCTAGCAAGGGCATTTCTAGAAAAAAGGCAAATCCTTCTTTTAGATGAACCCACTAGTCACCTTGATATTGAAACAGAGTTTGAACTTAAAAAAACAATGCTTACTTTGTTTGAAAATAAATTAGTCTTCTTAGCAACGCATCGCCTTCATTGGATGAAGGATATGGACCTAATACTAGTTATGAAAGAAGGTAATTTAGTAGAAGTTGGTACACATAAAGAATTAATGACTAAAAACGGGCACTACTATCACTTAATTACTAGTTAGAAGGGAAAATGAATGTTTAATAAAAATGGTTGGGTATTACCATATATAAAAGAAAATCGACGCTTATTTTTGTTGGTGATCGTCATAAGTGCAGTAACTGTCTTTTCAGCTGCTGCCCTAATGTTTATGTCAGGCTTTTTAATTTCAAAAGCGGCAACAAAACCAGAAAATATTCTAATGATTTATGTTCCAATCGTTGCAGTCCGTACATTTGGTATCTTAAGGTCAGTATCAAAATATATTGAAAGATTAATTGGGCATCATACAATCTTAAAAATCCTTTCTCGAATGAGAACAAGACTATTTAGTGCACTAGAGCCTTCTGCACTTAAAATTAAATCAAAGTTTAAAACAGGTGATATTTTAGGGATATTAGCTGATGATATAGAATATTTACAAGACATCTATTTAAAGACTATTTTTCCAGGTATGGCTGCATTGTTTATATATGCAATTTCTATTATTGCGCTTGGCTTTTTCTCAATTCCATTTGCGATAATAATAGCTTTCGTGTCATTTGTATTAATCGTCATCCTTCCATTTATTTCGTTACTAGTGGAGAAAGCTAGAACTCATAAGATTAAAAATGAAAAGAACACACTATACAAAAGTCTCACCGATGCTGTAATGGGGATAAGTGATTGGGTGTTTAGTGGACTTCAATCTAAATACATTCGAGAATTTGAGAAGGATGAAGGAGTGTTACGAAAGCTTCAATTACAAGAGAAAGCTTTTCGTAGAAAACGAGATTTATTCTCTCAAATGATAGTAGGAATTCTTGTTTTATTAATGTTATATTGGGTCGGAAATGAGAGTATTGTTGGGGATATACCTAGAACTTTCATTGCTGCATTTGTTTTAGTTCTTTTTCCACTAACTGAGGCATTTATTCCATTATCTAATTCAGTTGCTAGTATGACTATCTACAATGATTCGATTAATCGTTTAGGGAGTATCGAAGAACATCAAATTGAATCAACTTCTCTTGCGTATAATGGAGAAGTTGATGAACGTGTAAATATTATGTTTGAGGATGTTAGCTTTCAATATAATGAAGGTGAAAATATCTTAGATCATATAACATTTAAATTGGATCCAAATACAAAAACAGCATTATTAGGTCCGAGTGGATCAGGAAAATCAACCATTTTAAAACTAATTGAAGGTGTAGAAGTACCAAATGAGGGTAGCGTTACCTTAAATGAAATAAAGAGTGAATTATGTGGAGAAAACATAGCCAAGATTGTATCGGTACTTAATCAAAATCCGTACTTATTTGATACAACAGTTTTGAACAATATACGGTTAGGTAATCCAAACGCGAGTAATGAAGAGGTAAAAAGAGTGGCTAAAATGGTGGAGCTGCACGATTATATAGAGTCCCTTCCACAAGGATACGATACGCCAATGCACGAAACGGGTATGAGGTTTTCAGGCGGTGAACGTCAACGAATTGCCTTAGCAAGAATCTTGCTTCAAAATACGCCAGTAGTTATATTGGATGAACCAACTGTTGGTTTAGATTCAATTACAGAAAGAAAATTACTCAATACGATTTTTCATGTGTTAGATGGTAAGACAGTTCTTTGGATTACCCATCATTTAATCGGTGCCGAAATGGCAGATAATATATTATTCTTAGACAAAGGCAATATATTAATGAATGGGACACATGAGGAACTTTATCTGAATGAAGAAAGATATCGAAAGTTATTCGATCTTGATCGTCCATATCGTGAAAATGAATGAACCATTAGAAATCAACTTATCTCCTTTAACAGTTAAATGAAAAAACACGCAAAAAGATGATCCTTCCATCATGAAAGATCATCTTTTTGTTATATATCTCATCATATTTATTTTTATAGAGGTTATATCTCCACAATTATGGAGGGGATTATAAAATTCTTTACAAATAAAAAAGACCAAATTTTTACCTTTTGGTCTCAGCTATTCAGGAGGAATAAAAGTCATGTCAGCTACATCTTGAATTTCATCATCAATAACCTTTGCTGTTCCTATGATCTCAACAATACTACCGAATAATTGTACATAATCTGCAAGAAGCAAATTCTTGTGTATATTGATGACTCTATTTGGTTCATTCGTAAATAATTCTTTAGTGACCCCAATCGCACTTGCAAATTGTCCAATTGTACCAATCAAAAGCCCGGATAAAATTTCATTTTTACCTTCAAATTCAACTTGAGAATTTGGAGCTTCATCTAGGGTAAATAGCTGTTCTACGCTTGTCGTTTCTATAACTTGTGCAATAACTTTAAGCCATTCTGCTGCAACTATTTGCTTTTCGAGTTTTGAACGCAGTTTTTCATTTTCATCGTTTCTTTGGTTTGTGTTTGCTTGTGTATGCCCTTTCCGTAGTACCCCGATTTTAATCACCTCGGTATTATTTTATTTACAGTTATATTCATTATTAGTATTCGAGGTAAGCTACATTTGCTACGGTGTGAATTGATAAATGTAATTTAAATTTATATTACGATTTTGATTAACTAAAAAGGGGTATATATATAATTCCTACTTTAAGATAGAATAGATAAGGTTTGTTAAATAAAAACTCGGGTAAGAATAACATGATAGTACATGAAGTTTAAATTCATTGGTTTGATGGAAGAAGTTCATTTTGAAGGATCATAATCGTATCAAGATTCAGAACTTCAGAATGCGGTCTGTAATGTGGAATTGAAACAATGGTAGAATATACATAATGTAATAGGATAAGGAGAAATAAATGAACAATTATAAATTAGTCATTCAATATGATGGTGGAAGATATAAAGGATGGCAAAGACTAGGTAGTGGAGAGAGTTCCATTCAAGGGAAAATAGAAAATGTATTATCAGAAATGATTGGAAGACCGATTGAAATAATCGGTTGCAGTAGAACAGATGCAGGCGTACATGCATTTGCACAGGTTGCTAATTTTAAAATAGGGGAAAACATCCCCGTTTCTGAAATGAAACAGTACTTAAATCGTTATTTACCCCAGGATATAAGCGTGATTGATGTATCGATTGAGAGTGAACGATTCCATGCACGTTATAATTCAAAAGCCAAAACATATTTATATAAGATTTGGAACGAGGATTATTCAAACCCATTTATGCGAAAATACAGTATGCATGTTGAAGAAAATTTAGATATAAGCAAAATGGAAAAGGCTGCGAAGCATTTTTTAGGTGAACATGATTTTACTGCTTTTTCGAATGCTAAATCAAAGAAAAAGTCTATGGTACGTAACATTTATTCGATTGAAATAGAAAAAGTAGATGGATTTCTTCAAATTAGAGTTAGCGGAGATGGATTTCTATACAATATGGTAAGAAAAATAGTCGGAACATTAATTGAAGTCGGTATTGGGAAAAGGGATGCTAAAGAAATTAGTGGAATGATCCTATCAAAAGATCGTGGTCAAGTAAGCAGTTTAGCGGAGCCTGGTGGTTTATACTTAGAAAGCATTGAGTTTTAATACAAAAAATATAAAAGGATATGGAACTTTTCTAAAAGAGAGGTCCCATATCCTTTTTATGTATGTTATTACATTTGTTCGCCGTTATCGTGGTTAAACATCCAGTGAATGCCAAACTTGTCTGTTAGGCTACCGTAGCATTTGCTCCAAAATGTTTCTTGAAGCTCCATACCAACTTGTCCACCTTCTTTTAATTTATTATAGACAGTTTGAATTTCTTCAACATTATTACTTTGGAAAGAAAGGTTGATATTGTTTCCTTCAACAAAAGGTCTGCCAGGGAACGTATCAGAGAACATTACTCTGCTACCATTAAGATCCAGTCTTGCATGCATTACTAAATTTTTAGACTCTTCTGGAAGAGGATAGTCTGGATTTTGTGGTGCTTCTCCAAAAGTCATGATTTGTGGAATTTCTGTTTCAAAAACTTCAGCATAAAATTCTACAGCATCACGTGTATTTCCGTTAAAATTAAGATAAACTTCGATTGGCATTTCAATCTCTCCTTAGTAATTAGAATGTTAATCATTTCCAACAAACTCATATTTATTTTAACAAAAAAAAGACCTAAAAGACAAACTTCATTATAAAAATTTTTTGACAATTGATCATTCAGATCATACATATAATCGGGGTAGTCGTTTCCATTGAATATGATTTTTGAAACAGTGAATACTATCTAGTAAATATACCTATTTGAAGAGTCACTTATCCTGTATAAGTGACTTTCTTTTCAATATATTGAACTATGTTCATTTGGAGAATTACATGAAGAATATTATGGTTATCCCCTCAGATACAAAACAATTAAGACGAACAGTAATTGTTGGAATCATACTGGTTATTCTTACTTTGATCTCAATCCCATTTGCAGATATTCAACTAAAAAATAATGATGCATTATTACCAATTTTTATATCAATTAATATTATGTCTGAGTTAATTACAGCTTACATATTTTTTGCACAGTATAGACTATCAAGAAGTTTTCCAATATTGATTTTAGGGTTAACATACCTATATTCTGGTCTCATAACAATTCCATATTTATTAACTTATCCAGGTGTTTTTAGTGCCTCGGGTTTGATGAAGGCAGGTTCCCAAACATCGATTTGGATTTGGTATGATTGGCATGTTGGATTTTTAATAGGAATTTTGATTTATATAGGATGCATAAAAGCACTGAATCTTAATGAAAGTACTTCTGATTATAAAAGGAATTTAAGAATAGGAATTTTGCTTACATTTTGTATTGTGACGATCATAACCCTCGCAACAACAGTCGGAAAATCATATTTACCAACTTTGATTAACGCGGAATCCTATGCGAGTAGTATGAGTTATTTTTTCGGCGCATTTCTATTGGTACTAAATGTAATTGCTCTACTATTATGTTTAAACATAACAATCAAAAAACATAAAAACATCCTTAATTTATGGATCTGTATTTCAGTACTAGCTTGTTTATTGGAAATATCTTTATCAATCATCACTGGTGGACGTTATACATTAGGATGGTATATCGCACGTGTATTTAGCATTGTTTCGGCACTTTCAATATTTTTTATTTTTATCGTAGAGATTACATTTCTTTATCAAAAAATAACGGCGAATGAAATGAAATTGAAAGAATTAATCAATATCGACGGATTAACAGGAATTCCTAATAGACGTTTTTTGGATGAATATTTAAATAAGAAAATAATAGTAAATGAGAGAGTTACATTTATTATGTTTGATATAGACGACTATAAATTGTTTAACTCATATTATGGACATCAGATGGGTGATGAATGTCTAAAACAAGTAGCACAAAAAGCGTCAATGTGTGCTAAGGAGTATGAGGCTATTGTCGCACGATATGGTGGAGAAGAATTTGCTATCATATTACCTAATTCAAGTTTAGAACAGGGCTACCATATTTCCGAAACAATTAGAAAAGCGATAGCAGAAATGAAACTCCCTCATCATGGGATAGGAGAAAATGCTATTGTAACTTGTAGCTTTGGGATATCATCTACGATTGTAAAAGATGATATGTCAGTTCAATCACTAATTCATCAAGCTGATCTTGCTTTATTTGAATCAAAACGAAAAGGTAAAAACCATTCGTCAATCTTTAAAAAAGGGACTCAATTTATTGAATAAATACTTATATCTTATCCTAACTTGAAATCTTATTTCATAAATTATTATGATTTTAAGAAAGTTTGGTTCATAATAGTAGATAACTTGGAATGAAGAGAAAGGTGTTCTATAAATGAGGCATTTAACAATTTTATCAAAAATTGAAAATCATATGGATCGGTTTACGCAAGCAGAAAAAAAGATTGCGATATATATTATGGAACACGCTGAAATGGTTCCGAATTTGACGACAAAAGATATTTCAAATAATACAGGTTCTAGTGAAGCAAGTGTAGTAAGGTTTTGTAAAACAATTGGAATTGGAAGCTTTAAAGCCTTTAAACTAGCCTTAGTACGTGATTTAACGGTAGCTGAAATGAATATTAACGATTTTTCGGTTATGGAAAAAAAAGATTCTCCATATGATTTATTTAATAAGGTTACATATGTAAATAAAGCGGCGATTGAGACAACAGTCTCTACTCTTGATAAGAGAGAACTAGAAAAGGCATCAGACGTTATCGTAAAAGCAAAGAAAGTTTTATTTTACGGTGTAGGAGGTTCCGCAGTTTCTGCAATGGATGGTGCATACAAATTTACCAAATTAGGCTACTTTTCAGTGATGAACCTAGACTTTCATATGATGCTATCATTAGTTGGACATCTCGAAGAAGGTGATGTTTTTATTGCCATTTCTAACTCTGGTCAAACTAAGGATGTACTAGAATTATCTCGATTTGCTAAGAAAAAAGGAGCTACAATTCTAGCAATTACTAAGTTAGGAAAGTCTCCATTATTTAAAGAAGCAGATATTAAATTATGTACACCAGATATGGAGCAAGACAATCGAATTGGAAGCATTGCTTCTAGAATGGCACAATTAAACATTATTGATTCTTTATATATCATTAGTTTTAATCAAATTGGAAATAAAGTATCTAGCAAACTTCATGAATCTAGTGAAGAAGCAAATATTTTGAGACGATAGAATACAAAAAAAGGCCTCTAACAGTAAAAAGTTAGAGGTTATTTTTAATAGAAATCGAATAATGAAAATAATAAATAAAGAAATGTGAGAAGGAGAACCCCCATGAAAACAATTGGTTTAATCGGAGGAATGAGCTGGGAATCATCTTTGCTCTACTATCAAATCATCAATCAAGCTGTAAAAGAAAAGTTAGGTGGACATCATTCTGCAAAGAGTCTGCTGTACTCAGTTGACTTTGAAGAAATTAAGATACTTCAGCATGAAGGAAAATGGGTCGAAGCTACAAAAATGATGATCGAGATTGCTCGGAAACTCGAAGATAGCGGAGCAGATTGTATTGTAATATGCACGAATACTATGCACAAGATGGCGGAAGAAATAGAAGCTGCGATTTCTATTCCTTTACTACATATTGCGGATGCCACAGCAAAACTTATTGTTAATGATGAAAGAAAAAAGGTTGCGTTACTAGGTACTGCTTTTACAATGGAGCAGGATTTTTATAAAGGTAGACTGATTGAACAATTTGGACTAGATGTAGTCGTTCCGACACCGGATGATTGCAAAATCATTCATGACATTATATATGAGGAACTTTGTCTAGGGGCGATTAAGGAAGAATCTAAGCAAGCTTATTTACAAATTATTGATAAGCTAATAGAACAAGGTGCAGAAGCAGTAATTCTTGGATGTACTGAAATTACACTGCTTATTTCCCAAGAGAATTGTCGCGTCCCAGTGTATGATACAACAAGAATTCATGCAGAAAATGCAGTTGAATTTTCTTTACATAAAGATCAGTAAAATTTAAAAAAGATAGATATAAAAATATAAAAAGTTAATAAAAAAATTTTAAAACAAAATTAGTACCTGATACTAGTATTTGGTGTTATAATAAGTGAAACAAAAAAATCATTGAGGTGACTAATCTATGTTAACATCAAAAGCTAGAATTACTGCCATAGGTTCGTATGTCCCAGAGAAGAAATTAACGAACTATGATTTGGAAAAAATAGTAGATACAAATGATGAATGGATCGTAAAACGAACTGGAATAAAAGAACGTAGAATTGCAGATCAAGATGAATTTACCAGTGATTTAAGCTATATGGCTGTAAAAAATTTAATGGAACGATATGATCAAACAGTTGAAGATGTTGATATGATTATCGTTTGTACATTAACGCCCGATTTTAATACACCAAGCGTAGCCTCATTAATTCAAGCGAAACTTGGCATTAAGAATGCGGGAGCGATTGACGTAAATGCTGCATGTGCAGGATTTACTTATGGATTGTATATTGCAAATGGATTAGTAACTTCAGGATTAAATAAGAAAATTCTTGTGGTAGGTGCGGAAACTTTATCTAAAATTACTGATTATGAAGATCGAACTACCTGTATTTTATTTGGAGATGGTGCTGGTGCTGTTTTAGTAGAATATGATGAAGAAAATCCGAGTTTTATTTCTTCACATATAGGTTCTGAAGGAGATAAAGGTAAACATTTGTATTGCACAAACTTATCAAATCAAATGTTTGAAGAAGAGTTAATCAATAGTCATAAAATTGTACAAAATGGTCGAGAAGTGTATAAATGGGCTGTTACGTCAGTACCAAAAGGAATGAATAAGGTGGTTGAGAATGCGACTGCTTCGCTAAACGAAGTAGATTGGTTTGTCCCACACAGTGCGAATTTAAGAATGATTGAATCAATTTGTGAAAGAAGTGAATTTCCAATTGAACGTACCTTATATAGCTTGGTGCACTACGGAAATACATCATCAGCCACGATTCCATTATCACTTGATCAAGGGGTTTTGGAAGGAAAACTTAAAAAAGGAGATAAAGTATTATTATATGGTTTTGGTGGTGGGTTGGCTCAAGCAGGGTTACTGATTAACTGGTCACTATAAAGAAAAGATTTGAAATAAAATTAAGAAAAAAGAACTGTTTAACAGTTCTTTTTTCTTTTTTGAATGAAGACTCTTTGTATGCCTTGTTAAAAAGAGAGCATCCTAGATTAGGAGGCCTATTATGTACGGGCCTTTCTAATTGAGATGAAATAAAATTTCATAATATTTATGTTTAGTATTGACATTTAATTTCAAAGTAATAGAATAAAAGTATGAAATGAAGTTTCATTTTCTTTGAAAGAAAGGTGATTTGATGTTAGAGAATTTATCAACTGAGGCAAGGAATAATAAGACATCTAATTTAGATGAAATGACAACAAAACAGATTCTTACAGCAATGAATGAAGAAGATCATAGTGTACCAACGGCTGTAGGAAATGAAATAGAAAATATTGAAAGTCTTGTTTTAAAGGTGATCGAATCCTTTAAAAAAGGAGGAAGATTAATCTATATCGGAGCTGGTACAAGTGGCCGTTTAGGTATATTAGATGCAGTAGAATGTCCACCAACTTTTGGTACAGAAACAGAAATGGTGCAAGGATTAATTGCAGGTGGTTTGAAAGCGTTCACAGTTGCAGTAGAAGGTGCTGAGGATCGTGAAGACTTTGCTGTAAATGATCTGAAAGAGATTTCTTTAAATGATAAAGATATCGTGATTGGAATTGCTGCTAGTGGTAGAACACCATATGTAATTGGTGGTTTAAAATATGCAAAAGAAGTTGGAGCAAGTACAGGTAGCGTAGCTTGTAACAAAAATTCAGAAATAAGTAAATATGCAGAAGTTAGCATTGAAGTAGTACCTGGTCCGGAAATATTAACAGGATCAACTCGATTAAAAGCGGGAACTTCACAAAAATTAGTGTTAAATATGATTTCGACAGCTTCTATGATCGGGATAGGTAAAGTTTATAAAAACCTAATGGTTGATATGCAATCAACAAATATTAAACTAATCGAACGTTCAAAGCGGATTATTATGGAAGCAACAGATGTTGATTATGAAACTGCCGCTAAATATTATGAACAAGCAAATAAAAACGTAAAAGCTGCAATCGTTATGATTTTAGTTCAATGTAATTATGACGATGCTTTAGAAAAATTAAAAGAAGCAGATGGTTTTGTACGAAAAACTTTAACGGTTTAGAAAATAGAAAAAAATAATTACTGGAGGGGAACTTATGAACAAAGAACAACGTTTAGCTAAAGAAATAGCTGAGCAAATCGGTGGTAAAGATAATATTAAAAGTGTTGCTCATTGTATGACGCGATTACGATTAACGCTTAAGGACGATCAAAAAGTAAATATCCCATTACTTAAGAAAGTTAGTGGCGTAATGGGTGTAATTGAGGATGATACTTTACAAATTGTGGTCGGACCTGGAACTGTAAACAAGGTTGCGGATGAAATGAGTAAAGAAACAGGTTTGAAGATTGGAGAAGTAGCAGAAGACAATAAGTTTGATGGGCTTGCTGATCAGAAAAAATCAGAAATAAAAAGTAAAAATAATACACCAATTAAAAATATTTTACGTAAAATTGGAAGCATTTTCATTCCATTAATTCCAGGTTTAATTGCTTCTGGAATCATCAATGGAATTGCAAACTTTGCTAAAAATGCTGGAGTTGACCCAACTCAAACTTGGATGCAGATCCTATTGTTAATTGGTAGCGGTATCTTTGCATATTTAGGGATTTTAGTAGGTCTTAATACAGCAAAAGAATTTGGTGGTACACCAGTACTTGGTGCAATTGCTGGTATATTAATTATTAATCCAGGTCTAGCTGAAATAAAAATATTCGGTGAAGCATTAATTCCTGGACGAGGCGGTTTGTTTGCAGTCATGTTTGCAGCATGGCTAATGACAGTTATTGAAAAGCGAGTTCGTAAAACTGTACCGAATGCAATTGATATTATTGTAACACCTTTAATTACAATCCTAATTGTTGGATTATTAACTTTATATGCAATTCAACCAGTAGCAGGTATTTTATCAGATGGAATTACAAGTGGTATTAACAGCATTTTAGATATTGGCGGACCAATAGCAGGAGCAGTGTTGGCAGGAACATTCTTACCATTAGTAATGGTTGGTCTACACCATGGTTTAACACCAATTCATATGGAATTTATTAATACGATGGGTGTAACACCGATTCTTCCAATATTAGCGATGGCTGGTGCAGGTCAAGTAGGTGCAGCAATAGCGATTTTTGTGAAAACAAAAAATAAAAATTTAAAAAATGTTATTAAAGGTGCGTTGCCAGTTGGATTTTTAGGAATAGGTGAGCCTCTATTATACGGGGTAACATTACCATTAGGTAGACCATTCTTAACTGCTTGTCTAGGCGCAGCAGTTGGTGGAGCATTCCAGGCGGTTATGAAAACAGCTTCAGTTGGTATTGGTGTATCTGGTTTATCATTAATACCATTAATTGCAGATAATAAATATATCTTATACTTTATTGGAATTGTTATAGCATACACATTTGGCTTCATTTTCACATACTTGTTCGGATTCAAAGAAGAAATGGCAGATAACTTGTAACAAAAAGAGGAGGTTTTTTCGAAACCTCCTCTTTTTATGGAAAGGAAGAAAAACGATGCTTGGAATTTCAATCTATTTATCAAAAGAACATATAGAAAAGAATCTTCAATTAATCCAGTCAGCTAAAGCAAATGGCTTTCAATCAATCTTTACTTCGCTTCATATACCAGAGGACGACCCTTCAGCATATAAAGAGCTTTTACAGCTACTTGGTCAACATGCTATGGATAACCAAATGGAACTAATCGCAGATATTTCTCCTAAATCCTTAGCATACTTAGGCTTAAATTACTCCTCTGTAACAGAACTCGTCAATTGGGGCGTATCTGGTTTAAGAGTTGATTATGGGTTATCAGAAAAACAAATTGCGGATCTGTCAAAAAAGATGAAAATAGCATTAAATGCTAGTACGATTACTGAGGAGTTTTTAGAGACACTACTCCAATATGATTTGTGTATTGATAATGTGGAGGCGTGGCATAATTTCTATCCTAGACCAGAAACAGGATTGTCAAAGCGTTATGTAACAGAAAAAAACCGTTGGTTAAAAAAATGTGGGATAACAACTATGGCTTTTATACCTGGTGATGATGAAAAAAGAGGCCCTCTTTATGAAGGTTTACCAACATTGGAGAAACATCGTGAAGCGAGTCCACTACATGCCTATTTAGAATTAACAAAATCCTGCTATGTCGATAAAGTACTGGTTGGTGATATCAGTTTTGCGAAAGAAACGATGGAAAAACTAGCAGTGGCGAAGGAATATATTCCGTTACGTTATAAACATGATCTATCAGATCAAACACTTCTAAAAAGTATAGAGGAAGTTCACACGAACCGAGAAGATCCGGCTAGAGATGTAATTCGTTCGATGGAATCCAGATTATATGGTAGATTTGGTCATGTAAAATTATTGCCTAAAAACACAACTGATCGAGTACGTGGATCAATTACGATCGACAATGAACTTTATGGAAGATATGCTGGTGAAATGCAAATTACACTGACAAACTTACCGAGTGATCCAAGGGTAAATGTAATAGGTAGAATCATTGACGAGGATATTTCTTTATTATCGTTTATTGGAGCAGGTAGTAAATATAAACTATTTCCTGTAGAAGACAAACAGTAAAAATCTATTTGAACGTATAATTCATTTCTATAAAAAAAGCGTGTATAATAATCACGCTTTTTTTATTTTTTCTTTCGCATCATTTTATGAAATTTCTTTGATACTTTTCTAAAAACCTTTATGATTTAAAGAGAGAGATACTAAGAAATTGGATGGTAGGAAATAAATGAAAGAAAAGTATTATGATGAATTACTTAATATAAAAACTGAAGGCGAGCAAGTAGGGTTTAATGAATCTTTGCATTATCATCGATATGAACCTACACCTTATGTTGCACTAGAAATCTTATTCAAACAGTATGAACTAAAAAGTAGCGATCGTATTGTTGATTTCGGTTGTGGTAAAGGACGATTAAATTTTTATATACATTATTTATTTAATGCGACAGTAATTGGGATCGAAATGAATGAGACATTTTATTTGGAGTCAATTCAAAATAAGAAACATTATGTAAAGAAAAGTGATGATAAAATTCAGTTTTATCATTGCTTAGCAGAGAACTATGAAATACACCCTTTAGACAATCATTTTTACTTTTTTAATCCTTTTTCTATACAAATTTTTATGAACATTATTAAAAATATATTGGTATCAGTAGAGAATGCAAAAAGAGAAATTGAAGTAGTTTTATATTACGTCTCTGATGAATATATTTACTTTTTAGAATATCAAACTGCATTTGAGTTAAAGCAAGAAATTATCATTCCGGGATTATATGAACACAATCAAAATGAAAGGTTTTTGATTTATCGTTTAGCGTATTAGTTGTTTGAATGCAAGGAATTCGTAATGAAATTGGAGAATGGTATAAGTAGGAAATATTTAGTTTCTCCATGATAGAAAGGGAGAGTTATGATGACTGAAAAAAATGCATTTTTAGAAGCTTTTAAACGTACAAAATACCAGTTAGTTGGACATGGACCGCGAGAAATTCAGGTTTTAAAAGATGCGCTAAATCATTATGATGAAGATTGCGAAAGTGATATTTATGGAAGTGGTAAAATAATTGAAGATTTTCAGGAAAAGATGGCTACGTATTTGGGAAAAGAAGCAGCGGTATTTTATCCGAGCGGGACAATGGCTCAGCAAATTGCTTTAAGAATATGGTGTGATCGTAATGGTATACATAAAGTTGCGTATCATCCACTGAGTCATTTGGAGATACATGAAGAAGATGGATTAAAAGAATTACATCACATTCAGCCGATTTTACTAGCGGATAAAAATAGATTAATTGAGTTAGATGACGTTTTATCATTAGAAGAAGATATTTCATGTTTACTAATTGAATTGCCTCAACGTGAGATTGGTGGTCAATTACCAGATTTTGAAGTATTAGAATCTATCTCAACATATTGTCGTGAAAAAGGAATTAAATTGCAATTAGACGGCGCTAGACTGTTTGAAATTCTACCATACTATCAAAAGACAGCAGCTGAGATTTGTGAATTGTTTGATAGTGTTTACGTGTCTTTTTATAAAGGAATTGGCGGACTAGCAGGAGCTATTCTTGCTGGAGATCAGGATTTTATAGATGAGTCAAAGATCTGGAAAAGACGCCATGGTGGAGATTTAATCAGTTTATATCCGTACATCATTACAGCTGACTACTATTTTGACAAGCGAATTCATAAAATGGCTACTTACTATGAAAATGCGATTGAACTTGCTAGGTTTTTTAATAAATGCAAAGCTACGACAACATTACCTTTAATCCCTGTGTCTAATATGTTCCATGTGCATTTTGAAGCACCGATCGAAAAAATGAAATCAATATTAATTGATATTTATGAAGAAACTAGTACTGGTATAACAGGGAATCTTAGACCGATTAACGATAATAGCTGTTATTGTGAAATTAGTCTTGGAGATCAATTCAATAACGTGTCAAAAGATACACTACGTAACATATTCAAAATGTTAGATGATAAATTAAGTGGAATAGTTAATTAAACAAATAAAAGAAGGGTTTGATATGTATATGCAAAAAATTACGACTTTCTTAATGTTTGAAGGAAAAGCTGAAGAAGCAATGAATTATTATATGTCATTATTTAAAAATTCAGAGGTAGTCAATATTACTCGTTATGGAGCTGATATGGGCGAGTTTGAAGGGAAAGTGATCCATGCTACATTTACATTAAATGGTCAAGAGTTTATGTGTATTGATAGTACTGTAAAGCATAAATTTACCTTTACACCTTCTGTATCACTTTATGTAACTTGTGATTCTGAAGAGGAATTGGACAATGCATTTGAAAAATTAAGCCAAGATGGCGAAGTATTAATGCCTTTAGCTGCTTATCCATTTAGCGAGAAATTTGCATGGGTAAATGATCAATTTGGCGTTTCTTGGCAACTGAGTTTTGGAAAAAAATAAGTACAATACATTAAATAACAAGTAAACGAAAATATAATGGATTAAACGTCTAAATATAATTGAAATAGGGGTGCCCCTTTACTATTTAATAAAAAGAGAATGCTTTGATTTCCACTCCAGGATGCTCGCTTTCCATGGGGCGTGCGCTGAGCCTCCTGGAAAAAAGGTAGGCATGCTAAAACCACGACGTCCTGTCGTAACGCATGCATGACCCACTTCCTGTGGGCCTCCTGCGGGGTCTCAGCTGTCCCGCATCTCCCATAGGAGTCAAGCATCCTTCCGTTCCAATCTTATTGTGTAAATTGAGAGGACTCTAGGAGAAACTTGTATTTTACTTTTCAGATAAGATTTAAAATAAAAATAAGAGGACCAATTCATAATCGATTTGGCCCTCTTATTTTTTCTAATTAGCATTTTTTACTCTTAAACAGAAACAGTTACATTTATTTGCGCGTGGTTTTTATTTTTATTTATCTTTAAATGCATATTGTAATTGCTGTGATAAGTTTGGATTGTTACCTTGTATAAAGACACTGACAATTAATATATCATTTGGGACTTTAAATTCAGAAATCGTGAAAAAATGATACCCTACATAATCTTCAAATAAGCTCGGTTTTTTCCATTTAGGAAAGTAAAATGTATTTTGTGAGTCTGATTCGAAAAAGAATTTAGTTTAATCTAATGAAAATAATCAATAAAAAAGGCTACAGTTCAGGTAGTCTGAATCTCTTTGTATACAAATTAAAAGGTTGCATTTATAAATGCAACCTTTTTTATTTTATGAATGTATAGTAGTGACTGACTTCTGCTCTAATATTTTTGTAGGAACAATGATGGGTTCTTGTTGATCATCTTGCTTTTTAATAATTGAAAATAATAAGTTAGTAGCTACTTCACCTAATTTTATAATCGGGACTTCGATACCTGTCAAAGGTGGTGATAATAATGGAGAAAAAATACCATTATTATAACCAACGATGGAGATATCTTGTGGAATTGAAATACCTAGTTTTGCAGCGGTATTATATAAACCTATGATTTTTAAATCATCTATCGCAAAAATAGCAGTTGGTAGCACATCAGATGATAATAATGCTTCTGAGGCTTCATATGCTTGTTCCATCGTATATCCACTGTCAATGATTCGTTCTGATTTGAGTGGAATACCGTTATCTATTAAACATTTTTTATATCCTTCTAAACGATCTATTGATACATGGTAGTCCAAAGATGAATGAAGACATGCGATATCACGGTGTCCATTATCAATCAAATGCTGTACTAAATCGTAGCTATCCTTAAAATTATCTGTATCAACTGAATAGATATTTTGAAAGTCTTCTTCAAGTTTTCCAATAACGACAATCGGTATGTCATATTTATCTAATTCCTTAAAGAAATCTTCGTTTGCAGGTGAACTTAACATTAATATTCCTTTAATCATTCTGCCACGAATTTTCGCAATACATTTCTCTAATTCGTCTTTACTATTTTTCGATGTTTGTAAAATAACATCAAAATTTTCTTCCTCTGCTCTCATTGAAATAGAGTGAATAATTTCAGAGAAAAATGTGTTCCCAGCAGTTGTTTTAGTTGAGCGAGACATGACCATTATTGCATCAAATCCAGATGAAGTAAGGGCTCTCGCTAACTTACTAGGCTGGTAATTTAATTCTTCAATTGCCTTCATTACACGAGTTCGGCTTTCTTCTGAAATATTACTTTTATTATTAAGTACTCGAGATACAGTGGACTTAGACACTTTTGCTACACGAGCGATATCATAAATAGTTGGGCCCAAATTGTATTCTCCTCTAAATATTTATTTTCCATATGTCATTGTTTTTAAATAAACTATTAAAACGTTTACATTTTCACCATATATTTAATGACAAAACAGTGCTTTTAACGATAAAACACATGGGAATGATTGCGTGGGAAAACTATACTAATAAAATAGATAGGCAATCCATTTTCACAGATTAATAATGAATAACTTCATTATATGTATAAGTAAACACAATAAGGTAAAAATACTTTTGTTAATACTTTAACAAGAAATTACACATATTCATTTATTAAAATTTTAATACGTTGTTAGGATTCATTATATGGAGAATTGCAAAAAGTAGCAATAAAAAATATTAGTTTTAAAAATAAAATTCACAAATCAATATATTAGAAAAATAATATTTATTTTCGGAAATAAAATAGTTTTTTTGATGAAGTTTATAAATTGACAGTAAGCGCTTTCTATAATATATTGGATTTGGGAGCGGTACCATAAACAAATCTATCAATTTGTGGGAGCGATACCACGAGGAGGAATCATATGAATAAATTAAAAGAAAGACTAACTTTTATTTATGAAAATGAAGATATAGATAGTATTTATAATGCGATTATAAAAAGGTTAAATGAAGCGAAAGATAAAGGATTAAGACAAAGAAAACAAGGTTGGGATGAGTCAGACGTTGTTTTAATTACTTATGGGGATCAATTTAGTGAAAAGAATGTTCCAACACTTGAAACGTTTAAAAAAATGTTCGATGAGCATTTAGCAAATAAATTTGAAATCGTTCATATTTTACCGTTTTATCCTTACTCTTCAGATGATGGTTTTTCAGTAATTGATTACAAAAAAGTCAATCCTGTTTTAGGGGATTGGTCAAATGTAGAAAACTTATCAACTTCAGCTAGAATCATGTTTGATTATGTATGTAATCATATTTCAGCTAAGAGTGAGTGGTTTCAAGAATACTTAAAAGGAAATCCTAAATATGATGATTACTTCATTGATATGGATCCTTCAATTGACTTAAGTTCTGTAACAAGACCAAGGGCCCTTCCGTTACTTTCAAAATTTACATTAGCAAATGGTGAAGAAAAATATATTTGGACTACATTTAGTGATGATCAAATTGATTTGAATTTTAGTAATCCACAAGTTTTAGTAGATATGATTGATGTTTTACTATTCTATCTAGAGCAAGGAGCAGAGTACGTAAGACTAGATGCGGTTGGATATATGTGGAAAGAAGTAGGAACGTCATGTATCCACCTTGAAAAAACGCATGAAATCGTTAAATTATTCCGTGATATTTTAGACGAAGCTGCAAAAGGTACAGTCATGATCACTGAAACGAATGTACCTCACGTAGATAATATTTCTTATTTTGGAAATGGAAACGATGAAGCTCATATGGTTTATCAATTCCCACTTCCACCATTAGTGCTTTATTCACTTCATAATGAAAATGGAAACGTTTTAACAAACTGGGCGAAACAACTTGGTGGCTCTGGAAAAGATTCAACGTTCTTTAATTTCCTAGCTTCACATGATGGAATTGGTTTAAATCCAATAAGAGGAATTATTCCAGAAGAAGAGATTTTATCACTTGTTAATGATTTAAAACAAGAAGGTGCATTAGTAAATTATAAGAAGAATTCAGATGGCAGCGAAAGCCCATATGAAATAAATGTAACTTACTTAGATGCATTAAATAAACAATCTTATAGTGATGACTTACGTGTGAAAAGATTCTTACTAGCACATTCGATTCTATTAACTTTCCCAGGTGTTCCCGCCGTTTATATTCAAAGTATGTTAGGTTCAAGGAATGATTACAACGGCGTTAAACAAACGGGAATGAATCGATCGATTAATCGTCAAAAATACGATTTAGATGAAATACTAACCGAACTAAAAAATGAAGATTCACTAAGATCTAAAGTGTTTTCAGGTTTAACTGACATCATTCAAGTTCGTAAAGAAGAATCATTGTTCCATCCAAATGTAAGTATGGAGGTACTTGATTTAGGAGAAAAGATTTTTGCAATCAAGCGTGTAAAACAAGACGAAAGCATTGTCATTCTTCACAATTTATCGAGCGAAGATGTTAGCTGCAATATGAATGGGAAATTTATGAATATTATCACTGGAGAAGTTAAAGAATTTAAAGATAACATCATCTTGAATTCTTATCAATTCCTGTGGTTAAAACCAATAAACTAGGAGGGAAAACAAATGAAAAAAGCTTTGAGTATGTTCTTAGTTTTAATGTTAGCTGTTGGTTTAGCAGCTTGTGGCGGGGGGAAAAAAGAAGACGGAAAAGTGACGATTGAATTTATGCACTCTTCAGTTGAACAAGAACGTCTAGCTGTCATAACTGATTTAATTACAAAATTTGAAAAAGCAAATCCAGATATTAAAGTAAAACAAGTACCTGTAGAAGAGGATGCTTATAACACGAAGGTTGTAACGTTAGCGAGCTCTGGAAAACTTCCAGCAGTGATCGAAGTTGGCCAAGACTACGCAAAAGTAATGGACAAGGACGAATTAATTGATAAAGAATCTGTTAAAAAGATTATCTCTAAAGTAGGCGAAGATAAGTATTACGAAGGTGCATTAAAGTTATTAAAAACAGAAGATGGTAAAGACTTTACTGGCGTTCCAATTAGTGGATGGGTACAAGGTATTTGGTATAACAAACAAATGCTTGCAGATAAAGGTTTTGAAGAGCCTAAAAATTGGGACGATATTTTAAAAATAGCAAAAGCTTTTAATGATAAAGGAAATAAAAAATACGGTATTGCGATTCCAACAGTAGAAGGTGGATTCTCAGAACAAGCCTTTTCACAATTCGCATTATCTAACAATGCAAATATGTTAAATGCTGAAGGTAAGTTAGCAATAGATACACCTGAAATGAAAGAAGCACTTAAATTCTATAAAGAATTATCAGGATATACAATGCCAGGTTCAAATGATGTAACTGAAGTTAAAGATGCATTTATGAACGGATCAACACCTATGGCTGTGTATTCAACTTATATCCTTCCTTCAGTATTTGAAGAAGGCACAACTGATAATATTGGATTTGCGATTCCAACTGAAAAATCTAAAGCAGTATATGGAACAGTTTCTGCTTATACAGTATCTTCTGGATTAGAAGATGATCAAAAAGCAGCTGCTGAGAAGTTTTTAGAATTTATGGTAGAACCTGAAAACAATACAAAATTAGTATTAATGTCTCCAGGTGGTTCTCAGCCAGTTAATAAAGATGTTACAGAAAGTAAAGAATATAAAGAAAATAAAGTAGTTAATTCATTCGGTGAATTATCAACGGAAATTGCAAGCGCATTTGAAGATGTTCAAGTTTTCGGACTTGTAGATGACAAGAACTTCTTAAAAATGGGTGATGTAACAAGCTCAGGAGCAGTTGCTAAATTAATTAATGCCATTACAGTTGGTGGTCAAAGCGTAGATGTTGCAGTTAAAGAAGCAGAATCTAAATTAAAAGAAGTACTTAAATAAAAAACATTACTCATTCAATTCAAGGTATATAAGAGAAATGATTTCTTGAATGCCGAAGTTGTTTAAGAAGAACGAACGCTTGAAAAGCAAGCTAAGTTGCTTTTTAAACAACTTTTTCTTTTATCACCAATCATCTATTAAAAAATAGATTAGATTGTCTCTAGGAGGTCATATGAAAACGATTGCCAAAAAAAAATCGGACATTAAGTTAGCGCTAGTACTTCTATTACCAGCTATATTATTAGTTTTACTGCTTGTAGCTTATCCGATGTTATCAAACATAAAAATTAGCTTTTTCGATCAACCAATTAATCCAAGACTACCAGCAGATTTTGTTGGGTTTAAAAACTACTCAGATATTCTTAAAGATGCAGCGTTTTATAAATCACTAGGGCTAACAATTTTGTATACTGTGCTAACAGTTATTGGAAGTACAGTAGTTGGACTAGGAATCGCTTTATTCTTTAATCGTCCGTTTAAATTTCGCAAAACAGCACGTTCTTTAATTATTTTATCTTATGTTACACCTTCGATTTCATTGGTGTTTGCATGGAAGTATATGTTTAATAATAGCTACGGAATTGTTAACTATTTAGGTACTGATGTGTTGCATATTTTTAAAAACGCACCATTATGGTTTGATAATCCAGTTAGTAGCTTTTTAGTAGTTGTTATATTTGCGATATGGAAGTACTTCCCATATGCATTTATCTCGTTCTTAGCGATCTTACAAACAATTGATAAGTCTTTATTTGAAGCGGCAGATATTGATGGAGCTACACTATGGCAAAAATTTAAAGTTGTTACATTACCAGCGATTATGCCTGTATTGTTGACAGTTGTAACTTTACGTTTCATTTGGATGTTCTACATGTTTACAGATGTTTACTTATTAACTAACAAAGTAAATATTCTTGGGATTTACCTATACGAAACGGCGTTTGCTTTCAACGATCTTGGAAAAGCAAGTTCAATTTCGGTAATCCTATTTATCATTCTATTTATTGTAATTATCGTAGCAAGAAAGAGGGTGAACTTAAATGGCAGTAACTAGTAAGAAAAATAAATTATTGAAAAAAACAGGTTTCTATATTGGTTTAGTTTTACTTTTAGGGGTTATGCTATTTCCATTCTTTATCATGCTGATGACGTCATTAAAGAGTTCAAAGGAAGCAATTTCAACGAGTCCTACATTACTTCCAAAAGTATGGACATTTCAGCATTATATCGATATTTTTAATCCAACGATTTTCCCATATATCAACTATTTTAAAAATAGTTTAATTGTTGCATTAATTGCAGCATCAATATCAGTGGCATTTGGTATTTTAGGAGCATATGCCTTATCAAAATTAAACTTCAAAGGAAGAGTCACAATTAATGCTAGTTTCTATACAGTTTACATGTTCTCTGGGATTTTATTAGTTGTTCCTTTATTTAAAATCATCTCAGGTTTAGGGCTATATGACACTAGATTGGCATTAATTATTACGATGATTGTTCAAACACTACCAACAGCCATTTTCATGTTGAAGAGTTATTTCGATACAATTCCTGAGGATCTAGAAGAAGCGGCGATGATTGATGGGTTAAGTCGTTTGAAAATCATCTTTTATATCATCATCCCATTATCAATTTCAGGTATTGTTTCAGTATTTGTATATGCGTTTATGATTGCATGGAATGATTATTTATTCGCATCAATTTTCTTATCGAGTTCAGAAAACTTTACTTTACCAATTGGTCTAAATACTTTATTTAGTACACCAGATTATGTATGGGGACGCATGATGGCTGCATCTCTAGTGACAGCATTACCTGTTGTCGGAATGTATGCTTTATCAGAGCGCTTTATTAAAGGTAACTTAACTGAAGGCGGAGTAAAAGGCTAAAATTAACAGTTTTACTTGAGAGGATGAAATATAGATGAAGAAATTAGTAGCAGTTGAACCAAGAGTTGCAGCATTAGTGGAATATGAAGATCGCCAAGTAGAAGCAAATGAAGTAAAAATTAAAGTTGAATTCGCATCACCAAAACATGGTACAGAGGTTGTTGATTTTAGAGGAGTTAGCCCATTTATTGATGAAGAATTCAATGAAGAGTGGAAAATGTTTATGCCTCGAGAAGAAGGCGCAGCACGTGGGATTGTTTTTGGGGAGTTCCAATTAGGAAATATGGTTGTCGGTAGTATTTGTGAAATTGGATCGGACGTTACAGAGTACAAGCTTGGAGACCAAGTTTGTACCTATGGACCAATTATGGAAACTGTCATTGTAAATGCAGTAGATAACTATAAGCTACGTAAAATGCCAGAAGGTTCTTCATGGAAGAATGCAGTTTATTATGATCCAGCTCAATTTGCAATGAGTGGAGTTCGTGATGCAAATGTTCGTGCGGGTGATTTTGTAGTAGTAGTTGGATTAGGCGCAATTGGCCAGATTGCGATTCAACTAGCAAAAAGAGCAGGTGCTAGTATTGTAATTGGTGTTGATCCAATTAGTCATCGATGTGATATTGCATTAAAGAATGGAGCAGACTATTGCTTCGATCCAACTAAATGTGATTTAGGTTATGAAATTAAGAAACTAACTGATAAATTAGGTGCGGATTCAATTATTGAAACAAGTGGAAATGCTGGTGCGCTACAAGCGGCACTAAGAGGTATTGCATACGGAGGAACAATTTCTTACGTTGCTTTTGCAAAACCATTCCCAGAAGGTTTTAATCTTGGTCGTGAAGCTCACTTTAACAATGCAAAAATTGTATTCTCTCGTGGAAGTAGTGAACCAAATCCGGATTATCCACGTTGGTCTAGAAAACGTATTGAAAATACATGTTGGGAATTATTAATGAATGGATATTTAAATTGCGAAGATTTAATTGAACCAGTTGTTTCATTTAATGAAGTAGCAGAGTCTTATATGGAATTTGTTGACCAAAAACCAGAATTAAGTATAAAAATGGGTGTTCATTTTCCAAAATAAGAACTCAAAAATTCGGAATATAAATCTGTAGTGTAAGCAAAATATATGAATAAAAAGAGATAAATTAAAGGGAGTGTTAATGCACTCCCCTTCATTTAGGAGTGGAAGTCAATGAAAGTAGGAACTCAAAATCAAGCATTTTTCCCAGAAAATATTAAAGAAAAATTTAGCTACTTAAAAAAAGCTGGATTCGAGGGCTTTGAAATAGATGGTAAGTTTTTAGTTGATCATTTAGATGAAGTAAAGGAAGCAATCGCAGAAACTGGTTTACCTGTATCAACAGCTTGTGGCGGATATAGTGGTTGGATTGGTGATTTCATTGAAGAGCGTCGTTTAAAAGGATTGGACGAAATCAAAGAAATATTATTCGCTTTAAAAGAAGTCGGTGGAAAAGGAATTGTTGTACCTGCAGCATGGGGTATGTTTACATTCCGATTACCTCCAATGTCATCTCCAAGAAGCTTAGATGGTGATCGAAAAGCAGTGACTGAGTCTTTACTATTCTTGGATAAAGTTGCTGAAGAAACTGGGACTACTATTTTCTTAGAGCCATTAAATCGTTACCAGGATCATATGATTAATACTTTAGCCGACGCACGAAAATATATTGAAGATAATCAGTTAAAAAACGTAAAGATTATCGCCGACTTTTATCATATGAATATTGAAGAAGATGGAATTTCAGAAGCGTTACATCAAAATAGAGATTTAGTTGAACATATTCATATTGCTGATAATCATCGTTTTCAACCAGGTAGTGGTTCATTAGATTTCAAAAAGCACTTTGATCAATTAAAAAGTGACGGTTATGAAGGGTTTGTAACGTTTGAATGTAGAGTCCGTGGAAATGATTTAGAAGAAGAATACTTCAAAGCGCTTCAACATATTAAAGAGGCGTTAAGCGAAAAAGAGGCAATAATGTGATGAAAAAAAAGGTTGCTATTATTGGCGGTGGACAAATCGCAGAAAACGTGCACGTCGCTCACTATAAAACTAGAGATGAATTAGAAATCGTAGCTGTTTGTGGCGTAAATGAAGAATCATTAAAAAGTTTTGCTCAAAGAAATGGTATTCCAAACTATTATACTGATGCAGCTGAAATGTATTCTATTGAGAAACCAGATATCGTCAGTGTATGCACACCAAATTTATTTCACTTTGAAAATGTCATGCAAGCGTTAGAAAATGATTGCGATGTATTTTGTGAGAAACCTCCAGCGATTAAAGCCGATGATGCAAAAAAAATGTATGAAACAGCTATTGCTAAAGGAAAGGTACTTGCGTACGATTTTCACCATCGGTTCGCTGATGATGTAACCATTTTAAAAGAAAAAGTGGACGAAGGCATGCTTGGAGATATTTATTTTGTAAAAGTAAAAGCATTAAGAAGAAATGGTATTCCTGGATGGGGAAGCTTTACAAATAAAGAGATTCAAGGTGGAGGTCCATTAATTGATTTAGGAATCCATATGCTTGATGCAGCCCTTTATGTATTGGGTTATCCAAGAGTTAAAAAAGTAACAGCAAAAATGTTTCAAAAAATTGGTAATAAGAAAAGCGAAGGGTCTTTTGGAAAATGGGATCCAAGCAAATTTGGCGTAGAAGACTCGTTATTTTCACATATTGAGCTAGAGAATGGAAGTTTGTTACAGCTAGAAACATCTTTTGCCTTAAATATAAAAGAAAAATCAGAAATGAATGTTGAGTTCTGTGGAGACCAAGCTGGTGCGACAATGTTTCCAGCAGAAATTTATACAGACGAAAAAGGAGAACTTGTTTCACTTTTAAAAAGAGAGGAAGCAGATCCTGACCGCCATTCAAAAAGTATGAGTGCTTTTGTTAATCGTTGTTTAGGTAAGAATGTCATGTTAGCAGATGGAAGACAGGGTTATGCTATACAACAACTAGTAGAAGCAATTTATCAATCAGCTGAAAAAGGTGAGAGTGTATCATTATGAATTTAGTACAAGCATTAAACGAAAAACAATTTGATCTACATTTTATAAATAAATATGCTAGCTTAATGGCTCAAGGGAATGGCTATCTAGGTTTACGTGCTAGTCATGAGGAGCATTATGCGGAGCAAACACGTGGTATGTATATCGCTGGTATTTATAATAAATTTACTCCGAATGAAGCTACTGAGCTTGTAAATCTTCCTGATGTAATTGGTATGAAAATTGAAATAAACGGTGAAATCTTTTCATTGTTAACTGGATCGGTCCTTTCATATGATCGTAGTTTGAACATGTTAACAGGAGAATTAACAAGAGAAGTGTTATGGCAAACTAGTAGTGGTGAACGTTTTAAACTTAAATTTCAACGATTTGTTTCTAAGGATGATTTACATTTATTAGCTTCAAAAGTAGAAGTTGTGAGTTTAGATCGAAATGCTTCTATAAAAATTATCACTGGAATAGATGCTCAAGGGTCTAATTTTGGAAAACAGCATCTTCATGAAGAAAATGTACGTGTGTTAGATAAAAAGGTGATGCAAGGAATTTATAAGACTTCTGAAAGCAACCATACAATTGCATTAGCGACTTCCTGCATACTTGAAAAAGAAAGTGACATTTCATTTGGGGCAAAAAATCGTCAATTAATGGGTACGATCACGCAGGATCTTGTTGTTGATCAACCATTTACATTAGAAAAAATTAGTTCTGTTTACACCTCTAACGATTTGTTACGTGAGGATCCTGCAAGTGCAGCAGTTAATACTGTTCAAAAATATTTAACAGAGGGCTATGACAATCTAAGAGATAGCAATACAATCAAATGGCAGGATTTCTGGAAACAAAAGCGAGTGGTAGTTACAACGAAAGAAAAGATGGATCAACTAGCGATAGATTTCTCACTATATCATATTGAAGTAATGACACCTGCCCATGATGAACGTTTTAGCGTCGGAGCAAAAGGGTTAACTGGTGAAGGATATAAAGGACATGTTTTCTGGGATACAGAAATATTTATTGCACCATTCCATTTATTCACAGATCCAGAAAAAGCTAAAAAATTACTAAGATATCGATATTTGCATATAAATGAAGCAAAAGAAAAAGCAGCTAAAAATGGATATGAAGGTACGCTTTTTCCGTGGGAAAGTGCCTTTACAGGTAATGAAGAAACGCCTGAATATGCTGCAATTAATATCATTACAGGTCAACGTCAAAAAGTTGCATCAGCATTAGCCGAACATCATATCGTTGCTGATATTGCATATGCTGTAGTGCAGTATTACCAAAATACGTTAGATGAAGGTTTTATGGCAAAAGAAGGGCTCGAACTATTAAAAGAAACAGCACGCTTTTGGATCAGTCGAGCAACTGAAGATAATGGACAGCTGTCAATAAAAGATGTGATTGGACCGGATGAATATACGGAGCATATTGACAATAATGCATATACAAATTATATGGCTTATTACAATGTGCAACATGCGCTTATGTATATGGAAAAATTCAATGATGTAGATATAGACCTAATACAGAAAGCGACCGATTTTCTGAATCGATTATATTTGCCAAAGCCAAATGATGAGAATATTATCCCTCAAGATGATACGTTTTTAACAAAACCTGAAATTGATTTAACAACATATAAGCAAAATCAAGGTAGCCAGGGAATATTACTTGATTATTCACGCCAAGAAGTAAATGAAATGCAAATCTTAAAACAAGCAGATGTCGTTATGCTATTGTATCTATTCCCGGAATTATTCCCAGAAGAGGTTGTAAAAAAGAATTTACAATATTATGAAGAGCATACCATTCATGATTCTTCATTAAGTAAAGCAATTCATGCGATTGTTGCTGCTCGTTGTGATGATCAAGAAAATTCTTATCGCTTTTTCCAAGAAGCATGTTTAATTGATTTAGGACCGAATCCAAAGTCATCTGATGAAGGACTTCATGCTGCATCGCTTGGAGCAAATTGGTTAGCAACAATCTTCGGATTTGCAAACATCTCAATGGATATTAATCGCTTAAAGATTAGCCCTAAGTTACCAACAGAATGGGAAAAGCTTTCTTTTCCATTTCAATGGCAAGGGTCAATTCTTTCGTTTACGATAACGCACAGATCAATCACTGTAACAAAACAATCAGGACCTCCACTTACTATCGAAGTAAATGGAGAAGAATTTAACTTAACAGATCAATTAAAGACATCTCTTTAAGGGGGAGGAATAAATGAAAGTTGTCATATTACCTGATTCCTTTAAAGAAAGTTTAGATGCAACTGGGGTGGCAGAAGCTATTCATAAAGGATTTTCTTCTATTTTTCCAAATGCAGATTATCATTTGTTACCACTAGCTGATGGTGGTGAAGGTACAGTTCAAGCGTTAATTGCTTCAACAGGAGGGTTAATAGAAACAATTTCAGTAACAGGACCACTTTTTGAGCAAGTAAAAGCTAAAATTGCCTTTTCGAATAACGGTAGGATAGCCTATATTGAAATGGCAGAGGCTTGTGGACTTCATTTAGTTCCAATGGAAAAACGAGATCCTTTCAAGACAACTTCATTTGGTGTTGGTCAATGTATCGAATATGCAGTTGAACGAGGAGCTACTGAACTAATTATTGGTGTTGGTGGTAGTTCAACGAATGACGGCGGTATTGGAATGGCAGCAGCTTTGGGATATCAATTCTTTGATCAAGATGGTCGAGAAGTTGAAGGGAATGGGCAAGCTTTATTAAACATTACTTCAATGTCAGCTACCAATCGAAATCCTAAGCTTTCAGGAGTTAACATTACAATTGCTGCAGATGTAGTGAATCCGTTAATTGGTGAAAATGGTGCAACATATGTATTTGGACCACAAAAAGGTCTTTCAGCTAATAAATTGAATGAACTAGATCAGGCAATGGGTAAATTTTATGAGCTTGCTGAAAGTTATTTAGGTAAGCAAGTTTCAACAATTCCTGGAAGTGGCGCTGGTGGCGGTATGGGAGCAGGGCTAATGCTTTTTGCGAATGCTTCCATAAAAAAAGGGATAGATTTAGTACTCGAGCATTTAAATGTAGTAGAGATATGTAAAGATGCAGATATTGTGATTGTTGGAGAAGGTAGAATGGATGGTCAAACCGTTTTTGGTAAAGCCCCTGTTGGAGCAGCTGCATGTGCACCACCGAATGCAAAAGTCATTGCAATTTGTGGGAGCATTGGACATGGCAGTGAAGAGCTTTATCATCATGGAATCGACGCCATTTTCCCAACGATCCCTGCAATATTGCCAATAGAAGAAATCATGAGTAATGCCTTTAACAATATAGAAAGAACTGCTAGAAATGTAGCATCTCTTTTAAAAGGAACAATATAAACAAACAAAGAATCCAAACATTTATTTAAAAATGTTTGGATTTTTTTTGTCCAGATTATGAAAGTAAAGAAATCGTTGTAAATTGACGAATAAAATTTGTTGCAAAATAAGTATTTGTAATATTTAGAATTTAATAATAAAAAAGATTATTTACTTTTCATTGTATACTTAATAGATTAATTGATTAATTTTATTGGAGGTTCTATGAAAAAGATTACGATAGCATTGTTAACGGTTGCTATATTTATTGGCAGCTCAATTCATTCATATGCGGCTGCTATTGTGGATAAAGAGATTTTTCTTACAAAAAGAAGTGGTATTACGAAGGATACCGTACTTAACGCAGACCGCATACTAAATGGAGAATTGTTTGTATCACCAAAATATCCCTTTTATAAGCCATATAAAGCGATTAATTGGAAAGAAGACCCATACAAAAACACTACATGGCGATTATATTATCAAAGTCTAGACACATTAAGCTACTTAACAAATGCATATGAAGTGACTTTGGATCCTAAGTATTTAACTTATGGATTAGGTTTAATTAAGAGCTTTTGGAAAGCAAATGGAAATCCAGCAAGACCAACAGACTCATATACATATAATGCTCACGCGCTAGCAAATCGGACAAATAATTTATTGTATTTCTATCATTATTTTATTAGTTCGCCGATTGTTACTTACTCTAGTAAACAGTATTTAAAAACGGTTCTTAAAAAACACGGTACCTATCTGAATAGTTCTAAATACTATAATTCAAAAACAAACCATGGCTACTTTCAAGACCGCTCATTATTCGAACTAGCTTCTTATTTTCCAGAAGAAACAACGAGTGTCCAATGGAAGAATAATGCAGTATACCGTACAAAAATCCACATCAAGAGAGATTTTACTCCAGAAGGCCTTCATAAGGAACATAGCCCACAATACTTTTTAGTCGTCCTAAATCTTGTTCAGGATATGAATAAAATCGCTGATGACGTCGAACTTACACAATTTCTTTTAAAAGAACAAAACGCGTTTTCTAAGCTAGTATTATCTAATTTTACGATTCCTAGATTAGGAGATTCAGATCAAACAAAATTACCTAAAACTACTTCCTATTCAGTACTAGACCCAGAATTTGAATACGTATTGACAAAAGGGAAACAAGGAAAACAGCCTGCATTAGTTAGTAATATTTCAAATTCCGTAGCTGTTATTCGTGATGGATGGGGGGCAAATACATCTTCATTGTTGTTTACAACAAGTAATTTTAGTACAACACATAAACATGCTGATGATTTATCTTTCATTCTTACTCAAAAAGGGAAAGAAATATTTACGGACAGCGGAAAATATAATTACGATACGAAAGATCCATACCAAAAATATTTGAGATCGACTTTTGCACATAACGTAGTTTCAGTTGATGGAAAGTCATATTCTATTTCTTCTAGTAATATTGGTAAATCAAAAATGACGAATTTTATCGATAACCCTGAACACGTTATTTTAATGGGGGAACATACCATTTATAACGGCGTGCGAGTTTATCGAACGATTGTCTATTTGAAAAATAAGAAAGTAACATTAATCCAAGATGAAATCATCTCTGATGCTAAACATAAAACGAATCAAATTTTTAATATCGGTCAAAATGTTCCAACTCAAACACTTGATTCAAACACAGTTCTATTGAATAATTCAATGACAATGAAACAACATGTGCAATCAAGTTTAGTTGAATATTATGGACAAAAATCCCCAATTAGAGGGTTTGGATCAACAGTGTTTAATAATCTGTATCCTATTAAACAATTAGATTTTGAATCTAATGGAAATAATGTTCAATACTTTACTAGTCTTAGTTCGACACCAAATACTGTATCTCAGTTTTCATTAAATGAAGACCTATATACTATTTCAATGTCAGATGGATCTGCTTATAGTGTGGCAAAGCCAATGACTACACCTTTCGTAAACAAGTTTACAAATTTAGATATTAAGCTTAATGGATTTACACAAGGTGGGGCTAATATTAATGTGTTATCAGGCCAAACAGTAATCGCAACTGGGCAAGCTACTTCAACTGGGAATTTTGCTATTGATGTACCTTTACAATTGGCGGGTACAAATTTGACTGTCGTTGCAACTAGTAAAAATGGTCAGTACACAGCTTCTGGAACTGTAACGGTAAAAGATGAAATAGCACCTGATATTCCAACAATTAACACGGTTAGTGCGAATTCAAAAATCATAACTGGTAAGGCAGAAGGGAATGCGACAGTTATTGTGAAAGTTGGAAATAGAACGTATACGACTAAAGCAGATAAGTATGGAAAGTATCAAATTAAAGTGACAATGCCTATTAAAAAAGGGACAAATATTTCCGTATCTGCAAAAGATCATTCGGGAAATATAAGTGATTTATTTAAATTGAAGGCCAGCTAAAATAGAGGAATAAAAGAAAATAAAAAATGGATATGCTAAAAGAAGATAAATTCAAAAAAGAGTGGGCTATGATCCCCACTTACTTTGATTGAATATTATCTTCTTTTCTTTTTCGGATCAATTGTAAAGGTTGGTTTCTTAATAACTTCCAATTCCACTAGTACATTAACATGTTTATCATTTATAGGCTGAACACTTAATATAGTCCCTTTTCTACCCTTAATAACAACCTGATCGCCCTCTGAGGGGGCATTATTACGTAGTTGGTTTAATAGTTCAACGTTTTTATCATAAAAATGAACTACGATCATCGGAAGTCAACTCCTCTAATCAAATTTATCTTTATACAATATTTATCATTCAGTAAATTAAGAACAATAATTTATCTGACTTCTGCTTTTAGAATTGGGTAGATTAGAAGGTCTAGAAATCTGTCTGTATCAATCGGTTTATTTTTTAAAAATTCTTATAAATCACTATCTATTTTTAGCTTTTTTTAATACAATTTAAGAAAATACGCTTATTATGTGGGGATAACAATGCTAAAAAAAACCTTATGTATCATCGCAATTAGTACGCTTTTATTTGGTTGTCAGAACGAAAGTAAATCTGTAAAGACGGTAAAAAATGAAGGTAATAAAGAAGAACCAAAAAATGAGGAAGTTATTGATAAAGAAGAAATCGATACGATTTTTGCACCTTTAAATGGTTTGCCAATCAGTCAAGTTAGTGAACAAAGACCGGTAGCTGTAATGGTCAATAATTTTCACTTAGCGAGACCTCAGAGTGGTCTTGGTAAAGCAGATCTTATTTATGAGGTTTTGGCTGAAGGTGATATCACGAGATTTTTAGCTGTATTCCAAAGCAATATACCAGTTAAAATTGGTCCTGTCCGTAGTGCAAGGGATTATTATATTGATTTAGCAAATGGATATCATGCTTTATTTATTTGTCATGGTAATAGTCCGAAAGCAAAGGAAATGATGGACGCCGGGTTGATTGACTCTTTAAATGGTTTAATTTATGATGGGACTTTGTTTAAAAGGGATCATAGCAGGAAAGCACCACATAATTCTTATATCTTAAAAGAAGGAATTGAAAAAGGTGTTGAAAAAAGAAATTATTCATTTACGGAAAAAGTAACGCCACTTGCCTTTACAAAAGAGCCAGTCGTATTTGATAGCTCATGGAATAGCGTAAATGAAGTATTTATTAAATACTCTTATAATCCGGATAATAATGTAACGTATAAATTTACAGAAGCTAATAAACATTTCCAACGATATCAAGATGGAGTAGTTGCCAAAGACGCACTTGATGGGAAGCAGTTACAAATTAAAAATATTTTAATTGTAGAATCTACCCATAAATTTATAGATAAATATGGACGTCGTTCAGTTGACTTAAAAAGTGGAGGAAAAGGCTACTATTTAGTTGATGGGAAGTATAAAGATATCCAATGGAAAAATGTTGATGGTCGAATCATTCCATTTACTTTAGAAGGAACTGAAATAGAATTTTCTCCTGGTCAAACATGGATTAATTTCGTCCCTTCTTTAAATACGGTGACAATTAAATAAACAGGTAATAGTTGAAAGAGCAAATAACAATTCGTTATTTGCTCTTTTTTAATGTGATTGAAATATTCATTACAATTATATTTCAATCTTATTAATTAAACTTAATCATAGTTATTTATATGCTACAATAACTTAGGGTTTACATATAGTAGATTAATAGAAAGAAACTAGGAAAAGATAGTTTCATAGGAAGAGGCGAAGAAAAGGTTTGAAGAAATTATTTACTTTTAGCTTAATTTTATCAATTATTTTTTCTCAATTTCCATTTAATTCTGAAGTTAACGCTGCAGAGATGGAACCACTAATTTCAGTAAAATTAGTAAATTATTTAGGAAACAAAAATGAAGTGACAGTGAAACCTTCAGATAGCTATGCAGTAAAAAATTCAAGTATCAGGTTACAACCAAATACTGAATATAAAATTAAAATAGCGTCTAATGGAGTAGCACTTTATTTAGGGGATGAACTGCTTGGAAATTTCACAAGCATTGATGTAACACCTTATCAATATGAGTCTCCATTACTGATTAATGGAAGAAGTTATTTAGGAGATTTTTCATTTATTAATGAAAACAATTATGTTCGACCTATTAATACTTTACCAATGGAGGATTATCTTAAAGGTGTTGTGCCATTTGAGATGCCTGCTTCATGGAATCTAGAAGCATTAAAAGCTCAAACTATTTCAGCTAGAACATATGCAATGAGACAAGTTAATGCAAACAAAGTGATTAACGATACGGTTAGCTACCAAGTTTATGGTGGATATACTTGGAATGAAAATAGCTCAAAAGCTGTTGATCAAACTTTTAGTCGCGTACTAAAATATAATAATTCGTTAATCGATGCAGTATTTTCTTCGAGTAATGGAGGAAAAACTGAATCAAATGCAAATGCATGGGGTAGTTCACCTTTACCATACTTTCCAATTAAAAATGATCCATACGATAGTGCTACACCTTGGACAGTCGCGCTATACAAAACACAGATTGATCTAACAGGTAAGGATTTAAAGGATTCAAATTCATGGTGGAATACGATTAGTGAACGAGATGAAAAGATTACTAGTAATATTAAAACATGGATGAAATCAAACGGCTATTCTGGAAAGACAATTAAAATTGTCAAAATTCCTAAATTAACTTTAACGAATCCATCATCTGGTGGTAGGGTCACAAAAGGAAATTTAAGTGTAGATTTCATAGTTAAAGATGAACTAGACACAGATGGAAACATAAAAATTCAACATTTAAATTTAACTGATGTTGCTGCTTCTAAAATTAGGGCGGCAATTGGATTAAGCTACATCAAAAGTTATTTGATGACTGATATGAATGAATCATCTAGTTCAATTTCCATTAAAGGTAAAGGCTATGGTCATGGGGTTGGATTAAGTCAATACGGAGCTAAAAAGATGGGTGAATTGGGTAAAAGTTATTCGGAAATCGTAAACTTCTATTATCCAGGCACAACTCTTTCATCACAATATAGTACTAAACAACCTCGAACAGGGTTCAAAGTGACAGCACCAAAAGTAAGCAGTGTTAGTAATCTTGATCAACAAATAACTGGAACGTCTGAACCAGGTGCAGTCATAAAAGTGAGTGCAAAGGGAAATCAAATTGGCACAACTGAAGTAGAATCAGATGGTAAATTTATAGTGACTATTCCAGTACAAAAAGCTGGAACAAGCCTATCAATTACTGCAAGCTTCAATGGATTTATTAGTAATCCAACAGTGATTAAAGTTGTTGATAAAATAGCACCAGCCACACCAGTTGTTAATACGATTAATAATAATTCAGCTTATATCACAGGAAAAAGCGAAGCATATGCAACAGTTACAGCGAAAATTGGTACCCACACGTATACTGGCAGAGCTTATTCAACTGGAAATTATAAAATTGCCATTCCTATTACAAATGCTGGAACGTCAATTTCGATTACAGCAAAAGACGGTTCTGGAAATAGCAGTGCTGCAGTTTTAAAAAGTGTTACAAGAGTTGGACCAAACTTACCAAAAGTGAATGCTGTTTATACGACATCAACAATTGTTCAAGGAACAGCTGAAAAATATATGACGATTCAAGTAAAAGTCGGAAGTAAAGTTTATAAAACTAAGTCTTATAGTACTGGTATATATAAACGAATTATTCCAAAGCAAAAAGCTGGAACTAAAATCGCTGTAAATGCAATTGATTCTAAAGGGAATGTAAGTGCAACACGTACAGTTTCAGTAGTAGCGAGATAAACTTAAAAGGATAGATTCGATCAGATTGTTCTGGTTGATCTATCCTTTTTTTGATGAGATAAAGGAATTTCTCTCTAGCATCATGAATGATACTGTATACGATATTAGGAGGAATGTTTTTGTTATCAGATATGGAGCTTTTAGAATGTCATGTTCAAGTATTATATAAACACAATGAATTCAACCGAATAACGCAAATAAATGAACTACCTTTTGACAATGCGCCAAGGATTTATATTGGCACAACAAAGAACGGTAAAATAGTAAGATATTCGAATGGCTTAGATGAAAACTTGATACTTGATTTAGAGAAGATAATCCATTCAAGTTCGAATATTGAACTAGCAGAAATCATTAACACATTAAATACAACGAAACAACTGAGCAGTATATGGATTGGTCCAGCATATGTATTTCCAGCTTTGAGAATGAATACATCAACGAAAGTTACACAGATTACTGATTCAAATAAAGAGCTGTTAAAGCCAAACTTTCCTTATACATATGAAGAGTTTGAATATAAACAGCCTTGCTTTGCGATCGTCCAAGATGATATGGTAGTTTCGATTTGTTGTAGTGCCAGACAAACTCCATTGGCTGCAGAAGCAAGTTTATATACACTTGAAGCGTTTCGAGGAAAAGGGTATGGATTAGAAGTTTCAAATGCTTGGGCTATGGACATACAAAGTCAAGGACGTATAGCTTTATATAGCACTTCATGGGATAATTTATCATCTCAATCTGTGGCAAAAAAATTAAACTTAATACAGTATGGAACGGATATTAGTTTTAGTTAAATTGAATTGAAAATCCAAAATGGTTCTTTGTATTAGGAATTTTTTATTTTATCGGTTCGGTTGCACTATTAGTGACTTGGGTAACTAACTGCTAATACAGCAGAGTCGGCATTATTTGGATTATTACTGGCTATATCAGGTGTAGCAATTCGTAAAAAATTAAATTAATAAACGACTGATAACAACAATAAAAAGAAGCATCCTAGCTTAGCACTTAGGCTGCTTTTTTCGTTTTATGCAGTATTCGATTCATTGACCAGAAAAATATTCGATGATACGATTATGCTGAAACTATTCATTAATTTACAAAAGCGAAGGGAGGCAAAGGTATGGTGAAAAATCTTAGTATGACAGAAGCAAATCAAACTTTAGCAGATTTAAAAGCTGATTGTGAGAAGTGCTTTGGTCTATGTTGTGTTGCATTACCCTTCGCTGCATCAGCAGACTTTGCATTAGATAAAGAAGCTGGAAGTCCTTGTATCAATTTACAATCAGATTTTCGTTGTAGTGTGCACAAAAATTTAAGACAGACTGGCTTTCAAGGATGCACAGTTTTTGATTGTTTTGGTGCTGGTCAAAAGGTATCACAGTATACCTACAAAGGAAAAGATTGGAGATCAGAACCTGAATCTGCAAAGGAAATGTTTGACGTGTTTCCAATTATACGTCAACTGCAAGAAATGCTTTGGTATTTAACGGAGGCATTAACATTAAATCTAAATCAAAAAATATATTCCGAGCTACAAAGTGCATTGACTGAAACAGAACGACTTACTTTTTTACCTTCTGATTCACTGCTTGAATTAGATGTGGTAGCACATCGAGCGTATGTAAATGACTTACTTTTACAAACTAGTGAACTTGTAAGGTCTGAAGCAATTCATCTTCAAGGAAAAGGTAAGAAACGTTATAAGAACATTGGTCGAGGAGCAGACTTAATTGGAGCGAACTTAAAAGATGCTAATCTCATAGGAGCCAACTTAAGAGGTGCTTACCTAATAGCAGCAAATTTAAAAGGAGCGGATTTACGAAAAGCAGATTTAATTGGTGCTGATTTTCGAGATGCTGATATAAGTGGAGCAGACTTAACAGATAGTATTTTCCTCACGCAAGCTCAGTTAAATGCAACTAAAGGTGACATCCATACGAAAATTACAGCAAGATTAACTCGCCCCTCGCATTGGAAAAATTAATTCATCATAATAAAAAAAGAGGCAAGCCTTGAAATGCTAGTCTCTTTTTTTATGCCGAACAGTAGTAAAATACCAGTCTATTAACGATTGTATTTAATATTGATTAATGATTTTACATAATTCTACTAAACCAATAGATAATTCATCCTCGCTAACAAGGGAGTAACTAATCCGAAATGATGGTTCATTTGTTTTATTGTTATAACAAGCAACACCTGGTAAAAAAGAGATGTCTTTCTCATTGGCTTTTTTGAGTAAATCAAATATATCTATTTTTGGTTTATTAATTGATAACCATAAATTAAATCCACCATTTGGAATTTGAAACTGTAAGCGATTTGTTTCAGTTGAAAGGATGTCGACACTTCTATCGCGTCTAAGCTGTAATGCAATCCGTAGTTTTTCAACATGGTTCCTCATTCGGTCTGTTCGAAGAAATGGTAGGATAACTTTTTGAGTAAGTAAAGGACTACCAACGTCCATAGATGCTTTAACAGCAAGTAACCAATCAAAGATGGGACCATATGCTAGCATGGCAGCAATACGAATTCCGGGTGCCAAAGTTTTACTAAAACCTTTAATGTAAATAACATGATGATCCCTATCATAATACTTTATTGGAGGTTGTCTTACCGACTGCTCAAAATAAATGTCACCAAATGAATCATCTTCCAAAATAAAGAAATTGTATCGCTCTGCAAGTTCTACTAATTCTTTGCGACGGTCACTACTCATGGAAACGCCAGTCGGATTTTGAAATGACGGATTTACGTATAATAATTTTGGATTAAATTTATGGAACACATCTTCAATCAAATCAGATCTGATCCCTTCATTATCCATTTCAATAGGGATAATGTGTATCCCTTTATTAATAAAAATATCTAATGCTCCCCCGTAGCAAGGACTTTCAACGATAACTGAATCTCCAGGTTTCAGTACAGCCTGGGCTACTAAATCAATGCCTTGCTGGACGCCACTTGTAATAATGATATTTTCATGGGTCGATCGAATTTTTTGGAATTCAAATAAATGTTTTGAAATTTCGATTCTTAGCTCCTCATCTCCTTGTACGGATCCATAGGTCGTCAAGATTGAAGCATCTTCTTTTAATAATTTTTGTGTTTCTTCTGCTAAAAACTTATTTGGAAGAAGGCGTGGATAAACTACCGCCTTCGAAAAGTTATATGTGACGGATTCTTTATTCATTAAATATTGTGAACGGACTACATTAATTCCAAGTGTTTGCTGCCAATTATTAGAGGAATCTTTTTTTTGCTGTGCTCTATTCGTCTTTTTTAATACGAAAACACCTTTTCCAGGCTTAACCCAAACGTATCCAGTTTTCTCGAGCCATTTATATGCTTTTCTGATTGTTAATACACTAATCGATAATTCGTCAGCTAACATTCTTAATGATGGTAATTGTTCATTTTCTAGAAGAAGACCGCTATGAATTCGTTGAGCTATTTGATTACTAATTTGGAGATAAATAGGAATTGTTGATTGTTTATGAATATGAATTTTCATACACTCACCATATGCTTTTTGATATAACGTTAGTTAAAAATAGGTTAATAGTCAATCAAAAATAATCGACTGTTATATAGCCTCCTATACTGTTATACACCTAACTCCATATAATACGATTAACGAAGGAGTGATAAAGTGATCATTATTAATTATATTCTTATTTGTGTCATCTTTGGGACGACATTTCTAGCAATAAAATTTGGGATTGTATCTGGAGTGCCGCCATTATTCTCTGCAGGGTTAAGATTCTCTTTAGCTGGTATTCTAGTCATTTTATATTTTTTATGTAAAGGAGAAAAGGTTTCTTCTTTTATTTTTTCAAAGAGAATCATGTATATCGGATTTTGCTTAACCTTCATGACGTTTTCAACTTTGTACTGGGCAGAACAGTACATAACTTCAGGGTTAGCAGCTGTCCTTTCAGCAACCGGCCCGATGATGATTTTATTACTGCAACTGAAACGAAATAAAAAAAGAATCGAAAAGAAACAGTTTATTGCTTTATTAATGGCATTTTCAGGTGTTATATGTGTTTGTTTGCCAGGAATGAATCAGCATGTGACATATTTATGGGTAGCAGCCTGTATAGCGGTATTAATTGGTGAAGTATTCTATGGATTTGGTTCAGTCAATTCAAAGGAATTTCTGACTGATTTTGAGAGGATCTCTCCATTTTTGATAAATGCTGTACAAATGTTATATGGTGGCGTATTTCTTCTTATTATTTCGTTACTGTTTGAAAAACCGTCTGTTCAGACTTTGTATTCATGGGATGCAGTTTTACCCATCTTATATTTGATCTTTATCGGTTCAATTGGAGGACACGGATTATACACATGGCTACTTTCAAAAACGAATCCTGTTTTTCCTTCAACTTGGCTTTATGTATCACCTCTAATTGCAAGCGTATTAGGATATTTTGTAATGGATGAACCAATCAAAGTAATCATGGCAATTGGTGGTGTTCTCATATTAGTTGGAGTGTTTATCGCAAATTGGTCAACTTTCGCGTTATATAGGAGTCAAGGTAGTTTCTTTAAGAAACAGTTGAAGGAACACGAAGAAGAAATCATATAAAAATTGTACTTTGTATATAAATTGAAGAAATCATTTAAATATGATTTCTTTTTTTATTATTAGAGATTAAGGGAAAACTAAAAATTAATCGAAAATTGATGTTTTATGTCTCAAATATACTTTACTAACATGCCTGCGCTCTTATAAAATAAATAAGTTATGACATAAAAAATGATTATTTTTCCAATTGTAATAGGACTTTTATTGTTAAATAGTAACTCTAGTGAAGAAATAGGAGGGGTGTTGCTTTACAAACTAGATTTGCTAATCTCAAAAATAAATAAAAAGGTAAAGCATCTAGCATGAAACATTCTAAATTGAATTTTAGTAATATCATCATTTCGTTATTCTTTTTTGGAATTCTATTCGGTAGTTTCTTTCTAACAATGGTTCTACCCGATAGAAAGGTTTCTGTTATTGAAAATAGAAGCTTGGCAACAAAACCAGTATTAACTGGCGAATCATTTAAGAGCGGAAAATATTTTGACGAATATGAAACTTACCATAGTGATCAGTACCCATTAAGAAATAAAATGCTAGAAATAAACGGTATATTTAAATATAAGATGATGGATCAAAAAATTGCTGAGATTGGTCCAAAGAAATACTACCGTTCAAATAATGGCTTTATCATTCAACAAAACTCAAATCAAAACCCTACTACTTTAGTTAATGAACTAAAGGGATTCACTAATGAACTATCTAATCAGAATATTCCTGTATTTTATAGTATTATCCCACATAAGTCTGTGTTTTTTGAAACTGAGTTACCTACATATCTTCCTAGTTATGGAAAAGAAAGTGTTAAGAAATTACGAGATGGTTTAGAATCAGTTTCTTCTCTACATTTGGTTGATGTTGAAAAAGAACTTCGCAAACAGCCTAAAGAAGAGATTTATTTTAAAACGGATCATCATTGGAATACGAATGGTGCCTTCATTGGTTATCAAAAAATTGTATCAGAATTGAATAAGATCTTGCCGGAAATTGGTGATCCAATCTCAAAGGATACTTTTAAATTTGAAAAAAAAGGACTAGCATTTAATGGTTCATATGCACGGTCTACGACATTATCATTTGTAACTGATTCTGATCAAATGATTGTTCCAACAAATGACATCATATCGCCAACTGTAAAAGCATGTATAGATAATGATAATAAATGTGATGATCCTGTATTTTTTCCTGAGAAGTTAACTGAAGTGAATCCGTATACAGACCGTTTTGTTTATTTCGGATTAAATCAGGCATTAATACGATACAAAAACTCAGATCCTATTTCTCAAAAAAAATTAGTGATATTGAAGGATTCTTATGCAAAACCGATTATTCCATTTTTAACAAAACATTTTAAAGAAGTAGATGTACTAGATACGCGATATTTCGGAGAAGATGCAAAATTTAAAAATAGTTCAGCTGTTAAGTTTATAGAAGAAGAGAAGCCTGATGCTGTTATTTTTATCACGAATACGACTGCAGTAGAAAAAAATATTACGGAATATATACAGTAATCGATTCTGTTTTGGAAAGGATTAAAAGGGAATGGTTTTTAGTTCGACGGTATTTATGTTTTGGTTTTTACCAATCGTTTTATTGGTTTATTTTATAATTCCACGTTCAATAAAGAATTTATGGTTACTAGTAGCTAGTTTGTTTTTCTATGCGTGGGGAGAACCTACTTATGTTTGGTTAATGATTTTCTCCATTATTATGAACTACTTTTTTGGCTTAGCAGTTGATAAGAATAGAGAGAAAAAAGCAAAGATTAAATGGATTATGATTGCGATGGTTTGTAGCAATCTATTTATTCTAGGAATTTTTAAGTATACGAATTTCATCGCAGATAATATAGAGAAGCTAACAGGTTTAACAATTGATGTGCCAGTTATCCCTTTACCGATTGGTATCTCGTTCTTTACATTTCATGCACTTAGTTATGTAATTGATGTATATCGTGGCGAGAGAAAAGTACAAAAGAATCCGTTAAATTTAGCACTTTATATTACGATGTTCCCGCAATTAGTTGCTGGACCGATTGTAAGATATCAAACAGTTGCAAATGAATTAAATAAACGGTCAGAAAGTCTAGAGTTAATTTTCTATGGGATTAAGCGTTTTATCATTGGACTAGCGAAAAAAATGCTTCTAGCTAACAATTTTGGCTTAATTGCAGACCAAATTTTTGCTCAGTCACCAGATCAAATGACAACGGGTATGGCATGGATTGGAATTCTGTCATATTCACTACAAATTTTCTTTGATTTTGCAGGTTACTCAGACATGGCAATCGGGTTAGGGAAAATGTTTGGTTTCCACTTCTTAGAGAACTTTAATTATCCATATATTTCTCGTTCGGTAGCAGAATTCTGGAGAAGATGGCATATATCTTTAGGTACTTGGTTTAGAGATTATTTATATATTCCTTTAGGTGGAAATAGAGGATCAAATTACGAGACGTATCGAAATCTTTTTATTGTTTGGTTAGCAACAGGAATTTGGCATGGAGCAAGCTGGACCTTTATTGCATGGGGATTATATTATGGTTTTTGGATCGCGGTTGAACGTGCTGGATTTGGTAAATTAATTAGTGCTTTACCTAAAATCATACAACACGCGTATGCTTTAATTATTGTAATAGTAGGTTGGGTATTTTTCCGATCTGAAACTTTCACATATGCATTTGATTATATAAAAACAATGTTTGCCTTCAATGGAACAGGTTTATGGAAGGCATCAAATAATTTCTATGTATCTGAATATGGCATTTTATTTATCATTGCAGTTATTGCGGCAACGCCGATCGGTAAAATTGTTGCACATAAATTAGGGGATTGGTTAATTTCCAAAAATAGAATAACTTATTTTGGTTTCCAATTAGGAGAAGCGGGATGGTATTGCTTACTATTATTAATTTCTTTATCATACGTTGTAGCTAGTACATTTAATCCGTTTATCTATTTCAAGTTTTAATCAATTTGTAAGAGTCTATGCGTGGGAGGTTTATTCTTTCCAACACATAGACTCTTCTTTTATGACTTCTTAAAGGGGCCTTGCAATTTACCCAAAAATGAAAGTGCATTGAGAATCTACTAATAAAAAATCTTTTAGGAAAGTAGTAGTAAATTCCACATGAGTTAACGATTTTATCATATAGTGATAGTAGAGAGTATTCCAGTCCCAAAAAAGGAGATAATTATATGTGGCTAATCCTTTTTGTATTAACTTATTTTATACTGTATTCTGGAGCTAAAAAAGAAATAAAAGCAAGCTCTGAATCATTGGCACTCCATATTTTTGGATATTATTTTTTAAGTGTTATTAACTTCTCAATTAATCAATTTCCATTACCACTTGGCTTTATAATTGCTATGTTCTTAGTCAATCGTACTTCTGTAAGCAATAAAGATGTAAAAAAAGTTGCGTGCTATGTCGGTTTGATTTTATGGTTTATTGGTATTTTTTTATAAGGTGAAAAATAGTAACCCTGTGATTTAGTTTTGGAATCACAGGGTTTTATTTATTGCATTAATCCCCATTTTTATGATAAGTAATATGATTAGCAACTGATGGTGTAACGATGAGTGTATCCTTATGACTTTTAAACTTAAAAGGTCCAAAGGGGTAAAAATAAGGTTCCTCAAAGGAACGGATGCTACATAGGTGGAGTAAAATCAAGAGTGAAACAAGTGTAATACCATATAAACCAATATATGCACCAGCTATTAATAAGAAATACTTTAATAATCGTATACTGATGGCCATGCTGTAGTTAGGAATAACAAAATTTGTGATAGCTGTTACTGCAATGAGAATTGTCATTGCAGGTGATATAAAGCCCGCCTCAACTGCTGCTTGTCCAATGATAAGTGCGCCAACTATTGAAACTGTGTTTCCTATTGATCTTGGAATTCGAATGGTTGATTCCCGTAAAACTTCAAATGCTAAAGTGACAACAAGTGCTTCTACAATTAATGGTAGAGGAACAGTTCCACGCCTTGCAGCTACTGAAACTATTAACCCAGTAGGTAAAAGCCCTGAATGATGAGAAAAAATTGCGACAAACAAGCTTGGACTAAATAGTGTAAGAAAGCAGCACAAGAGACGAAGAAATCGTAAGAATGCAGCATAATAGACATTATGATAATAATCTGACCATTTTTATTTGAATAATGTTTTGAAAAGAGTTGATTTATTCTAAATATCTTTAAATTGAATAAATATAGATGGTAGAAGATGATAATTGAAAGGGATGATGCTTATTAATCCTTTATTTCTTTCAAATGATCAAATGCTCTCAATCATTCAAAATGGTTTAATAAAAACTGCAGAGCCAAAGAATATTATGATTATTGGTGCTGGTATGGCAGGATTAGTTGCAGGATCATTGTTAAAAGAAGCAGGCCACAAAATTACAATTATTGAGGCAAATGATCGAATCGGGGGAAGAGTATTTACAAAAAGGTCTCCGTTTTTTAATAATCAGTACTTAGAATTAGGCGCAATGAGAATTCCTTCTATTCACCATTTAACACTTGAATATATCCGTAAGTTTAAATTACCTTTAAATGAATTTATCAATAGTACACCAAATGATTTGATCTATGTAAATAATGTTTTTACAACTTTAAAAGATTATATGCAAAATCCTGATATATTAAAATTTCCTGTTGCTCCTAATGAAAAAGGTAAAACGGCTGAAGAGTTATTACTACTTGCATTGGGACCTGTATTAGAATTTATCAATCAAGATCCTGTTCGTAATTTAGAAATTTTAATTGAAAAGTATGATCAATATTCAATGGATTACTTTTTACGATATAATCCAGTTGGGTTATCTTTATCTACAGGTGCGATTGATCTGATTAAAGCAGTAATAGGTATCGAAGGATTTCCAGAATTATCATTTACATCAATTCTCATGGAAATTAATGTCTTATTTTCAAATAATCTAAAATTATATGAAATTACTGGTGGAATGGATTTACTACCGAATGCGTTTTTACCACAATTAAAGAATGATATTATATTACATCAAAAACTAACAAAAATTGTTCAAAACGATCAGAACGTTACTTTATATACGGAGCACACCAAGACATTCACAAAACATCGTGTTACTTGTGACTTAGTTATTTGTACAATACCTTTTACTGTTTTAAATTTCGTTGAAATCTATCCAATTGAATCCATCTCCTACAATAAATGGAAAGCGATACGAGAGTTACATTATACAGATTCAGTGAAGACAGGCTTACAGTTCAGAACAAGATTTTGGGAAAAATTGGGTTTTTTTGGTGGGAAAATTACCACGGATATTCCAATTAAGTTTTCCTACTTACCTAGCCACGAGTTGGGAACGAACACGACGGGCGTTGTTCTTGCAAGTTATACTTGGGGGGATGATGCATTTATATGGAACAGTTTGTCTGAAAATCAACGAATACATGTTGCTTTAAAGAATCTAGCAATGATATATGGCGACATTGTATATAAAGAATATCTGACAGGTTCTTCAATTAGTTGGTCAAATAACGAATATTCGGGTGGTGCTTTTGTAATTTTTAAACCTGAGCAACAAAGGGATTTTGGGAAAGATATTGGTACACCTGAGGGACGGATTCACTTTGCCGGTGAACACACATCAAGTGCAACAGCATGGATTCAGGGTGCAATTGAGTCAGGGATTCGCGTTGCTTTTGAAATTAATCAAACTTAATGATAAAAACTCTGCCTTCTATACATAGGTAGAGTTTTTTTGACTTATTCCAATAGTCTAATAATCATGGAGTTAAGATTAGTAGATTTTATTGTGACAGAAGTACTATATATAAAATGATTTTCAAATTTTAATAGTCAAGAGTTACTTTTATTTTTTTACAATTTTCGTTAAAATGTTGTACTTTTAGTCAAATTGTTACTTAATTGTTAATATATTAGATGTTATACTTATACAGAGAACTCAATAGTAAGGGGTTTAGTAATGAATAAAAAATCAACAAGAAAACTATCAAGTTTTGTTTTAGCTGCTTCAATTGCAGCTAGTAGTCTATTTATCTCATCTCCTCAGGTAAATAAAAGTTATGCAGCTACTAATCAAGTTGGTCAAATTAATACCTCGACCGCAATTCCAGTTTTATTTACAGGAAATGTAACAGCGACAAAACTTAATGTTCGTACAAGTCCTGTTAACACAAGTAAAATTTTTGTAACCCTTAGTAAGGGAGCAAAAGTATCAATAGTTGAAACCAGTGGTCCCTGGTATAAAATTAAGACAAGCAAGGGATATGGTTGGGTTATGTCGAATTATGTAACTCAAGTCACGACGCTACCAGTTTTATTTACAGGAAATGTAACAGCTACAAAGATTAACGTTAGAACGAGTCCAGAAAATACGAGTAAAATTTTTGTAACCCTTAGTAAAGGTGCAAAAGTATCAATCGTTGAGAAAAAAGATCTTTGGTACAAAATTAAAACAAGTAAGGGTTATGGATGGGTCATGTCAAAGTATGTGAGCCAGACAAATGCAGAAGTATTACCAGTCATCGATACTGGAATAATTACAGCGACAAAAATAAATGTCAGAAAAGAGCCCAAAAATACTAGTACTGTATTTGTGACTTTAAGTAAGGGTGCAAAAGTATCCATTGTTGAGAAAATCAACTTATGGTATAAAATCAAAACGAGCAAGGGTTACGGTTGGGTTATGTCAAACTATGTTAAAACGGCAAATTCAACAACGCCACCAACAGAGGGGGATGGCCCAACAACGCCAACCATTCCAATTAAAGACAAGTTTGGTAAAGTAACTGCATCATCGTTAAATGTAAGAAAAGGTCCAGGTACCCAATATGAAACAATTAAAGCATTATCGAGTGGTACAATTGTTGAGCTTAAAGGTGAAAACAACGGTTGGTATCAAATTGTTTTTGGAACAATTACTGGCTGGGTGAGTAAATCTTACATCAAAATAGTTGATCAGCAAGATGCAGAACTTGGAGACTTTACGCTTGTCATTGATCCAGGACATGGAGGATCTGACCCTGGAACATCTTTTAAAACAAGTAGTGGTGTAACATTAAAAGAAAGTGTAATCGTTTTAAGTGTATCAAAATATTTAAAAACATATTTAAATAACTTACCGATTAACTCTTACTTCACACGTGAGACAGATGTATATCCAACGTTAACACAGCGTGTTTCTTTTGCAGAGTCTAAAAAAGCAGATGCGTTTATTAGTATTCATATTAACTCAACCCCTTCACATACAGGTGATGGAACGGAGACATATTACTATGGAGAAGCTGCAGCAAGAGCAACAACTGCAAGTAAAGAGAAACTAGCAGATAGTATGGCATTTGCAGAATTTGTCCAAAAAAGACTAGTTGAAAAGCTAAAACTAGATGATCGTGGTACGAAAAGTGGTAATTTCCATGTTATACGTGAATCATCAATGGCTTCAATTTTGACAGAATTAGGCTTTGTGGATAATCCTAAGGATAATGTGAAGTTAGCTAGTGCATCTTGGCAAAAAGAGGCAGCAAAAGGTATCTATCTAGGAATTCTTGATTATTTAGCATACCAAGGTTATAACGTAGATTCATATTATCTATAAGAAATGAACTCGTTCTATTTTAGTAGAACGAGTTTTTTTGTCTCTATATGTTCATAGCAGGAATTGTTTGATTCTTAATTGTATAAAATAAATCCAAAAATGAATTATAAAGCGGATCATGAATCGTTATGATACAATGAGAAAGCCTAAAATGAGTAAATGAAAGTAAAAATAATATAATAAATATAGATTAAAGAAAGCTAGGTAACTGATGAATGAATAAATTTTCTAAGCTAGGCTTAAGTGAAGAATTAACGGAGTATTTGACAGAGCTAGGTATAAATGAACCTACTCCAATTCAAGAACAGGCGATACCCATCGTATTCGAAGGAAAGGATTTAATTGGACAGGCACAGACAGGAACGGGTAAAACTTTTGCTTTTTTATTTCCTATATTAGAGAAGATAAATTTAGAATTACCACATACTCAAGCCCTAGTTGTAGCCCCAACAAGAGAGTTAGCTATTCAAATTACAGCAGAAGCAAGAAGAATTGTCAGTGAAGATTTCGGCGTTTTAGCTGTTTATGGTGGACAAGATGTTGAACAGCAAGCAAGGAAGCTTAAAGGTGGAGCACATTTAATTATCGCAACCCCAGGGAGATTGTTAGATCATTTAAGAAGAGGTACGATCAACTTAGGTAAAATTGATTTCTTAGTTCTTGATGAAGCAGATCAAATGCTACATATAGGATTTCTACACGAAGTAGAGGATATTATTAATCAAACCCCGCCATCAAGACAGACCCTATTATTTTCAGCAACAATGCCAGAACAAATTCAATCGTTAGCTAAACGATATATGAAAAAGCCTGAAATTATTCGTATTAAGGCAAAACGAATTACATTGGATGAAATTGAGCAAGTTGTATATGAAACAACTGACCGTGGAAAGTTTAATGCGCTATTAAATCAATTAAAAGAAACAGAGCCTTTTTTGGCCATTATTTTCTGTAGAACGAAGAGAAGAGCAAACAAGTTAAATGAGCAGTTAAAAGGTAAAGGACTATTATCCGAAGAACTTCATGGTGACTTAACCCAAGGAAAACGAGAGAAAGTTATGAAACTATTCCGTGAAGCGAAAATTCAATATCTCGTTGCAACAGATGTAGCCGCAAGGGGAATTGACGTTGAAGGCGTAACTCACGTGTTTAACTATGATATACCAATGGATACTGAAAGCTATGTTCATCGTATCGGACGAACGGGTCGAGCAGGTGAAACAGGTATTGCAATTACATTTATTACACAAAAAGACTTCCACGAGATGAGGTCAATAGAGAAAGAGCTTAATCTTAAAATCAAACATATTAATTTAGTTGAAAAAGACGATTCAAGACAACGAACAGATCGAACAAACCGTGAGGATGGTAGAGCTCCTCGAACACCGAAACGTTCGGGTAGGGAATCAAAATCGAAAACGAATGAAAATCAGAAGAAAAGGTTTGAAGAGTCAAAACAACCGGGGAATCGTACAAGAAATGATTCAAGAAGAGGGAGAAATGAACAGTCTTCTGATCAAACTCGCTCTAGAACTACAGATTCAAAAAGAAAAAAGGATGTTACATCAAAAAAACAGTCTTTTTCAAACTCTGGTAGTAGTAAACAAGACAGAACAAGTCAACAAAGGGATCAAAGGAATGGCAGAAGTAATAAAGTAAAGTCTAAAAGGGCACCTAGATAACTAGGTGTTTTTCTTCTTGAGAATTGACATATGATAAATATGTATTGTAAATAATGTATACATAATTATAAAGAAATTAAGGTGATCTAATGAGCCAACACGGATTTGATGAAAATAAAGAAGTACAAAAAATGGAAGAATTAAAGGTTTTAATAGAAGATGCTAAAGAATTTATTCCTTATGGTAAAGTTGCAGATTATATTCCTGCGCTTGCTAAAGCGAATAAAAAAGATTTAGCAGTAGCTGTGTTTTTACCAGATGGACGACACTTTGAAGCTGGTAATACTAGTACTCGATTTACTTTACAAAGTATATCTAAAGTTATTTCATTAGCTTTAGTTTTAATGGATCGAGGAGAAGATTATGTTTTTGAGCGTGTAGGAATGGAGCCAACGGGTGATCCATTTAATTCAATTGCCAAACTAGAAGTACGTTCAGCTGGTAAACCTTTAAATCCAATGATCAACGCTGGTGCACTTGCAGTAACCAGTATGATAAAAGGTCATTGTGTGAAAGACAGATTTAATCGTCTACTTGATTTTATGAGAGTATTAACGGATAACAAGGAGTTATCTTACTCCAAGGAGGTAGCGATATCAGAGTTTGAAACGGCTCACTTAAATCGCTCTCTGAGCTACTTTATGAAGGAGCATGGAATTATTACCGAAGATGTTGAGTTATTATTAGATTTATATACTAGACAATGTGCGATAGAAGTAAATTGTGTTGAATTAGCAAGAATTGGACTAATCTTTGCACTAGATGGATATGATCCTGTTTCAAAGACACAAATTATGCCTGAAAAAATAGCAAAAATCTGTAATACATTTATGGTAACATGCGGAATGTATAATGCATCAGGTGCATTTGCTATAAAAGTAGGTATTCCAGCTAAAAGTGGTGTGTCAGGTGGCGTGATGGGTGCAGTTCCTCGACGCTTTGGTATCGGCGTATATGGCCCATCACTTGATGAAATCGGAAATAGTATTGCAGGTATTAAGTTATTAGAACTACTAGCACAAAAATATAATTTAAGTATTTTTTAAAAGCTGTATTGTTTCTATTTTAGAAGCGTTTATTGTTTACAACTCAGGCAATGCTACCTTTTCGTATAGCTAAGCTTGAGCTTCGGGTTCACATGATGTGGATCAATGCCTGGTTACGATAGTACGTAGTGGTATTATAAAAATGCTATTCTAACTGAATTTAAATGCGATACAAATGCTGCTAGTCCAGATGTATTTCCTTTCCCACTTACCATAGAAATTGTGTATAGTAATGGTAGAGAGAAGGGGATAGTTGAATGGAATATTTAAGTTTATTATTTTTTCTAGGTATCGGTGCAGCTGTAGTAGGAACTTTAGCAGGTGGTGGAGGATTAATTACCTTGCCAATGATGATATTTTTAGGAATTCCGATTCAGACGGGAATTGCTACAAATAAGTTTGCCTCAGGATTAGGATCATTCAGTAGTATACTTTATACACTTCGGAAAAAAGATTTCAAGTATTCTTTAATCATTCAATTTATTATTGTTTCGATCATAGGTGGAGGAATTGGAGCTTACATTACAAGTATGTTAGATGAACATGTAATGAATATTGTAGCGCTCGTTTTATTATCGGGGTCACTCTGGCTAACGTTCGCAAGTAAAAAGTGGAAAAATGAAACTGTGAATAAAGAAAACTTTGAACATCAAACATTCGTTGATAAAAGTATTCAAACTGGTATTGGTATTTACGATGGTGGTTTTGGACCAGGTTCATCAACCTTTGCAATTTTATATTTTATTAAAAAAGGATTTACTTATGTAAATGCCGTTCAGTTGGCAAGAGTTTTAAATTTTGGAAGCTGCTTATCAGCTTTCGTCATTTTTTATATGACTGGACATTTTCAGTGGAAAATCGCTTTAACAATGGCAGCTGCATCCATCATAGGAAATCAGGTTGGCCTAAGATTTGCAGAATATGTACCTATTAAACTTGCAAGAATTTTATTAATTTCAGTTTCAGTATTATTAATTGTTCAAGTAAGTCTAAAATTATTTATGTAAAAGGAAGCTTAATTGCTTCCTTTTTTTTGAAAATTAGAAATGTAAAATGTCAAAAATGATGTACATGGTTTGAAAACAATTTGTTGTACTGAGGATCTGGATCAACACATAAATTAGTAGAGATTTATATGAGGATGTTGAAAATAATGTTCAAACAATGTGGGGAGGAAACCAGATGGTTAAACAAGTTCTCCTATTCACTGATATTGGTATAGATGATGCATTTACAATGTTATATATACTTTTTCGAAACGATATACAATTAGTAGGGATTGTGGCCGATTATGGAAATGTAACTAGGGATAAGGCTGTATGGAACATCAATTATATAAAGTATATTACTGGTAGACATGAAATACCTGTATTTCTTGGTGCATCGATCCCATTAACAGGAATTGGTGTGGAAACTTTTCCTGAGGTACATGGAGAAGCCGGGTTAGGACCTATCATTCCTCCAAAAATAAATTATCCTGTTTATCCAATTAGTGAACTGTATCAAATGAAAAATATTGATTTACAAAACTTAACGATTATTAATCTAGGTAGACTTTCTTCTTTGGCAACAGCATTCGTATTAAATTTAGAAATAATGCAAAATGTGAAAGAATACATTTGCATGGGAGGCGCTTTTTTATATCCTGGAAATGTGACTGCAGTAGCTGAAGCAAACTTTCATTCGGACCCGTATGCTGCTAATTTAATTGTACAGTACGCAAAAAATTTAACGATCATTCCCCTTAATGTAACGCAACACGCGATTGTCACACCTGAAATGGTACAACAAATAAATGATTTTCATCAAGTGACCCAGGATCCAGCAGGGTTAATCATTAAACCGATGTTAGATTATTACTATAATTTCTATAAAAAATCTAATCCAGGTATAGAAGGTAGTCCAATACATGACTTTTTAACGGTTTGGTATTTACTTCATCCTAATGCAGTAGGCCTGTCAAAAGTACCTATTAAAGTCATTCCCGATCAAGGTGAAGGGTTTGGTCAAAGCATTGCAGACTTACGAGCTAAACCTGACCCTAAATATAAGACACATAGTGTTGCTTTTCAGTTCAATTATGAATTATTTAAAAATGATATAATGAATACATTCTTAACAAACCGTTTTAATCATCATAAATAATGTTGTTAAAAAGCGACATAACAGTTAGTTTCACTAAGAGTACAATAATTTTATAAATGACTTTTCTTATAGAGGTGTAAAATGAACCAAAGAGAGTATGATTGGGTTAAACAAAATCGCAAGGTACTGCTAGATTTTTGCAGTGTGTTAGATGAAAAGGATTTTAATCTCAGAGTAGAAGGGTTTGGTTTTCAAAGTATAAAAGAAACATTGATTCATGTGGCAGATTGTTATCATGCATGGATTGGTTCGTTTATTTTATTGAAAACAACGAAACCAATTACTCCAAAGGAACATGTCATTCATGTTAGTATAAATGACATTAAGCAACGATTTGAACAAGCAGATAAATTCGTAAATGAGTTTTTTGAAACATACTCTGAACAGATGGATGTACCAATTCAAAAGTCAATTCCTTGGAGAGTTGCTGAAGAAATCATTTCTATGACACCTAGAAAATTAATGATGCATACAATCACACATGAATATCATCATAAAGGACAAATTGTATCTATGGCACGAATAATGGGATATCAGCCTCCTAACACAGATATACTAGGAGCTGCAGATTAATCAAAAGTGAGTCTTCTTTCAATGAGCAAGGTAATAATATTCTCATTAGAATTTATGAGAAAGATAATGTGACAGCTTAGAAGCATGACTCTATGAGGGAGTTTATGCTTTTTTATTTTCAGTTAAGAGATTGAACGATGATCAATATAGTCGGAAATAAAACTGGTATAATAATTTTAAAGAGTACAAGCTAAGCTTAGTTCATCAATATAAGGAGGCAGGCATGGAGTTAGAAACAGCTTATATAGATACACCACTAGGTATGATGAGAATTGTTGGGAACCATGATGGAATCGCATATATTGATTTCTTGAAGGAAAACGAAGTAGTTCCAAATCAAAGTGTGCCTACGAGTTTATCAGATGCAGCGAAGGAAATGACTGAATATTTTAATGGGAAGCGAAAGGAATTTACGATACGTTCTATTGCAAAAGGGACTGCATTTCAGGAAAAGGTATGGAGTGAATTATTAAAGATTAAATATGGAGAAACAGCTTCATATGCTGATATTGCTAATCGAATCGGAAATCCAAAGGCTGTTAGAGCGGTTGCCAATGCAAATGCTAGGAATCCATTGAGTATAGTCGTACCTTGTCATCGAATTATTGGCTCAAATGGAAAATTAACGGGTTACGCTGGTGGATTATGGAGAAAAGAGTGGTTGCTGAGAACGGAGAAGAATAATTAGAGTTTTATGAAGTATGTCTATGTTAAAAGCCGGTAAAGCAGTATTTTCGTAAAATACTGCTTTACCGGCTTTTTTATTTGAATTAATCTTTTTTATTTAGTTCAGGATCATCATTTTTTATATTAATCTCGATATTTGTTTCAATCTCGTCATCTATTATTTTATCTGCAAATTTGGCCTTTTTTCTTAAACGAATAATTCTTGCGATATTTACAACTACTACTTTACAGATTGCATATGTTGGTACAGCAAGAATCATACCCATTACGCCGGCAAAATTACCTGCAAATAATAATAAAAGAATAATTGTAAGTGGGTGGATATTTAGTTTTTTGCCCATGATATAAGGCGAAATTAAGTTTGAGTCAATTTGTTGAACGATTAGAATAATCAATACAACTAGTAAAGCTAATTTTGGTGATATTAGAGCGGCTACGATGACTGCAGGAGCTCCACCAATGAATGGCCCAAAATAAGGAATGATATTTGTAATAGCAGCGACTAAACCTAAAATAAGTGCATTCGGTAAACCGATAATACTATAACCGATAAATGTACCAATACCTACAAATATACAAACTAGCGTTTGCCCTTGGATATAAGAAGCTAACGTTTCACTTGTTTCTTTTGCAATATGAATTGCTTCATTTCGTAAACTTGGTGGTAAAAACTGAGACATTGCTTTAGGGAATTTGTGTCCATCTTTAAACATGTAAAATAAAATGAATGGAACTGTTAAAATGATTAAAGTTACATTACTTAATACACTAAAAATGGCTCCGATTCCACCTGTAATCCCACCAATAAAGACAACAGCATAATCAGCAATCTTTTGTTCTATATCTTTTATCTCTACATAATTCTGACTGCCTAACCAATCTTCTAATAGTCCAAGCTGGTTTGTTGTCTGATCTACAATTTTTGGCATTTTATTTACCAAATCTTTAAACTGCTCCATTAAAGTAGGGAATACATTAACAATAGATATGACTGCGATTAAAATCAATCCTACATATAAAATGATAATGCCAATCGATCTTGGGATTTTTTTTCGCTCTAAGAAATCAATAATTGGAGCAAATAAGAAGTAAAGAAAGACCGAAACAAGTATTGGCGCGAACAATGTACTAATTAAGATAGCAATTGGTTGAAATAAGAATGTTATTTTCGTTCCAACAAATAATACTAAAAATAACAATAGTAGTTCGATTGTCCAAAATAATAATTTTGAATTTCTAAACAATGTAAAGTCCTCCTTTTCGAAAATTTATATAAAGTGCAAATATATATAATATTTTATATAACTTATGTAACTACCATATTATAACAAAAAGAGATGCTTGTAAAAGCACCTCTTACTCATTTGGTTCTGTGATTGTTTTCATCGTACCTGTTTTATATTTGTTATTGCTATAGAATCTGAATAAGTCTCCATACACAATATTATCTGACAGTGTTAATTCTTTTTTCGCTTTATCAATTAATTGTTTAGACTCTTGTTCATCAACTTCAACTTTCTCACCAGTAAATCGATCGTAGAAGGTAGTAGACCCAGCTACATAATAATATTTACTTGTTACGAAACTTCCATCTCGGAAAACTGTAAATTCAGGATGATTTGGACTAAATAAATCTTTTCCGAATTCAATATCAGTTTTCGTATCAACACCTAGTAGATGTAGAATAGTAGGTTTCACATCGATTTGCCCTGCGATTTTTGAAATTGTTTTACCAGACTCTTGTTTTGGTAAATGAATAATTAAAGGCGTACGTTGTAAGTCCATGTGATCATATGGAGTGATCTCTTCTTTACCAAGGAATTGAGCCATTGCTCTATTATGATTCTCTGATATACCGTAATGGTCACCATACATGACAATAATTGTATTATCGTAAAGACCTGAAGATTTCAAACCATCAATAAAATGTTTAATTGATTCATCCATATATCGAACAGTTGTTACGTAGCGGTCTAATGTTTCATCACCAGAGTTGTATTGATCAATAAATTGATCTTCAGGATCTAACGTAAATGGATAATGATTAGACAAAGTTAAAAAGCGAGAGTAAAACGGTTGTTTTATTTGATTTAATAAAGGTAATGATTGTTGGAAGAAATCCTCATCCTTCAATCCCCAGTTAACAGAATTTTCATCATTAATATCGTAATCTACTTCATTGAAGTAGCGATCATAACCTAGAGTAGGGTACATTACATTTCGATTCCAGAAGCTTTTATTATTTGCATGGAATACTGCTGAATAATATCCTTTATCTTTTAATAATTCTGGTGTGCCCATAAACTCATTATTAGCATGAGTGAAGTATACAGCCCCACGATCTAAAGGATATAAAGAGTTATCAATGATAAACTCAGCGTCTGATGTTTTACCTTGACCTGTTTGGTGATAGAAGTGGTCAAAATAATAGCTTTCTTTAATGTATTGATTTAAAAATGGAGTAATTTCTTTACCATTTACTTTTGCACCAATTGTAAAGGTTTGCATTGATTCAAGCGAAATGACAATTACATTTTTACCTTTGTATTTTCCGAAAAGTTTGGCATTTGTTTTTACACCATTCGTATTCACATAATTTTCGATCTCAGTCAATTTACTACTATCAGCAAAAGCCTTTTGTGTAGAGGTTTTTGTCTGAAGTGATAAGTCATAACCTTGATAAACATATAATCCAAGGTTTTTTACTAGCATTTCACGGTCAAAAGAACGTGTTAGTAATTCAGGACGTTCCATTTCTGCTAAACCTAAGTTTACAACTGCTACAGCGACAGTGATTAAAAAGTAAGCTGATTTCATAAAAGCTGGAACGCGACCAGTATTTGAAAGTTTTGGATATTTTTTTAATAAGATATAAAGGATCACGATATCGGCAAACATAAAGAAAATTTTAAAACTTGCTAATTCCTTTACGCTTGAGCCCAGGTCTCCCATATTACTTGTTTGAAAAAGCACTGGTAAGGTTACAAAATCATTAAAGAATCCATAGAACAGTACGTTTCCACATAATATAGCAGTTAGTACAAAATTGATGAAAAGAGCAATCGTATTACGTTTATTGCCTTTAAAGAAAAGTGCAAACCCGACTAAAAATAGCGAGGATGCTAATGGGCTAATAAATAAAATTAAATTTTGGAAAAAAGTATCAATCTTTAAATCGAATCCAATAAGAGTAACTAAATACGTTTTTAGCCAAACTACTAATGCAACTAGTAATACGAAACGTACACGTGAAAATGTTGCCTTTAATGAAGTAGGCATCTTATAATCCCCCTTAAATACAAAACAAACTAGCAGTCACACACTAGCTTTTATTCAAAATATGCTTCTCTCTAAGTCGTCAAAATTTATCGTACTCTCTTTAAAATCAAAAATCAATAGGTAAGTACGTTTTTGCATTGTAAATCCGTTCGACAAAGTATTTAAAATTTCCCAAAAAATGAAAGAAATAGGCAATTAAAAATCAAATGCCTATTTCTTCTTCATTTTATGGACAACTTATTTAATCTATGCTTCTTAATAGTAATTTTTTTAATAGAGGTTTTAATTGAAGTCTCAAATCCTCAGTACCAGAAGCGATTAAAAAGTGATGCTGATATATATTTTTCATCAATTGTACTGTTTCATCTTGATGTTCATCTTCTTCAATAAATGTACCAATTACTTCTATCCCTAATTTTCGAGCTTGTTTTACAGCTTCATGGGTATCAATAATGCCATCTTGGAAGTAATCTAATGCAGATGGTTCACCATCAGTAAAAACTAGTAAAAACTTATGCTTTTCGGGTCTTTTAGCTAATTCCTCCGAAACGATTCGAATCATTAACCCATCGCGATTATCTTCTTCCTCATGTAACTGCATGATATTTGGACCTGTAGAAGGGTATAGTGACTGTGAAAATGGTATAACTTGGTGCAAAATATTTGGTTTGTTTTCTTTTGATGCATTTGATGCATCTTCCCAAAATCCACTTATACTGTGTGAAATCTTTAATTGCTTTAAAGATTCATGGAATAGAATGACACTCTTTTTTACTTCATCCATTTTATTAAACATTGATCCAGAACAATCAACTAATAGATAAAAGACAGCATCTAATTCTTTAGACTCAGTTTGTTTTTTATAAAACATTTTTGGTTTATCTTCGGTAAATAATTTAATCCATTTTTTATTTAGACGACCATAGTACTTATCAGAGGGAGCATTTTGCTTGTTTTCTAATGATTTTTCAATCGTCTTTCGTAACTCTTTGACATCTTTTGACACAATTGCAGATAAAGTGGAATATTGTTTCTTTTCATCAGTTGTTTGTTGTTTTGGTGAAATATATTGGATTGAAACATTACTATTATATTTACCAAATGGGTTTTGGTGAATATTGTTTGATGAATTAGCAGTTTCAGTTGCATCAGTTTGCTTCGATTGCTTGTTATCACCTTGTTTAGATGAACCAAATGCATTTCCGATTGCTTGATCCTGACTTTCTTGCTCTCTAGCAAAGTTTGCTTTTATAGCTGTTTTTGTTCCACTCTCAACTTCAAAACGTAAAAAGTTATCATCATTATCGTTATTTTTACTTTCTCTATGCCAAGTTGACAATTTTTCGTCTTCACTATTTCGTTCTTCAAGTCCTTCTTGTTCGTCATCATTTTGTAATTCCTTTGCTTTACTGCTACATGATGGCGCGCTTGTTAACTTATTTAATGGAAGATAGCCAAAATAGGTATGAATCATATCTTCCTTATATATAGGAAGTAACCTTTGCTGGACTTGAAATATAATAGAAGAAATATCGCTCGTTTTTTTAGCTTCGAACGTTTGAAATAAGATTGGTAGTACTTCTTCTAATTGTTCATTTGTTTGATATGTTAGCTGTGATGAAGTTAATGATAAATAGATTAAACAATATAATTGATCAAGGTGAAAATTACGCATTTCATTTGCTTTAAATTGTGATTGGAAATAGTGTCTATATATATTTCTTCGTGTAGAAAATAATTGTCTTGTACCTGGTCTTTGTCGAACAATAATTTCTTCTAATCGAATATCTTCAAGAAGAACATAAAGTTGTGTAAAAAAACTTTTTAAATGCGTTTCATGTAACTCTTTTAGCGTATCTTTAAACTCATTAAAATCAGTATGATGTTTATTTCCTAATGCTTTTAAATACACATCTGACTTTAGTCCGTTTAATTGTGCTAATTGTTCTTGATTGTCCCAAAAATGACTCACAGTAAACTTTTGCTCTTCGTCGTCATAGTACGCTTGGAAATCAAATTCTAAAAATGCTTGCGGATCTTTAGAAAGAGAAATCGATAAATTTTCCATTTGTAAAAAGGTGGAAGCATCGATTTTTTTATTATTAAATACTACATGTTTCATCTGATTTCACTCATTTCAAGAAAGAAAATAACTTTCTGCTAGTTCACGTACAGTTTCTCGTTCAATATCGTCACTAAGCTTAGCAATAATAGTGCGTTCAATCGCTCTTAGTACAGGGATATGAACAGATAAATCACACGCGTCTAGTATTCCTCTGATACTTGCAGCGTCTTCACTAATTCTACCTTCAGAAGCAAGTGGGATTAAATCACTTGAGAAGCTCGTAAATTTGTTTAATAGATCCATATCTTGTAACTCTGATTCATCTTTAAGAAGTTGAAGTAAAGATTCTCCATTAATATATGGCACATCAATAATGACAAAACGATTTTTTAATGCCTCATTTAATTCGCTTGTACCGACATAGCCTTCATTAATAGCTGCTATTACGCGGAAGTTTTCATCGCCTTTAACTACTTCTTGTGTAAATGGATTTGTAATCATTTTACGGTAATCTAAAGCTCCGTGTAGTAAAGGTAATGTTTCAGGCTTCGCCATATTAATTTCATCTATATATAACATATGGCCTTTTTTCATTGCTTTCATTAGTGGGCCGTCAATGAAGATTACTTCCGATCCATTTGGTGTGGAAGTAATTGTATTGTATCCAACGATTCCTTCTAGATCTAAATCAATAGAACAATTTATACTGTGCATTGGTTGATGGAGTAATTTTGAAAGTGTTTCAGCTAAAACTGTTTTTCCACTTCCAGTCGGTCCTTTTAATAGTATATTTTTACCAAGCAATAGTGCAGTAATTGCATCCTCTAATATTGTAGAGTCCTGAGATACATATTGTTTTGTACCAATAAGTAATTGTTCATCTTGTAATACTTTTTGAAGTTGATTTTTATATATTGTATTTAATTTTTCATTTATTGAATTAGAAAGATTGATTTGTGTATTCATATATACTCCTTTTTATTAAAGATCCTGTTAAATGTTCTGTCTTCCATTCTAAAATTTCGAAGCTTGCGGAAGGGATAACAACCTGACGCATTCTTGCCTGACGCGTTGGAAAAGTGAGATTTCTACATAAGCCTCTCACATAAACAGTAACAGTGCCTAATATATAAATAATCCTAAAGATTATGTCATTTATTTTATACTAACCATACTATTATCACATATTCTGTTTGTGAATGCCTTGTCTATGGAATTCAGATGTTTATTGTGATACAGGTTTTATAATTTGAGTATAACAGTTTGGATAGTAAGTTTAAAGTTTTCGGTAATGAATTAAATTAGGAAATTCTTAGTAAAATTGATTGTCATCAAAAAAATCGTTTCATATGCAGTGTTTTGTAATACTTTGTTCAATACTTCACAATATATACATAATCTGAGTGATAGAAGTTCAACATCATATGATAAATTAAATGTGTAATCTGTTATATAAGTTATAAGCTTTCTGTATTAACTCAAAAGAGGAGGAGTATAGGGATGAATCATTGGAGACTTTTTGAAAGTGGACGTTGGGAAAAATCGATTGATGTAAGGAATTTTATTCAATTAAACATGAAACCTTATATTGGTGATGAGACATTTTTAGTTGGTCCAACGCAACCAACTAGAGAGCTATGGGATCAGGTACTACAATTATCAAAAGAAGAACGTCAAAAAGGTAGCGTTCTAGATATGGATACGAAAATTGTATCTACTATTACCTCACATGGACCGGGATACTTAAACAAAGAGCTAGAAAAAATTGTAGGATTTCAAACAGATGAACCGTTTAAACGATCGCTACAACCATTCGGGGGTATTCGTATGGCAGAAGCAGCTTGCGAATCATATGGATATAAAGTTGATGATGAAATAAGTAAAATATTTACTGAATATCGGAAAACACATAATCAAGGTGTATTTGATGTGTACACGGAAGAAATGAAAGCTGCACGACGTTCAGGGGTTATTACTGGATTACCAGATGCATATGGTAGAGGCAGAATAATAGGTGACTATCGTAGAGTTGCATTATACGGCATAGATAGATTAATTGCTGATAAAGTGAATGCTTTGAAGATGACAAGTCATGTCATGTCTGAAGAATTATTAAGAGAGCGTGAAGAATTAAATGAGCAAATTCGGGCATTGAAAGAATTAAAACAAATGGCAGCAAGACACGGTTTTGATATTTCAGAACCAGCTTCCAATGCTATTGAAGCATTTCAATGGTTATATTTCGGCTACTTAGCTGCAATCAAAGAACAAAATGGTGCCGCAATGAGTTTAGGTAGAGTATCCTCTTTCTTAGATATTTACATAGAAAGAGATATGGAGGAGAACCGATTAACTGAAATTGAAGCACAAGAGTTGGTAGACCATTTTGTTATGAAATTACGATTAGTAAAGTTTGCTAGAACGCCAGATTATAATGAATTGTTTTCAGGAGACCCAACATGGGTAACGGAATCAATTGGCGGAGTTGGGATTGATGGCCGCCCGTTGGTAACGAAAAATTCATTCCGTTTCTTAAATACGTTAGATAATCTTGGTCCAGCGCCAGAGCCGAATTTAACTGTACTTTGGTCAACTAACTTGCCTATTGGATTTAAACAGTATTGTGCTAAGATGTCTATTAAAACAAGCTCAATTCAATATGAAAATGATGATATTATGCGTCCTGATTATGGAGACGACTATGGAATAGCTTGTTGTGTTTCAGCCATGCCGATTGGGAAGCAGATGCAGTTCTTTGGTGCTCGAGCAAACTTAGCCAAAGCTTTACTATATGCCATTAATGGCGGTATCGATGAGAAATTAAAAGTCCAAGTCGGACCAGCTTACGCACCTGTAACTTCAGAGTATCTTAACTACGATGAAGTAAAAACTAAGTTTGATATTGTATTAGATTGGCTAGCGGGCTTATATGTAAATACGTTAAATTGTATTCATTATATGCATGATAAATATAGTTACGAACGGATAGAAATGGCGTTACATGACCTTAACGTAAAACGCACGATGGCAACAGGCATTGCAGGCTTATCAGTTTGTGCAGATTCACTATCTGCTATTAAACACTCAAAAGTAAAAACGATACGTGATGAAAATGGAATCGTTGTAGATTTCAATATAGAAGGGGATTATCCTAAATATGGAAACAATGACGATCGCGTAGATGACATTGCGATTGAATTAGTCGAAAGCTTTATGGCGAAGGTTAGAAAACATAAGACGTATCGCAATGCAATTCATACAACCTCCGTCCTAACGATTACTTCTAATGTCGTTTATGGCAAGAAAACTGGAAACACACCTGATGGCCGTAGAGCAGGGGAACCGTTCGCTCCAGGTGCAAATCCACTACATGGACGTGATACAAAAGGTGCATTAGCATCGTTAAGCTCAGTTGCAAAGTTACCTTATGAAGATTCGCAAGATGGAATTTCAAACACATTTTCAATCGTACCAAAAGCTTTAGGAAAAGAAGAAAATACAAGAATCCTCAACTTAGTAGCCATGCTAGATGGATACACAGAAAAAGGTGGCCATCATCTCAATGTCAACGTATTCAACCGAGAAACACTCCTAGATGCAATGGAACATCCTGAAGAATATCCACAATTAACAATTAGAGTATCTGGCTACGCAGTTAACTTCATAAAATTAACCAGAGAACAACAAATCGACGTCATCAACAGAACGTTTCATGACAGTATGTGATTATGAAAAGTGGAGGCGACTGCTTAGCTCCGACAAGCATAAGACGAAACCCAATAAAGGTGCTTTTTACCTTTAATGGGTTTTGGCTTATGACCTCGAGGAGTTAGGAGCCGGAACTAGACAAGAAAGAAAAGTGGAAGGCGTTCGCTCAGCCCCGACAAGCATAAGCCGAGATTAGTAAAAACTTAAAGATTCAAAAGAGGTGAATGGTTAAATGATGGGAAACATTCATTCAATAGAAACTTGTGGAACTGTTGATGGACCAGGTATTCGATATGTTGTTTTTACGCAAGGTTGTTTATTAAGATGTCAATATTGTCATAATGCAGATACTTGGAATATTGGTGAAGGTAAGGATGTATCTGTTGATGAGATAATGCAAGATGTAAAATCTTATATTCCCTTCATGAAAGCATCTGGGGGAGGAATCACCGTCAGTGGTGGAGAGCCTTTATTACAACTAGATTTTCTTTTAGAGTTGTTTAAAGAATGCAAAAAAGCAAAGATTCATACAACGTTCGATACTTCAGGTGGATGCTTTAGTTTTGATCGTTCATTTCTTGATATATTAGATGAAGTTTTGAAATATACGGACTTAGTATTGTTAGATTTAAAGCATTTTGATTCAAAAAAACACATTAAACTAACCGGTAAACCAAATGATCAGATTAAAAATTTCGCTCAATATTTAAGTGAAAAAAAAGTTGCAATTTGGATACGACATGTACTTGTTCCGGGGATTACAGATTCTCGTGAGGATTTACAAAATCTAGGTAACTTTATCAAATCCCTTGATCATGTCGAGAAAATTGAAGTATTGCCGTATCATCGACTAGGTGTATATAAATGGAAGGCTTTAGGACTGAAATATCCATTGGAAGAAGTTCAGACACCTTCTGAAGAAAGTGTAAAATTAGCATATAAATTATTATCTTAAAGAGTGTACAAAGTGAAATAGTCCATCCAGACGTGAGGTCTGAGCGGGTTTACCATAACGCTAGTGAGAACCATGAACAGAAGAAATAAAAATGAAAGCTACCTTATGGCTGGCAGTCTGAGCTAATCTTAATGATTAGCTTTTTCTATTTAGATAGACGAATGACTACTATTTATTCACAACCCTTGAATATACTGATGGAAAATACTGTTCAATGTTTATCGTATATGAATAATCCGAAAAAAGGGTGAAAAGGGTGAATGAATATCGAGTTTCTTGGTACATTTTGATCGATGAAAAAGGAGGTATAGAGGGGCGCTCTTTACTAAGAGGAGATCCAGACCATTTTGACAATGTACTGGCTAATTTTAAAGAGAAGTTGAGTAAAGAATATTACGTTAGGCAATCCTCAATTTTTATATTAGAAACAGTTGAAATGAATTAGTTCATAATTTTCCAAATTAAAGTAATGAATACAAGTTTTCAACCATATAATATTTTCCATGAAGGATAACTTAGAGAAATAGAAAAGGTCAATTGTAAGAATAATAATTTTCTGTTGTATTTTGTTTTTTTACTATGAATTTATTTATGAATAATCTATTTTTCGTTATATTGATATAATAAAAAGGCTTCTATATTCAGAAGCCCTTCATTTGAACGTTATTTGCCAATACCATTATATTTATAACCTGCAGCACGGTCTGCTCGCTTAAACTCTTTTGCATATAAAACTTCCTGTGTAGCACTTAAATATTTTCTAGTTTTATCTTGCTTTCTCTTATCCACAATAAACACCTCGCTAAGTTATAAAATCCTTAGTAAGTGTTGCCATTTCTTGTGGAGGATATACAAAAAATTATGCTTCTTTTAAGTGAGTAACTTCAAGCTGTTGATAATCTTCACGTAATGTATGCAATAAATAGTTATCTTTTGTAATTTCAAATAAATCATAGATTTCTTCATTTTGATTGATTTCATTATAAAGGCATGAACGTGTCTCATTAGCTAATGTTGCATATGGTAGTTTGCTTGCAGCATAAAAAGAACGCTTATTTACCTTACGAATGCGCATAAAAATAGAGTTGATTCCTTGTTCATGAAATAACTCGTGAAAGAATGCGTCCTTAGCAGGTTTATTATATCCCATTCCATGATAGGGCTTGCCCAACCATGTGCCTAAGAAACCATAACCGTCTTCAATATCATGTAAAGAGATATTGCCAATCGGGTTACCCCATTCATCCATAATTGTTCTAGAGATCATTTTCCCTTGTTCTTCTAATTCAATGGCTTGCCTTGTGATAAATAAAAATTCTTCGTAAGAATTCGCTTTATGGCGCACAAAAGGAAAGACATCAGGATGCGCCATAAGTTCAAAAAGTATAGAACAATCTTGTAAATCTCGCTGTTTTA